>Ga0105047_10002868_pt1 | contig 30613 bp, 31 predicted proteins | sample MAT04_FD_78384 | JGI IMG/M metagenome (GOLD analysis project Ga0105047, IMG submission 78384) | Freshwater microbial communities from Lake Fryxell liftoff mats and glacier meltwater in Antarctica - MAT-04 (megahit assembly) | ecosystem: Environmental > Aquatic > Freshwater > Ice > Liftoff... | reverse complement strand
TCCTGCCGACTGCTGCTGCCGGCTTTTCTGGGCGTGCTGCGTCCCGGACTGCGGAACTGACAACACCCAGAACGAGCTATGGGACCATCGCTGCCCAGAAAGTCCTTGCGCACACAAATGGGTCCATTCCGTCTCGGGTGGCGGACTTGGTGCCCGACGGTCCAGAAATGGCGCCCCACAACGCGCGAACGTTCGTGGTCAGAGCGCTAGTTGCTGCCCAAGACCATCAGCAGAATGCCGATGGTCACGACGCCCGCGGCCGTGATTCGTCGTCGATGGTCACCTTCGCCGAGGTACTTCCAACCGATCAGTGCAGCCAGCACCACGCTTGACTCTCGGAGCGCCGTGACATACCCGAGTGGTGCGTGCTGAGTGGCGACCAGCACCATGCCATAGGTCACGGTGGTGGCCACGCCGGTCACAATGGCCGGCCGCCATCGCTCGCGTAGCACTGCCGCCATGTCTGCCCGCCGCCCGGTCGTGAGCCCGAAGGTGGTGTTCGAGCAGGCGCCGCCGACCATGGTCGCGAAGATGTAGGCGATCGAGTCGCGCTTGGTTCGGGCCCCAGCGGCGTCGAACACCGAGTACACCCCGATGGTCACTGACACACTCAGCGCAATCACAAGGTTTCCGCCACTTGCGCCGACTGCGAGCAGCGACAAGCCACTGACGATCACCACGATGCCGGCGACGTGCCAAGCCGTCAGCTGATCGGACAGGAACAGCACGCCACCGATCGCCGCCAGTGCAGCGCCGCCGCCACGCGCCACGGGGTAGCTGACCGAGAAGTCACCCACGGTGTATGCCTTGGCCAGTAGCCATGTGTAGGGGAGGTGCATCGCGCCGCTGAGCGCGGCGAACATGTACGCCTTCCCTGGCATCCCGAACAGCAGGTGATTGCCGATGGCCAATGGCAGGCACATCAGGCCAGCCATGAAGAACTGCGCCCACAGCACCATGTAGCGATCGCCCGTGGCGCGCTTGGCAACGAAGTTCCAGCCGGCATGGAGCACGGCCGCGCCGAGAGCAAGGACGGTTGCGAGGAGCATGATTGGGTCAGGCCGCGACAGCGGAGCGGCGTGGCTTCTTGACCCATTGGCGCCCGAAGAGGTAGATCACCGGCAGGGTGAACAGCAGCGGGCCGATGAAGGCAAGTGGTCGGTAGAGCCACCACGACAACGTGGGTTCGCGAGCCTCGTTACGGCTACCGGCCAACGCGTATCGAGCGGCTCGGTGTAGCGCCATGCCCGTGGTGTGAAACAGGAAGAGTGGCATCGAGAACCGGTTGATGGTCTCGTTCACTCGCGCCCAGCGCGGCCGTAGTAGTCGTACCTCCACGCGCGGTCTGATGACTTCTGCGAACCCTGCCTGGAACGCAACGAGTGCCACGATGCACAGCGTCGGCGGTGCCATGTTGGAGGTCTCGCCGGGCACGCCGACCATCGAGCCCGGGTACAGGCCGCTGGCAACCAGGCCGGCGAGCGCCGCAAGACCCGCCCAGAGGAGGGTCCAGTCGGCGCGGCGGGTAGCAGCGATCAGCCGCTCGTAGAAGAAGCCCAGTTGATGGCACAGCGCCCACACCGCGATCATGTTGATGATGCCCAGCCACTCGTGGCCGTAGCGGAAGCGCAGGATGTCGACGGCGCCGGCGATGGTGGCGAGGAACACCAGCACGATGGTGTCCCATCGTTCGTGCAGCCATAGGAAGACGGGCAGGAGAGCGATGAGCATGAGATAGACGCCCATGAACCACAGTGGGCTGACCACCAGTAGCACAGCTTTGCCGATCCAGCGCAGATCGAAGATGGCGCCGAGCGCACTTCCAAGAGCGATCCACACGCCCAGCAAGGAGAGCGCGGGAATTGCCAGACCGCGCATGCGTCGTAACACGAACCGGTTGAGACGGTCGCCCCTGGCCTTTGCCCGCCGCCACGCAACCAGGTGCGAATAGCCGCCGACATAGAAGAAGAGGGGCATGACCTGCAGCAGCCACGTCACTGCCCAAAGGCCCGTCGTGAAGCCGATGGGGTTGGTCGCGTGCGGGCCATCGTCCTTCCAGACCACGATGGTGAACACCCAGTGCCAGGCGACGACGACGAGCAGGCTGAACGCGCGCATGAAGTCGATGTAGTTGTCGCGGTGCGCTGGTTCTGCTGCGATGGTCGGTGTCACGGCTGCTGCCGCGGTGTTGGCCTGGTCGGTCACCAGTTACCCTCGACTCGTGGCGACTGATGCATTGCCTGAGCGTAGGCGCTGGCAGCTGGCCGTCGGTGGTGTTCTCGCGACCTTGGCGGTAGCCAACGTTGTGTCGAATCGTGTGTTGCCATCTTGGACGTACGTGCCGTGGAGTGTGACCGTGGCGGCAACGATCGTCGTCATCGCTCGACATTCGGTGTCTTTGCAGGAAATGGGTTTTACCGAGTGGCGTCGCGGGGCTGCGTGGGGCGGGGTGCTGTTCGTGCTGACCACCGTCGTCCTCGGGGTCGGTGCGCTGATGCCGGTGTTCAGCGAGATGTACCACGATCGCCGCGTCGGCAGTGGCACTGTCACGTTCATCTATCAGGCGTTCATCCGCATCCCGTTCGGCACCGCGGTGTTGGAGGAGACCGCCTTTCGGGCAGTGCTGCCGGCGCTGTTTGCAGTGCGCTGGGGCGTGCTTCGCGGCAGCATCGTAGCCTCGGTGTGTTTCGGGCTCTGGCATGTGCTGCCTTCGTTGGGCCTCGCCAAGGTCAACCCGGCAGCCACACGAATTTTCGGCAGCGGCCACGCCGGGGTGGTGGCGGCGGTCGTGTTCGCCGTGGTCGGCACGGGGTTGGCGGGTCTGTGGTGGTGCTGGATCAGGTATCGGGCGCGCAGCGTGCTGGCCACGATGATCGCCCATGTCGCGACGAACTCAGTGGCTTACACGATCGCCTGGTTCGTCACCCGCTGAGTAGTCTCTCGACGATGGATCGGCCAATCGGGATGTTCGACAGTGGGTTCGGTGGGCTCACCGTTGCCCGCGCTGTGATCGATCTCCTGCCGCACGAACACCTCGTCTACATCGGCGACACCGGTCGCTACCCGTACGGACCGCGCCCGCAGGACGAGGTGCGCGAGTTCGCCCATCAGATCGCGTGGAGCCTGGTCAAGGACTACGACGTCAAGGCGATCGTGGTCGCCTGCAACACCGCCTCCGCAGCAGCGCTCGACGAGCTGGAAGCGGAACTACCGGTGCCGGTGATCGACGTGGTGGCGCCGGGCGCTCGCGCCCTGGTGAAGGCCACCCACAGCGGCAAGGTCGGTGTGATCGGCACGGTTGGCACCATTCGGTCGGGCGCCTACGAACGTGCCGTAGCTGCCACCGGGGCCGACGTTCAGTTGACGGCCGCGGCATGCCCCGGTCTGGTCGAGTTCGTCGAGCGTGGTCAGACCAGCGGCGAGGAAGTGCAGATCCTCACAGAGCGTCTGCTGGCACCTGTTGTCGATGCCGGCGTCGACACGCTGCTGCTCGGCTGCACGCACTATCCGTATCTCGAGTCGGTCATTGCCGAAGTGATGGGCTCCGACGTGACGTTGGTGAGCAGTGCCATCGAGACCGCGCTCGTCGCCCGCGACGAACTGCATGGTGACGGCTTGCTGCGTACGGACACCGACGGGCCGGCGCAACACCGTTTCTTGTCCAGCGGCGACATCTCATGGTTCGCAGACCTGGGCGGGCGCCTGCTCGGCCCCGAATTGCGCAACGCCGCGCAGTGGCATTGCGACTGAGTACGACTTCAAAATTTCACCGAGGAGACTTGCCATGCCCCGTCCAGACGGCCGTGCCGACAACGAACTGCGCCCGATCACCTTTGAGCGCGACTACACAGAGATGGCAGCCGGCAGCGTGCTTGTCACCTTTGGTAAGACGCGGGTGCTGTGCACCGCCAGCATCGACGAGAGCGTGCCGCGCTGGATGAAGGGCAGCGGCAAGGGTTGGGTCACGGCCGAGTACTCGATGCTGCCCGGCGCGTCGCCCGAGCGCATCGACCGCGAGGCCGCGAAGGGCAAGCAGAGCGGTCGCACAGTCGAAATCCAGCGGCTGATCGGCCGCGCGTTGCGTGCATCGTGTGACATGAAGCTGCTGGGCGAGCGGCAGGTGATCGTGGACTGCGATGTGTTGCAGGCCGATGGCGGCACACGCACCGCCAGCATCTGCGGTGGCTACCTGGCGTTGCACGACGCGCTGACGCGGCTGGTGCAGAACAGGGCGATCAAGCAGCATCCGTTGCACTCGTACGTGTCGGCCATCAGCGTCGGCATCGTCGGCGGCGTGCCGGTGCTCGACCTTCCGTACGTGGAGGACAGCACCGCCGAGGTGGACATGAACGTGGTCGTGCTGGGTCACCCGGGTGACGAGCCCAAGTTCGTGGAAGTCCAAGGCACGGCCGAGGGCGCGGCGTTCAGCCGCAGCGAACTCGATGCCCTGCTCGGCCTCGCGACCAAGGGCTTGGCCGAGATCATCGACCTGCAGGCGCAGCTGGTTGCCGAGCCGCCCACGGCACGCACACTGGGTCGATGAACGGCTTGCCGCAACTGGTCAGCGCAACGGCCAACCCGCACAAGGTTGCCGAGATCGCAGGCATCTTGGCCGGCTTGGTCGACCTGGTGCCGCGCCCTGCGGACATCCCGGAAGTGGTGGAGGATGCGGGCACGTTGGAGGGCAACGCGCGGTTGAAGGCCGCATCGATCTGTACCGCCACCGGCCTCCCCGCGGTCAGCGACGACACTGGTTTGTTCGTCGTTGCGCTCGACGGCGGGCCGGGTGTCGATACCGCCTACTACGCCGGGCCGCACGCGACCTACGCCGAGAACCGCGCCAAGCTCTTGCAGAAGCTGGATGGTGTTGCTGACCGTCGGGCGAGTTTCCGAACGATCGTGATGGTGGTGTGGCCTGACGGTCGCGAGCTGAGCGTCGATGGCGTGTGCGAGGGCAGCATTGCCACCGAGGAGTGCGGTGATCGTGGCTTTGGGTTCGACCCGTTGTTCATTCCTGATGACGGCGATGGTCGCACGTTCAGCCTGATGACCGATACGGAGAAGAATGAGATCTCGCATCGCGGGCGGGCGTTCCTCGCGCTGGTGCAGGCGTTGCGCGATCGAGCAACCTTCGAGCACGGCTGAGACTCGGTGTCCGACGTGGAAGGGGCTGCGTCGCACATCGAGATCGAGCAGCTCGGCGCGCCGTTTGCCGGCGACCTCGGGTTCGTGGAGATGCTCGGCGCCGAGCTGCCTCGCCTGCAACGCATTGCCCGGCTGCTCGTGGGCAACCCGGACGTGGCCGACGAGCTGGTGGCTGAGGCGGTTGCCCGGACCTTGCCGAAGCGGCACGGTTGCGGAGCCCGCCGCATACGTGCGGCGGGTATTGGTCAACCTTGCCAACCGGCGATGGCGTCGTCGCCGCCTGTCGGCCCGCAACGATCACTTCGCACTCGGCTGGTCGCAGCCGGCCACTGACCTCAGCGGCGAATCTGTCGAACGCGACCGCACGCTGCGCGCGGTGCACGCGCTACCTGCCCGTCGCCGAGCGGTGGTGGTGCTTCGCTACTACGACGACCTGTCGGAGGCCGCGATTGCGTCGGTGCTGGGCATCAGCGTCGGGACAATGAAGTCGACGCTGTCTCGCGCGCTGGAGCAACTTCGCGCCGAGCTCGAGACTCAGGAGGATGCACGAACGATCGAATGGATGAGCGCCTCCGCTCGCATCTTGCAAATGTCGACACGGTCGCGGTCGCAGATGCGGAGGCAATGGGAACTGGCGTTGCGCGGTCCCAACGCCGTCATGAACGCATGCGCCGCATCGCGCTCGGCGGTGCTGTCGCCACAGTGCTGGTGGCAGGTTCGGTAGTGGTGTGGAACTCGGGCCAAGGGCCCGAGCGAGTGACCAGCGGCGACGGCAGCGCGCCCACCACCGTCGCGGGGATCACCGCTCCCGAGACGACGATGCCCGCTGCGACCACGAGCATCGCGTCAGGCGGAAGTACTTGGGCGGCGATTCCCCAAGGTCCGCGAGGAGGTATCGTCGGAGCAACGGTCGTCTGGACGGGAACTGAGGCGGTCGTATTCGGTGGGAATCAAATCGGGTATTCGTCGAATCTCGACGAGGGTGTCGATGCCTACGACCCTGCTACTCAGCAATGGCGATCCGTATCGCCAGAGGTGCCGTTGCTGGCCCCGATCGTCGTCTGGACAGGCGACGAGCTTCTCGCTGTTGGTTGGGCGGCGACCGGCGCCCCTCGATCCGTGTCGGCCACGCTGTCGCTGGACACGGGCGAGTGGAAGATCTTGGCCGATGCTCCGGCACCCGACAAGCTCTGGTCCGCTGACCCGTGGGTGTGGACGGGCACCGAGCTGCTGGTGATGTCCGGCAATCAAGGTCTCGACACGGCCACGGCCCAGGCCTTCAACCCCACCACCGACGAGTGGCGCACCCTCACATCGGCGCCGCTGGCGCCGAGGTATGACGCTGCGTCGGTGTGGACGGGAAGTGAGTGGCTGGTGTGGGGTGGCGACGACGGCGGTACCAGCTTCGCGGATGGCGTGGCCTACAACCCGCTGACCGACACCTACCGCCCCCTCGCAGATTCACCATTGTCGGCACGCCAAGCGCCGGGTGTGTGGACCGGTACGGAGATGGTTCTTTTGGCCGGCGTCAGCGGACGTGGCAACGCAGAGTCCGACGGAGCGGTCTACAACCCGGCCACCGACACGTGGCGGCAGACCAAGCCAGGCTTCGCCCATCCTGGCTTCGTGCCGGTGTGGACCGGCTCACTCATCATCCAGTTCGCCAAGGGCGGCGCCGTTTGGTACGACCCGGCAGCGGACGAGTGGAGCAGCGGCGACATGACGTTCGGCGAGGTGTCCCACGACGACAGCTCGCCGGTATGGACAGGATCACAGGTGATCCTGCTCGGCAGCTACGACGGAACGACCGGCGGCGCCACCTTCACCCCGCCTGCGTGAAGCCGAAGGTGACGACGAACCCTTTGTGGTCGCTTCCCGGCGCCTCGAGATCAGCAATGGCCAACGGCGTGATGCCGTCGCCGAAGAGGGCGTGATCGATACGGACGAACGGCGGCGGTAGCAGCCCTTCGTCCATCGGCCAGCTCATGCTCCAGCCATGACCAAGCGTCTCGTGGCTGTCTCGCAACCCTGTCTTTTCGAGCAGTGCCCGATACGAAGGGTGCCACCGTGACCCGTTGAAGTCGCCCATCACGATGATCGGCAACGTTGACCCGGCAGCGCGTTCGCTGATTGCCTTCAGCTGTCTGCTCCAGCCCACGGCGTCGTGCGTGGGCGGGTACGGGTGCACTGCGAAGAGGCGCACGCTGCGACCGTCGACATTCAGCACCACATCGATACTTGGCCGTTCGCTCACCATGACGGCACCTCCGGACTCGATGGGGAACCGGCTCCACACGCCGATCGATTCCGAGCCGCGGTTGGCTCGTTCGACGCGGTACGGGTAGTCGCCCGCAGGCGTTGCTCTGACCATGGCGTTGTGCAACGGCGTGTCGAGCTCGACCAGCACCATGACGTCGACGTCCTCTTGCAGCAGCGCCTCGGCAGCTTGCGCAGGAACCGGGTTGCTGTACAGCAGGTTCGCATACGCAATGGTGAGGTGGGGCGAATCCGCGGCAACCTTCGGTGCATCGGCGTGAAAGACGATCGGGTAGCTCAGCACCAGCAGCGTGGCCAGTGGAACGAGAGCGGTCAACGCCAGCGGGTGGCGGCGCGTGACCGTTGCGATGAGTGCAATCGGCAGCGCCCAGACCAGCACCCACGGCGTGAGCGCTTGGAAGGCGGTGATGGTGCGCCGGCCCTCGATACCGAACCACTGGGCTATACACAGGCCGATCATCGGCAGCAGCCCCAGCCACGCAAGGGTCTCCAGGATCACCAGCCGCGCAGGTCGATCGGCCATTTCTCCAACACCTCCTGCCCACGAACGAGCCAGGCGGTCTCGTGCATTGCCATCGTCGGGTCGATGTGCGCAGGCACGACGCGAACGCGATCGCCGACGGCGGCAACACCTGCGTGCGGCACGAAGGTGATGTGCTCATCGCTGAGGAACCACACGTCAGCGCCCTGCCCGTCGAAGGTCTCCAGCGTTGGGTTGCCGTGGTCCATTCCCATCGCCTTCAATCCGACGTCGGCGACCGCGAACTTCGCGTTCGCCGACACGACGGTGCCGATGACGAAGCACGCTTGCACGAATGGACTGCTGGTAGCGCCGTAGAAGGTATCCATCAGTGCGTAGCTGCCGGCCTGTACTTCGGTCACCCGGTCGTGGAGCTGGAACGTACCGGTGCCGCCGGCGCTGATGATGTCGCCACCGACAACGGCATGGGCGCCGAGCAGACGGTCGACCGCTTCGGCGACCTTCTCGCGCTGTACGTCGCTGTCGTCCACGACCATGAGGTGGCCCTCGTAGCCCATGACGCCACGGACTTGCAGGCCGTCTGCTCGAGCGAGGTCAGCGATGCGCCCCGCGTCCTGGGGCCGACAGCCGCAGCGGGGAAGACCGATGTTCACGTCGACGAGGACGTGACGAAGCCCGGCGCGGGCAGCGGCGTCAACTGTCTCGGGTGAGTCCACCGCGATCGTGATCATCGCCGACTCCCGTGCCGCCGCCATCAGCGACAGGCGTGCAGGGTCGAGCACTTCGTTGGCCAGCAGCAGGTCGTCACCAAGGCCGGCTGCAGCCATTCCGAGAACTTCTCGTGGCGTGGCGCACGTGAACGAGGTGTGGCCGTGAGCGCGTTGGACAGCGGCGAGTGCGGTGCACTTGTGTGCCTTCACATGCGGCCGTAGCGCGCTGCCAGGGCGGGCTGTTGCCATCGTCGCGAGGTTGGCGGCCAACAGGTCGGCATCGATGACCAACGCCGGTGTAGGAAGGTCGTGAACGTTCATCGTCGAAGATCGTGGCACGGCAGCGCCAACAACACGGCGCGGGACGAATGTCACACCGGGAACGAGTATGCACGAACGACTCCGATGATTACGATACGGAACTGTTCCGTATTGAAAGGCACGTCCATTGAGCAGTACAGCCCCCACTCACGAACCAGACCTGTTGGACCCTGCCGTCCACGCTCGTCGCTGGTTCACCCTGGCCACGCTGTGTCTCAGCTTGCTGATCATCGTGATGGACAACACCATCCTCAACGTCGCCATCCCATCGCTGGTGAAGGAGCTGGGAGCGACGAACAGTGAACTGCAGTGGATTGTCGACGGCTACACACTGGTCTTCGCGGGTCTGCTGCTCACCACTGGCAGCCTGGGTGATCGATTCGGCCGCAAGCGGGCGCTGCGGGTCGGCATCGTCATCTTCGCCTTTGGCTCGATGCTCTCCGCGCTGGCCACTTCGCCGGCGAACCTGATTGCCACCCGTGCCCTGATGGGCGTTGGTGGTGCACTGATCATGCCGTCGACGCTGTCCATCCTCACCAACGTGTTCCGTGATCCGAAGGAACGCGGTCGCGCCATCGCGATCTGGGCCGGCTTCTCCGGTCTTGGCGTTGCCCTCGGCCCAGTCATCGGTGGCCTGCTGCTGACGCACTTCTCCTGGAGCTCGGTCTTCTGGGTCAACCTGCCCATCGGTGCCATCGCCCTGACTGCTGGCTACTTCTTCGTGGCCGAGTCCAAGGATCCATCTGCTCCCCGGCTCGATCCGTTGGGTGCAGTCCTGTCCATCGTCGGCCTCGGCTCACTGCTGTTCGGCATCATCGAGGGCCCTGACAAGGGTTGGAGCAGCCCGGAGGTGACGCTGGCATTTGGCGTCGGCGTCGTCGGGTTGACGGCATTCATCCTGTGGGAGAAGCACACCGACCACCCGATGCTCGACATGAGCTTCTTCAAGAACCCTCGCTTCACTGCGGCCAACATGGCGGTCACGCTGACGTTCTTTGCGCTGTTCGGTTCGCTGTTCCTGATGACGCAGTATTGGCAGCTGGTGCACGGCTACAGCCCGCTGCAAGCGGGTGTGCGACTGGTTCCGTATGCGATGACGATGATGATCACTGCGCCGCTGTCGGCACGGTTGGTCGAGCGGATGGGCACCAAGCGGGTGGTGACGATGGGGCTCTCCATCATCTCGGCAGCGATGATCGTTCTCTCCACGATTCACACCGACTCCAGCTACCCGCGAGTCATCATCAACATGTGCTTCATGGCATTCGGCATGGCGCTGACCATGGCGCCGGCCACCGAGAGCGTGATGGGTTCGTTGCCTCGCTCGAAGGCGGGCGTGGGTTCGGCCGTCAACGACACCACTCGTCAGATGGGTGGTGCCTTGGGCGTGGCCATCATCGGCAGCCTGGTCGCCAGCGTCTACGCCAGCGGCATCGACGAGGTCGCCGGTCGCTTCGGCCTGGGTGGTGTCGTGCTCGGAGAAGCGCGGGGCAGCCTTGGCGCCGCACTGAAGGTCTCGCAGGGCCTCGGACCGAATGGCGAGACGTTCGCACGGGCGGCCAAGGACTCATTCGTGAGCGGCTTGTCGCAGGGGCTGCTGCTCGGCGCGGCCGTTGTTGCGATCGCCGCGTTCGTGGCGTACCGGTTCCTGCCTGCGGCCGCGCATGACGCCCTGGTCATCGTGGATGATGTGCCGGCAGGGCTGACGTCAGTGGCAGGATCGTGACATGAACATCCAAGTTCGCCGTGGCCGTCCGCGCAATGAGGCGTGCACCGGTGAGATTCTGGAGGCCGCGCTGCAGCTGGTCGCCGAGGTCGGCATCGCCGGCTTGACGATGGACGCGGTCGCAGCACGCGCAGGCGTCGGTAAGGCGACGATCTATCGCCGGTGGACCTCGAAGGAAGCCTTGATGCTCGATGCCTGGATGTCGTGCGTGCGCAACCCGCCCGCGCCCGACACCGGCACCCTCAAGGGCGACCTGGAGGTTCTGCTGCGCAGCTTCGATTCGCCGCTGTCGGACCGCGAGCTGCAACGAGTGTTCCCGCAGATGATCGCCGCCGCCAAGGTCAACCCCGACGTGGCGGAGGCCTATGCGGCATACGTGGAGCAACGTCGAGCGCCGCTGCGCGCGGTGTTGCTGCGCGGAGTCGAGCGAGGCGAGATCGACCCCAATGTCGATCTGAACGTGGTGCAGGATCTGTTCGTGGCGCCGCTGATGTACCGCTGGATCATCACCGACGCACCCATCGACGACGCAGTGATCCAGCAGATCATCACCACCGTGACCGTGGGCATCGCGGTGCGTTCATCGGTCTAGTTCAGCCGTTTCGGTCAACGACTCGAGGCGGGACAGGATCAGCCGGTCGAGTTGCAGTTCATGGGCCTTGTCCTGCGACGCCTGGTCGTGCACCGACGCCCAGCCGCTGGTCTCGAACAGCTTGCCCGCGGCCGCGTCGACAGCAGCTGCGAGGTAGGTCGCAGCCTTGGGGCTGCTGAGCCGCACATTGACCCCATCGGCGTAGCGGCCAGCAATGATCGCAAGCGCGACGGAGTTGACGCCGACGATGATCGGCATCGGCTCGATCGTCCGCAGTAGGTGGATCTGGTCGACGACGGTCTGGTGCCGAGCGGTCATTTCTGTACGGAGTGGGATACCTCGGTCGTGGTGTTCCCTGGCCCACGGAGAAGTCGGGGGAGCGCCTTCCCCAAGACCCATTCGCAGCCGACCGCCGCTGATGCGCTGAGCACTGCTGGCGGCCGCCGCGGTCACCGCCGGATGACGGTTGGCGACGTTGACGACCAGTGCGCCGAGGTTGATGGTGGTCGTCGCGACCGCGAGCGCCGAGCAGCGTGAAGCACTCCAACAGGTCGCGATCGCCGCCGAGCACCGCACTGTCGAAGTGGTCCAGCACCCAGGTGGTGTCGAACCCCTCGGCCTCGGCCCGCAGCACCCCATCACGCAGCTGTGCCCAGTCGTTGTGGGCCGAACTCAATTGCACGTCGATCAACATGGTGCGGGCGGAGGGACTTGAACCCACACTCCTTGCGGAACGGGCTCCTAAGGCCCGCGCGTCTGCCTGTTTCGCCACGCCCGCGGCGATGTGTCGCAGCCTACTGGCGTGCGACCGAGTCGATCCGGAGACTTCTCAACGCTTCAGCACGATCGACGACATTGCGGATCGGGGAAGGTGGATGGCTTGGTTGGGGATCCACTTTTGGTGTTTGGTTCGGTGGATGACCGTGTCGCCGTTTCGGCATTCGATTCGACCTTCGACGAACTCGGCGACTCGTGCAGTGATGCCGAGAGCAGTGTGTGCTGCCCACAGGAACGGCGGCTCGACCTCGATCGGCGCCACCGTCGATGGCCAGGTCTGCAGGGTGAGCCAGTCCATGACATTCGTCGCCGCCGCGCGGCCGTCGAGGGCGCAGACGTCGGCCGTCTCCGCTGGGTGGGTGAGGTTGCCGACCGCGAACACGCCGGGCAGTTCGGTGTGCCAACCGCCGTCGACGATGGGGCTCTTCGCCGCCGGAAGCATAGGTAAGCCAGCATCGCGGGCGAGTTCGTGGTCGGGAATCCAGTCACCCGTGAAGACGACCGTGTCGCAGTCGATGTGTCGGCCGTCGGAGAGCACGACCGCCTCCACCCGGCCCCGGCCGATGATCTGGGCGATCTCGACGCCCGTGTGGATCGGCACTCGATGGCGACTCGCCGTCGCCAGCCGCAGCGGTGCATACGTCTGGTGGCAGGGGAGGGCGGTCACCATCGCCGCCACAGTGCAACCTGCGTGGGCAAGCGTGAGCACCGCGGAGAAGCTGACGTGTTCGGCGCCGACGACGACGGCCCGAGTACCGACCCGTTGATGATGCAGCGTGGCGAACTGTTGCAATGCGCCCGTGGTGTACACGCCCGACGGGCGGTCGCCAGGAACCAATCGAGCTGCACGTGGGCGCTCTCGAACTCCGGTCGCGAGCACGACTGCGCCAGCGATCACCGTCGTCGGACCGTCGGCCCCATTGGTCGTCACCGCACGATCCACGAATGAGTGGACGGAACGGCCAACCTCGATCTCGACACCGGCGCGCTCGGCCGTGCGCGTTAGGCGCGCCGCGTACTTCGGGCCGGTCGTCATGCGATGGAGATCGCGCAACCCGTAACCGAGGTGGTCGGTGTGGCGCGGCACGCCGCCTGCCTGTAGTTCGCGCTCGTAGACGACGACCCGCCCAGCGCCCCGGCGGCGCAACTCGATGGCGGCACTCAGCCCGGCAGGGCCGGCGCCGACGATCACCACTGCGGCGTCGCTCACCGCGGACCCATCCAAGCGCTCATCGGCCGATCAGACGCAACGGCCGCGTGGGCGCACACCTCAGCCGCGCAATAGAAACCCTGGCAGCGGCCGGCAAGTGCACGGGTGCGTCGTCGCAGTCCATCCAGATCTCGCGCAGGAACTGCGCTCGTCACTGCCTCGTCGACCTCGGTTGAGGTGACCCGCTCGCAATGACAGATGATGGTTCCGCCAATCTGGTACGGCCGGGCGTCGCCTTCACCGAGCGGAGTGAGCCGAACAGGGATGCGCGTACTCGCCACTTTCGGGGTCGCGTTCAGACCGATGGCTGCCAGCAGCGCGACTGCCTCCTCGCCCAGAGCCATCGAGGCAGTGAGCCCTGTCGAGCGGATCCCGCCGAGGCATACATAGCGGGCTTGGGCGTCGCTGGTCAACTGGTAGTCGCCGTGTTCCGTGGCGGCGCGGAGGCCGGCGTAGACCGCGGTGACCTCCTCGCCGAGAAGGGCGGGAAGAATGCGGTGCCCTTTCTGCAGCAATGTGTCCAAGCCAGCTTTGGTGCTACCGGTCGCGGATCTGTCGTCGATGTCGTCGGCGGTGGGACCGAGCATGATGTTGCCGAACACGGTCGGCGCCACCAGCACACCCTTCGTGTGCGCGGTGGGCACCGGCAGAATCGTTCGGCCGAGCAGGGGTCGCGCCAACTTGTCGAAGACGATCAGCTCGCCGCGGCGCGGTCGAATGGTGAAGCCGTCGAAGCCGAACAGCCGGTGCAGCGTGTCGCCGTGCAGGCCAGCGGCGTTGACGACGAACCGTGCCAGGACCTCTCGACCGTCGGCGGCGATCAGGCGAGTCACCTCAGGACCGACTTCCAATTTCGTCACGTGGAGATTCAAAAAGAGCTGGCAACCGTTGGTCACCGCCTCGGTCGCGAACGCGATCGGGGTGCTCCAGGGGTCGATCAGGTGCTCGTCGGGTACGACCATTCCGCCCGTGACGCCCTCGCCGAGTTGTGGCTCCAGAGCACGCACCGCTGCGGCATCAATCACTTCCGCACGTTCGTAGCCGTTGGCGGCCGCCTTCTCGGCCAGCCGAGGCAGGTTCGCTGCCTGCTCGTCATCCCATGCCACCAGCACGGCACCCGTCTGCTCGACAGAGACTCCCACAGACGGGGCGTACTCCCGCAACAGCTGGTGCCCGCGAGCAACCAGCCGTGACTCGACCGAGCCGGGCGTGGCGTCGAAGCCGGTGTGCAGAATTGCAGTGTTGGCCTTGCTGGTGCCGGCACCGACATCGTTACGCGCCTCCAGGAGTGCGACCGACAGCTCCAGCTGGCTCAGCTCACGAGCAACCGCGCAGCCGACCACGCCGGCGCCCACCAGCACGACGTCGAACACCGAATCGGCCCGCATCAGAAGCCCAACGTCGCCTCGGCGACTGCCTGCCACGTCGCCAGCCGTGCGGTTGCTTCATCGCCACTGATCGACGGTTCGACAATTGCACTCGGCTGCCATGTGCCAGAGGGCAACGGTTGCCCGGCGCCGATTGCAGCGAATGCGGCCGCGCCCAGCGCGGTGGCGTGCGGCGACGGGTAGACCTCGACGGGGCACTGGAGGAGGTCGGCCTGCACTTGCAACAGGGCGTGGCTGCGCGTGAGGCCACCGTCGACACGCAAACGAGTGAGCGGTGCGCCAAGGTCGCGCCCTGCCGCATGTGCCAGCAACGCGACCTGCGCGGCGATGCCGTCGATCGCCGCTCGGACCAGATGCCCGCGCTCGGTACCCAGCGACATCCCGGTGAAGGCGGCCTTGGCGTTCGGCTTCCAGTACGGCGCGGCAAGCCCGGCGAGGGCTGGCACGAACGTCACCCCAGCGGAATCGGCGACCGCACCACCAAGTGCATCAAGGTCGCCGGGGGATTGCATGATGCCCATCTCGATCAGCCAACTGACTGCTGCACCGGCGGTGTACACCTGCCCATCAACGCACCACGTCAGCTCGCCGTCCAACGACCAGGCTGGGCAGCCGACCAGACCGTTGGTCGAGCGAGTCGGGGTGCTGCCGGTGCACGCCAACATGAAGGCGCCCGTCCCGTAGGTGCACTTGGCTTCGCCAGCGGTGTGGCATGCCTCGGCGAACAATGCGGCCTGCTGGTCGACACACGCACCCGTCACCGGCGCGCTGCGACCAAAGGTGATGCAGTCGCCGAGTGGTGTCGCATTGCCGACCACCGTGGCCAGCCCGGCCGGGTCGATGCCGAACACGCCGCACGCTTCGTCGCTCCATGCACCCGATTCAAGATCGAGCAGCAACGATCTTCCCGCTGTCGCGACGTCGGTGACGAACGCGCCGCACAAGCGGTGCAGCATCCACGTGTCTGTGGTGGTGATGGTCAGCTCTGACGCCACCCGAGGGCGTAACCATGCGATCTTCGGCGCAACGAAATATGGGTCGAGCTGCAGCCCGGTGAGATGGGCCAAGCGGACTGCGTGCGGTGCGAGCGCGTCGCAGACCGCCCCGGATCGACGGTCCTGCCACACGATCGCGGGGCCGTCCGGCTGCCCAGTGCGGCGGTCCCACGCAAGGATTGTCTCGCCCTGGTTGGCCAGTCCGATTGCCCGCAACGAAGGATGACCGGCCGACGCCAGCGCCTGATGCCCGGCCGCGACCACGCTCTGCCACAACGCCTCAGGATCCAGTTCGACCCCACCATCAGACGTGGCGTGCACGTCCACCGAAGCTTGGGCGACTCCGAGCACCAGGCCGTCATCATCGACGACGAGTGCCTTGGTCGCTGACGTCCCCTGATCGATCGCCAAAACGGCCATTGGCGAAGACTACGCGCAGCTGCACGTCAGACCTCGAGAGTCGTCACCTCCACGAATTCGCAGCGCACGCCGGGAGCAGAACGCAGACGCTCATCGAGTGTGAGCAACGGAACCTCGAGCAGTTCCGCAAGCGCGATGTACGACGCGTCGTAGGTGGAGATGTTGTGGCGTAGTTCCCACGCCCGCTCGGCAAGCTCGGCGAACTCGAATTGCTGGCCGTTGAGCAGCGCGGCGTCGTGCAATGAGCGCACTGCCAGCTGGGGTGTGATCGTCGCGCTGGCGGCGAGTCGGCGAAGTGCGCTGGCCACCTCATACGGCAGGAGTGACGGGTACGCGACCTCGTGCTGCAGCATCGCTGCGCCGACCAGAGTGCCGACCGGCCCGCTGTCGACCAGCAATGCGACTGCGGCGCTGGCATCCAGAACGATCATCGACGATCGGCATCGCGGGCGGCAACGATGTCCTCAACCGACACAGGCTGATGCCCAGCCGAATTGGCCCGCAGTCGAGCGACCAACACCTCGCGGTCAGGCCGCTGGCTGAGCTCGACCAACTCCTGCAACAGGAACTCCTGGAGCGACCACCCCTTCAGCGCAGCCCGCGAGGCAAGCTCGTTACGCACCTCGTTCGGCACATTTCGCACAGTCACTGCAACAGCCATGCAGGCAATATAGCAGCATCGCCTGCACTCTGCAAGCTGGTCACCTGCCCTGACCTGATGTCTCTAGGATCGAGCGCGTGCCATACACAGGGTTTCCTGACGAGGCGTTTGACTTCTACGAGCGGCTCGCCGCCGACAACTCGCGCCCGTTCTGGCACGCCAACAAGGCTACGTATGAGCAAGCCGTTCGCGAACCGATGGTGGCGTTGACCGAGGCATTGGCCGAGCACGGTCCGTTTCAGATCTTCCGGCCTTATCGCGACGTCCGATTCGCGAAGGACAAGACGCCGTACAAAACGAATATTGCCGCCTTCAGCGAGAGTGAAGGCGGCACCGGTTTCTACATCCAACTGGGCGCCGGCGGCATTCTCACCGGCTGCGGCTACTACGACATGGCATCGGATCAACTCGAGCGATTTCGGGCTGCAATCGATGCCGACGCGACCGGCAGCGACCTTGCTCGACGCGGCGCAGAGCTCGAACGCAAAGGCATGCGCCTTGGCGCGATGAGCGAGCTGAAGACGGCGCCTCGTGGCTTCCCGAAGGACCACCCGCGTATCGACTTCCTGCGCCGCAAGGGACTGCTCGTAACGCAGGATTGGCCGCTCGCAAAGTGGATGCACACCAAGCAGGTGATTACCAAGATCACAAATACGTGGGCAGCCGCGCAGGACCTGACTGACTGGCTCGATTCGCACGTCGGGCCGAGCACCCTGCCGCCGCCCGACGCCTATGAGCGGTAGCCGTCGGGAGACGGACGTTGGCACGAGATCTCAACGCCTGGGCAACATTCGCTGCCAGCGTGGTGAGGTGTTAGGCGACGGGGATCCAGACGAGGGAGATCTGGGTGACCTTCACGTCGCTCTTCTCCAGCGTCACGGGCAGGGTGGTGATGTTCTTGGCGATCCCCATCCACTTGGCGTCGATGTCGGTCACCTCCTGCGTCAGCTCGCCTTCAATGTCTTCCATCTGCTGATGCAGCAGCTGGATCTTGTTCTCCGCAGCATCCAGCCGCTCACCGGCGGCCGACGTGCGGCCACGCTTTCCGGCGGCGCTGCCGGTCTTGCGCATCACCGACTCGAGCATGCCGCCACGGGACTTACGCCCGCCGAACAGGTCGCCAAGGATCGAGCCGGCAGTCGAGAAGATCTCATCGTTGCGGCGGCCCTTCTGCTCCGCCTCCAACACGTTGGCGCGGCCCTCCGCTGCCTGCAGTTGACCTTGCAGCGACGTGACCTTGGCTTGATACTTGTCCCGCAATGCTGCGGTTGCGGCATCACCCTTGGCGTCGGCAGCCTGGTAGCAGCGCTGGTAGAACTCGTCGGCGGTCTCACCCGGGCGGCTGAACAGCTTCAGTTCCTTGTTGACCTGCAGCTCGAGGCTGCGGCCGCGCACGAGAAAGTCGATGAGATCGCGCTCGACGCCGGTCCAGAACGTCTTGGTCTTCAGCGGCGCCCTGGTCAATTGGTAGGTGATGCCCGGAGGAGTCTCGACCCGCAGGTCGCGGTCGTCATAGTCGACCGCAATTGCACGGGATGCATCGACCTGCTCGGCGAGCGGGAAGAGCACGGCTTCGTACTCCTCGTCGTGAATCAGGTCGGCCTTCTCGTCGTCGTAGCGAAGTGCTACGCGGGCGACGATGGACGGCTCGTAGCGGGTGCCGCGCGGATCGCCGCCGATCGCCGAAAGCCACGGCGCGGCAATGTCCGCCCAGCGGATGGCCACACCAGCTGCGATCTCCTGCATCAGTGGCGACTCGTCAGCAGCGAGGTTGCCGGGCGCTGCCGGCGCAGGCGACGGCTGGGCGGCTGTTGGAGGTGGCAAGGGAGCGGAGGTTTTCGGCGCGGGCACTGCCTCGACAGACGAAGCAGAGGGTGATGCGGCGGGCGCTACGCCCTTCTGGTCGGCCATCAAGACGGCAATCTGATCGCGAGTGAGTGGGCCACGCAGATAGCTCATCGCCCAGCGGGTGGCGAACACTTCCGGCTGGTCCTTGCCGGCTCGACGCAACACGAACTCGCGTTTCGCGAGGCCGCTGATCGTGTCGCCCACCGCGCCGATGTCCACCCCGCCGGCCGCGGCACTCATGCCGTCGAGCAGTCGCTGCTTGTCGCGGTCGGTCTGCAGTCGGCCGATCATCCAGGTGCCCGCATTGGAGATCGCCTTGTAGTCGACGTCGACAGGGTTCTGTGTGCTGAGTACGACACCGACGCCGAACGCACGCGCCTGCTTCATCAGCGTCATGATCGGCTTCTTGGTCGGGGGCATGGCGGTGGGCGGCAGGTAGCCGGCAACCTCGTCCATGTAGAGCAGCGCCCGCAGGTCGGTGGTGCCGCTCTGCTTGCGCATCCAGGTGACCAGCTTGGACAGGATCAGCGTCGTGACGAACTGACGCTCCTGGTCGCTGAGGTGAGCGGTCGTGACGATGGCGCAGCGCGGCTTGCCGTCGGGCGTGTGCAGCATGGCTTCAATGTCGAGGGGTGGCCCCATCATCCACGCACTGAACGACGGTGAAGCGAGCAGCCCGTTGAGACGCATCGCGAACGCCATACGGTCCTTCGGCGGGAAGAACTGATCCAGCTCGAACACACCGAGCTTGCGGATCGGCGGCGTCAGCACCATGCCGACCAGCGTGGGCAGGTCGAGGTTGCGCTGCGCGTTCCACTCGTTGAGGATGAGGTTCGACAGCAGGATGTGCTCGCGGCTGCTGAGCGGGTCGGATTCGATGTCGACCAGGCTCAGCAGTCCCGACACGAAGCCTTCGACTTCATCGCCGACGATCTCGGGGTCGGCGCCCGCGCCCGGTGCCTGCAGCGAACCAATGATGTTGAGCCCGACGCCGGCGTTGGAGCCGGGCGTGAAGATGGTGAACGTGGCCTTCTCGCGCAGCGCGGCGATACGATCGGGGCCAAATCCCCAACCCGCCAAACCTTCGGTCCACGACTTGGCTTGCGCCGCCGCGAACTCGGGCACTCCGAGACCCGCCTTGGTTGCATCGCCCTCGTTTACCCACGGCTGGAAGTCGGTGGGTGCGAGCACCGGGAAGGTGAGGCACAGGTTGGTGAGGTCGCCCTTGGGGTCGATCAGCAACGTCGGTACGCCGGCCGACAGCGCCTCCTCGATGAGCACGATGCCAAGGCCCGTCTTACCCGAGCCGGTCATGCCCACGATCACACCGTGCGTCGTGAAGTCGCTGCTGGGGAGCAGCACGTTCTTGTCGGTGCGTGCGTGCTGAGCAGGATCGATCAACCCGCCGAGGAAGAGTTCAGCCATAGGCCGCCACGGTAGCGGCCTGGTCGCCCTAACTCAGCGGAGCGTGATGCGGTAGGCGCACCGCTGGCCACCCTCGAGCAGGTGTTGCTCGCGGGCGACGGTGACATCGGGGCCAAGTGCCTTCTGGAACAGGTTGAGCTCTGCACTGCACAGGCCCGCGCAGGAATCAGCAGCGTCGCGAATAGGGCAGTGGTGCTCGACGAGCGTCATGTGGCCGTCGCTCTCGACGGCTTCGGCCAGGTAGCCCTCGGCGCTGCGCAGCTCGGCGATGCGATGGACGCGGTCGCTGACACTGGCGCTGTCGTCGATGGCGACGCGGTAGGTGGCCAGCTGTCGCTCGGCGCGGGTGCGCACGACAGCGTCCAATGCCTCCTCACCGAGTGCGTCGCGGATGGAGACGATCAACTCAACCGTGAGGTCGCTGTGCCGGTCGGCGAACAGGGAGCTGGCGGATGCGGCGAGCCGCCAGTGCACGGGCGGGCGGCCGCGGCCGCTGTTCGTTGTCGAGGCACTGCTCGGCGCCGTGACGCGCTCGACGAGCTCGGCGTTCTCCAGTGCCTCGAGGTGCTGGCGGATCGCGGTGTCGGTGAGACCGAATTCGGCGGCCAGCTCGGGGGCGGTGGCGGTGTCGGCGCGCTTGAGACGTTCGATGATGCGGCGCTTGGCACTGGAGAGCTCGCTCGCAACATCGGACATGACGGCAGCCTACCGATGCGACGTCTTGTGAACCTTTCGCCCGGTGGTCAGCGCGAAACGCCTCGGCCTTTGACAAAATGTGAACCATGACTGTTTCCGCCGGCACCGACCCGATCGCCCACGCTCTCGAGAATCAGTTCGGCCTGGCGGATCGCGTGGTCGACGAGGCGGCACTGGCCAACAGTGTCGGCCGCTTCAGGGATGTTGGCATCACGTTGCCGACGTTCGCCCAGCTCGCCGACCCTTCGACGGTCGATGCAGCAGTCGTCGGCGACGCCGACAAGAACGGCCCCGATGCGCGCAACCTGTGGCGGGTGCATTGGTATAACGACATGGCCGGCAACCGGGTCAGCGTGCCCGATCACGTGGTGCTGCCCAGCTCGCTCACCGGCGTGGAGAGCCCCATCATCGTCGTCTTCGGTGATCGCTTTCCGATGATCACCGCGCACAAGGTGCTCGCTGCCTATGCATGCCTGGCACCCCGCATCGTCACCGGCCAGTTCGACCCTACGCATCACCGCGCCATCTGGCCCTCGACCGGCAACTACGCCCGCGGCGGCATCGCCATCAGCCGCATCATGGCGTCGCGCGGTGTCGCCATCTTGCCCGCCGGCATGAGCCAGGAGCGTTTCGACTGGCTGGACAAGTGGTGCGAGAACCCGAAGGAAGACGTCATCCGCACCGTCGGTACCGAGAGCAACGTCAAGGAGATCTACGACGCCTGCAACGAACTGGCCAAGGACCCGGGCAACTTCGTGCTCAACCAGTTCTGCGAGTTCGGCAACCACCTCGGTCACTTCGAAGTCACAGGCCGCGCTCTGGCGCACGTCTTCGAGAATGTGCGCGATGCGTCGGGTCGCGACCTGCGGCTGGCTGCGTTCACCAGCGCCACTGGCTCGGCCGGCACCATCGCCGCGGGCGACCGCCTGAAGCGCGACTACGGCACCAAGATCGTTGCTGTCGAAGCACTCGAGTGCCCGACGATGCTGGACAACGGCTTCGGCGAGCACAACATTCAAGGCATCGGCGACAAGCACATTCCGTTGATCCACAACGTGATGAACAGCGACCTGGTCTCGGCGGTCAGCGATCAGGCCACTGACCAGCTCTACGCGATGTTCAACAGCGAGGACGGCCTTGGCTACCTGGCCGATCGTCGTCATGTGCCGCGCCAGGTCCTGGACACACTGGAGCACTTCGGTCTCTCGTCGATCTGCAACGTGTTGGCCGCCATCAGCACCGCGAAGGTGCTCGGCCTCGGCGCCGACGATGCAATCATCACAGTGGCCACCGACGGTGCCGCGCTCTACCCCAGCGAGTACACCAAGATCACCGCCCGTGATTTCGGCAATGGGTTCACCAACCTCGACGCTGCGCAGGTGTGGGGCGAGCACCTGGCCAACGTGCCCACCGCCAACACACTCGAGCTCAGCGAGCGCGAGCGCAACCGCATCTTCAACCTCGGCTATTACACGTGGGTCGAGCAGCAGGGCACGCCATTTGAACTCTTCGAAGCTCGTCGCCATCAGTCCTTCTGGCAGGACCTTCGCCGGCTGCTGCCGGTGTGGGACGAGATGATCACCGAGTTCAACGCTCGCGTCGCGGCCGGCTGAGGCCGTCGTGGAGAGGCCGCTCGTCGCCGGCTGGCAGTGCCGCGTGTGCGGCGCCTCGGTCGACATTGCCGTGCCGTTCACGTGGCAGTGCCCGAACGCGAGCGCCACTGATCGTCATCACGCGCTGCGGCTCGTTCAGAGCACGGCTCCGCTCCAGTCGGCTGGTCAGTCCAACCCGTTCCTCGCTTATCGGCCGCACCTTGCGTGGGACGCATTTGCTGCGGCGCATGGGCTGACGGCCGTGGCGCGCGAAGCCATGGTGGGGGAATTGGATGCGCTGGTTGCTTCAGCGGCGGGTACCGGCTTTGTGGAGACCCCGATGGGGCGTGCCGACGGACTCAGCGACGCTCTCGGCTTCGGCCGCGAGGGCGGGGTATGGGTGAAGGATGAGACGCACAACGTGGCGGGAAGCCACAAGGCGCGGCACCTCTTCACGATCTTGCTGCATTTGCGTGCGGCCGAGCAGATGGGTCTTGCGCAGTGGTCGCGGCGGCCGCCGTTGGCCATCGCCTCGTGTGGTAACGCGGCGTTGGCGGCAGCGACCCTTGCGGCCGCAGTGTCGTGGTCCATCCAAGTCTTCGTTCCGCCCTTTGCGAATCTCCAGGTGACGAAACGATTGGCCGAGTTGGGGGCGACGGTGGTCGAGTGCCCACGTGTGCCGAGCGACCCCGCCGGTGACCCATGCGTGCATCGCTTCCGCGAGGCGGTGGCAGCCGGGGCGATTCCATTCAGCGTGCAAGGTCCCGAGAACGCGTGGTGTCTCGACGGCGGCCGCACTCTCGGCTGGGAACTGGCCAAAGGCATCGGATGGAACAGACTGTTCGTCCAGGTTGGTGGGGGAGCGTTCGCCGCCTCGGTCACCGAAGGCCTGCGCATGGGTGGTGGTCAACCGAAGCTGCATGCGGTACAGACCCAAGCCTGCGCTCCGTTGCAGCGGGCATGGACGCGGTCGCGGGGCCTGTCCCCTGCGGAGCACTGGAGCGAGTGCATGTGGCCGTGGGAGAACGTCGGCGAGTCCGCTGCCGACGGCATTCTAGATGACGAGACCTACGACTGGCTGCCGGTCGTCGATTCGATGGCGTCTACGGGCGGTTCGCCGGTCGTGGTGACCGAAGCCCACGTGCTGGAGGCCAACGAACTCGGCTGCCGCGCGACAGGCATCGAGGCCAGCCACACGGGCACCGCCGGCCTCGCCGGCCTGCTGGCCATCCGCAACCAGGTCGACCCCGACGAGCGAGTCGCAGTCATCTTCAGCGGCATCCGCCGCTAGCCGTACCGGTAGACGACGGCCGAACTGACGCGGTTTCGCGTCCACGACCTGGCTCACAGCGATGACAGCGCGTCACTTCCACCTGGCGATCAGGTGGTTCAGGACTCAGACTTCGTGGAGGCGGCCATCGGCGACGTCGTAGACGAAGCCGCGAATGTGGTCCTTGAACGGGACAAAAGGGCTGTGCTGCAGACGGTTGATGCTCTGGCGGGTGTCGGTGTACGGGTCGGTGAAGCACTCGAGTGCCCACCACGGTTTGATGCCCACTTCGTGTTCCAAGTCGGCCTTGAACTGTGCCTCGTTGATCGCCTGCAGGCCGCAGTTGGTGTGGTGCACCAAGATGATCTCCCGCGTCCCCATCTGGCGTTGCGACATCACGAGTGAGCGGATCACGTCGTCGGTCACCACCCCGCCGGCGTTGCGGATGATGTGGGCATCGCCGTGGTCCAGCCCGAGCATCTGGAAGATGTCCATGCGGCTGTCCATGCAGGTCACGATTGCGAGGTGCCGAGCCGGGCGCAGCGCAAGGTCGTGATCATTGAACTGCGCCACGTAGTGCTCGTTGTGTGCAATCAGTTCGTCAGCGCTGGGTCGGAATGGCTCGGCGGAAATAGTCGTGGCCTTTCGTTGGGCCTGCGCCGGGGCGTGAGTGTCCGGCACGCACGACGGTAGCGTGGCGGCCATGACCGATACCACTCATCCCATGGGTCTCGACGGCGGCATGGATCCGCGTCTCGACGTGTTCAACCGCCTGTTGAAGAACCGGGTGGTCATGCTCGGCACCGACGTCAACGACGACATTGCCAACCAGATCTGTGCGCAGCTGTTGTACCTCGAGGGCGAAGACCCCACCGCCGACATCTGGCTGTACATCAACAGCCCCGGTGGTTCGGTCACGGCCGGCATGGCCATCTACGACACGATGCAGTTCGTTGGCTGTGAAGTGGCCACTGTGTGCATGGGTATGGCTGCCAGCATGGGCCAGTTCCTGCTCACCGCCGGTGCTCCGGGCAAGCGTTTCACCCTTCCGAACGCTCGCGTCATGATGCACCAGCCCCTCGCCGGTCTTCGTGGCCAGGCCACCGACATCGCCATCCAGGCCGAGCAGTTGGCCTATACCAAGCGCCGCATGGCCGAGTTGATTGCGCATCACTCGGGCCAGCCCATCGAGAAGATTCAGGCTGACAGCGAGCGCGACCGTTGGTTCACCGCCGAGGAAGCCAAGGCCTACGGCCTGGTCGACTCGGTGATCCTGCGTCGCGGCGAAATCGCCTGACGCTCGTTCATCCGGCGGTCGTCGTCGTGTCCGGCGTGGTCGTCGTCGACGTCAGCAACGTGGTGAGTGTTGGTGCGACGCTGCCGATCAGCGCGCCGCAACGCTGCTGCGTGTAGCTGATGACACGGTTGGCGGCCGGCTCGCTCTTGCGGGCGGTGTCGGCAACCAGTTGCATCGAGACGGGGTCGTTGGGGTCGACCGTGATGGCCGTGTCCAGGTTGGCCACCATTTTCTCCCACTCAGCCTGCACCGCGATCGGCGCCGACTTGGACACGGTGCGCCACGAGCCGACAACCCTGTCGATGTCACCCTCCCCGGTGATGGTCGGCGAGTTGAGATCTGTCAGATGGTTGCCTACCTGCGTGCAGTAGTTCGCTTCGCTGCGCTGGTCGGCATTGTCGCCACAGGCGGTGACGACGCCGAAGGTGATCGCCAGCAGCGCCCCTGCCAGCGTGCTGGTGGTGGTACGTGCCGACGGGCTCCTCATGGGAAGATTCTCTCAGGTGATTTGCCCTCCGAGGCGGTCACCGTGCAAGAAGGTTGTCATCGACGGGGTTCCCGATATGGTCGGCCTTGTTGCCGTCGGGGAACCGGTGTCCGTTCCTTCCCTCGTTCGTTGGCGTTCGAACGCACCTTGCCCAGGCGAGGTTGCGGCGTGCGCCTCCAGGTTCGTCGGAGGAGACCGCGCATGCTTGCCGCTGTTCGTTCTGCCACGGTGTTCGGCGTCGAGGGACGTCCGGTCACCGTTGAAGTGCATGTATCCACGGGTCTGCCCGCGTTCCAGATCGTCGGCTTGCCCGACGAAGCGTGTCGCGAATCTCGCGACCGCGTTCGCGCAGCGGTGCTCTCGAGCGGGCTCGCGTGGCCGTCGTGCCGCGTTACCGTCAATCTCGCGCCGTCGAACCAACGCAAGGGTGGCTCGGGCTTGGACCTTGCAATTGCCATTGGTTTTCTGGCGGCCCACGGTCAGGTGCCCGTCTCGCAGATCGAGGGACTCGGTTTCGTTGGCGAGCTAGGGCTCGATGGCAGCCTGCGACAGGTTGCCGGCGTGGCGCCGATGGTGGCAGCGATGGGAGACGTTCGCCCCGTTGTTCCCGTCGGCAACTACCGCGAGGCATGGTGCGTGGCAGGGGGTGGCGTGCGCGTGGCGCGCACACTTCGCGAGGTGGTTGATGCTCTGAACGCCGACGCTCCCTGGCCGCAACTTCCTGATGGCGAGTTTGTCGACGACGAGCCTCCGTTGCCTGACTTGGCCGACGTTCGCGGCCAAGTGATGGCTCGCCAGGGCCTGGAAGTTGCAGCCGCCGGTGGTCATCACATGCTCTTGGTCGGTCCGCCCGGCTCAGGCAAGACGATGTTGGCGCAGCGCATTCCCGGTCTCCTGCCAATGTTGGAGCCGGAGGTCTCGCTGCAGGCAACGATGGTGCACTCAGCCGCCGGCGTGCGGCTACCCGCTGGTGGAATGGTGCAGCGCGCTCCGTTCAGAGCACCGCACCACAGCAGTTCGATGGTGGCGCTCGTGGGTGGCGGCAGCACCAGTCTGCGACCCGGCGAAATCTCCTTGGCGCACGGCGGCGTGCTGTTCTTGGACGAGCTCGGAGAGTTTGCCCCCAGCGTGCTCGATGGTTTGCGCCAGCCGTTGGAGGAGGGTGTGATTCGTCTTGCGCGTGCCCGCGCTTCGGCAGCGCTACCGGCGAAGTTCCTGCTCGTGGCCGCCACCAACCCGTGCCCGTGCGGTGGTGGCGGGCCAGGTGACTGCCAATGCGACGAGGTCGCCCGCCTTCGCTATGTTCGTCGGCTGTCAGGCCCGTTGCTCGACCGTTTCGACCTGCGCGTCGGGGTCACCCGGCCAGGTGTCGAAGACCTGCTCGCGAGCGGTGGTGGCGAGCCGACGGCAGACGTGGCTGCGCGTGTCGGCGCCGCACGGCAATGCGCTCTTGACCGCATCGGGATGGTGAACGCCAATATTCCGGCCTCGTACCTGGACTCGCTCGCACCGCTGCATCAGGCCGCTCGTCAGCTACTTCGTGATCAGCTGGAACGTGACCAGCTCACCGGCCGCGGCTACCACCGCATTCGGCGAGTCGCGCGCACCATCACCGACCTGCAGGGCGGCGGCGAGCTGGTACTCGACGAGCATGTGCAATTGGCGCTCAGTATGCGAGTGCGGCTCAGTATCTCCTCTCGTGAGCGTGCAGCATGAGCACCGTTCAGCTGGCAGGCAGTGAGTTGCCGCCCGAGGCCTACGTCGCCTCGCTCGCCGGCTTTCGCAACATGAACGTGCATCGCCTCGGTGCGCTGCTTCGCCATCACGCGCCGGAGGAAGCGTGGGCGGTGGTTCTTGGTCAACGGCCGAGCGACGGTCTGATCGGCAAGGTTCTGGAAGTGAGCGGCGTGCGCGACATGTGGAAGCGGTGCGCGCAGGAGCGCCCGCCGGCAGAGATCTGGGCCAGGTGTATCGCCCTTGGTTTGCAGGTACTTCCCTACGGTCACCAGCACTACCCGGCCGGGCTGCTCGACGATCCGTTCCCGCCTCCGGTGCTGTTCGCGAAAGGAGACCTCAAGCTGCTCGCAGGTCGCCGAGTCGGCATCGTCGGCACCCGCAACGCCACTGCCGCCGGGCGCGAGGCAGCCCGCTCGCTCGGCCTCGGGCTGGGTGCCGCTGGTGTCCACGTGATCTCAGGTCTCGCTCGTGGCATCGACGGCTACGCGCACCGCGGGGTGCTGGCGGCGGAAGGCGAAGGTCGGCCGATTGGCATCGTCGCCTCGGGCCTCGACGTGGTGTATCCCCGGGAACACCGCGACCTGTGGGAGGCCGCAGGCAATTGCGGGCTATTGCTCAGCGAGGCACCGCCGGGTGTGCCACCCGAACCGCATCGCTTCCCGTTGCGCAACCGCATCGTGGCCGCGCTCTCCGAGGTGTTGGTGGTAGTTGAGTCGCGTGAGCGTGGCGGCTCGCTCATCACAGCAGCCCAAGCCATCGAACGCGACGTCACGGTCATGGCGGTGCCGGGGTCGATTGGCAAGCGTGCCTCGCTGGGTACGAACTCGCTGCTGTGCGACGGCGCCGCTCCGGTGACTGGTGTCGAGGATGTGCTGACGGCGCTGTCGCTGCAGAACACGCGGTCGGCAATGCTTCCCGCCGACCTTCGTGCACGCCCGCGCGGGGAGGACATCGCCGTCTACCGCGTGGTGCACGCCGACCCGCGGACGATCGACGGGGTGATGCTGGCATTGGGTTTCAGCCTGGTCGAGGCTGCAATGAGCCTTGCTCGTCTGGAGTCCGCCGGGTGGGTTGCGCAAGCCGATGGGTGGTTCGAGTGCGTGGGTTCCCCGCTGCGATGACCTCCACCGAATACCCTGTTCACCGATGTCCGTTTCCGCCTCTCCTTCTTCGACGTTCGCCGGCGCATCTTCGGACACCACAGCCGCGTGGCTTTTGGACGAATTTGCGCTGTCGCTCACCAATAGTGCCGTCAATACCGTGGCCGCGTATCGCAGCGATCTTGTCGGCTTCATCGCATGGACCGAGGTGGCTGGGGCGTCGTCTCCGGCCGCTGTCGATCGTCTTGTGCTGCGCCGCTACGTGGCCTGGCTCACCACCGAGGGGCTGGCGAAGCGCAGTGTGGCGCGCAAGGTCTCCTCGCTGCGTCGCTACTTTGGGTACCTCCGCCGCGAGGGCATCCTCCTGGTGGACCCGAGCGTTGCTCTTCGTGCGCCGGCCGGGGACAGTCGCCTTCCACGCGTGTTGGACCATGCCGACGTGTCGACCTTGTTGGATGGGCCCACCCCGGAGGACGAGCCGCATTGGCGTCGCCTTCGTGACGACGCAGTCCTCGAGATTTTGTACGGCAGTGGCGTCCGCGTCGGCGAGCTGTGCGGCCTCGACCTCGACTCGCTCGATCTGGCGGGCGAAGCCGTGTCGGTGTGGGGCAAGGGCTCGAAGCAACGTCGTGTGCCACTCAGCCAACCGGCTGTGTCTGACGTGCGTGCGTGGCTCGCAATCCGTCGCGACGTGGTGGCGGAAACGGCTGGCGCGGCGCTGTTCGGCAACGAACGCGGTGCTCGGCTCACGCCGCGCGATGTGCGGCGCATCGTCGACCGCCGCTCGCCGCGCCCCACTCATCCGCATGCGTTGCGGCACAGCTTCGCGACGCACCTGCTTGATGGCGGTGCAGACCTGCGCGCGGTGCAGGAACTTCTCGGCCATGCAGATGTGGCCACGACGCAGCGATATACACACATCAGTAACCACCGCCTCCGCGAGGCCTACGCGGAGGCGCACCCACGAGCATGAGACGCGAACTCGACCTAGAAGACTGCTGGCAGCGCTGGTTCGATCGGCGCGATCCGATTGCGCGCGACCGCATCATCGTCCATTACTCGCCATTGGTGAAGTTCGTGGCCGGTCGTGTCGGTGCCGGTCTGCCCAACAGCGTCGACTCTGGCGACCTGGTCAGCGCAGGCGTTTTCGGCTTGATCGACGCGGTCGAGCGGTTCGACCCGGCGCGCGGGGTCAAGTTCGAAACCTTCGCCGTCCCTCGCATCCGTGGCGCCGTATTCGATGGGCTGCGTTCGCTCGACTGGGTGCCGCGCTCGGTTCGCAGTCGTGCCCGCGAAGTGGAGAGCGCATTCCAGGATCTGGAAGGTCGCCTAGGCAGGGCCCCCACCGACGAGGAACTCTCCACTCACCTGAAGCTGTCGGCAGCGGAGTTCCAGAAGTGGCTCGCCGCCATCGCGTCCACCACGGTTGGCCCGCTCGATCGTGCATTGGTGGCGGGTGCCGAGCCGCGAGCGCTCACCGGCGATGTCCCCGACTCGCCGGCTGCCCTGGTGGAGGAAGGGGAAGTGAAGCGCTTGGTTCGCGTCGAGCTGCGCCGCTTGCCAGAGCGCGAGAAGTTGGTGCTGTCGCTGTATTACGACGAGGGCCTCACGCTCGCCGAGATCGGCACCATCCTGGGCGTCACCGAGAGCCGGGTCTCACAGATTCACACCAAGGCAGTGCTGCACCTGCGCGCCCGCCTCGCCGCCACCGGCGTCGCCTGACCCAATCGAGGTCCGCATGATTGCGGGGTTGTTGGTCGCCGCTTCTCTGGTCTCGTGCTACCTGCCGCCCGTTGCAGGTCCGGTCTCGGTGCCATACGTTCAGCCCGCGTGTTCGTACTGTCCCGGTCACCGGGGAGTCGAGTATGCCGTCGCGCCGGGCACCGACGTCCAAGCGGTTGCACAGGGCGTGGTCACATTCTCGGGCGCGGTGGCAGGCACTCGCTACGTGGTGATACTGCAGACGGACGGGCTGCGAGCCACATACGGCATGCTGCAGACATTCATCGTGACCAGGGGGGATGTGGTCGCCAGCGGACAGGGCATCGGCCACAGCGGACCCAGGCTGTACTTCGGCGTGCGCGACGCAGCAGACGATCCGGTCGATCCGAGGCCGTTGTTCGGTGTCCTCGTCGGCCGCGCCCGCTTGGTGCCTCCCGATGGCGGCAGCCAGCGGCGTGCGCAGCCTCCTCGGCTGACCTGTTCGGCACGTGTTTCGGGCGTCTTGGCTGTCTGAGGTCTTCCGGACGCCGATAGTCTTCACGAGCGGTTCGTCGTTCCGATGGGCCAGATCACTCGCACGTTCCCTCCCTGCGGTCGCCCCGGCGCCTGGGTCCGTGCGCCGCCAACCGCAGGAGAGGAGCAATCACCATGGCTGTCGTCACGATGCGCCAAATGTTGGAAGCCGGTGTCCACTTCGGGCACCAGACCCGTCGGTGGAACCCGAAGATGAAGCGTT
>Ga0105047_10002865_pt1 | contig 30649 bp, 31 predicted proteins | sample MAT04_FD_78384 | JGI IMG/M metagenome (GOLD analysis project Ga0105047, IMG submission 78384) | Freshwater microbial communities from Lake Fryxell liftoff mats and glacier meltwater in Antarctica - MAT-04 (megahit assembly) | ecosystem: Environmental > Aquatic > Freshwater > Ice > Liftoff... | reverse complement strand
GGGGGCCGGGATTTCCGCCTCGGTCAGTTCGATCGGAGGCAGGCCGGGCGGCGGAGCGAAGGCAGCGGTCGGGGCGGCGGCCAGCGCGCCGGTCTCGTCGATGCCCACGTCCAGAGCGTCGGTCGCCACCCCGTTGCGCCGGGCGCAGTCGGCCAGGGTCGCCATGCCGATGAACTGCCCGTTCACGAAGCAGCGCAACTCGCGCGTGGTGCTCAACTCGGGGGCGTCGGCCACATCGACCGTCAGGCCGGCCTGGGCCGCGGGCGGCGGACCGGCGTCCCGGCCCCGACCGCCGCTGAAAACGAGGGCCAGCACGACGGCCGCGACGATCGCCAGGCCGGCACCGATGGCGATGAGAAGACGATTGTCCTGGGGCATGAAGGGCTCGCGCGGAAGGAGCCCCCAATAACCCCGCCCGGACCCGCGCCGTCAACGTCCTTCGTGGACAACGCGGGCCTATCCGCCGAGGCGAGACAAGGCGGCCTGGTAGTTGGCCAGCTGAGCCGAGAGATAGGCGGGCACGGGTCCCGAAGCTGTCCCGGTCGTGGCGGGATTGAGCGCCCGATAGGCGTCGCGTACGGCTTTCATCGCCCCCTGCAGGCGTTCCCCCGCTGTCTTGATCGAGGCCGCGTCGCTCAGGTTGATTGAGTTCGGCAGGTCGAGGCCGAAGGTCTTGACGATGTCCTCGCCGACCGTCTGGCCGATATAGCCCGGCGACAGGCCCAGTCCCGCCAGCGCGTCCCGTCCCGTCTCGCCTGCGGTGACCACCGCGCCGGACCGGCTGTCGCGCGCCGTGATCGACAAACGCTGAAAGCCGCCGGTGGTCGTCGTGACCTCCCCGTCCTTGCCCGTCACCGTGCCGCCCTCGGACGCTACGGTGACCTTGAGCCGGCCACTGGAAGCGACTTGAATCTTGCGCGCCAAGGTCGCCAGGGTGTCTTTGGCTTCGATGGTCACCGCCGCGGCGCGGCCGCCGTCGCCGGGACTGACGAAGAAGCGATCTCCGACGCGAAGCGACGTCGCGTCGACAAGTCGCTTTGAATCGCTCTGGTCGATTTCACCCTTGGGCAGGCCCAGCCGGTCCAGCACGCTGGCACCGCCCGCGGCCACGGCCAAGGTCATGGGCCGGGCCTGATCGCCGTCGCCGGACCAGGTCTTCTGATATTCGACGGTCCCGCTCAGGGGATCGAGTCGAGCCAGATAACCTCTGGTGGGATCGGTGGGCTTGGCGATGTCGCTGCGGTCGGCGACGCCCGTGATCCAGACCTTGCCATCATGGATCTTGACGTCTGCCGCCGTGTCGTCACCCGCGCCGCCATAGTAGGTCAGACGGTCTGCCGGCGAAGCCGTCAGATCACTGGACAGGGTAGCGATGAAAACGTCCTTGCCGCCCGAGTGGGCTCTGGTGACGGTTCCCGCCGACAGTCCGCTGTCGCGGCTCGTCCCCGTCAGGATGACCTTGCCGCCGGAAACGGCGAGCCCGGCGATTTCGCCGCTGATCGGACCCAGATCGCGCGTCGAGGCCAGCGTCGGTACGCCAGCGACGTCCAGGGTGAAGCGGCGCACGACGGCGCGTCCGTCCTCGACGCCGGCGGTAAACAGGTTCGAGCCGTCGATCGTCATCGCATCGACGCTGTCGTCGCTGGCGGTACCGAACTGGGTCGTCGCGGTCGCCTTGGCGACGATGCCCGCGGTCGGATAGGCCTCGCCCGCCTTGAAGGCCTGCACATAGCCATCCCAGCCACCGACAGGCGATCCCCCCGTGACGGCCGATCTGGCCCGACCGGCGATATAGACCGTGCCATCGCCGCCGAAGCTGACGGACGTGGCTTCATCGGCCGCGCGGGCCCCGCGGCGCTGGGTCCAGATTTCCTGTCCGTCCTTGTCAAAGACGGTGACGAAGCTGTCCGCTACGCCGGCGGCCTCGCCGACCTTGCCCGCGTCCGTCGTTCCGGTGTTCAGCGCGCCGGTGACCGAGCCCGCGACGGCCACATTCCCGCTGCTGTCGATGGCGATGGCGTAGCCGCTGGCTGTCGCGGCGGCACCCAACGTTCGCGTCGCCACCAGGCGGCCGGCGCTATCGTATTTCATCAGGGCGACGTCCTGTACGCCCTTGATCGGCTGGGTCGAGGCACCCGTCGTGACATCGGCGACCAGCCACAGCGATCCATCGGGACCCACCGCACTGGCCCGCACATTCTTTACCCCGTCTGGCAAAGCGTTCTGCGAAACGCGCCCGTCGATCCACTGGGTCTCGCCCACGCCGCCTGAAGTCGGTGACGCAGCCGCGCCGCCGTCACTCTGGAATTTCAGCAGCTCGGGCCGGCCGGTCGTCCCGGCAGACTGGACGACATAGACGGCGTCGGAGGTCTGGGCGGCGGTAAAGCCGACCGTCTCGGTCGAGTTGCCGCGGATTGCCAGCGCCCAATGATCCGGGCCGGCCGGCAGGGTGACGGGCTTGCCGTTGACCTGCACCGTCTTGGGCTCGACCTTGATCTGCTGGCGGCCGATACGGGTCTGGAATCCCGCGAGCTCAAGCTGTTTGTTGATGTGCTCCAGGACATTGTCCAACGTCCTGGGCCTGGAGCCGAGGTCCGCCAGGTCGATCGGCACAGCCGTGGTCAGGGAGTCCGTCACGCCGACCGGCGTCTTGATGGTGATGCTGAACCTCGTATCGCCCAGAAAGGCGGCGACCGGCGTATCGACCGACCCTTCGTGAACAGGTCCGGTAATCGACACGGCGCTGTCTCGTGGCACCGCCGCTGTGGTCTTGCTCGACGATCTGGACGTTCCCTGGACCAGCCTCATGGCGTCGAAATCCGCAGCTGACAACCACGATCCGACCTCTGCCAGCCCTGCCCCGAATCGCTTGCCCAGCTGGGTCAGCTCCAGTGCGCTGACGCCCTTGGCCGCCGAGCGATTGGTCAGGGCATTCAGTGTATCGAGTCCCTGATAGAGGGCGAACAGCTTGCGATAATCGGGCGACGCCGAAGCCAGATCGAGCTGAGCCGCACCTTCGTTGATGAAGCGCCGGCCGCCCAGCGCGGCCCGAACCAGCACGTCCTGTTTGGGTGCCTCGAACGTCGGTGACCAAGGCGGTGTCGGCTGCTTTCTGGCTGCCCGGTTCAACGCAGCACTGGTCGCCTGCGGCAGCGTGTTCGCTGACGTCCCCCCAAACAGACCCAGAAGATAACCGTTGTTGATCACATGCGGCTCCAGCCGTGCACTGTGACCTGTTGAGCGTAACGAGGGCTTAACGTCCGGATGCGGACCGACGTCAGACGAGACAGGCCGAGCGACTCGGGGAACAATGGTCGACGGTTCCCGTTCATGAAGCGCCGGATGAGGAGGATGCCGTGATGACCGCCTTCGCCAATGCCCTTAGATCGTTGCTTGCCCTGTATGGCTTCGGGACCCGCAAACGACGGGATGCGATCCAGATCGGACCCAGTCGCGCGGTTTGATCAGCCTCCGCGGAACAGCGACAGGATGATTTGCGGAGCCTGGTTGGCAATCGAGAGCGATTGGGCCCCCAGCTGCTGCTGCACCTGCAGGGCCTGAAGCCTCGCACTTTCCTTGGCGAGGTCGGCATCGACCAGGTTCCCTATCCCGGACTCCAGCGTATCCATCAGCTTGGTGACGAAACTGCTGTGCGCCTCGATCTGCTTGGCCTGTGCACCGATCGAACCGAGAGAAGCGTTCAGCTGGGTGATTGAATTGTCCAGACGCGTCAGGGCCTGGGTGGCACCGGTAAGAGTTGTGAGACTGTCGGAAAGCGAGAGTTCTATGATGGCTCCGCTCAACGACAGGTCTTGGGCCGACAGCGTCACGAAGCTGCTGGCGTCGGCGTTGGCGAGGAACTGGATCCCGTTTGTCAGTGATCCGTTCAGCAGGTTGGCACCGTCGAACGACGAATTGGCCACCTGTGAAGCGAGGGCCCGCAACAGAGCCCTGAAGTCGTTGTCCAGAAGCTGGCGGGACTGGGTGTTGAGCGAATCATCTCTGGCCGCGACGACCTTTTCCTTGAGCTGATTCAGCAGGTCCGAGATCGACTCGCCTGCAGAGAGCGCGACGTCCGCGATCGATGTCGCGCGGTCCAGGCTCTGCTTGACAGCGCCCAAGGCTCCGACATCGGCCCGCTGACCCTGCGCGATGGCCCAGATGGCAGCGTTGTCCTTGGCCCCCTGGACCTTCAGACCCGTGGATATCCGGCCCTGAACGTCACCAAGGCGCTCGTTCGTCCGCGTGAGGTTCTGCAGCGCGATGGCTGCGGAGTTGTTGGTATGGACGCTATTCGTCATCCGACTCAGCCCTGTGAGGTTTCAGCAAGGCTAGGCGTGGAAGCGTGCACACATGGTTAACGGCCGCTAACCACGACGAAACCCGCGCGGATCGCTCCTGCGCGGCGGGTAGACGGGTTCGTGAAGCGCGGTCAGGCCGTGGTGTCGATGACCGAACCGGAACTGTATTCAGCTGTCTGCATCAGATCGACGACCTGTTCGCGCGGCAGCTGTTTGACGACCTCGCCGGTGACCCGATCCAGAGTCTTGTAGATGAAAGACCCGGCGTGGGGCCCTTCCTCAATGACCAGCCGATAGCGCGCATTGCGCTCGGCGTCCTGGGACGCCCGTGATTCATGAAAAGTGCCGCCCGGGTTGGAATCGGCGGCGGCGGCAGGCAGGACCAGGGATGCGGCTACTGAGGTGATCTTGGCATTGTTTTGCATGGCTCCGTCCGACGGGGTTGAGCCGGCGGCTTCCTATGAGGGGAAAGGGAAACGGTCGGGCGGGGCCCAAAGAGGCCCCGCCCTTCCGGTCGATCCTTAGCGGAACAGTCCGAGCAGGATGGAGGTCGAGGAGTTGGCGATCGACAGAGCCTGCACGCCGAGCTGTTGCTTGGTTTGCAGGGACTGCAGTCGGGCGCTTTCCTTGGCCAGGTCGGCATCCACCAGGTTGCCGACGCCGGCTTCCAGGGTGTCCTGGAGCTTGCCAACAAACGTCAGGTGGGTTTCGAACGACCGCGAACCGGTGCCCAGGCGGGCCACGGAGGCAGCGACGTTTTCGATCGACGCATTGACCAGCGCCAGGGTGGCGGTGGCGTTGGTCGCCGTATCGACGACCGAGCTCGTCGTCAGCGTTACGATGGCACCGCTGAGCGACAGGTTTTCATCGTTGACGGTGATCGTCGCGCCGGCCGTGTTGGCCAGGGCCAGGAAGCCGGCCGTGTTCGAGCCGTTCAGCAGGTTCACGCCATTGAACGAAGCATTGCCGACCACGGTCGTGATCTGGTTGCGGATCGACTGGAAGTCTTCGTTCAGGGCAGCGCGAGCCGAGGTGCTCAGGCTGGCGTCGGTAGCCGAAAGCGCCTTTTCCTTCAGCTGCGACAGCAGATCCGACACCGATTCACCGGCGGCCAGGCTGACGTCCACGGCGGATTGACCACGGTTCAGGCTGTCCTTCACGGCATTCAGCGCGCCGATTTCGGCGCGTTGACTGGTCGCGATGGCGAAGATGGCACCGTTGTCCTTGGCGGACGAGACGATCTTGCCGGTGTTGATGCGGTTTTGAACCGTGGCAAGTTCCTTGTTGGTGACTTGCAGGTTCTGGAGGGCGATTTGCGCGCCGACGTTCGTGTTAACGCTGTTCAGCGCCATGACGATATTCCTTGTTTCAAGGTGTCCGACGCCATTTTGGCGGCCGGGAGCATTTTGCTCGAAGCCTTTGCAGCAAGGACGGGACCAACCGGAAAGCGGTCATGCCAAACCTCTGGTGCTTGTTTTTGCTACGTTAGTTCCTGTTAAGCACGTCCACAGCCCGGCAGAATGTGCCGGGCACCCGGCAGGATTTGCCGTCGGGGGCGGCAGTTTGTGCCGTCGGCGTGGCACTGTTTTCGGAAAACGGAGTGCCAACAGTGCCAAACAGTGCCAAACCTCGCGCCCCGGCGAGGTCGCCAGCGGCGTGGTCGCCGGCCTCACGGGAATGCTTTCCGGTCCAGTTCGAAATGCGGGCCGTCGCGCAGGGTTTCCCAGTCGCCACCCCAGACGATTGCCGTGCCCTGCCTTGCCGCCGCAATCCTGAAGGCCGCCGCAATGCGGGGATAGAGGGGCCAGTCCCACCGCACCTGACCATCGACGAGGGCGGCCACGTCCACAGCATGACCCGTCAGATGCCGCGATCTGCGGGTGCGGCTGGCCCCGGCCCGGACCAGCGCGGCCTGGCGTTCGGGCGTTCGCACGCCTTCGGTGATCATGAAGTCGACCGGCGTCAGGGCCGAGGCCTCCTTCACAAGGGCGACCAGACGCGGATGTACGCCTTCCAGTCGCTTCAGCGACCTTTCCGACAAGCGAAAGCTCATGGCCGCCTCCCCGGCAAGACGGTGATGGTCGCGATCAGCTGCTGGGCGGTCGGTGCCACCAGATACAGCACAAGGGTGAGCGCCAGCAGCGACATAAGCCCCTGTGCCAGTCGAGGCGTGGCTTCGGGCGGCGTCGCGGCGATCAGCCGGTCCAGCAGCAGCCAAGCCCCGCCGCTGGTGGCGAAAACATACAGCCTCCGCCACAGCCAGCGGCCTTCGGCCAGCGGTGCCGGTGCCTCGGGAGGGAGATCGGTCATCGGCAATCCTCCGGATCATCCAGGTCGCAGCTGTTTCGGCGCCAGCCGTCGCTGCCGTGGGTGAACAGTTCGGCGGCGGTCAGCCGGCCGGGCGCGTCCCAGACGTCTTCGTCCAGCAGCCAGGCGTCCGCGCGGTCCTTGTTTCGTGTCGGTGCGAGGGTCATCCGACGGCGACCAGCCAGACAACGCCGCCTGCGCCCGCGCCGCCCGCACCGCCGGCCGTCACGCCCGCCCCGCCGCCGCCGCCGCCAGCACCGGAGCCGCCTCCGATCGCGCCCCCAGACCCGGATCCGGTCGCCACAGCGCCTCCCCCACCTCCCCCGCCTCCAGCCCTGTGAAGCAAAGGTGGCGGTGCCGCGTCGCCGCCCGTTCCAGCCGCGCCTGAGCCTCCCGCGCCGCCCGCAGCCAGGACCGCCGTCAGACCGCCGTCGCCGCCGGCACCGCCTGACCGAAACACGCCCGCCGCATCGATCCCGCCGCCGGCACCGCCCCCGCCGGAGCCTTCAGGCCGCTCGCGGCTGCGGCCCGACGCACCGGTCGCCGTGACGCTCGAGTCGCCGCCGGCATTGGACGACGGGTTTCCGATCCCACCGGCTCCGCCCGCGCCGCCCAGGATTCCGGCCTGCCCCCCCACGCCGCCGGCCCCCGTCAGCCGTGTCACACCACCAAAAGACAGAAGGCTACCGCCCCCGTCCGTGCCTGCCGCTCCGCCCGCACCGACCGTGACGGTCACTGAGCCGCCCAGCGTCTCCGCCGCCCACGCACCCCGGCTGACCCCGCCCGCGCCGCCGCCGCCGCCTCCCGGGCGGGCTCCGGACGTGCCGAAGACTCCGTTGCCGCCGCCGCCGCCGCCACCCACAGCCAAGGCTTCGACGCTGCGGGCCCAGTCTGGCGGGACATAAGCACCCGAGGCGATGAACGCCGTCACGGCGCGTCGGCCCGCACCCCGGGCGAAGACCGCCCGCCCCGTCGCCCGATCCACGGAGAAAACGTCCCGCCAGTCCGCACCGTCTGCGCTGACCTTGAGCCTCAGGTCATCGTCGCCCATCAGTCCCAGTTCCGCCCGACCGCCGTAGCCGCTCTGGAACATCAGCGACAGCACGTCGCCCGCCGTTTCCTTGTTCAGCGTCAGCCGCAGGTTGCCGTTGCCGCCCGAAGCCGCCTCGCGTGCCGTCCACAGGGCGTTGTTCAGCCTGGCCAGAAAGGGGTTCCAGCTGTCGGCGGTCGCGCCGAGGCCCAGCCGGCCCAGGTCCTGGACCTCGCCCAGCCGCCGGCCCAGCCCGACCCAGCCGTCCCAGTGCCGCACCACCAGCTCGGCGGCGTCCACGACCAGAACCACCAGTCCGTCCGGTGCCGCGACCGCGTTCCAGCCCCCGCCTTCGGCCCGGACCAGCGTGCCCGTCGGCCGCGAACTCCAATCGGCCCCGGTCGCCCCCGGGGGCAGGATCCACAGGGCGCCGTCTGCCGGTGACCCCGGCTGGCCCGTCGTCGTGCGGCTAACCACGGCGGTCTGGACCAACGTATCCAGCCGGGTCAGGGCCTCGTTCAGGGTCACATGTTTCTGCATCTGGCCAGCCGCCAGATACGGCAGCTCAAGCCGGGCGCTGTGGTGGTCGCTCATCACTCTCTCTCCGAACAGGATGTCGAAGATCAGTGTGCGGGCGGCGCTTCCTGCGGCTGGCAAATGACGTTGCTTGCAACCGAAAGACTCTCGAAATCAGCGTCTTGGCGTTCGGAAGTCGTCTGGTTGAACCGGAAAGGCTAGCAAGGAAGCGGTAGTGGAAGGCCTGGACGACCTCCCCGTTTGACGGGCCCGTTGGCTGTCAGGACCAGGCGGGGCGCTTGCGCACGTCCGCAACGAAACCGTCAAGTCAGCCAAGCCAAGCCCAGGCAGCCGGAGGCAATCAGAGGCGCTGGAGGTCGCCCGACGCCACGACCGGGCCGTCAGGCTTGTCAGCCGCCGGCGTGTGCCCCGGAGCCTCCATCGAAACCGCGACCGCATTGGCAAGCCCCGCCGTGCCGGCCAGGGCCCGGCCGAGGTTATGGCGCGAGGTGGCCGAACCGTCGATGGCACCGACCAGCTGGACCCCGCCCTCGGGCAGCACCAGCCACAGGTGCGGTATCCGCGTATCGCCGGCCATTTCGGTGGTCGGAGCCAGATACAGTTCGCCGGTGCCGGGGTCATAGGCGAGGGTCATCGCCGCCGCGCCGTTCTCCAGCGTCAGGGTCGCGACCCGGGTTACAGCTACGGGTGCGGCTGGCGCGGGGGCGGGAGGAACAGGCGCTGGTTGGGCCAGTATGACGACGACCGCAGCGAGGCTGGCCGCCAGCAAGCCGGTGGAGCCGACGGCCCAGGTGCGCCAGAACGCCAGGCGGCGATTGTCGTTGGCGGCGACGGGCGGGGCGAGCCCGGCTTCGACCCGGGGCCAGACGTTCGCCGACGGCTTGACCGGAGCGATCTCGTCGGCGAGGCCCGCCAGCTGACAGTTCCACGCGTCGACCTGGGCCGCAAACGCCGGATCGGCCACTTCGCGCGCCCGGGCGGCGGCCTCTTCGGCGGGCGAGAGGACACGCAGGGCGAGTTCCCCGGCCAGGGCGCGGTCTTCGTCAACGCCGTCGATGGGATCCGTGGGATCGGTCATGAGTCGAGACAGGTCCTCAGCCGCATCAGCCCCCGCCGGATCCAGCTCTTCATGGTCCCCAAAGGTACATTCTCACGCGAGGCCAAGGCGTCATAGGTGACACCCTCGATAAAGGCGGTGCGAATGGCGCCACCCGTGCGGTCGTCCAGTTTTCCGAGACAGTCGTTCAGTCGGCGCACATCATCGCCGGATTCCAAGGCCTCGGCGGGCGAAGGACCGTCGTCGGCGATGTCGAAGGCGTCGTCGATCGGCGTGGAGCGGCGCAACGACGCCCCCGACCTCAGCCGGTCGATCGCCCGGTTGCGGGCGATCGTCACCAGCCAGGTGATCGGGCTCGCACGAGATGCATCGAAGCTCCCGGCCTTGCGCCATACTGTCAGATAAGTGTCCTGCAAAACATCCTCGGCCAATTGGCGGTCAGCCAAGATACGCAAGGTCACGCCCAATAGCTTCGCGGAGGTCGCTTCATAGACACGACGAAAGGCCGCGCGGTCGCCTTGGCCGGCCTGGCCGAGGGCCATGGCGAGTTCATCGCGTGTGAGTAGGGCGCTCATGCAGACGTCCGGTAATCCATAGGGGCGACTTGGCGGGGAGCGCCCCGTTTCGTCAAGACGTCAGTCGTACAGATATACAAGGCGACGCAGCTTCGGGTTACGGCGCATGTCGGCCACATGGCGGTCATGGGTGCCAGACGCGCGGGCCTCGCGCTCATTGGCCTCGACCCAGTGGGTGCTCTCGATGTCCTTCTGCAGCGCCTTGGCCGCAAGCAGGTGGCCGGGGAAGAAGAAGTCAACCACATCCGGGGCGAAGGGAATGACCTCGCCCACCGCCGTGGTGGCGCTGTCGAGGCCCAGATAACTGACCATTCGAATCATGGTGGATGGCGTGGCTTTTGCCTTGGTCGCCTGCATCAACAGCCAGGCCGCCGCGCCCACGCTGTAGACCGTACCCACTACCGGGATCCAGGTCAGCAGGCCGTCCAGGCCGACGCCAAACGGGCCGAAGCCCACGGCCCGGTCGGACAGCTTCTTGACGCCCTCGACATTGGACCAGATCTTCTCGATATCCGCGACCGACCGTCTGGCCATGCCTGTCCTCCAGTTAAGCGAGACCGTAACGCGCCATGACCACCCCCGTTCACCCGGAAACGCAAGAGCCGCACGAGCGACGGCCATGGCGCGTTCGCGCCTGGGCCGGATGGATGATGCGTGTCGTCATGACGGCACCGTTGCTTCTGGGCCTTCTGGCGCTGTCGGGCGTCGGCCACCGATGGCTGGATATCCTGTTCCAGTTTATCGCTCCGGTTCTGCTGGTGACCGCGATCGTCACGGCAGTGCTGGCCGTTGCGCGTCTCTGGACGGCGGTGTGGCAAGGGCTGGCCGCGACTGTCGTCCTCGCCTGCGCCGTCACCCCGCAATGGTTTCCGGCTTCCCCGGCCCCGCGCGCGGGTGTGCCCGTGGTGCGCCTCTACTCGGCCAACCTGTGGGCGCTCAACACCGACGTCGAAGCGATAACCGCCTCGGTCGCGGCAGCGAACGCCGACGTCGTCGTGCTGGTCGAACTGGGCGACGCGCCCGCAGCCCGGATGGATCAGGTGCTGGCGGGCTATCCCCACCGCATCGCCAGCCCGCGCGTGAACCGCTCCAGCGGCGCGGCGCGGTCGGTCATCGCCTCGCGCTGGCCCCTGACGCTGATCCGCGACCGGCCAGACGGCCTGCACGCGGTCGGTGTCACGGTCCGGACGCCGCTGGGGCCGCTAAATGTGCTGGGCGTACACCTGACCCGGCCATGGCCGTTTCAGGAACAGTGGGGGCAGATCAGCCAGACCATGGCGCTGGGGGCCGTGATCGCGGACCTCGAAGGCCCGGTGATCGTCGCGGGCGATTTCAACAGCGTGACCAGCGGCCGCATCGGCCGTCAGATCAGGCGCGATCTCGGCCTTCACCCGGCACCCGGCTTCCCCGGCACCTGGCCCACCGCCGCGCCCTCCGCATTCGCCGTGACGATTGACCAGGTCTACCGCTCGCCCGATCTTGCCTTTGTCAGCCGGCGACTGGGACTGCCCACGGGGTCGGACCACCGGCCAGTGGTGACTGAACTCACCCTGGCGGCGGAGTAATCAGGCCGGCCAGTCTTTCAGCGTGGCCCTCGGCGGGGAAGTCGTCGGCGATCCAGCTCGTTTCGAACGCCTTCAAAAGACGGCCCGTTTCGGGTCCGGGCTCGACGCCCAGCCGGGCGACCTGACGCCCTCCGACCGGCAGCGTGGGTGCCGTCCAGTCCTGCGCCAGACGCAGCAACCGTTCCGCATCCTCGCTGCGCCCGGAATCTTCGGCCCATGCACGGTGGAGGGCGGCCGACACAGCGCGCGCGCCCCGGCGATAGAGGATGGCCCGGAGCGCCGCGTCGCTCATCGACAGGGTCACTTCAGGCTGGGCAAGCGCGGCCTCCAACAGCCTCTCACGCATGGAATTGGCCAGCCGTAGCCGCGCAGAGACCGCCCTGACGACGCCCGCATCAGCCGGAATCAGCGACATCAGCCGCAGCACCGGATCATTGGTCAGAGCCACGGTCGCATCGAACAGGTCGAGGGTCTCCGCCTCCGGCAGCACCTCCCCAAGCACCAAAGCCGCCGCCATCGCCGCCATGGCCGGACGGGGGTCGGGCGCGGCCAGCAGCTTCATCAGCTCCTTCGACACCCGTTCGGCGGACAGGCGGATCATGCCAGGTGCCAGCTTGCGGCAAGCGACAAGCGCCGCCGCGTCGGGATAGCCCTGGCCGTACCAGGCGAAAAAGCGGAAGAAGCGCAGGATGCGCAAATAATCCTCAGTGATCCGCGTTTCCGGGTCGCCGACGAAGACGATACGACCCGCCTCTGCGTCCGCGATGCCGTGACCGGTCGGATCGAACACCGCGCCGTGCGCGTCGGCATAGAGGGCGTTCAGGCGGAAGTCCCGGCGTCCGGCGTCCTCGGCCCAGTCGTCGGTGAAGGCCACGTTGGCGTTGCGTCCGTCGGTCGAGACGTCGCGCCGCAGGGTGGTGATCTCGAATGGCGTCCGCTCGGTCACCGCCGTCACCGTGCCGTGGGCCATCCCCGTGGGCACAGCCTTCAGCCCGGCGATGCGGATCGCCTTGTCCGTCTGTTCGGGCTTCAGGGTCGTGGCGATATCGATGTCGTCGACCGGCGCGCCGATCAGGGCGTTGCGCACGCAGCCACCCACGAACCGCGCACAGCCCGGGCCGCCCGCCGCCTCCAGCGCCGCCATCACCGTCAGGGTGGACGAGGCTGTCAGCCACGGCTGGTCGGTCAGGCGAGGCGTCATGCCGCGTCCTCCGCCGCCGCCGCTTCGGGCGCGGCTTCCAGAGCGTACAGCCTTGCGTGCAGGGCCCGGATGATCCCGGCGGTCACGCCCCAGATGTAACGGTCGCCATAAGGCATGGCCCAGTACCAGCGGCGAGGCTGACCCTGCCGGTCGTAGGAATCGCGCCGGTGGTTGGCGAGGTCCATCAGAAAATCCCACGGGACTTCGAACACCTCGGCTACCTCGTCCAGCGCGGGCGTCGTCACCGGCGGAGCGCGCAGCCAGCCGATCACCGGCGTGACCAGAAACCCTGTGCCCGTCTCATAGGCGTCGCCGACGCCCAGGACTTCGACCAGGGCCGGGTCGAGTGCCACCTCCTCTGTCGCCTCACGCAGGGCGGCCTCGACCGCCGTCTCGCCGGGATCGAGCCGTCCGCCCGGGAAGGCGATCTGGCCGCTATGGCTGGCCAGACTGTCGGCACGGCGCGTCAGCAGCACGGTCGCGCCGTCCGGCCGGGCGATCACCGGGATCAGCACGGCTGCCGGCCGCAGGCTCCGCGCGGGCCGTTCGGCCCCGGGGTTCAGGTCAAAATCCGACCGCGCCGCCGTCCGGTCCGGCGTCCAGTCGCCCGTCGGTTCCAGCCGCTCGATCAGCCGTTCGCGCAGGGTCATCAGGCTCATGCTACGCCCGCCCCGACGGGACCCAGGGCGAAGATCTCGCCATTCGAACGCACGGTCAGCCGCCCGTCCTCGATCCGGGCCATCTCGACCAGTTCATAGAAGACCGGCCGCGCGATCCGCGCCCACAGGTCAGCGCGAACCCGCACCGACGGCGAGGGTTCGCCCGTTTCCGGATTGGTCTCCACCTGAATGGGATGGTCCGGGCCCGCTTCCGCCTCGTCGCCGACGTCGGTGGTGAAGACCAGCACCTCGCCCCGCTGCGACACGGCCACGGCCCGGAACGGCAGATCCTCGACCGTGATCGACAGTTTCTCGCCCGGCGTGACCAGCACATAGCCGTCGGCGTCCTTGCGCAGCACCGTCGAGAACAGCCGCACCAGTTCGGCCCGGCCGATGGGCGAGCCCTCGTGCATCCACACCCCGTCACGGCGGATGACGATGTCGATGTCGCCGCAATGCGCCGGATGCCACAGATGCACGGGAGGCAGGCCCCTGCCACCCTCGCCGGCATGGATCGCCTGCTTCGCCGCCTCGGTGACGGCGGCCAGTCCGGTCTTGCTCTCAGCGGGGGATGCCATGGGACCAGACTTAGGCGTCAGGGCGGCGACGGCAAACCCTCTTTGATCGTTCCCGATGTGGCAGCGGCGACATGCCGGCATATTCCATCTGCCTGCGTCCGCTTCTGACGCAGGCACATGCCTTTATGTCCGCATCTCCGTCAGGGGCCGGTCTTTGACAGTGTGAACCCGCCGCTGAAGCCACAGGTGAACCGACTCTCTGGATGCTTAGGACGCTTCGGACGGTGTTTTTCCGGCTACAGGAGGGCGCGCACCAGCCCGACGGGTTGGTCCTCACCTCGCCACAGCACCCGCGCCTGATCGACAGGCCCCGGCATTCGGACTTCCGGCGCAACCGCGAAGCCGAATCGCTCGAAATAGCCCATGTCGCCGACCAGCAGGATCGCGGTCCCGTCATGCGCCGCATGATCGACGCAGGCCTGCACAAGATCGGCGCCCAGACCCGCCTTGCGGCTCTCGGACGCCACTGCGATCGGGCCGAGGAACATCGCCGTCGTGTCGCCGACCGCGATCCGCCAAAGGCGCACCGAGCCGATCACCTGCCCGTCCTCCCGCGCCACGAAGGCGGCCGCCACGCCGGCCTGCTCACGAAGCCGCTCCGCAGTCTTGGCGAACCGGCCCGGGCCGAAGGCGGCCAGCACCAGCGCCGCGACCGCCGCGGCGTCGGCGGTCGTCTCGATTTCGATACGCACAGGCATATTGTGCAGCGGGGGTTTGGGCAGGGCGTCGAACATCAGGCGGCGCAACTAGGGCCGTCGCTCCGGCAAATCAACCGGCTTTCGAGAAATCGGGTGCGCGCTTCTGGCTGAAAGCCATAAAGGCCTCCATCGCCTCGGGGCTGGTCATCTGGCTGCCGAAGGCCTCACCCTCGCGCTGCATCAGGCTCCACAGCTGCTCGGTGTCGCGCATCAGCCGCTTGGTCTTTCGGATCGAGTTCGGCGCCCGCGCGGCCAGTTTGCCGGCCAGGTCGGCGGCCACTGCGTCTACCTGATCGGCCGGAACCGCCCGGTTGGCCAAGCCCCAGGCCAGGGCCGTCCGCCCGTCGATCGGCTCGCCCAGGGCGAAGACCTCGAAGGCCCGCTGATGGCCCAGAACCTGCGGCAGCAGCAGCGACGACGCCGCCTCGGGTGCCAGCGCCAGATTGATGAAGGGTGCCGACAGCAGGGCGTCCTCTGCCACCACCACCATGTCGCAATGCAGCAGCAGCGTCAGACCGATGCCCACGGCCCGCCCGCGCACCGCCGCCACCGCCGGCTTGTCCAGATCGGCCAAGCTCTTGAGGAAATGGAACACCGGCGCATCGGTCACCTGACCCCCGCCCTGCGATCCCAGGGCGATGAAGTCAGCGATGTCATTGCCGGCCGAGAAACTGTCGCCCTCGCTTTGAAACAGCAGCACCCGGACAGCGTCATCGGTGCGGGCACGCTGCGTCGCCTCGGCCAGCACCACATACATGGCCTGGGTGATCGCGTTCTTCTTTTCCGGCCGCGCCAGGGTGACGGTCAGAACGCCGTCGGCCAGTTCGGTGCGAATATGGTCGGTCACGCCGCCTCTCCCTTGATCATGGTCCACCAGTCGACGCCGTCGGCGTGCCGCGTCCGGCTGACCCGGCCGCGTTGCAGCAGATAGTTCAGATGCGCGATGGCCTCGCCGGTCGCCATCCCCCGCACCCCGTCGCCGACGGGCCGCGCGAACAGGGCCGAAAACACGTCCACCGCCCGCTTGGGTTCCTGCAGCGTGCGCTCCAGCCGCTTCAGCGCGGTCGTGTGCCCACGGATCAGCGCCTCCAGCCGCGTCTGTACGCCCCGGAACGGCTCGCCGTGCGATGGCAACACCAGCACATCCTCCGGGAAGACCGACCTCATCCGCTCGAGCGAGGCCAGCCAGTCGCCTAGCGGGTCCGCGTCCGGCTCGGTCGGCCATACCGAGACGTTCGAGGATATCCTGGGCAGAATCTGGTCGCCCCCCAGGACTACGCCGTCGGCCTCGCGCCACAGGCAGGCGTGTTCCGGGCTGTGTCCCTCGCCGATCACAACGCGCCAGTCCTGGCCACCGATGCTGATCCGGTCGCCCTCTCGCATCCGCACATAGCCGGATGGCATCGGCGACACAGCACGGCCAAATTGTCCGAATTCCCGACGGTAGGTCTCGACCTGCGCCTCGTCCCAGCCTGCGGCGCGATAGTGAACCGCGCCCGCCTCGGGAGCCAGCTGGCCCGTGTCGGCCAGCAGCATTCGCGCGGTCACATATTCGAGCCGCGTCATGGTCAGGCCGACCCCGAACCGCTCGCACAGCCACCCCGCCAACCCGATGTGGTCCGGGTGCATATGGGTGCAGATAACCCGCGTCACCGTCCGCCCGCCCATAGGGCCGGCCAACAGCGCGTTCCAGCGCTCGCGCGAATCGGGAATGTTCAGGCCGGTGTCGATGATCGCCCAGCCGTCGCCGTCCTCGACCGCATAGACATTGATATGGTTCAGGGCGATCGGCATCGACAGCCGCATCCACAGGACTCCCGGCGCGACCTCGATCGCCTCGCCGAATCCCGGCGGATCACCGAAGGGATAGGCCAGGCCCCGCGTCTCGAGCGGACCGTCCTCCATTTTCAACGCCTGACCGCCGTCCGCCAAGTCCGTCTCCAATCAAAACCCAGCCTAGATAAGCTGAAGCGACAGGGTGCGTCCAGCGTGGTCGCTATCACGCCTTGACCGGGCCACAACCGCCAGCCAAGGGTGCGCGGCGGTTTGTCATCCCGGAGTTTCGTCGTGTTGTATCGAAAGTTGCTCGGCTTGGCCGGTGCCTTCGCTCTGGTCCTCCTGGCCGCCCAGCCGGCCTTGGCGCAGACCGACCCGGGGACAGGCGGTCGCACCGAGACTGACCGCGCTTCCGGTACCATCAGCGGCGAACGCGTTCTGCCGGGCAGGATCGGCGGGCAGGATCCCCCGAACACGGCGGATCGCCGCCGCAACCGGGTCCGTCCCGCACCCGCCCCGGCCCCCGCCACGCCGGAGGAAATCAAGGCCGCCGCCCAACTCCAGGCCACGGCCGCGGGCCTGACCTGCCAGGTCACCGAAGCCGTAAACCCCGGTGTGACCGCCGAGCAGGTCCAAATCTACGAAGCCGCCTGCTCGACCGGACCGGGCTATGTCCTCATCGCCTCGACCCCGCCCCAGAGCTTCGACTGTCTCGAGCTGGCAGGCACCGCTTTTACCGCCCGGCTGCGCGATCCGGCCGCGGACGTGGGCCAGCAGTGCGTGCTGCCCGCCAATCAAAACGGCCTCGCCATTATCGGTGGCTGGGCCCGCGACGCCGGCGTGAGCTGCTCGGTCGACCAGGCCGTCGCCATCGGCAAGAGCGACGAAAACAACATCGTCTATGAGGTCGGTTGCGCCAGTGCCGACGGCTATTGGCTGGAAAAGCTTGCGACTGGCTGGAAGCTTCAGGACTGCCTGCAGATCACCTCGGTCGGAGGAACCTGCCGGTTCACCACGGTCCAGGAACAGGCCGACGGCTTTGAGCCCAAGCTGGCGGGCACCGACGCCTCCGCCTGCGACGTCGCCCAGGTCCGGCTGATGGGAACAAACGCCAACGGTCGCTTCTACGAAGCCAAATGCGCCGTCGAGGGCGAGGGCTTTATTGCCCGCGTCAACAACGAGGGCGCAACCCAGCAGATCTATCCCTGCGCCACCGCACAGCGCATCGGCGGCGGCTGCACCTTCACGCCGGCCCCGGCCGCGGCCCCCGCGCCCACCGAGTAATCGGCCGGGCCGCACACAGAGACGACGCCCCGGAGTCCGCCCCGGGGCGTTTTCGTTTGCACGATCCGGCTTCACAGACCGGGCTGACACGCCGTATTCATGGTCCCATGCGCATCGCCTCCTGGAACGTGAACTCGGTCAACGCCCGTCTGCCGACGGTGCTGGCCTGGCTGGAGGCGGCCCAGCCCGACGTCGCCGGCTTCCAGGAGATCAAATGCCTGGACGAGAAATTCCCGCGCGAAGCCTTTGAATCCCTCGGCTACAACGTCGAAACTAATGGGCAGAAGACCTACAACGGTGTCGCCCTGCTCTCGAAATATCCGCTGAGCGACGTCCGGCGCGGGTTGCCGGGCACCGACGACTCTGGCTTCGAGGCCGAATTCGAACAGGCCCGCTATATCGAGGCCGTGATCGAGGCCCCCCGCCCGGTCCGCATCGGCTGTCTCTACCTGCCCAACGGCAATCCGATCGGCACCGAGAAATTCGCCTACAAACTGGCCTGGATGGATCGCCTTCAGGCCCATGCGAAGGCCATGCTGCTGCATGAGGAAGCCTTCACCCTGTGCGGCGACTTCAACGTCATCCCGACGCCTGACGATGCGAAGAACCCGTCGGCCTGGGTCGGTGACGCCCTGTTCCAGGCCGAGAGCCGTGCCGCCTTCCGCGCTTTGAACCACCTCGGCCTGTCGGAGGCCGGCGCGCTCGGCAAACAGCCGCCCGGGACTTGGACCTTCTGGGACTACCAGGCCGGGGCCTGGCAGCGCGACCACGGCATCCGCATCGACTTCCATCTGCTGTCACCCCAGGCGGCCGACCGTTTCGTCGGGATCGAGACCCACCGCGACGCCCGCGACATGGACAAGCCCTCCGACCACGTCCCCGTGGTCGTCGAGCTGGAGGACTAGACCGTGGGGGATGCGCTCCGGGTCATCCTGCTCGTGGCGCTGATGGCGGCGGCTCTGACGACGGCCGCGCTGGTGCTGGCCTGGTGGATGGAGCCCGTACGGCGCATGAAACGGGCCCTGCTGAAATCGCTGGGTGCCGTCCCCGAGGCCGAGGCGCTATCGCCCGCCGAAGGTCGCGCGGCCGGGCTGGATTTCGACGGGGCGCAGGTGGCTGTGCTGTGGAACCGGGGCGGCTCCGGCCTGGTCTATGCCTTCGACGAGATCGAGGGTGGTGAGATCATCGTCGACGGCCATGTGGTCGCCCGGGTCCGCCGCGGCGAAGCCCGCAAGGCGCTGGACGTTCTGGCCCCCGAGGCCGAGCAGGTTACCCTGCGGCTGCTGTTCGCCGACGCCCGCCATCCCGAGTTCGAACTGGCCCTGTGGGACGCGACCCTGCCGGTCCAGACCGGCTCGCCCGGCGAGGCCCTGCGGCTGGGCCGGCGATGGCTGTCGCATCTGGAAGCGCTGCTGAAGGGCTGATCGCTCTTTCGGCGAGCGGGCTGGGGCGCTAGAAGCGCTCCTTCTGTTTTAAAGCGTACCCAAGGATACCCCGTGGCCCGCCTGTTCGACGCCTACATCATCGCCGACTGGACAGCCGCCGAAGGCAAGAAGCTGGGCGACAGCTCGGTCTGGCTCGGCGTGGCCAAGCGCGACGTGCGCTTCCGCCTCTATACGGAGACCCACAACGTCGCCACGCGGGCCGAAGGCGAAAAGCTGCTGGCCTCGCTGCTGGCCGAACACCGCAAGCGGGGTGACCGGGTGCTGGTCGGGTTCGATTTCAATTTCGGCTATCCCGCCGGCACGGCTGCACGGCTCAAGCTGACCGGATCGCCACCATGGTCGGCGATGTGGAAATTCATCGCCTCGAACGTGGTCGACAAGCCCGACAACACCAACAACCGCTATCAGGTCGCCGCCAAGATGAACCGGCTGATGACCGATAAGGCCTGGCCGCTGTGGGGCGCGCCGGCCAATCAGGCGCAGCGCTGGCTGACCACGACCAAGCCGCCGGCTGGGTCCGTCGTGGACATCCCCGAATACCGCGCGACCCAGGACGCGGTCCGCAAGGGCAGGCTGCAGCCCAAATCGGTCTGGCAGATGCACGGCGCGGGCGCTGTCGGGGGCCAGACGCTGGTCGGCATTCCCGCCGTGCGACGCCTGCTGGAAAGCCTCGGTCCATCGGGGGCCGTCTGGCCGTTCGGCACCGGCTGGGGCGCGCTCGACACGGCGGATGTCGAGCCGTTGTCGGTGTTGGTGGTCGAGGTCTATCCGTCGATGTTCGACGCCAGACCGAACGCCGGCGAGTTCAAGGATCAGGCCCAGGTCCGCGTCACCGCCGAACATTTCGCCAAGCTGGACGAGGCCGGCACCCTGTCCGCCGCCTTCGCCCCGCCCAGGGGCGCGGATGAGGCCCTGATCGCGCAGGTCGAGCAGGAAGAAGGCTGGATTCTCGGAGCCTGAACCGTCACCGGGGTGTCGCCGACATCCCCTACCGCTCAGGCATGATCCGGCTCATTCTCTCGGCGATCCTCATTCTGACAGGGAGCGCGGTCCCGAGCTTGGCCCAGACGTCCCATCCGCTGATCATCGCCCATCGCGGGGCCTCGGGCGAGCGACCCGAGCACACCCGAGCGGCCTATGAACGGGCCATCGAACAGGGCACCGACTTTATCGAACCCGATCTGGTCATGAGTCGCGACGGCGTCCTGATCGTCCGTCACGAGAACGAGATCGGCGGGACCACCGATGTGGCGGCCCATCCCGGATTCGCCGCCCGCCGAACCACGAAGACTATCGACGGCCAGTCCGTCACCGGCTGGTTCACCGAGGACTTCACCCTGGTCGAACTGAAGACCCTGCGCGCCCGCGAACGCCTGCCCGCGCTGCGCCCGGAGAACACCGCCTTCGACGGGCAGGAGCCGATCCTGACGTTCGAGGAGGTGCTCGACATCGCCACCCGGGCCGGCGTCGGCATCGCGCCGGAGCTGAAACACCCGACGTATTTCGCCACCCTCGGCCTGCCCATGGAGGATGCCCTCGTCGCCACGCTGGAACGCCGGGGCCTGACCGGAGCGGACGCCCCGGTGATCGTCCAGTGTTTCGAGGTCGGCGCGCTGCAACGGCTGCGGGCCCGCATCGCCACGCCCCTGCTCCAGCTGGTCGCCGGGTCGGGAGGGCCGGCGGATCGACCTGACCTGAGCTATGCCGCCATGACCACGCCCGACGGCCTCGCCGAGGTCACCGCCTACAGCGACTGGATCGGCACCGACACGGCCCTGATCGAGCCTGCCCCGGGCTTCCCGACCGACCTGATCGCCGACGCCCATGCGGCGGGGCTGAAGGTGGCCGCCTGGACCTTCCGCGCCGAGAACGCCTTCCTGCCGGAGGGGGACCGGGTCGGCGATAATCCCGCGGCGCATGGGCGGCTGCGCGAGCGGCTGGCGCGGTTCGCGGGCTATGGCATCGACGCGGCGTTTATGGATCAGCCCCATCTCTCTCCTTCTCCCCTTGCGGGAGAAGGTGGCAGCCCGAAGGGCTGACGGATGAGGGGTCAGTCCGGCCCCCGCGCAGCGATGGCGGTCGCGCAGCCAGCCGTCGGACACCGGCGTGACCCCTCATCCGTCTCGCTTCGCGAGCCACCTTCTCCCGCAAGGGGAGAAGGAACAGGGGTGGCCTACCCCGCCACCTGCCCAAAGTCGGCGACACGGCCCATGACGGCGCGGACTTGTCCCAGCAATTTCAGTCGGTTGTCGCGTTCCTCGGCCACGTCGGAGTTGACCATCACCCCGGTGAAGAAGGCGTCGACCGGCCCGCGCAGGGCCGCCAGCGCGCGCATGGCGGCGGCGAAGTCCTCGGTGTCGAGCGCGACGTCCACTGCGGTCGCGGCGGCGGCGGCGGCGAAGGCCAGGGTGGTCTCCTGTTTGGGTTGGCCCGGCAGACCGGTGCGGACCATGCCCTGCGGCAGCGGCCCCTTCTTTTCCTCGGCCTTGAGGATGTTGGACGCCCGCTTGTAGCCGGCCAGCAGATTGACCCCGTCGTCGGTGGCGAGGAAGACGTCGAGCGCCTCGACCCGCCGGACGATGCGGACGAGGTCGTCATCGCCGAGCGCGAACACGGCATCGACGAGGTCGTGACGCTTGCCCTGATCGCGGAGGAGGACCTTCAGGCGGTCGGCGAAGAAGGCGAGAAGTTCGACCGCCGCGTCTCGTTCAGGTCCGTCGCCGCGGTAGCCCCACGTGGCGGATCGCAGTTCAGGACAGCTCCACAAGAACCTCCAATGTGCACCGATAATCTGAACGTCTGCGCCTTCCCGCGGCACGATGATGCCTCGCGTCTGCATGGCCTCGCTCTCTGCCCAAGGGTAACCAGCGGCTTGGTACTCCTCGTGGAGCCTCGCCTCCTGCTTGCCGTGCTCCCGAAGCGCTGAAACACATAGTTCGCGGATGCCCGACTGCACCCCATTCTCCAGCACCAGCCGGATCACCCCCAGCGCCGCCCGCCTCAGCGCGAACGGGTCCTTCGACCCCGTCGGCTTTTCGTCGATGGCGAAGAAGCCGACCAGGGTGTCCAGCTTGTCGGCCAGGGCCACGGCCACCGTCAGCGGGGCGGTCGGGACGGTGTCGGCGGGACCCTGCGGCTTGTAGTGGTCGCGGACGGCGTCGGCGATGGCGTCCCTTCTCCCCTCGGAGGAGAAGGTGGGCGGCGGAGCCGCTCGGATGAGGGGGTCTCCGGCTGCGGACTGGCTGTCGGACAGTGGATCAGCGGAACCAGCCCCCTCATCCGTCTCGCTCCGCGAGCCACCTTCCCCTCCGAGGGGAGAAGGATCGAGCCGGGCATAATACCCGCCCATGACGCCCTGAAGTTCCGGGAATTCGCCGACCATGGCCGAGGCCAGGTCGGCCTTGGCCAGACGCGCGGCGGCCTCGGCCTGATCCGGGTCCGCCCCGACCAGTGGCGCGATCTCGCGGGCCAGGGCGGCGATGCGATCGACGCGGTCGGCCAGCGTCCCCAGTTTGGCGTGGAAGGTCACGCCTTCCAGCTTTTTCGACCAGACCTCGAAGCCGGTCTTCAGGTCCTCGTCCCAGAAGAAGCGGGCGTCATCCAGTCGGGCGGTCAGGACGCGACCGTTGCCGGCCGACAGGGCCTTGCCACCGTCCATCGCCTCGATATTGGCCACCACCACGAAATGCGGGGCGAGGGTGTGGGTCGCCGGATCGCGCACGGCGAAATATTTCTGGTGTACCTTCATCGACAGCCGGACGACTTCCGGCGGCAGGGTCAGGAACCGCGGGTCCATATCGCCCAGAATCGGCGTCGGCCATTCGGCCAGCCCCGCCACCTCGTCCAGCAGGCCATCGTCATCGACCAGGGCGAGGCCCCGGGCGGCGCAGGCCGCGTTGGCCGCCTCAATGATGCGGACCTTGCGGTCGGCGACGTCCAGCAGGACATGCTGACGCTCAAGCTTGGCCCGGTAGTCGGCGAAATCCGTTACGGTGAACGGATGGCCCAAGCCCATGAAGCGGTGGCCCTCGGTGACTGCCTCGGCGATGATGTCGTCGATGGTGAACCGCACCACCTTGCCGTCGAACAGGGCGAGGATTCGCTTCAGCGGCCGCACCCAGCGCAGCGCGCCCGAATCTTGCGAATTCGCACCCCAGCGCATCGACTTGGGCCACGGGAAACCGCGGATGATCTGTTCGACCATGTCGGCAATCAACTCGGGCGTCGGCTGGCCCGGCTGACGGATCACGGCGTGGAAGAAGCCGTCGCGCTCGGTCAGGTCGGCGCGGGTCAGGCCGGTCTTGCGCAGGAAGCCGTCCAGCGCCTGTTCCGGTGCCGAGGCGCGGGGTCCGCGAACCTCTTCCTCGCGGTCCGGCGTGGCCGTGGGCAGGCCTTCGACCACCAGCGTCAGCCTCCGCGGGCCGGCGAAGGTCGTCAGCGCCTGATACGGCAGCCCGGCCGCCTTCAGCCGCTCGGCCGCCATGCGTTCCAGATCGCGCGCGGCACCCTGCTGCATGCGGGCGGGGATCTCTTCCGAGAACAGTTCGAGGAGAAGTTGGGGCATCAGGCGCGTCCCCTTTCCTGCTCGACCCACTCCGTCGCGCAGGCCTTGCAGAGGTCGCGGATGCGGCCGATGTAGCTCTGGCGTTCGGCCACCGCGATCGCCCCCCGGGCGTCCATCAGGTTGAACAGGTGCGAGGCCTTGAGGACCTGATCGTAGGCCGGCAGGACCAGCGCCTGGCCTTGCGGGCCCTGCATGGCCAGAAGGCGCGACACCTCGGCGACCATGTCCTCGAACCGGCGCTTCAGCCCGTCAACGTCATAGCCGTGGAAGTTTGCTTCGGACTGCTGGCGCTCGTTCTCGAGGAAGACCTCGCCATAGGTCAGGCCCTCTTTGGTGAACTTCAGATCATAGACGTTGTCGACGCCCTGGACGTACATGGCCAGACGCTCCAGCCCGTAGGTCAGCTCGCCCGACACAACGTCGACCTCGATGCCGCCGACGCCCTGGAAATAGGTGAATTGGGTCACCTCCATGCCGTCGCACCAGACCTCCCAGCCCAGACCCCAGGCCCCGACCGTGGGATTCTCCCAGTCGTCCTCGACGAAGCGGATGTCGTGCAGTTTGGGATCGATCCCGATCGCCGCCAGCGAGCCGAGATACAGGTCCTGAAGGTTGTCGGGGTTCGGCTTGAGGATGACCTGGAACTGGTAATAATGCTGGAGACGGTTGGGGTTTTCGCCATAGCGGCCGTCGCCGGGGCGGCGGCTGGGCTGGACATAGGCGGCCTTCCACGGGCGCGGGCCGAGCGCGCGCAGCACCGTCGCGGGGTGCAGCGTCCCGGCCCCGACCTCGATGTCGTAGGGCTGCAGGATTGCGCAGCCCTGATCGCCCCAGTATTTCTGGAGGGTCAGGATCAGGTCCTGGAAGGCCAAGGGGGATGCTGGCGGTTGGGTGGTCACAGTCGGCTGTTCGCAGTCGCAAAAATGAGAGGCGCGGACCCTAGACGGGCGGCCTTGGGCGGGCAAGGCAGCGACAGTTCCTTCTCCCCTTGCGGGAGAAGGTGGCTCGCGAAGCGAGGCGGATGAGGGGTCGACAGGTCTTCCGGCTGTGGGCGATGAATGAGGGGATGCGCTGGCGCGACCCCTCATCCGGCCCTTCTGGCCACCTTCTCCCGCAAGGGGAGAAGGAATGTTAAGCGCACGTGGCCTATCCCTGCCGTCATGAAGCAGATCGACCAGATGCGCCGGCGGGCCGCGCGCTATCTCGACATAGAGGCGGTGACAATCGCGCCCGCGCGCGGCGTCTTCTCGCTGAGCTTCGACGACATCCCGGCCACCGCCTGGACCGAGGCCGGGCCGATCCTCGCCCAGCACGGGGTGAAGGCCACCTACTATGTCTGCGGCGGGCTGGCCGGCGGGCGCAATATGGACCGCGACCAGTTTCAGGTTTCGCACCTGCAGGCGCTGCACGCCGCCGGGCACGAGGTCGGCTGCCACACCTTCGGCCACACCAGCGTGTTGCGCATGGACACCGGTGCCCTGCGCCTGAGCCTTGACGCCAATGCGGCCTGGGTGTCCGAGCGGCTGGACGGGCATCGGATGACCACCTTCGCCTGGCCGTTCGGGGATGCGACCCTGTCGGCCAAGCGATTGGTACGCGGGCGGTTCGCGATGGCGCGCGGCGTGCGCGACGGGATCAACGCGGGCCGGGAGGACCGGGGGTTGATCAAGTCGATGGGGCTGGAGAGCCGGCGGCTGCGCGGTTACGACTTCGCGGCGCTGATGGCGGAGACCGCAGCGTCGCACGGGTGGCTGACCGCCTATGGTCATGACGTGTCCGACCAGCCGACGGATTATGGCTGCACGCCGGATGACCTGGACAGGGTGCTGCGGCTGGCGAAGGCGGCGGGGCTGGTGATCCTGCCGCTCGGCGAGGCCATGATTCAGACCCGGGCCCACAAAAATTCGGTCTGAATCGTCTGAATAGTCTGAAATCGACATCCGCCCTCCCCAAGCTGCGGGGAGTATGGCTGAGCGCTACGCCAGAATTGGTCGTCAGGCGGCCTGCGCCAACCCCTGTGCCTGGCGCGCGTCCGACCATTTGATCAGGGCCGCGCGTGGCCACGCCAAGGTCCAGGAGCGTGCGGTGTACTCACCCTTCTGGATCAGGGCTGCGCGGGTCAGCGACGCCGTGGCGGCGCGCTGGGTGTGAATCTCGCCCGGGCCCTGATGCACCATGAAAGCCCCGTGTTTCAGTGGATTGAGCCGCAGATAGGCGAGGCGCGGACTGATCTGCTCCAGCGGTGGGTCATAGAACCAGGTGGAGCCGAGCATGCCGGCCATCTCTGGACGGCATTTGCAGATCTCGGCGGCCGCGGCCCAGGTGCGGTCCCAGCCGGGCTCGTTAAAGTCCGACAGATCGCGGATATCCATGTGCACCTCCAGCCACGGCTTCCAGGCCTGGGCGGCGGCATAGGCCGGGATCACTGACCAGCCCCAGCCTTCGCGCGCGTGGCGCAGCACATTGCCCGGCCCCATGGGCGACGAGAGGTCGATCAATTGGGTGAGGGAAGCCGGGACGCTGAGGACCAGCGAGATGCGCACGTCCTTGGCCCAGAAATCCCGGTCGTAGGGGTCGGCAGCGGCGGTGAGAAAGTCAGCGAGGCGCTGGATCCACTGAGGATACAGCTCCAGCACGGCAGACGGCAGACCGGCGGCGGGAACCCGGGCCGGCATTTCCAGCGCCCAGACGGCGATCAGCGCGCGGCGGTGGGCGTCGGTGAGGGCGACACCGAAGGCTTCGGCCAGGGCTTCCGCGGCGCGGTGGCCGGGCTGGTCAAAATCCCAGTGCGGGGCGGAGGCCTGGGCGGCGGTCGCGGCCGCGGCCTTGAGCGTGTGGAGCCGGGCACGGTCTTGCGCCGGGACCCGGTTGAGCACCGCCTCGAAGGCGGCGATCTGGGACTGGGAAAACGTTTCCATGGCCCCAGACTATCAAACACGGGTTGTCCGGCGGTTAAGAGCGGCGGAGCGCAGCGAAACGGCGGCGGACGCAGGGTCCACCGCCGTTGTCGGCAAGCCATTCGACTGGTCAGCCGCCGGGGGTCGGGGTCGGCGCGGGAGTGTCGTCATCTTCGTCAGCCGGGTCGGGCGTCTCGACCGGGGGTGTCGTTCGCGCCGGGTCAGGCTGGGCGTCCACCTGTCCGTCCGTGGGGTTGGCCACGGGCGGCGCGGCGATGGTCGTCGTTGTAGCCGCCGGCTGTCCATTCGGAGCCACCGTGCCCGGCGCGGCCGGGCCAGTGGTCGCCGTCACGCCTGCCACCGGAGCAGGGGGAGTGGCCATGGACTGGGCGGGGATCAGCACCTTGTCGATGGCGAAGACGGTACCGTTGGAGGCGTCGATATCGGCCCGGGTGATGGTCGCGCCATCGATGCGCAGGCTCTCTCCGGTACCGTCCAGCAGGACCCGGGTGCCATTGGCGGTCTCGACGCCGCCCTTCGCGCCCGTGATCTGGGCCGAAGACACGTCCGCGACGATCACATGGTAAAGCAGCAGGGCGCGCAGTTCCTGAGCATTGGCGGGGTCCATCAGGCGCACGAGCTCGGCCGCAGGCACGGCTGCGAAGGCTTCGTCGGTCGGAGCGAAGACGGTGATCGCCGCTCGCGACTTGAGGGTCTCCGTCAGCTGGGCCTGGTTCAGGGCCGCCAGCAGGGTGGTGAAATTGCCCTGTGCGGTCAGGACATCGATGACATTGCCTGCGGCGACCGGTGTCGCGGCCTGGGCGGGGGCGGCGGGAGTTGCCGCCGGGACCGGAGCCGCTTCGTCGACCGGTTCAGCCGGCATCGGCATGGCGGGCATCGCTGGCATACCCGGCATCGCTGGCATGGCAGGGGTTGCGGGAACCGGAGTGGGCGCGGGCGGAACGGGTGCCGTCTGGGCGAAGGCGGCGGGGCCCGCGAGCAAGGCGGTCGCCGCGGCGGCGGTCAGTAGGCGAAGTCGAAGCATAAGCTTTATCCCTGTCTGGAGCGGGAGGCCGCAAAGGGAGGAAGGCGCGACCGTCGGTAACGAACCCTGCAGCTTGAAAGACGTGGGCCGGACCGGGGTTCCATTGAAGGGTCTTCATCGACCCGGATCAACGCGTCTGAGACCAGGTCCTGACGGTCATTTCCAGCGAAGCGTCACAATACCGGCACCACCCGCCAAAGAGCTGGAAACCCCTACTGGAGTGTTGTGGCGCGAACCCACCAGTCCGGACGGACGAGTGAAAGGCCCCGGGCCGCGTCGGCGGCGGTCTCGGCGGTGTCGAACAGGGCCAGGACCGTCGCGCCCGATCCCGACATCCGCGCCAGACGAACGCCCGGAAGCCGCGCCGCCTCACTCAGGACCACGCCAATGGCCGGCTCAAGCGTTACTGCGGGCGCCTCGAGATCATTCCGCTGCACCGCCAGCCAGTCAATGACCGTAGACAGGGTCCAGTCACCGGGAGGACCGGGGTGATCCGCCGTCGTCGCGCGTCCTGCGTCATGGGCCCGATAGACGGCACCGGTCGGCGACGGCGCGCCCGGGTTGATCAGCACGGCGGACAGAGGCGGCAGACGGGGCTCAAACGTCAGGCGGTCGCCCCGGCCCTCGGCCCAAACCGCCCGGGCGTGCAGGCACATAGGCCCGTCGGCCCCCACCGATGCGGCGATATCGGCGAGGGAGGCATCGTCCAGGGACAATCCCAGCACCTCGCGCGCCGCCTTGAGCGCCGCACCCGCGTCGGACGAGCCGCCGCCCAGCCCGGCGGCGATCGGCAACTGCTTGTCGAGCGTGACGGCCAGCGGCGGATCACCGGCCGCAGTCGCCGCGCCCAGCGCCCGCAGCGCCTTCAGGATCAGGTTGTCGCCGCCGTCGCCCAGGCCTTGGCCGAAGGGGCCAGTCAGCGTCAGCGACAGCCGCTCCGCCGGTTCGACCGTGAGGCCATCCCCGAGGTTGGCGAAAGCGACCAGGCTGGCCAGCGGATGATAGCCGTCCTCGGACACCGGTCCGACATGGAGGAACAGATTGACCTTGGCGGGCGCGAGGAGGCGGACCAGCGCCATGCCTCAGTTCAGGCCGCCGCCCGACACCGGCGTCGGCTCGGGCAGGCCGCGGGCCAGCTTCTGCTCCACCTCGGCGCGGCGCGTGGCATCGGGCTCCAGCGTCAGCACGCGGGTCCACTGCCATTCGGCCTCGCGGCGGCGGCCGACCTGCCAGTAGGCGTCGCCCAGGTGATCGACGATCTCGGCATTGGCGGGCTGTTTGCCGACCGCCTCTTCGAGGGTCTGGACGGCGGTTTCGTACTGGCCTTGCCGGTATTGCGCCCAGCCCAGCGAGTCCTGGATGTTGCCGTTCTGAGGTTCGGCGGCGTGGGCGCGGGCCAACATTTCGGCCCCCTGGGCCACCCGTCGGCCGCTGTCGACCCACAGATAGCCGAGGTAGTTCAGCAGGGTCGGATCATTGGGTTGGGCCTGAAGCGCGGCCCACAACTCGGCCTCCGCCTCGTCGATTCGGCCCAGGTTCTCCAGCACCGCACCGCGCAGGAAGCGGAACTGCGCCGGCTGGGCCGCCACATTCATCGTGGGCCGGTTGAGGATCGCCAGCGCCTCTTCGTGCCGGCCCGTGCCCTGCAGATGGGTGGCGAGCGCGTAGGCGAAGGCGGGCTGGTTCGCGGCCGCAACGTCCGCGCGCCGGAAGGCCTCAAGCGCCGCCTCGTCGTCACCCTGTGTGCCCAGCGACGTCGCCAGACCGAACTGGGCCAGGGCATGGATGAGAGGATCGCTTCGGCCGACGCGTGAGAACGCCTCTTGGGCGAGGATGGGCTGACGGCCCGCGCTGAGGCTCTGGCCCAGCTGGAGGGCGATTGCGTCGCTGGGATTCAGGCTTTCGGCAAGCCGAAGATAGATGGCCGTCAGTTCATAGCTCTCGACGTCGGTGGCCTGCCGAGCGGCGAAGACGAGGGCTTCAGCCGCGCGCGTCAAGAACCCCGGCGCTGCTGGCGCCCGACCCCGCCCCGTCACCCGCGCCCGTCCTAGCACAATCTCTGAGCCGGGATTTCCGGCGGTCAGGGCGGCATTGTAGATGGCCAGCGCCTCGTCCGCCCGTCCTTGCCGCTCGAGAAACCCGGCATAGTCCGACGCAAACAGCCGGGGGCCAAGCGGGGCCGCCATGAGGATCTTGTATTCGGCATCGGCCTCGGCGAAACGGCGGCGGCTTTCCAGCAGACCGGCCCGCTGTTGATGCAGGATCAGGCCGGCCGGATCGGTGGGCGCTGCGTCGACGACCTTGAGCGCCGTCTCCCAGTCGCCTGCGGCCGCAGCGATGGCAGGCGTCAGATAGCGGGCGGCCGGGCTGAAAATCTGGAACGGACTGGCGGTGAGCCGAGCGAGGCTCTGACGCGGGTTGCCGGCTCGGAGGCTCTCAACGGCCTCGATCAGGCGGCCAACCTCGGCCAGTTGCGGCGTATCGGCGACCGTCGGCGTCAGGCGCACCAAGGCCCCGAGATCGCCTGAGAATAGCCCGGAGCGGAACGCCTCTTCGCCCAACACCGGCTGTTCAGGCACCAGCGAATGAGCTTCGCCCAGGAGCTCCGAACCTGCCGAGCGGTCGCCGCGAATGCTGGCCAGACGGCCGGCCAGATACAGGCCGTATGCGGACTGACCTGCAGCATTGACCGGAACCGGAGCCCAGATCGCGGGAATCGGCGGGACCGCAGGGGCGGCGGCGTCAGCGGAAGGCTCTTCGCCAGGAACTACCAGCGGCGGGCGAAGCTCGTCCGGTGCCAGCGCGTCCCCACCCGGGACCGGGTCAATGATCGGTGACTGGCGGGCTGGAGGGTTCAGCGGGGGGTCCATGATCACCGGCGCGTCCTGGGCGACTGCGGGCGCGGTCAGAGCCAGGACCGCACAACCGGTCATCAGAAGGGCGAGCAAAGGAAAACGCATGGCGGAACCCTCACCGGATTATACGGCGGCGACAAGGCCCCTCGCCCGCCCCAAGAAGATTTGGGCGTCACATATTCGGATAGTTGGGGCCGCCGCCGCCCTCGGGCGTGGTCCAGACAATATTCTGGGACGGGTCCTTGATGTCGCAGGTTTTGCAATGGACGCAGTTC
>Ga0105047_10002864_pt1 | contig 30651 bp, 29 predicted proteins | sample MAT04_FD_78384 | JGI IMG/M metagenome (GOLD analysis project Ga0105047, IMG submission 78384) | Freshwater microbial communities from Lake Fryxell liftoff mats and glacier meltwater in Antarctica - MAT-04 (megahit assembly) | ecosystem: Environmental > Aquatic > Freshwater > Ice > Liftoff... | reverse complement strand
ATGGGCCTGGGAGCGCTGTGCCGCGGCGCTGGGTGCGCTGGCCACGGCCGGTGTGGCGCCGACACAGCCGCAGAGCGACGACCTGGCGACGCTGGCCCCCCACTTCGCCGCGCGCGCCGAAGCGGAACGTTCACGCCCGCTGCTGCGCCTGAAGGCCGCGGCGCGGGCCCACGGTGTGCCGGTGTTCGACGACGACGATCACGTCTCGCTGGGCGCCGGCAGCGGCAGCCGCGGCTGGCCGCGCGCCGCGCTGCCGCTGCCGATGGACGTGCCGTGGCCGCAACTGCACGACCTGCCCACGGTGCTGGTGACCGGCAGCAACGGCAAGACCACGACAGCGCGCCTGGTGGCCGCGATGGCCGCCGCCGCGGGCCGCGTGGCGGGCTGCTGCAGCACCGAGGGCGTGAGCGTCGGCGGCACCACCGTGCACGCGGGCGACTACGCCGGTCCGGCCGGCGCGCGCGCCGTGTTGCGCCATCCGGCGGTGCAGTTCGCCGTGCTGGAGACGGCGCGCGGTGGCATTCTGCGGCGCGGCCTGGCGGTGCAGCGGGCCGACGCGGCGGTGGTCACCAACGTCAGCGCCGACCACCTGGGCGAGTACGGCGTCGTCTCGGTGGCCGACATCGCCCAGGCCAAGCTGGCGGTGGCCCACACTTTGCTGGGCAGCCCATCCGGCACCCTGGTGCTGAACGCCGGCGATGCGTTGCTGATGGCGGCCGCGGCGCAACTGCCCCAGGTGCAGGCGCTGCAGGCGGCGGGCCGCGTGGCGCTGTTTGCGCGCGAAGCCGACGCTCCGGCGCTGGTCGCCCTGCGTGCCGCCGGCGGCAGCAGCTGCGGCGTGCGCGGCGGCCACCTGGTGCTGCAGCGCGGCGGCGCGGTCGACGACCTGGGCCCGCTGGCCCACATGCCCTTGACGCTGGGTGGCGCCGCGGCCTTCAACGTCGACAACATCGCCGCGGCGGTGCTGGCGGCCACGGCGGCCGGCCTGCCCGCCGACGCGCTGCGCCACACGCTGGCCAACTTCGGCGCCCAGCCGCAGGACAACCCGGGCCGCCTGGAACGCTGGACACACCGCGGCGCCACGGTGCTGGTGGACTACGCCCACAACCCCGACGGCCTGGCGCAGCTGCTGGGCGTGGCGCGTGCGCTGCGGCCGCGGCGGCTGGGCCTGCTGCTGGGCCAGGCCGGCAACCGCGACGACGCAGCCATCAGCGAACTCGCGCGCACCGCGGCCGCAGCGGCACCAGACCGCGTCGTGCTCAAGGAACTGCCGGCGATGCGGCGCGGCCGTGCGCCCGGCGAGGTGCCGGCGTTGCTGCGAACCGGCCTGCTGGCGGGCGGCCTGGCGCCGGAATGCGTCGCACAGGAGGATGACGAAGAAGCTGCCGCGCGCAGTCTTCTGGCCTGGGCTGCGTCCGGAGACGTGATCGTGCTGCCGGTGCACACGGCCGCCGTGCGTGCGCGGCTTGCCGCAACCCTCGGCGGGCCGCGGACGGCCGGCTGAACCACGCTGGCCGCCGTCACCCGCCGAGACGATGACAGCGCGGCCGGCACCACGGACCATGGCCTCGCGCCAGGGTCTGGCGAAGGGGGCAGACGTGGGCATCGACTGGGCATTCATCCGTCAGTGGGAAGGCAGCTGGCTCGAAGGCTACGTGCCCAACAGCCCGACCGCGAAGGGCACGCTTGCCAGCGGCGTCACGGTGCTGGCCGGCTTCGACCTGGGCCAGCAGAGCCTGCCCTCGATCAACGAGCTGCCTGTGTCGGCGGCTCTGAAGGCGCGCCTGCGTCCCTATGTCGGCCTGCGCGGCGCCGCGGCCGTGATGGCGCTGCAGCACCGGTTCGAGGACGCGCTGGACGTGCTGGCGCGGCTGAACGGGCAAACGGCCTCGGGTGTGCGCAGCGCCCCCCAGGGCGTGAAGGGCGGCCTCACGGGCGTCATCCGTGCGGTGGCCGCGGGCGAAAGGCCGACCCAGTTCGTGGCGCGTCGCGAGCTGTTGCCCGGCCTGCAGCTCACGCCGGCGGAAGCCGCCGAGCTGGAGCCCGTGGTGCACGCGCAGTACCGCGGCCGGCTGGCCCTGGCCTACGACCGCGCGGCACGCACCAAGTGTTTCGACACACTGCCCGACGGCGTGCAGACGGCGCTGATGTCGCTGAGCTGGCAGTGCGGCTATGTCTGGGCCCACAAGGCCGTACAGCCGACGCGGCAGATTTTCGACGCCGCCGTACGCCGGGACTGGCGCGACGCCGTGGACACCTTTCACGCCGAGCCCTTTCCGCGCCCGGCCGACAAGGCGCGTCGCCGTGCCGAAGGCTCCCGGCTGGCGGCTGCCGTCGGGCTCACGCTGCCCTTGAACGGGCCCAAGGCGCTGCGCTACAACACCGAAACCGTGAACCGCGCGCAGCTGCGTGCGCGCACGGCATGAGAGCCTAGCGAACCGCCGGCGCGACGATGGCACCTTTTATCTGGTGACGTTCCAGTGCCTGGGCGACGAAGCCGCTGGCCTTCATGCGTTCGACAAAAACGTGCAGAGCCTGCTGCGCCGCGTCACCGCGGTTGGCCTGCACGCCCATGGCCTGTTCGATGACCATGAAGCGGCCCGGCAGCAGCCGCAGCCCGGTCAGGCGCGCGGCGTCGGCTTCCAGCTGCTGCTTGACGCCAGCGGCGACATCGGCCTTCTCGGCGACGAAGGCATCGACCACGGCCGGCGAGGTGGGCGCGCGCAGGATCGTGGCGCCCTTCAGTTCACGTGTCAGGAACAGGTCGTAGGCGCTGCCCTTGCCGACCATCACGCTGGTGCCGGCGCGGTCGACCTGGGCGTTGTCGGTGAAGGGCGAGGCGTTGCGCACGAGGTAGGCGCCCTCGATCTGCACGTAGGCGGCGCTGAAGCGCACACCTTCGCCGCGCTTGGGGTCGATGGCGAAGAAGCCGATGTCGGCCTCGCCCGAGGTGACGGCCACCACCGACTTGGCGGCGGCGTCGAATACCTTGAGCTCGATGGCCACGCCCAGCTCGGCGGCCAGTGCACGCGCCAGGTCGACCGACACACCTTCGGCTTCACCCGTGGCCGGGTTCTTGCGCGCCAGGATGGGGTTGCCCAGGTTGATGGACGCACGCAGCTTGCCGGTGGGGGCAAAGGCGGTGACGAGGGCGGGCGAAGCGAGTGGGTTCATCGAGCAGGCGGTGAAAGGGGTGACCAGCGCCCCGCTCATCCAGGTGAGCAGGCGGCGCCGCGTGAAAGCGGGGTGCGGGGGTGTCGACATTGGCGCGCAGTGTAGGTGGCGCCCCTGGCGACTGGACGCAGAATCGGCCCCATGCAAACCCGACGCCGACTGCTCCAGGCCCTGCCCTGCGCCCTCGCCACCGCCGCCCTGCCGGGCTGCGCGCAGATGCCCGGCACGGCCGCTGCCGCCGAGGCCGACGCAGCCCTGCGCGCCGCCGTCGACGCTGCCCACCGCAGCCCCGCCAACCGCGCCCGCGACGCCTGGCGCCACCCGCTGGAGACGCTGGCCGTGTTCGGCCTGCAGCCGACGCACACCGTGGTCGAACTGCAGCCGGGCGGCGGCTGGTACAGCGAGATCCTGGCGCCCTGCCTGAGTGAACGTGGCCGCTACTTCGCGGCCCACTTCGCCGCCGACACCACCAACGCCTACCAGCGCCGCGCGCGCGCCGGTTTTGTGGCACGCCTGGCGCAGGCGCCCGCCGTCTACGAGCGCGCCACGCTGGGCACGCTGCCCGGCGCGGCCGGCTTCACCGACATCGGCCCGCCCGGCAGCGTCGACCTTGTGCTGACCTTCCGCAACGTGCACAACTGGCTGGAGGACGGCTCGCTCGACGCCACTTTGCGCGCCTGCCACGCATTGCTGAAACGCGGCGGCACGCTGGGCGTGGTCGACCACCGCGCTGCGCCCGGCACGGCGCTCGAAGCGATGAAGAAAAGCGGCTACGTCACCGAGGCGCTGATGGAAGAGCGCGCCCGCGCCGCCGGCTTCACGCTGGCCGCGAAGAGCGAGATCAACGCCAACCCGCGCGACACGAAGGACCATCCCGGCGGCGTGTGGTCGCTGCCGCCCACGCTGAGCGGCAAGGACGTGCGGCGCGAACACTTCCTGGCCATGGGCGAGAGCGACCGTTTCACGCACCGCTACCTCAAACCCGCCTGAACCCGACCAGGCCCGACCTGCACGCCCCATGCTTTCCCCCCTGCCCCCGACCCTGCGCGGCATCGCCGCCGGCACGCTGCTGGCGCTGAGCACCACGGTGCTGACGCTGGCGATGTTCCCGCCGGCGCTGCTGAAGCTGCTGCTGCCCTTCGATGGCGCGCGCCGCGTCTGCGACCGCACGCTCACCACGCTGGCTTCGACCTGGGTGGCCATCAACAACGGCTGGATCGTCGCCGTGCGCGACGCCGGCGCGCCGGAATGGGACGTGCAGGGCCTGGACGGGCTGGACCGGAGCGGCTGGTTCCTGGTCAGCAGCAACCACCAGAGCTGGGTCGACATCCTGGTGCTGCAGCGCATCTTCCACGGCCGCATCCCCTTCCTGAAGTTCTTCCTGAAGAAGGAGCTGATGTGGGTGCCGGTGATCGGTCTGGCCTGGTGGGCGCTGGACTTCCCGTTCATGAAGCGCGGCAAGGGTGCCGGCGCGCGCCACAGCGACCTGGCCACCACGCGCGCGGCCTGCCAGAAGTTCAAGCGCATCCCCACGTCGGTCATCAACTTCGTCGAGGGCACACGTTTCACGCCGGCCAAGCACGCCCTGCAGCGCAGCCCCTACACGCACCTGCTCAAGCCCAAGGTCGGCGGCCTGGGCATCGCGCTGGCGACGATGGGCGAGATGTTCACCGCGTTGCTCGACGTGACCATCGTCTACCCGGACGGCACGCCCACCTTCACGCATCTGCTGACGGGCCGCATCGGCCGCGTCGTGGTGCGTGTGCAGGCGCGGGCCATCCCGCAAGAGGTGTTGGGCGGCGACCCCATCGGCGACACCGCCTACCGCCAGCGTCTCTCGGCCTGGGTCGAGGCGCAGTGGCGCGAGAAGGACGCGCTGATCAGCACGCTGAAGGGCTGAGCGGCGTGCGCAGGCGCCGAGGGCCCTGATCCGACGCGCTCGAAGACCGGCTGGTGGCCAGCACAAGTCGATGCGGCATCCCGTTCACTTCCGCGACAGCTGTCACTCGGCGGTGAGGGCGGCGGGATTTGCTACCAGCCGTGATGCAGGAGATCGATCGCCGAAACGATAGGTCGATGACAGATTGATTGATCATGGCAGTCTAAATGTTGCCATTGGTGCGCATGGCAGGCGACCTATGACTCTGAAGGTTTTGCGATCTGCCGGGCCCTGTAGCGCCGCAGGTCGGCTTTTCGGCGGCGAGGTGGCCGGCAGGCTCGGGGACCGGGGCGCTGACGGGCGACAAGTTGCGCGCAGTGGACTGCGCAGTTCCACGGTGGTGGCCTCTGCGGCAATTGGTTGAAGCTGCTGTTGGTCAGCAACGCGCCGCGAGCCGGTGCGCACAGCGCCGAGCAGCCGGGTCGATGCTCGGCCGGCGTCAACACCTACATGCTCAGCAGGCGGCGTTCGAACAGGGCTTTTTAGGTCGCGGCGCCGATCCGCAATCAGCAGCACCGCCATCTGGTCGCCGTCGACGCGGTAGACCACGCGATAGGGCTTGAAGAACAGCTGCCGGTAGCGCCGGATGCCCAGGGCGAGCAGTTCCGCAGGGCGGGCGCCGCGCTCGGGCTGCAACGCGAGCTTCTTGCAGGTCTGGAGCACCTCGTCGAGCACATGCTCGGCCGCGTCTGGCGAGTCGTGCTGCGCGATCCAGCGCACGATGGCGCGCAGATCCTGCTTCGTCCGGTGGGTGATCACCACCTGGCAAGTTCGCGGAGCCGTCAAGATCAGCGCTTGAACTCGTCGCCCAACTCGGCACGCAGGTCGGCGACGGCCTCGTCGATCGGCTGAACCTGGCCGTCGTCGACTTCGCGGTCGCCCATCGCCAGACACTTCAACAGCGCCAGCGTTTCCTGCATCTCCTCGTAGGAGCCGACGTCCTGCAGCACGGCCTTGGCTTCGCCGTTCTGGGTGATTAGCACGGGTTCGCGCTGCTCAGCCAGCGTTTGCAGCGTCCCGGCGGCGTTGGCTTTGAGGTAGCTGATGGACTTGATCTGGGTGGAGTAGCGCATGGCGGATCTATGAGTCGCGTTGCCGAAGTGAAACCAAATTTAGTCCGTTAAAAGTCGATTTTCCAGCGCCGAGGTCGGAGCCACCAGTTTTCAGCCGGTCGGCTTCAGCACCCCTCTTCGATCGGCAGCTTCGAGGTGCCGGATCCGAGCACCCGGCCGGCGGCTCAGGGTCGCAAGCTGCCCGCTGGGTCACCAGATCAAATCTCGAAGTCGTAGTCGATAGTCAGCGGCGCGTGGTCGGAAAAGCGCTGGTCCAGATAAATCGATTCGCGCCGGGCGGTTGCGGCAATGCCCGCCGTCGCCAAGTGGTAGTCGATGCGCCAGCCCACGTTCTTGGCCCAGGCCTGGCCGCGGTTGCTCCACCAGGTGTACTGCTCGGGCCGCGTGTTCAGCGTGCGGAACACGTCCACCAGCCCGCCTTCGGTCAGCAGACGTGTCATCCACTCGCGTTCCTCGGGCAGGAAACCGCTGTTCTTCTGGTTGCTGCGCCAGTTCTTCAGGTCGATGGGGTGGTGCGCGATGTTGATGTCGCCCAGCAGGATGAATTCGCGTTCGGCCTTCAGGCGCATCAGGTGAGGGCAGATCTCGGCCAGGAAGCGGAACTTGGCCAGCTGCCGCTCTTCGCTGCTGCTGCCGCTGGGGAAGTAGCAGCTGATGATCGACAGCTTGCGTTTCGCGGTGTCGTAACGCGCCTCGACCCAGCGACCTTCGGCGTCGAACTCGCCGCTGCCGAAGCCGGTGATGACTTCGCTCGGTGCCTTCTTGAGGAACAGGCCCACGCCCGAATAGCCCTTCTTCTCGGCGCAATGGAAATGGCCCTGCAGGCCGGCCACGCTGTCGAGACTGCCGTGCACGTCGCAGGCCTGGGCCTTGAGCTCCTGCACGCCCATACAATCTGCAGCCGCGCTCCGGGCCCATTCAGCGAAGCCCTTGGCGGCCGCCGAGCGGATGCCGTTAAGGTTCAGTGATACGAGTCGAAAACCCAAGGATCCGCCCCTTCCAAGACCATGCAAGACACTGCCGACCCCGAACTGGCGCAGGAGTTCGTGAGCTTCGCGGTGCAGGCCGGCGTGCTGCGCTTCGGTGAGTTCAAGACCAAGGCAGGGCGGCTTTCGCCCTACTTCTTCAATGCCGGCCTGTTCGACGACGGCGCCAAGCTGGGCCGTCTGGCGGAATTCTATGCACGCCGCCTGCTGGCGCCGGGCGCGCAGGGCATCCCTTTCGACATGATCTTCGGCCCCGCCTACAAGGGCATCACCCTGGCCGCCGCCTTGGCCGTGGAACTGGCGCGCCGCGGCCGCAACGTGCCCTTTGCCTACAACCGAAAGGAGGCAAAGGACCACGGCGAGGGCGGCACGCTGGTCGGCGCAAAGGTGAGCGGGCGCGTTCTTATCATCGATGACGTCATTTCCGCAGGCACTTCGGTGCGCGAATCCATCGCCATGATCACGGTCGCCGGCGGCACGCCCAGCGGTGTGACCATCGCGCTCGACCGCCAGGAACGCGCCAGCGAGAACGGCCAGGACGCGCCGTGGAGCGCGGTGCAGTGGGTGTCGCGCGAATTGAGACTGGGCGTGGCGGCGATTGCGACACTGGACGACTTGCTTCAGTATCTGCGCGGTACCGCCGACCCGGCCCTGGCCGCCTACGCAGCGCCGGTGCAGGCCTACCGCGATCGTTACGGAGTGTGAATTGTTGAACTGGCCCCGCCGTTCCCTGCCGAGCCGCTGGCTGCCCGCCGCCGCGCTGGCGGGTGCCGTGTGCGGGGCCTGGGCGCAGGCCCCCGCGCAGCCGGTCACGGGCATCTACACCTGCACCGACGACAAGGGCCGCCGGCTGACCGCCGACCGCCCCATTCCCGAGTGTTCGGGGAAGGAACAGCAGCTGCTGAACCGCGACGGTTCCCTGCGCGCGGTGCTGCCGCCCACGCTGACAGCCGAGGAGCGCAGCGAGAAGGAAGCACGCGAGCGCAGCGAGAAAGAAACCAAGGCGGCTGCAGCCGATGCCGTGCGCCGCGACCGCAACCTGATGGCGCGTTTCCCGAACGAGGAGGCCCACGCGCGCGCCCGCGAAGCGGCGCTGGACACCGTGCGCCTGGCCATCAAGGCCACCGAGACGCGCATGCGTGCGCTGGCGGCCGAACGCAAGCCGCTGCGTGACGAAGCCGAGTTCTACCAGGGCCGCACGCTACCGCCCAAGCTGAAGGCCGCCATCGACGCCAACGAGGTGGCCGTCGAGGCCCAGCGCGGCGCGCAGGCCACGCAGGAGGCCGAGCTCGGCCGCATCAACCGGCTCTACGACGCCGAACTCGAGCGCTTGCGCAAGCTGTGGTCGGGCGCGCCGGCAGGCTCGCTGGGGCCGCTGCCGCCCGTGGCCGCGCCGGCGTCGGCGGCGCGGCGGCCGGCCTCACGCTGAGGCGGGCGGCGGCGCGGCGCTTCAGCCGAGACGCTGGCGCAGCAGTTCGCCGGCCTGCGCCGGGTTGGCTTTGCCCTTGCTGGCCTTCATGACCTGGCCCACCAGCGCGTTGAAGGCCTTGTCCTTGCCGGCGCGGAACTCCTCGACCGATTTCGTGTTGGCCGCGATGACCTCGTCGACGATGGCCAGCAGCGCGCTGCTGTCGTTCATCTGCTTCAGGCCCTTGGCGTCGATGACGGCGTCGACGTCGCTGTTGTCGCCCGACCAGAGTGTGTCGAAGACCTGCCGCGCGCCGTTGTTCGACACCGTGGCGTCGGCCACGCGCCGGATCAGCGCCGCCAGCGTCGCGGGTGCCAGCGCCGCGGCCTCGATGGGGCGGTCCTCGGCGTTCAGCCGCTTGCTCACCTCGCCCATCAGCCAGTTCGCGGCCAGCTTGGCCCCGACGGCTCGAGACGGGCCGTCAGGGCTGCCCACGCAAGCGTCGCGCACCGCCTCGTAGTAGCGCGCGAAGGCCAGGCTCTGCGTCATCAGCAGGGCGGCGTCGGCGGGCAGGCCGTCGTCGCGCTGGAAGCGTTCGGCCATCGCCGCGGGCAGCTCGGGCATGCCGGCCTTCACGCGCTCCACCCATGCGGGCGTTATCACCAGCGGCGGCAGGTCGGGGTCGGGGAAGTAGCGGTAGTCGTGCGCGTCTTCCTTGCTGCGCATGGCCCGTGTCTCACCCGTATCGGGGTTGAACAGCACGGTCGCCTGCTCGACGGAAAGGCCGTCCTCGACACGGTCGATCTGCCACTGCACCTCGAAGTCGATGGCCTGCTGCAGGAAGCGGAAGCTGTTCAGGTTCTTGACCTCGCGCCGCGTGCCGTAAGGCTCGCCGGGCTTGCGCACGCTGACGTTGGCGTCGCAGCGGAAACTGCCTTCCTGCATGTTGCCGTCGCAGATGCCCAGCCACACCACCAGCGTGTGCAGGGCCTTGGCGTATTCCACCGCCTCGGCGCTGCTGCGCATGTCGGGTTCAGTGACGATTTCGAGCAGCGGTGTGCCGGCGCGGTTCAGGTCGATGCCGGTCTGGCCGTGGTAGTCCTCGTGCAGGCTCTTGCCGGCGTCTTCCTCGAGGTGGGCGCGCGTAAGGCGCACGCTGCGTTTCTGGCCGTTCAGCACGAACTCGACACGACCGCCCTGCACCACCGGGATCTCGTACTGGCTGATCTGGTAGCCCTTGGGCAGGTCGGGGTAGAAGTAGTTCTTGCGCGCGAAGATGGACAGCGGCGCCACCTTGGCATGCACCGCCAGGCCGAACTGGATGGCACGTTCCACCGCGCCGCGGTTCATCACCGGCAGCGTGCCGGGCAGCGCCAGATCCACCGCGCAGGCCTGGGTGTTGGGCGCGGCGCCGAACTGCGTGCTGGCGCCGCTGAAGATCTTGCTCTGCGTCGAGAGCTGGGCGTGTGTTTCGAGGCCGATGACGACTTCGTAACCGCGGGTCAAGGCGGGCGCGCTCACAACGGGGGTTCCTTCAGGTGCCAGTCGGTCGCCTGCTGCAAGGCGTGCGCGGCGTGCAGCAGTGTGCCTTCATCGAAGCAGTTGGCGATGAGCTGCAGACCCACGGGCATGCCGCCGCCTTCTGCCGAATTTGCGAAGCCCGCCGGCACGCTCATGCCCGGCAGGCCGGCCAGGCTGCCCGGCAGCGTGAAGATGTCGGCCAGGTAGGCCTTCACCGGGTCGTCGCCCTGCTCGCCCAGTTTCCACGCCACGGTGGGCGCCACCGGGCCGGCGATCACGTCGCAGACCTTGAAGCAGGTCTGGAAGTCGTCGGCGATCATGCGGCGCAGCTTCTGCGCCTGCAGGTAATACGCGTCGTAGTAGCCGTGCGAAAGCACGTAGGTGCCGATCATGATGCGGCGCTTCACCTCGGGCCCGAACCCCTGGCTGCGCGTCTTCTTGTACATGTCCATCAGGTCGGTGTAGTCGGCCGCGCGGTGGCCGAACTTCACGCCGTCGAAGCGGCCCAGGTTGCTGCTGGCCTCGGCCGGGGCGATCAGGTAGTAGACGGGGATGGACAGCTCGGTGCGCGGCAGGCTGACGTCGACCAGCGTGGCGCCGAGCCGTTCCAGCTCGGCCAGCGCATCGCGCACGGCGCCGTTCACGTCGGCGGCCAGCGCGGCGGGAAAAAACTCCTTCGGCAGGCCGATGCGCAGGCCCTGCAGCGGGCGCGTTGCAGTGGCGCCGGGGCGCGGCTGCAGCATCTGGGCGTGGAAGTCCTGCGGCGGGCGTTGCGCGCTGGTGGCGTCAAGCGCGTCGAAGCCGCTCATCGCCGACAGCAGCAGCGCACAGTCTTCGGCGCTGCGCGCCAGCGGACCGGCCTGGTCGAGGCTGCTGGCGAAGGCGATCATGCCGTAGCGGCTGCACACGCCGTAGGTCGGCTTGATGCCGGTGACGCCGCTGAAACTGGCCGGCTGGCGGATCGAGCCGCCGGTGTCGGTGCCGGTGCTGGCCGGCACCAGGCGCGCCGCCACCGCGGCGGCGCTGCCGCCTGAACTGCCGCCGGGCACACGCGCGCGGTCCCAGGGGTTGCGCACCGGGCCGTAGGCCGAGTTCTCGTTGGCCGAGCCCATCGCGAATTCGTCGCAGTTCAGCTTGCCCAAGGTGACGGTGCCGGCCGCGGCCAGCCGCGCCACCACGGTGGCGTCGAACGGGCTGGCGTAGCCCTGCAGCATCTTCGAGCCGGCGGTCGAGGGCAGCCCGGTGCGGGCGTAGTCGGTGACGAAGATGTCCTTGTGCGCGAGCGGCACGCCGGTCAGCGGGCCCGCCGTGCCGGCGGCCAGCGCGGCGTCGGCGGCGCGGGCGGCGGCCAGGGCCGCGTCGGCGTCGGTGCACAGGAAGGCGCCGAGGTCGGCGTGCTGCGCGCCGCGCGCCAGCAGGGCCTGCGTCACTTCAACGCTGGAGACCACTTTCGCGGCCAGCGCCCGGCTCAGTGCGGCCACACCCAGGGTGTGCAGGTCGCCGCTCATTCGATCACCTTCGGCACCAGGAAGAGCCCGTCTTCTACCGCCGGCGCGCTGCGCTGGTTGGCTTCGCGGTGATTGCCTTCGCTGACGACGTCGTCGCGCAGCCGCAGTTCGACGGCCTGCACGGCCGACAGCGGCGTGTACAGCGGTTCGACGCCGCGTGTGTCGACCGCGCTCATCTGCTCGACGATGCCGAAGAAGCCGTTGAGCTGTTCGAGCATCAGCGCCTGGTCGGCGGGCGAGAGCTCCAGCCGCGCCAGATGGGCGATGCGGCTGACGTCCTGCAGGGTCAGGGCCATCGTGTGGGGGTGGACGAACGGGGGTTGGACGGTCCGCCTTCGGGCTGCGCCGCTGCTGAAAAAAGCGGCGGCTCACCTGGGTGGCGGAGGATGGATACGTTATTATCTATGGTTACTTGCAAACCCTTTGGCAAGGCGTTTCGACGGGTTACCGTCAGACCCCCCCCGCTCCCATTGCCCGAAGGCGAGCACCCGAACACCCCCAACACCCGTGCACGCGCTCGGCCTGGCCAGCCGCGAGGCCGGCCCCAGTAGGGCCTCGCAGCCCGCCGTCCAGGCCCGCCTGTCAACGCTCACCACCGCCCGCCCCGCCGCCTCTACAGCCCGCCGCGCGCCACGCTCCACCCCTTCAGCCCATGTTCGCTGCATCCCTGCGCCGTTATTTCTCCACCGACCTGGCCATCGACCTCGGCACCGCCAACACGCTGATCTACGTGCGTGGCAAAGGCATCGTGCTCGACGAACCGTCGGTCGTCGCCATCCGCCACGAAGGTGGCCCGCAAGGCAAGAAGACCATCCAGGCCGTCGGCAAGGAAGCCAAGGCCATGCTGGGCAAGGTGCCCGGCAACATCGAGGCCATCCGGCCCATGAAGGACGGCGTCATCGCCGACTTCACGGTGACGGAGCAGATGCTCAAGCAGTTCATCAAGATGGTGCACCCACGCGGCATCCTCAGGCCCAGCCCGCGCATCATCATCTGCGTGCCCTGCGGCAGCACCCAGGTCGAGCGCCGCGCCATCCGTGAAAGCGCCCTGGGCGCCGGTGCGTCCGACGTCTACCTGATCGAAGAGCCCATGGCCGCGGCCATCGGCGCCGGCCTGCCGGTCTCGGAAGCCTCGGGCTCGATGGTCGTCGACATCGGCGGCGGCACCACGGAAGTGGGCGTCATCAGCCTGGGCGGCATGGTCTACAAGGGCAGCATCCGCGTCGGCGGCGACAAGTTCGATGAAAGCATCATCAACTACATCCGCCGCAACTACGGCATGCTGATCGGCGAGCCCACGGCCGAAGCGATCAAGAAGAACATCGGCAGCGCCTTCCCCGGTTCCGAGGTCAAGGAAATGGAAGTCAAGGGCCGCAACCTCAGCGAGGGCGTGCCGCGCAGCTTCACCATCTCATCCAACGAGATTCTCGAAGCCCTCACCGACCCGCTGAACCAGATGGTCAGCGCGGTGAAAAACGCGCTCGAGCAGACGCCGCCCGAACTGGGCGCCGACATCGCCGAGCGCGGCATGATGCTGACCGGCGGTGGCGCGCTGCTGCGCGACCTGGACCGCCTGCTGGCCGAGGAAACCGGCCTGCCGGTGCTGGTGGCGGAAGACCCGCTGACCTGCGTCGTGCGGGGTTGCGGCATGGCGCTGGAGCGCATGGAACGGCTCGGCTCCATCTTCACGTCCGAGTGAGCGCCCTGTTGCCGTCACCGGCCCCTGCGCGCTCGCGACGGCCCTCGCCCGCCCACTGATCCAGCCGAGGTTCGTGTATGCCCCTGGGCACGCTCGACCGCACCCCGCCGCCATTTTTCCGCCAGGGCCCGTCGGCGCTGACGAAGCTGATCTTCTTCTCGGCGCTGGCGCTGTTCCTGATGGTCGCCGATACCCGCTTCAAGTTCGTTGAACCGCTGCGCGCCACGCTGGCCGTGGCGTTGCTGCCGGTACAGCGTGTGCTGGCCGTGCCGGTGGAGGCGGTGCAGGGCGGCGACGACTACCTGCGCGGCCTGCGCAGCGCACAGGAGGCCGAGCGCGCGGCGGCGCTGCGCGTGGCGTCGCAGGCCGAGCGCGCGCTGCGCGCCGAGCAGCTGGCGCAGGAGAACCAGCGCCTGCGCGGGTTGCTCGAGCTGCGCGCAGCGACGGTCGTGCGCTCGTCGCCCGCCGAGGTGCTGTACGAGGCCGCCGACCCGTATTCGCGCAAGGTCTTCATCGACCGTGGCACTGCGCAGGGTGTGCGGGCCGGCTCGCCGGTCATCAACGAGGCCGGCGTGCTGGGCCAGGTGACACGCACCTACACGCTGACCTCCGAAGTCACACTGCTGGCCGACAAGGACGCCGCCATTCCCGTGCTGAACCCGCGCACGCAGCAGCGCGGCGCGGCCTTCGGGGGCGGGCCGGCCGGCGGCATGGAACTGCGCTACGCCTCGGCCAACGCCGACGTCAAGGTGGGCGACGTGCTGCAGACCAGCGGCCTGGACGGTGTCTACCCGCCGGGGCTGCCCGTGGCGCGTGTCACCAGCGTCGAGCGGCGCGTCGAGTCCGGTTTTGCGCGCATCCAGCTCCAGCCCGAGGCCAACCCCGACGGCGTGCGCCATGTGCTGGTGCTGGAGCCCTTGGCGGCCCAGCTGCCGCCGCCGCCCGAACCGGTGGAAGCGCCGAAGACCCGCAGCGAACGTCAGTTGAAGACCCCCCGCAGGGCCAGCGCGCCATGACCCTGCCGACCGTGGAGGCCGCACCATGATCATGCCGCGGGGCACGAACCAGCTGCTGCTGCCGGTCAACCCGTTTTTCATCGCGCTGTCGCTGCTGCTGGCACTGGGCTTCAACCTGCTTCCGGTGGGTCGCCAGCCGGCCGTGCCCGACCTGCTGGCGCTCTCGCTGGTGTTCTGGAACGTGCACCAGCCGCGGCGCGTGGGTGTCGGCCTGGCCTTCGTCTTCGGCCTGCTGATGGACGTGCACCAGGGCGCGCTGCTCGGTCAGCACGCGCTGGCCTACACGTTGCTGAGCTTCGTGGCCATCACCATCCACCGGCGCCTGCTGTGGTTCGGTGTCGTCGAGCAGGCGCTGCAGATCCTGCCGGTGTTCTTCGCCGCCCACGGCGTGGCGCTGGCCGTGCGCATGCTGGCCGGCGGCATGTTCCCGGGCTGGGGCCTGCTGCTGGCGCCGATCTTCGAGGCCCTGCTCTGGCCCCTGGCCACGGTGCTGCTGCTGGCGCCGCAGCGGCGTGCGCCCGATCCGGACCAGAATCGACCGTTGTAGGGCCCTGTTCATGACCACACTGCGCGACGTCGAAGAGGAGATCGGCCGCTTTCGCGGCCGGCTGCTGGCCGCCGCCGCTTTCGTGCTGTTCGCGTTTTCGCTCTTGGCGGCGCGGCTGGTCTACCTGCAGGTCATCCGACACGAACAGCTGGCCACGCAGGCCGAGGCCAACCGCATCGCGGTCGTGCCCATCGTGCCCAACCGCGGCCTCATCGTCGACCGCAACGGCGTCGTGCTGGCCACCAGCTATTCGGCCTACACGCTGGAGGTCTCGCCCCGGCTCGGGCGCGGCAGCACCGCCGCCGACCTTGACACGCTGGTCGACGAGCTGGCCGGTGTCGTCACCATCGAGCCGCGCGACCGCCGCCGCTTCAAGCGCCTGCAGGAAGAGATCAAGGGCGCCGAGTGGCTGCCCATCCGCACCAAGCTCAGCGACGAGGAAGTGGCGCGTTTCATGGCGCAGCGATTCCGCTTCCCGGGCGTCGACGTCAAGGCGCGCCTGTTCCGAAACTACCCGCTGGGCGAGGTGGGCAGCCACCTGCTGGGCTACATCGGGCGCATCAACCAGGCCGAGAAGTCGGCCATGGAAGACTGGGACGAGGCCGACCAGGGCAACTACAAGGGCACCGAATACATCGGCAAGCTGGGTCTGGAGCAGAGCTACGAGAAGGTGCTGCACGGCACCGCGGGTTTCGAGGAGGTCGAGACCAGCGCCGGCGGCCGCGCCGTGCGCCGCCTGAGCAGCCATCCGCCGACACCGGGCGACAAGCTGGTGCTGTCCATCGACATCAAGCTGCAGGCGCTGGTGGAAGACCTCTTCGGCAACCGCCGCGGCGCGTTGGTGGCGCTGGACCCGCGCACGGGCGAGGTGCTGGCCTTCGTCAGCAAGCCGACCTTCGACCCCAACCTCTTCGTCGACGGCATCGACGTCGAGAGCTGGCGCGAACTGAACGAGAGCATCGACAAGCCGCTGTTGAACAGAGCCCTCCGGGGCACGTACCCACCGGGCAGCGCCTACAAGCCCTTCATGGCGATGGCGGCGCTCAACACCGGCAAGCGTTCGCCCGCGACGCTGATCAACGACACCCTGGTCTTCACTTTCGGTGGCCACCGCTTCGGCAGCCCCGAGACCGAGCGCGGCGGCATCATGGACATGCACCGCGCCATCGTGCAGTCCAGCAACGTCTACTTCTATTCGCTGGCCAACGAGATGGGCGTGGACCTGATCCACGAGCAGCTCTTCCCCATGGGCTTTGGCCGCAAGACCGGCATCGACGTCGAGGGCGAGGTCACCGGCGACCTGCCCTCGACCGAGTGGAAGAAGAAGCGCTTCAAGAAGCCCGAGCAGCAGAAGTGGTACGCCGGCGAGACCATCTCGCTGGGCATCGGCCAGGGCTACAACAACTTCACGATGCTGCAGATGGCCGCAGCGACGGCCACGCTGGTCAGCGGCGGCCAGCGCTACAAGCCGCGGCTGGTGCGCGAGATCGAGGACGTCATCACCGGCCAGCGCAAACGCGTGGCCAGCGATGCGCTGGAGCCGCTGCCGTACAAGCCCGCCGACGTCGAGGTCCTGCGCCGCGCGCTGCAGGGCGTGGCCCAGGAGGGCACGTCGCGAGCGGCCTTTGCCGGCGCCGGCTACGTCAGCGGCGGCAAGACGGGCACGGCGCAGGCCGTGGGGGCGCGCGCCAACGAGAAGTACAACGCCGCCAAGCTCGAGGAGCACAAGCGCGACCACGCGCTCTACGTCGCCGCCGCACCCATCGCCGCGCCGACGGTGGCGCTGGCCGTGATCGTCGAGAACGCGGGCTGGGGCTCGGAATCCGCGGCCCCCATCGCGCGACGTGTCTTCGACTACCTGCTGCTGGGCCAGTACCCGAGCGAGGAGGACCTGGCCGCAATGCGCGAAGGCAAGGCCAAGGCGCCCCTGGGCAAGCCCCGCCGTGCGGCCGACGTGCCGCTGCCGGGCCAGGCGCTGCTGCCCGAGCCGGCGGCCTCGGCGCCGGCGCTGGCGGTTTCGGTGGCGGCCTCGGCGCCGGCGCTGGCGGCTTCGGCGGCGGCGCCGTCGCAACGTGTCGCGGCGGCGGCCGCTCCGGTCCGATGATCGGCACCTTCGAGCGCCCTTCGCCCTGGCTGTGGGTGCGACGCGTGTTCGGGGGCTTCGACGGCCCGCTCTTCGTGGCCGTGCTGCTGCTGGGCGCGGTGGGCCTGGTGGCGATGTACTCGGCCGGCTTCGACCACGGCACACGCTTCGTCGACCACGGCCGCAACATGCTGCTGGCGCTGGCGGTGCTGTTCGTCGTCTCGCAGGTGCCGCCGCAGAAGCTGCAGCGGCTGGCCGTGCCGTTGTACATGGCGGGGCTGGCGCTGCTGGTGGCCACGGCGGTGTTCGGCGTCACGCGCAAGGGCGCCACGCGCTGGCTGGCGCTGGGCCCGCTGGTCATCCAGCCGAGCGAGATCATGAAGATCGCGATCCCGCTGATGCTGGCTTGGTGGTTCCAGAAGCGCGAGGGCCAGCTTCGCGCGCCGGACTTCGTCGTCGCCGCGCTGCTGTTGCTGGTGCCGGTGGGGCTGGTCATGAAGCAGCCCGACCTGGGCACTGCGCTGCTGGTGCTGGCCGGCGGCCTGTATGTGATGTTCTTCGCCGGTCTGAGCTGGCGCCTGGTGCTGCCGGTGCTGGTGCTGGCTGCGCTGGGCCTGGTGGCCATCGTGGCCGCCGGCGATGCCCTGTGCCAACCCGATGTCGACTGGAAGGTGCTGCGCGAGTACCAGCGCCAACGCGTGTGCACCCTGCTCGACCCCACGCGCGACCCCCTGGGCAAGGGCTTCCACATCATCCAGGGCATGATCGCCATCGGCTCGGGCGGCGTCAGCGGCAAGGGTTTCATGCAGGGCACGCAGACCCACCTCGAGTTCATCCCCGAGCGCACCACCGACTTCATCTTCGCCGCCTTCAGCGAGGAGTTCGGGCTGGCCGGCGTGCTGGTGCTGATGGCCGGTTTCACCTTCCTTATCTTCCGTGGCCTGGTCATCGCGTCCGAGGCGCCCACCGTCTTCACGCGGCTGCTCGCCGGCGCCGTGACGATGGGCTTTTTCACCTACGCCTTCGTCAACATGGGCATGGTCAGCGGCATCCTGCCGGTGGTAGGCGTGCCGCTGCCCTTCGTGAGCTACGGCGGCACGGCGATGGTCTCGCTGGGGCTGGGGCTGGGCATCCTGATGTCGATCGCCCGCAGCCGCAGGCTGATGCAGAGTTAGGCCGCCGAGGTGGCCGCTTTTGCGACGGACTTGGTCGCCGCCGCCGCGAGCGGAAAACGCACCGTGAACAGCGCACCCGGCGTGCCCCCCGGCGGCAGGCTGGCCCGCGGCCGCACGTCGCCGACGGTGACTTCTGCACCGTGCCGCTGCGCCACCTCGGCAACGATGGCCAGGCCCAGACCGCTGCCGTCGACCTGTGTGTCCAGGGCGCGGTAGAAGGGGCGGAATACCGCCTCGCGCTCAGCCGGTGCGATGCCCGGGCCGGTGTCTTCCACCTGAAGCACAACCACCTGGCCGAAGGGGTCGGGCACCACGCGCGCCGTCACCGTGCCGCCCTGCGGCGTGTACTGCAGCGCGTTGTCGACCAGGTTGCGCACCATCTCGCTCAGCAGCACGGGCTCGGCACGCAGCCGAGTGTTCTCCTGGTGGCCCGGGCTCTCCGGGCCTTCGTAGCCGAGGTCGATGCGGCGCTCGATGGCGCGTGGCACGAAGTCGCGCACCACGGCGCGTGTCACCGCCGCCAAGTCGACCATCTGGTGGCGCGCGGCCTGGCCGGTGTCCTCGGCACGCGCCATCGACAGCAGCTGGTTGACCATGTGCGCCGCGCGCTGCGTCGAAAGCCCGATCTGGCGCAGCGTGTGTTTCATCGACACCGGGTCGCCGCGGCCGCTGTCGATCTCGCGCGCAGCCAGCTCGGCCTGCATGCGCATCCCGGCCAGCGGCGTCTTCAGCTGGTGCGCGGCGTCGGCCAGGAAGTGGCGCTGCGTGGCGATGGTCTTGTCCAGGCGCTGCAGCAGGTCGTTGATGGCGCGCACCAGCGGCGCCACCTCGTCGGGCACGTCGCCCTCGGCGATGGCCGAGAGGTCGGTGCTTTCGCGCTTTCGGATGCGCTGCTGCAGTTCGGCCAGTGGCCGGATGCCGCGCGCCAGCGCAAACCAAACCAGCACCACGGCCAGCGGCAGGATCACGAACTGCGGCAGGATCACGCCCTTGATGATCTCGGTGGCCAGCTGCGAACGCTTGCCCAGCGTCTCGGCCACCTGCACCAGCGCTTCGCTGCTTTCGTTGCCTGGCGCGAGGGGCAGCCACAGGTAGGCCACGCGCACGGGTTCCTCGCCGAGGATGTCGTCGCGGAAGCGCACCGTGCCGTCGCCCTTGACCTCCTCGAAGGGCACGGCCAGGGCTGTCTCGCCTGCCAGCAGTTCACCGCGCCGGCCGAGCACCTGGTAGTAGCTGCGGTCCTCGTCGTCGTCGCGCTTGAGCGTGGCGGCGGCGCGCTCCAGCTCGGCGCGCACGCTGCCCACCGGCAGGTCGGCGGTGGAGGTCTGCACCGTGGCCTGGCGTGCCAGCGCACGCACGGCATCGGCCAGTTCACGGTCGTAGGGGCGGGCGGCGATGGACTGCGCCACCACCCAGGTCAGCCCCAGGCTCATCGGCCACAGCAGCAGCAGCGGCGCGAGCATCCAGTCGAGGATCTCGCCGAAGAGCGATCGTTGTTCGTGGGGGGCGGTGGCCATGGCGGTCTTCAGACGCGAGGCATCAATCGCGCCAGGCCGCCCCGCGTGCCCGCCGGGCGCGGGTCAAGCGGCGATCTTCTCGAGGCAGTAACCCAGCCCGCGCACGGTGGCGATGCGCACCGGCCCCTGCTCGATCTTCTTGCGCAGGCGGTGGATGTAGACCTCGATGGCGTTGTTGCTCACCTCGTCGCCCCATTCGCAAAGGCGTTCGACGAGCTGGTCCTTGCTGACCAGGCGCCCGGCGCGCTGCAGCAGCACTTCCAGCAGGCTGAGTTCGCGCGCCGAGAGTTCGACCATCTGGTCGTTCAGGTAGGCCACGCGGCCGGTGGCGTCGAAGGTCAGCGGGCCGTGCTTGAGCAGGTTGCTGGCGGTGCCCAGGCCGCGCCGCGTCAGCGCCCGCACCCGCGCCTCCAACTCCTGCAGCGAGAAGGGCTTGGCCATGTAATCGTCGGCGCCCAGATCCAGACCCTTGACACGCTGCTCGACGCTGTCGGCGGCGGTGAGGATGAGCACCGGCACGCTGCTGCCGCGGCCGCGCATCTTGCGCAGGACCTCGAAGCCGTGCATCTTGGGCAGGCCGAGGTCGAGGATGACGAGGTCGAACTCGTGCGCAGCCACGGCGGCATCGGCCTCGCTGCCGCTGTTGACCTGGTCGACGGCGTAACCGGCGGCGCGCAGCGAACGCAGCAGCCCGTCGGCGAGCACCTGGTCGTCTTCGGCAATGAGGATGCGCATGGCTTGTCTCCTGTGGGGCCTGGGGCATGACGCCCGACCCCTTGTGCTGTGGCGCCATTTTAGGTCGCCACCGGTGCCCGGCAACCGGTCCACCGATGGTGCCGGCCCCCGGACGAGGGCCCCCCAGGAGTTACCCCAAAAGGACTGTACGCATATCCAGCTTTGCCTTCATAATCTGCCCCAACCAAGGAGATTTCAGCATGGACGCACCCGTGAAGGCACTCAACACCGAAAAGGCCAAGGCCCTGCAGGCGGCACTCGCCCAGATCGAGAAGCAGTTCGGCAAGGGTTCCATCATGCGCCTGGGTGAAGGCGAGGTCATCGAGGACATCCAGGTCGTCTCCACCGGTTCGCTGGGCCTGGACATTGCATTGGGCGTCGGGGGCCTGCCGCGCGGCCGCGTGATCGAGATCTACGGCCCCGAAAGCTCGGGCAAGACCACGCTGACGCTGCAGGTCATCGCCGAGATGCAGAAGCAGGCCGGCACCTGCGCCTTCATCGACGCCGAACACGCGCTCGACATCCAGTACGCGCAGAAGCTGGGCGTCAACCTCCAAGAGCTCCTGATTTCCCAGCCCGACACCGGCGAACAGGCGCTGGAAATCGTCGACGCCTTGGTGCGCAGCGGCTCCATCGACCTCATCGTCATCGACTCGGTGGCTGCGCTCACGCCCAAGGCTGAACTCGAAGGCGAGATGGGCGACAGCCTGCCGGGCCTGCAGGCGCGTCTGATGAGCCAGGCGCTGCGCAAGCTCACCGCCACGATCAAGAAGACCAACACCATGGTCATCTTCATCAACCAGATCCGCATGAAGATCGGTGTCATGTTCGGCAACCCCGAAACCACCACGGGCGGCAACGCGCTGAAGTTCTATTCGTCCGTGCGCCTCGATATCCGCCGCACCGGCAACATCAAGAAGGGCGAAGAGATCATCGGCAGCGAGACCAAGGTCAAGGTCGTCAAGAACAAGGTCAGTCCGCCCTTCAAGGTCGCCGAATTCGACATCCTCTACGGCGAAGGCATCAGCCGCGAAGGCGAGATCATCGACTTGGGTGTCGAGGCTCGCATCCTCGAGAAAAGCGGCGCCTGGTACGCCTACAACGGCGAGAAGATCGGCCAGGGCAAGGACAACGCGCGCGAGTTCCTGCGCGAGAACCCCGAGATCAAGCGCGAGATCGAGAACAAGGTGCGCGAGTCCCTGGGCATTCCGCTGCTGGCCGCCAACGTCGTCGGCGAGTAAGTCCTGCCGCACGGCCCGGGCTGCCGGCGTGGGTTTCGGTGCGCTTTCGGTGAAGGGACGCGCGCTGCGCTACCTGGCGCAGCGTGAACACTCCCGCGCCGAACTCGAGCGCAAGCTGGCGCGCCATGTCGAAGACCAGCCCGAAGCCAGCGCGCAGGCGCAGATCGCCGCCGCGCTGGACGAGTTGTCCGCCAAGGGCCTGGTCAGCGAGGCACGCGTGGCCGAGTCGGTGTTGCTCAGCCAGGGCCGGCGTTACGGCGTACGGCGGCTGAAGCAGACGATGCAGGCCAAGGGTCTGGCACCCGAACTCGTGGCGCGCACACTGCAGCAGGCCCGCGCCACCGAACTGGAACGTGCGCAGGACGTCTGGCAGCGCCGCTTCGGCAGCCCGCCGGCCGATGCTGCAGAACGTGCGCGGCAGATGCGCTTCCTGGCGGGCCGCGGCTTCGAAGGCGACGTCATCCGCCGCGTCGTGCGTGGCAGCGACGAGCACGACGACTGACAGGCGCGACCGCTTGGTGATGGTGCGCCCGCGGCCCCCGGTGCCGCAGTGTCGTCGGACCGCCGGGCCGCAGCGCCCGATCTCCCGCGGCCGCAGCGCCTGTAAGGTTCTGCTGCAGAGCAGCATGTTAGATTCGCCGCGGCGCTGCGCCACCGCACCGTCAACACCCCCCTCCCCAGCGATGACCCTTCCGCCAGCGGCGCCGCAGCGCCAGCTCAAACACCGCCGCCAGATCGACGTGCAGGTGTACAGGCGTGGTGACGGCCTGTGGGAAGTGGACGCCCTGCTGACCGACGTCAAGACCCGCGTTGCCCACCTCGCCGACGGCGACCGCGCACCCGGCCTGCCCTTGCACGAAATGCTGCTGCGTCTGGTCGTCAACCCGCAGCTCGACATCGTCGAGGCCGGATCCGAAACCCGCTGGATGCCCTACACCGGCCATTGCAACGACCACGGCGATGCCTACACCGCCCTCGTCGGCCTGAACCTGCTGCAGAACTTCCGCCGCGACCTGCGCGAACGTGTCGGCGGTGTGCTGGGCTGCACCCACATCACCGAACTGGCACAGGTGCTGCCCACCGCCGTGGTGCAGGCCTTTGCAGGTGAAGTCATCGACACCCGCGGCCACGCCGAGGGTGCCGCGCAGCCTTTCCAGATCGACCGCTGCCATGCCCTGCGCAGCGATGGCGCGGTGGTGCGAGAGCACCACCCGCGCTGGTACCGGCCCGCGAAGGCCGCCTGACTGATTCCTCCCCGAACGAACGCGCAAGCGAAGGAGCCCCCCCGATGAAGATCCACGAATACCAGGCCAAGGAGCTGCTGCGCGCCCATGGCGTGCCGGTGCCGCGCGGCTACCCGGCGTTCACCGTGCGCGAAGCGCAAGAGGCGGCGCAGAAACTCGGTGGCGCGGTGTGGGTCGTGAAGGCGCAGATCCACGCCGGCGGCCGCGGCAAGGGCGGCGGTGTCAAGCTGGCGCGCACGCCGGCCGAAGTCGAGACCTTGGCCAGCCAGATCCTGGGCATGCAGTTGAAGACGCACCAGACCGGGCCCGAAGGCCAGAAGGTGCGCCGCCTGCTCGTCGAGGAAGGTGCCGACATCAAGAAGGAGTACTACGTCGCCGCGCTGACCGACCGCGCCACGCAGAAGGTCGCGATGATGGCCAGCAGCGAAGGCGGCATGGACATCGAGGAAGTGGCGCATGCCACGCCCGAGAAGATCCTGAAGGTCTTCATCGACCCACTTGTGGGCCTGACCGACGCGCAGGCGCTTGAGCTCGCTGCCGGCATCGGCGTGCCGGCAGCCAGCCAGGCGCAGGCGGTGGATGTGCTGAAGAAGCTCTACACCTGCTACATGGACACCGACGCCAGCCTGGCCGAGATCAACCCGCTGATCCTGGAAGGCAACGGCCACATCAAGGCGCTGGACGCGAAGTTCAACTTCGACGCCAACGCGCTCTTCCGCCACCCCGAGATCGTGGCCTACCGCGACCTTGACGAGGAAGACCCGGCCGAAGTCGAAGCGAGCAAGTTCGACCTCAGCTACATCAGCCTGGACGGCAACATCGGCTGCCTGGTGAACGGCGCGGGCCTGGCGATGGCCACGATGGACACCATCAAGCTCTTCGGCGGCGAGCCGGCGAACTTCCTCGACGTCGGCGGCGGCGCCACGGCCGAGAAGGTCACCGAGGCCTTCAAGATCATGCTGAAGAACGAAAACGTGAAGGGCATCCTCGTCAACATCTTCGGCGGCATCATGAAGTGCGACACCATCGCCGAAGGCGTGATTGCCGCCTGCAAGGCCGTGCACCTGTCGATCCCGCTGGTCGTGCGCATGAAGGGCACCAACGAGGACCTGGGCAAGAAGATGCTGGCCGAATCCGGCCTGCCCATCATCAGCGCCGACACCATGGCCGACGCCGCGACCCAGATCGTCGCCGCAGTCAAGTAAGGACGAGAACATGAGCATCCTGATCAACAAGGACACCAAGGTCATCACCCAGGGCATCACGGGCAAGACCGGCCAGTTCCACACCCGCGGCTGCGTGGCCTACGCCAACGGCAAGAACTGCTTCGTCGCCGGGGTCAACCCGAAGAAGGCCGGTGAGGCCTTCGAAGGCATCCCCATCTACGCCGGCGTGAAGGAAGCGGCGGCCGCCACCGGCGCCACCGTCAGCGTGATCTACGTGCCGCCCGCGGGCGCCGCCGCGGCCATCTGGGAAGCGGTCGAGGCCGGCCTCGACCTGGCGATCTGCATCACCGAAGGCATCCCCGTGAAGGACATGCTGGAAGTGCGCAACCGCATGATCAAGAAGGAAGCCGCGGGCGGCAAGAAGACGCTTCTGCTGGGGCCCAACTGCCCGGGCCTGATCACGCCGGAAGAGATCAAGATCGGCATCATGCCGGGGCACATCCACCGCAAGGGCCGCATCGGCGTCGTCAGCCGCTCCGGCACGCTGACCTATGAAGCGGTGGCCCAGCTCACCGAGATCGGGCTCGGCCAGAGCAGCGCCGTGGGCATCGGCGGCGATCCGATCAACGGCCTGAAGCACATCGACGTGATGCGCCTCTTCAACGACGACCCGGACACCGACGCCGTGATCATGATCGGCGAAATCGGCGGCCCTGACGAGGCCGAAGCCGCACGCTGGTGCCAGGCCAACATGAAGAAGCCCATCGTCGGCTTCATCGCCGGCGTCACCGCGCCGGCCGGCAAGCGCATGGGCCACGCCGGCGCGCTGATCAGCGGCGGCGCCGACACCGCCGATGCCAAGCTGGCGATCATGGAAGACTGTGGCTTCACCGTCACGCGCAACCCGTCGGAGATGGCGCGCCTGCTCAAGGCGATGCTGTAAGGCGGCGCTGCTGTAACGCGGCCCTGCCGCCCCTGCCGCCAGCCCCCCGCCCGGCGGCAGCGCGTCTGTCGCGGCGCCTGAGACATTCCACGTGGCCACCTCGCGGTGGCCACGTCGTCTTGCGCGCCGCACTCGGCGGTGCCGGGCATCGGTAGTCACCGCAGTCCTGCGCCGCCGCTCGCCGCTAAACTCGTCGCCGCCCGCAACCCCCTGACCCGCACGGAAGAGCCAAGATTCGATGGACCAGTTCATGCACGCCGAGTTCTGGATCGCCGTTGGCCAGATCATCATGATCGACATCCTGCTCGGCGGCGACAACGCGGTGGTCATCGCGCTGGCCTGCCGCAAGCTGCCGCCCAAGCAGCGTACCCAGGGCATCCTGTGGGGCACGGCCGGTGCCATCCTGCTGCGTGTCGTGCTGATTTTCTTTGCGCTCACGCTGCTGGCCATTCCCTACCTGAAGCTCGTCGGCGCCGTGCTGCTGGTGTGGATCGGCATCAAGCTGCTCGCGCCCGACGACGACGACGACCACGGCACCATCGCCTCGTCAGACAAGCTCTGGGCGGCGGTGAAGACGGTCATCGTGGCCGACCTCGTGATGAGCGTCGACAACGTCATCGCCATCGCTGGCGCCGCCGAGAGCGTCGGCGGCGACCACAAGATGCCGCTCGTCATCTTCGGCCTGCTGGTATCGATTCCGATCATCGTCTGGGGCAGCCAGCTCGTGATGAAGCTGATGGACCGCTTCCCGGCCATCATCACCATCGGCGGCATGCTGCTGGGCTGGATTGCCGGCACGATGGCCGTCACCGACCCCGCCGTGCTCGGCCTCGTGCCCTCGCTGCCGGCCGACAAGGTGGGTGCTCCGGCCGAGGTGCTGGCCACCGTTCGCTACGGCGCGGGCCTGGCCGGCGCCCTGTTGGTGCTGGCCATCGGCATGCTGATCACGCGGCGCAAGTTGGCTGCTGCTGACTGAGCGCCCGTCCATGCAGGAGGGCTGGCACCTCGGCCAGACGGTCGCCGGCTACCACCTGCAGAGGGTCATCGGCCGCGGTGCGCATGGCGAGGTCTATCTGGCGCAAGGCCCCGCCGGCGGCCCCATGGTGGCCCTGAAGCTGGCCCTGGTGCCGAGCGGGGTCAACACGTTGGCCTGGCAGGCTGCTTTTCTGGAGGCCGCACGCGTGGCAGGCCGGCTGGCCCATGCCGACATCGTTGCCGTGCACGGCGCCGGCATCGACGGCCGGCTGGCCTGGCTGGCGATGGAGTTCGTGCCTGGCAGCGACCTGTCGCGCTACACCCAGGCCAACCGCCTGCTGCCCGAGCGCCTGGTGCTGGCGATGGCTCTGCGCATAGCGCTGGCCCTCGACCACGCCCACGGTCAGGGCGTCGTGCACCGGGACCTGAAGCCCGCCAACGTGCTGGTGCACTTGGCCGCCGATGTCGTCAAGCTGGCCGACTTCGGCATCGCCCGCGCGCCCGATTCGGCCCAGACCGCCACCGGTACCGTGCCTGGCACGCCGGCCTACATGGCGCCCGAACTGCTGGCCGGGAGCCGACCCACGCGCAGCACCGACTACTACGCGCTCGGTGTCATGCTCTTCCAGCTGCTCAGCGGCCGGCTGCCCTACGACGCGGCGTCGATGGGCGAGCTGCTGCGCCAGGTGGCCAGCACGCCGGCGCCCGACCTTCGCGACCTTGTGCCCGGCGTGCTGCCGGCGACAGCGGCACTGGTGGCCCGCCTGCTGGCCAAGCGCGCCGCAGACAGGCCGGCCGACGGCGTGACCCTTGCTGCCGCGCTGCGGGCCGCCGCCGCGCAGGTGCCAGGGCAGCCGCCGGGCGCGGGCAGCGAGGGGCCGAAACCCTCGCGTTCCGATGCACAATCTCGCACCCCGCCACTCCACGCCCCGCCGTCCGCACCTGTGACCCTGACGATCGAGATCCATGCTGCGGTGGACCCCGGCCGGGCGCGCAGCAACAACGAGGACTCGGTGGCCACCGACCCGGGCGTGGCCCTGGCCGTGCTGGCCGACGGCATGGGCGGCTACAACGCCGGCGAAGTGGCCAGCAACATGGCCACCTCCTTCATCCAGGCCGAGCTCGGGCGCTGGCTGCGCGAAGCCAGCAAGCAGGCCAGCGACGCCGAAGTGCGCCGCGCGATGGACATCTGCGTCGACAACGCCAACCGCGCGATCTTCAACGCTGCCAACACCAACCCGCAATACGCCGGCATGGGCACCACGCTGGTGGTGGCGGTGTTCCGCGACGACCGCGTGCTGCTCGGCCATGTCGGTGACTCACGTTGCTACCGGCTGCGCGCCGGCAAACTGCAGCAGATCACGCGCGACCATTCGCTGCTGCAGGAGCAGATCGACGCCGGCCTCATCACGCCCGAACAGGCAGCGTTTTCGGCCAACAAGAACCTGGTCACGCGGGCGGTCGGCGTCGAGGACACGGTGATGCTCGAGACCCACCACCACGACGTCGAGGCTGGCGATCTGTTCCTGATGTGCTCGGACGGCTTGTCCGACATGCTCGACGACGCAGCCATCGCGCAGGTGTTGCAGGCGCACGACTCGCTGGAAACAACCGGTCGTGCACTGATAGCCGCCGCCAACGACGCGGGTGGAAAGGATAATATCTCCGTCATCCTGGTTCGCGCCTCCGGCGGTGCGAGTGCGCCGGCGTGGTCCTGGTGGCCATTCAAGCGATGAGGCAGCAAGCGCTGTCCCAGGCAGAACAGGGCGTCGCAGGGCGCTTGTGGCCGCTGCGGCCGGCAACGGATTGAATCGAGGGCAGGCATGGGCAAGCTGGTGGTTTCGCTCGACGGTGTGGTCATCAAGGAAGTCCAGATCACGAAGGACAAGACCACCCTCGGCCGCCGTCCTTACAACGACATCGTGATCGACAACCTGGCGGTCAGCGGCGAACACGCCGTGCTGCAGATGGTGGGTGCCGACGTCTTCATCGAAGACCTCAACAGCACCAACGGCACCTACATCAACGGCAAGGCGATCAAGAAGCAGCTGCTGACGCACAACGACACGGTCGAGATCGGCAAGTACAAGATCAAGTTCCTGGTCGATGAGTCGGGCGAGTACGAGAAGACCATGATCATGCGGCCGGGCGCCAGCACCCCGCCGACCCATGCCCCCAGCCCCACGGCATCGGCCAGTCCGGCCTTCGCCACCGCTGCGCATTCGGGCTTCGGCGGCCTGGGCGGCCACGCCCCAGCGCCGGCCGTGCCGCCGGCTTCGATCAAGGTTCTGAACGGGGCGGCCGCGGGGCGTGAAGTCACACTGACCAAGGTGGTCACTACCGTCGGCAAGCCTGGCGTGCAGGTGGCGTCGATCACCAAGCGGCCGAACGGGTACGCCTTTGCGCACGTCGAAGGTGCCTCGCGGCCCAGCATCAACGGCGTGGCGCTGGTTGGCGATTCGGTGCCGCTGCGCAACGGCGACGTCATCGAGCTGGCCGGCACGCAGATGCAGTTCATCTGCCGATAGACCGGCGCGGCGCGCTGGCCAGACTTGCTGCGTTCGGCCGGTCGCTGCCGCAGCGGTCAATCCGGCCCGTCGCCGCCCTGCGGTCGTGACGGGGTTCACGAAGCGGCTTGCGCGAACGTGGTGAGCAGTCGCAAATGCGTCACCTTGCCTTGCGGGGCAAGGTAGGCACGATCAGCATCAGCGTCCCTTCCGCCCCTTGGCGGACCATCGGCCCGCCTTCCCATGCAGATTCGCGTCCTCGGTTGTTCCGGATCCATTGCCGCGGGCAACCGGACCACCTCGTTCCTGCTCGACGACAACGTGCTCATCGACGCTGGTACCGGCGTCGGCGACCTCACGCTCGAAGAGATGGTGGCCGTCGACCACATCCTGGTCACGCACTCGCACCTCGACCACGTGCTGGCCATCGGCCTGCTGGCCGACAGCGTGACGCGCCGCCGCACCGCCGCCGCACGGCCGCCGGTGGTGGTGCACGCCCTGCCCGCGACCATCGCCGCACTGCGTCTGCACGTCTTCAACGGCGTGATCTGGCCCGATTTCACCCGCCTGCCGGACCTCCAACGCCCCGTGCTGCACTTCGAACCGGTTGCCGTGGGCCAGGTGCTGCAACTGGGCGCACGCCGCATCGAGGTGCTGCCGGCCAGCCACACGGTGCCCGCGGTGGGCTACGCGGTGCTGGGCAGCCAGGGTGCCTGGGTTTTCACCGGCGACACCGGGCCCAACGCGGCGCTGTGGCAGCGGCTGCAGACGCTGCCGGTGGCCGCACTCGTCATCGAGACCGCTTTCCGCGACGACGAACATGCGCTGGCCACCATCAGCCAGCACCTGTGCCCGTCGCAGCTGCAGCAGGAACTGGCCTGCCTGTCGGGTGCGGCGGATGTCTACATCACGCACATCAAGCCGGGTGAGGTGGAGACGGTGATGTCCGAGATCGACGCCCAGACCAGCCGCCACCGCATCCAGGCGCTGTGTACTGGGCAGGTGATGACGCTGGCCGATTGAGGTGGCTGGTGGCCTACAGAGCCCAGTCTTCCACCAGCAGGCCCGGCACGCGGTCGAACTCGCGCCGGTTGTTGGTCACCACCACCAGGCCTTCGCTGCGTGCATGGGCGGCGATGTGCAGGTCATTGACGCCGATCGACTCACCCCGACCTTCCAGAGCGGCCCGGATCGACCCATAGTGCTGCGCCGCCTTCGCGCCATAGGGCAATACATCGAGCCGGCTGCAGAAGTCTTCCACCACCTCCAGATTGCGCTCGCGGCGGCTGCTCTTCTCGGCACCGTGCATCAGCTCGGCCAGCGTGATGGCCGAAATGGCCATGTGGCCCGCATGCCGGTTGAACACCTCCAAAGCCTGCGGTGGCCGCTGCCGGATGACGAAGATGACGATGTTCGTGTCCAGCAGGTAGCGCAGCATCACAGTGCATCCCGCTCCGGTTGAAGCTGCGCTGCGCGCTCGGGCAGAAAGTCATCGCTCACGCGGGCGGTGGCGGCAAAGAAGCTGTCCCACTCGTGCGCCACGGGCACGATGATGCGTTCGTGGCCTCGAACCCGGACTTCGACGCGCTTGACCTCAGGCCCGAAGCGCGCGTCGGCAGGCAGGCGAACGGCTTGCGAGCGGTTGTTGGTGAAGAGGGTCGAGGTGGTCATGGCTACTGGGATATCGATGTATACCGCAACAGTATATGCCGCCGCCGTCTGAGTTCTAGCGGGACGCGGCGCGGACCGGCTCGTGTGAGCGCGTGCATCACCTACATCCAGCCGGCCGCGTTGGACACGGTGATGACCGAGACAGACGCCCAGGCCAGCCGCAACCGCATCCGGGCGCTGCCCGCGGGTCAGTTGATGCGCGGGTGGAGTGATGCGCAACGGCTGACGCTTTTTGTCAGTTCGGGCGCGCGGCGGCCCATGTCGATACGAGCTTTGTGACCGGGCGCGTCGATCGGTGTGCGAAATGGCACGCGAAACGCCGCAAGAACACCTGGCACGCCCCCTGCATTCGTGGGGGTTGTCCTCCACCTCCACTTTCCACCCCGCCCCTAGGAGTTTCAAACATGAAGCGTGTTCAACAAGGTTTCACCCTGATCGAACTGATGATCGTCGTGGCGATCATCGGTATCTTGGCTGCCGTCGCGTTGCCGGCTTACCAGGACTACACGAAGAAGGCCAAGGT
>Ga0105047_10002861_pt1 | contig 30670 bp, 31 predicted proteins | sample MAT04_FD_78384 | JGI IMG/M metagenome (GOLD analysis project Ga0105047, IMG submission 78384) | Freshwater microbial communities from Lake Fryxell liftoff mats and glacier meltwater in Antarctica - MAT-04 (megahit assembly) | ecosystem: Environmental > Aquatic > Freshwater > Ice > Liftoff... | reverse complement strand
TAGTGAACCGCACCGAACGCCAGTGCCATACCGAAAACACCAGCTCCGAATCCTCGCGCGTGACCGGCTACAACGTGACCTACCGCAATGCCGACGGCACCACCGGCACCATGCGCATGGATGGCAAGCCCGGCAGCAGCATCGCCATGGGCAACACAGACAAGGTGATTGGGTACGACGTGACCTACCGTTTCGACGGACAGGTACGTACCGTACGCATGGACAACGAACCTGGAGACCGCCTGCCAGTGATCGATGGCCAGGTCGTCACCCAGACCGCCTCCGTGCGGGACGACAACCAGGGCTGAGCTCACTGCCCGGGTAAAGCTGACGAGGCCGGCGCTTGTGTCGGCCTTGTCATTTGTACCGCCTTGAGACGGGGGTTACGGCGCCTGACCCTGCCCGAATACAATGTCCAGCTGCCCGCACCGGTTTTCTCCCATGCCCCTGAATCCCTACGATCTGTTCGACATCCGTTCCCTGCTGAGCGAGGAGGAGCGTGCAGTCCAGGACACCGTGGCGCGCTTCACCGATGAGCGCGTCAGGCCGATCATTGGCGATGCCTTCGACCAGGCACGCTTTCCAAAGGAGCTGGTGCCGGAAATCGCCGAACTTGGCCTGCTGGGTTCCTCGCTGCCCGAGCAATACGGCGGCGGCGGGCTCAATGCCGTGAGCTATGGCTTGATCTGCCAGGAACTGGAACGCGGCGATTCGGGCATCCGCAGCTTCGTCAGCGTGCAGTCCTCGCTGTGCATGTACCCCATCTACGCCTACGGCAGCGAGGAACAGCGCACGCGTTGGCTGCCGGACATGGCCGCGGCCAAGGTCATTGGTTGCTTTGGCCTGACCGAACCGCAAGGTGGGTCGGACCCGGGCAACATGAAGACCCATGCCAAGCGCGATGGTGACGACTGGGTCCTCAACGGCTCCAAGATGTGGATCACCAACGGCAACCTGGCCGACATCGCGATCGTCTGGGCACAGACCGATGACGGCATCCAGGGCTTCGTCGTCGAAAAGGATTTCGCCGGCTTCAGTGCGCAGGAAATCCACAAGAAAATGAGCCTGCGTGCGTCGGTGACCTCGGCGCTGTTCTTCGACAACGTACGCGTGCCCGAAGCCAATCGCCTGCCCAACGTGAAGGGGCTCAAAGGCCCGCTGGGCTGTCTGAACCAAGCCCGCTACGGCATCACCTGGGGTCCGATCGGCGCAGCCATTGCCTGCCTGGACGAAGCACTCAATTACACCAAGGAACGCATCATCTTCGATCGTCCCGTGGCCGGTACCCAGAGCGCCCAGATCAGGATGGCCGACATGGCCCGCCGCATCACCCTTGCGCAGCTGTTGTCGCTGCAGCTGGGACGATTGAAGGACGCCGGCAACATGCAGCCGCAGCAGGTATCCCTGGCCAAATGGAACAACTGCCGCATGGCCATCGACATCGCGCGCGAGTGCCGCGACCTGCTCGGCGGCGCTGGCATCACCACCGAACATGCCGCCATTCGCCACGCCCTGAACCTGGAATCGGTCATCACCTACGAAGGTACCGAGACCGTGCACCAGCTGGTGATCGGACGGGAGCTCACGGGTATCAACGCTTTTTGATTTTTTGCCGTCATTCCCGCGATGGCGGGAACCCAGTGACCGGGCGATTGATTTTTTTTTAGCCGAAGTTCTTGAGTCATTGGATCCTCGCCTCGGCGAGGATGACGAACTGATGTGGTGCCGATGACAGGCAGCTATGAGCATCTTCGATCTGCAACTCGAAACCCAACGCCTGATCCTGCGCCCGCCACAGGCGCAGGATTTCGAAGCGTGGGCGGCGTTCATTGCAGATGAGGAAGCAGCACGGCATATCGGCGGAGTGCAGCAGAGGCCGGTGGCATGGCGCAGTTTCGCGGCAATGATCGGGGTCTGGCACCTGCAAGGATTCGCCTTTTTCTCGGTGATCGAGAAAGCCACTGGGCAATGGGTAGGACGGCTGGGACCGTGGCAGCCCGAGGGCTGGCCGGGCACGGAAGTGGGCTGGAGCATTGCGCGGCAGCACTGGGGCAAAGGTTTCGCGCCCGAAGGCGCCACTTTGGCCACCGACTGGGCGTTCGACCAATTGGGCTGGAGCGAAGTGATCCACACCATCGATCCGGACAATTTCAGCTCCAAAACAGTTGCGCGCAAGCTGGGATCACGATTCCTGCGCATGGGCCGGCTGCCGGTGCCGCACGACCTCAAGCCGGTCGAGATCTGGGGCCAATCGCGCGATGAATGGAACACGCGCCGCCATGCAGAGGGCAGGGCATGATCACCGTGCACGGCATGTCGGTATCGGGAAACTGCCACAAGCTGCGGCTGTTGCTCGAACAACTGGACCTGCGTTATCGGTGGATCGAGGTGGATAGCAGCCATGGTGAGACCCGCACGCTGGAATACCTGTCCATGAACCCCAACGGCAAAGTGCCGATGCTGGTGCTGGAGGACGGGCGCGTATTGGTCGAGTCCAACGCAATCCTGTGTTATCTCGCGCATGCCACGGCCTACCTGCCCACCGATCCCTGGCAGCAGGCTCAGGCGCTGAGCTGGATGTTCTTCGAGCAGTACAGCCATGAACCCTACGTGGCGGTGGCACGATTCATTCGTGGATGGACACCTCTTGATTCGCCCCGGCGCGCCGAGCTGCCACGACTGGTCGAGCGGGGAAATCAGGCGCTTGCGGTTATGGAACATCATCTCGGCACTGCCGAGTGGTTTACCGGTGGCTCCTACGGCATAGCCGATATCGCCCTGTTCGCTTACACGGACTGCGCGGAAGAGGGCGGCTTCGCGTTGTCCCCCTTCCCGGCAGTTCAACGGTGGCTGGCGCGAGTCCGGGCAACGCCAGGGTTCATCCCCATGCCAGCGGTGGACGCCGAAGTCGCGCGCCGCCTTGCCACATCCTGAAAGAAGCCCATGACCTCGACGCCTATTCCCGCCCGCATGCGCGGACTCAACCGTGCCGAAATCTGTGACCAGAACTTCATGGAGTTCGTGCAGCAATGGGACGGGGGCGCGGATGCGGCGCCGGGCGCAGGCCACGAAATCCTGCCTGGCAGCCGACTCGACGCCCTAGGTTTCATCGAGTTGCTGGAGTCGCAGCTGATATCGCGCCATCTCGACCTGATGGCGCGCGTGCTGCGTGTGCAGAACAAGGTCTTCTACACCATCGGCAGCTCCGGCCACGAAGGCAATGCGATGGTCGCGCGGCTGACCCGGCATACCGATCCGGCGTTCCTGCATTACCGCTCCGGCGCCTTCATGGCCGAACGTTTTCGCAAGCTGCCCGGTGCAGATGGCACGCCGATGGATCCGGTGATGGATTCGGCGCTTTCATTTGCGGCAAGTGCCGAGGACCCGGCTTCCGGTGGGCGTCACAAGGTCTGGGGCAGCAAGCCGTTGTGGGTGCTGCCGCAGACTTCGACCATCGCCTCGCACTTGCCCAAGGCATTGGGCACGGCGCTGGCGATCGAGCAGGCGCGTCGCATCGGCCATGCGTCGCCGATTCCGGTCGACAGCATCGCCATCTGCTCGTTCGGCGATGCATCCAGCAACCACGCCACTGCGCAGACCGCATTCAACGCCGCAGGCTGGACCGCCTACCAGAAATTGCCAGCGCCGGTGCTGTTCGTATGCGAAGACAACGGCATCGGCATCTCGGTGAAGACGCCTGATGGGTGGATCGCGCGCAATTTTTCGCAGCGTGCCGATCTGGATTACTTCTACGCTGACGGCCTGGATCTCGCATCTGGTTACGGCCAGGTGCAGGCGGCGGTTGAACACTGCCGGCGCACACGGCGGCCGACTTTCCTGCACCTGCGCACGACCCGGATCATGGGTCACGCCGGCACTGACTTCGAGATCGAATGGAGGCCGATCGAGGAACTGGTGGCGGTCGAAGCTGGTGACCCGTTGTTGCGGACTGCCGCGATCGCGCTTGAGTCCGGCGTGCTTACCAAGGCGCAGTTGCTCGATCGCTACGAGGCAATGCGCAAGCGCTGCTTCGCCGCGGCCGAGGAAGCCGACCGGCGTCCGAAGATCACGTCACTGGAGCATGTGATCGCGCCCTTGGCCCCGTATACGCCGGCAGCCGTTGCGATCGAGGCCGCACGGGTTGGCGATGCGGAAAAGCGCATCGCCGTGTTCGGAAGCGAAGAGAAACTGCCGGAAAACCTGCCGCCGCGGCATCTCGCCATCCAGATCAACAACGCGCTGCACGACCTGTTCTGCAAGTATCCCGAAGCGCTCCTTTTCGGCGAGGACGTCGCCCAGAAGGGCGGGGTGTACACGGTGACCAAGGGCCTGCACAAGGCCTTCCGCAACAGCCGCGTGTTCAATACGCTGTTGGACGAGACCATCATCCTCGGGCTGGCCCAAGGCTATGCCAACCTGGGCATGCTGCCGATCCCCGAGATCCAGTACCTGGCGTATTTCCACAATGCCTGCGACCAGATCAGGGGCGAGGCGGCTTCGCTGCAGTTTTTTTCAAACGATCAGTTCCGCAATCCGATGGTCGTGCGCATGGCCGGCCTGGGCTACCAGCGCGGGTTTGGTGGGCACTTCCACAACGACAATTCGATTACCGCGCTACGGGACATCCCCGGGCTGGTAGTGGGGTGTCCGTCGCGCGGCGACGATGCGGCGACAATGCTGCGCACGCTGGCGGCGCTGGCCAAGGTCGATGGAAGGGTAAGCATCTTCCTGGAACCTATCGCGCTTTACATGACCAAGGACCTGCACGAGCCGGGCGATGGCAAATGGCTGTTCCCGTATCCGTCGCCCGACCAGGCGATGACCTTGGGCGAGGGCCGCGTCTACGCGCAGGACGCCGATGACCTGGTCATCTTCAGCTACGGCAATGGCGTGCCGATGAGCCTGCGTGCCGCCCGCAACATCGAGGCCGCGCATGGATGGAAGGTGCGCGTGGTCGACCTGTGCTGGCTGGTGCCGTTGAACGAGGCCTTCATCGCAACCCAAGCCAGATCGGCACGCCGCATCCTCATCGTGGACGAAGGCCGGCACTCAGCGGGAATCGGTGAAGGTGTCATCACCGCCATTGCCGAAGCGGGACATGGCGGCAAGCCATTCCAGCGCGTAGTCGGGGTCGATACCTACACGCCACTGGCAGGTGCAGCGCTACTGGTGCTGCCCGGTGAAGATGACATCGTTGCTGCCGCAGGCCGTTTGCCGCACTGATCCTCGATGTTGCAGTGGACCCGCGCAGACCGCGGCGGAATCACTGTCTTCGCGCAGGGCGATCGTCGAGAAAAAGGATCAGGCGGACCCGGACACGCCGCGGCCCAGTCCCGGCAACAGACTGATTTCCTGCAAGGCGCTACCAGAACACTGCAGCTCGCCGGGCTCCCGGTCGATAGGCAGCACCGCCAGGGCCAGTGACGCTTGGTTACCTGACACGGTGCTGACAAGTTCACCCACGTTGCGCTCCGCAACGGTGACGTTTTCGCCAGGCGTAAGGGTCGAGGTGGACTCGAACAACGCCAGCGCGCGCTTGGCCTTGCCCAGGAAATGCGTGCGAGCCACGATTTCCTGGCCCGGATAGCAGCCCTTCTTGACGCTATAGGCATGCAGGCGATCAAGCGAGAGCTGTTGCGGCGTCCAGCGATCCAGCTGCTCCGCAGGTAGCCGGGCCAATCCGTGGCGCAGGTCGTATTCGCGCCAACGCCGCGAGAACGCTTCGCCGCTATCCACAGCCGCCTTGCCAATGCGCAAGCTGCGCGGACCACCGGCTCCACTTAAGTCCAGAAGAAGGTCTTCGCCGAAGACTGCAATTTGCGCATTTGCCCCCTCGTCGACGGTGTTGAAGAGGCCGCTGACGCTGAGGTCGCTGCGCAGGCTTACAGTGACCTTGCGCCGGAACACGAACCGCTGCAACGCCAGAGGCAGGCTCGCGCCTTGATAGTCAGGCACTATCAACAACAACTCGTCATGCTTACGCATCAGTAGCGCAAACACCGCAAGTACGCGCCCTTTGGCACTCAGCCAGCAGTTCCATTGCCACTGTCCCGGAGCCAACCCGACCACATCGTTGGCAAACTGGGCGTGGGCAAATGCGCACGCATCGATGCCCGACAACGCCAGGACCGCATGGTCCGGCAGTGCGTTGTACGGTGCTGTAGCGATGGGCAGGTTGTCAGACAAGTGGGCGAGGCTTAAAATTTGTGCGTTGCGAGAAGACCATGATAGGCCAACCCCAAAACATTCCTGAAGCCGACGACCCGATGCAAGCCGACGAACCCGGGTCGGAGCATGAGGTCGCGGTGCCGCCAAAGGAAATCGGTGGCCGCGACGGCCCCGACCCGACCCGCTACGGCGATTGGGAAAAGAACGGACGCTGCATTGATTTCTGACCAGCGCCAGCCCAGCCACTGCGGTCTTTAGAAAGCCGCAAAGCCAAGACCAGAGAGTCCCCCGCATGGCAAGCCGTCAACGTCCGCTTTCACCCCACCTGCAGGTGTACCGCTGGCAGATCCAGATGGTTACCTCGATCCTGCATCGCGTTACCGGCGTTGTGCTCTCGGTCGGCGCATTGTTGATCGGCGCTGCAGTGGTCGCGTTGCTTTATGGCCCGGAGCCCTGGGACTGGGTACGCACTGCTGCTGCGTCGTGGCCGGGACTGGTGTTCCTGTTCGCCTGGGTTTGGGCCTTCGTCTACCACCTGCTCAACGGCATCCGCCATCTCGTGCAGGACGTCGGCCTGGGCTGCTCGATTCCAGCGTTCGTCCGCAGCAGCTGGCTGTCGGTGATCGGCAGCGTGGTGCTCACCGTGGCGATCTTCGCGATCGCCGTACTCCGAGGAGGTCTGCTGTGAGTCGCTACCGTACGCCGCTGAAGAATGTGCGCGGGCTGGGCTCTGCACGACACGGGACCGGCCATTTCATCGGCCTGCGCCTGACCTCGCTTGCGCTGATACCGCTGTCCTGCTGGTTCCTGTATTTCGTGATCACGCTGGTACAGGCGGATTACCTGTCGGCCACCGACGCAGTCGCCAGGCCATGGAATGCCATCCTGCTGATCGCGTTTCTGGTATCCACCTTCTGGCATACGCAGCAGGGCATGCAGGTGGTGATCGAAGACTACGTGCACGCGCCCGCATTGGCCATGTCGAGCCAGGTGGTGGTCTATTTCCTCTGCATCCTGGGCGCGCTTGCAAGCGTATTTGCCGTGGTGCGTATCGCGCTCGGCGGTGCCTGAGTCATCGGGCGCCCATCAGGAAAAACAAATCAATGACTTCTGCTTACAAGATCACCGAACACAAGTACGACATGGTGGTGGTGGGGGCTGGCGGCGCCGGCTTGCGGGCGACGCTAGGACTTGCGGCCAAGGGTTTGACGACCGTGTGCCTGACCAAGGTGTTCCCCACCCGATCGCATACGGTGGCCGCGCAGGGTGGCATTTCCGCCGCGCTGGGCAACATGGGCGAGGACGACTGGCGCTACCACTACTACGACACCATCAAGGGGTCCGACTGGCTCGGTGATCAGGACGCGATCGAGTACATGTGCCGCGAGGCGATCCCCGCGATCATCGAACTCGAACACTATGGCGTACCTTTCAGCCGCACCGAGGAAGGCAAGATCTACCAGCGGCCGTTCGGCGGAATGACCACCAAATATGGAGAGGGCCCACCTGCGCAGCGCACTTGTGCCGCTGCGGACCGCACCGGCCACGCGATGCTGCATACGCTGTACCAGCAGTCGCTGAAGCATGACGCGCGCTTCATGATCGAATACTTCGCCCTGGACCTGATCTTCGATGAGGAAGGCGTGTGCCGCGGCGTATTGGCGCTGGACACATCGACTGGTTCGCTGCACCTGTTCCGCGCGCATGGCGTGGTACTGGCGACCGGCGGTTATGGACGCGCATATTTCAGCGCGACCTCTGCCCATACCTGCACAGGTGATGGTGGCGGCCTGGCGTTGCGTGCGGGGCTGCCGTTGCAGGACATGGAATTCGTGCAGTTCCATCCCACCGGCATCTACGGGGCCGGTTGCCTGATCACCGAAGGCGTGCGTGGCGAAGGCGGCATCCTGCGCAACAGCGATGGCGAGCGCTTCATGGAACGCTATGCGCCGCAGTACAAGGACCTGGCTTCGCGCGATGTGGTCTCGCGCTCGATGACCATCGAGATCCGGGAAGGTCGTGGCGTAGGCAAGCTCAAGGACCACATCCTGCTCGACCTCACCCATCTCGGCCCGGAGGTCATCAACGAAAAGCTGCCAGGGATTGCCGAAAGCGCGCACATCTTTGCAGGCGTCGACGTCAGCAAGCAGCCGATCCCGGTGCTGCCTACCGTGCACTACAACATGGGAGGCATTCCCACCAATTACCATGGCGAGGTGGTGCGCAAGATTGGCGACAACCCCGATGCGGTCGTGCCGGGCCTGTATTCGATCGGTGAGGCAGCCTGCGTGTCGGTGCACGGCGCCAACCGCCTGGGTTCCAACTCCCTGCTGGATCTGGTGGTGTTCGGGCGTGCGGTGGCCAACCGCTGCGCAGAGACGATACGGCCGAACATGCCGCACAAGACCTTGCCGGGGGATGTCTGCGACAAGGCGCTGTCGCACCTGGACAAGCTGCGCAATGCAAATGGCGGCACGCCCACGGCGGTGATCCGCGACAACATGCAGCGCACCATGCAGAGCGACGCGGCCGTTTTCCGCACGTCGAAAACCTTGAAGGAAGGCCGCGACAAGATGGCGGAAATCTTCACTTCGTTCGAGGATGTCAAGGTCAGCGATCGTTCACTGATCTGGAACACCGACCTGCTGGAGACCTACGAGTTGCATAACCTGCTGCTCAATGCGGTGGCCACGATCGGCTCGGCCGAACAGCGCCATGAAAGCCGCGGTGCGCATGCGCACGAGGATTTCCCCGATCGCGACGACGTCAACTGGCAGAAGCACACGCTGGTGAATGTCGACGAGAAAGGGCAGTGCAGTTTCGATTTCCGCCCGGTGCACATGTACACGTTGAGCAAGGACGTGGACGTGGTGCCGCCGAAGCCGCGCGTGTATTGACAGCCGTGAATCGGAGCCGGGAATCGGGAACGGGAAGAGCAGGACTCTTCATGTTTTCTACTGCTGGCGATTTTCCGTTCCCTATTCCCCATTCCCGGAACTAAGCAATGGCTGAATTCACCCTCCCGAAGAATTCCAGGATCCAGAAGGGCAAGCATTTCCCAGCGCCTGGCGCGAAGAACGCTCGCACCTTCAAGGTCTATCGCTGGGATCCGGACGATGATGCGAATCCGCGCACCGACACCTACGAGATCGACCTCGATGCGTGCGGGCCGATGGTGCTCGACGCGCTGATCAAGATCAAGAACGAGATCGATCCCACGCTGACATTCCGGCGTTCGTGTCGCGAGGGCATCTGTGGCTCGTGCGCGATGAACATCGACGGCACCAATACGCTGGCATGCACCAAGGCGATATCGGATTGCAGCGGCAAGGCAGAGGTGCCGGTTTATCCGCTGCCGCACATGGACGTGGTCAAGGACCTGGTGCCGGACCTGACCCATTTCTACGCGCAGTACGCGTCGATCAAGCCCTGGATACGAACCCAGACCCCCGCGCCGACCGACCGCGAGCGGCTGCAGTCACCCGAGGACCGCAAGCAACTGGATGGTCTGTACGAATGCATCCTGTGCGCATGCTGTTCAACTTCGTGCCCGAGCTACTGGTGGAATGGCGAACGCTACCTTGGACCCGCCGTGTTGCTGCAGGCTTATCGCTGGATCGTGGACTCGCGCGACGAGGATACGGGCGCGCGCCTGGACGAACTCGAAGACCCCTTCAAGCTGTACCGCTGCCACACCATCATGAACTGCACGCGGACCTGTCCCAAGGGCTTGAATCCTGCGCTGGCAATCGCCGAAATCAAGAAACTTATGCTCGCGCGACGCGCCTGATCCAACACCCCCACCAGTCCCCGCCTTGCGGGGACTTTTCGTTGCAGTCCCGCTAACGGAGAACGCAATGGCGTCGGCTTCAATCTTTTGGCCCCTGGTGGCCATGGTGGTACTCACCCTGGTGGTGATGTTGATGATGGCGCGCGAGCGCGTGGGCCAGCTGCGCCGCAACCGGGTGCATCCGCAAGCCGTGGCGACCTCGGTGCAAATGGCGGCACGGGTGAGCGATACGCGCTGCGCCGACAACTTCCGCAACCTGTTCGAGCTGCCGGTGCTGTTCTACGCTGCGCTGCTTGTGGCGTTCGTGACCGCGCAGGGCAGTGGGTTGGTCGTCGGGCTGGCCTGGGCGTTCGTGGCGTTGCGTGTCGCCCATAGCGCCATCCATTGCAGCTACAACAAGGTGATGCATCGGTTCGCGGTGTTCCTGGCGGGCGGCGCGGTGTTGTTCGTGCTGTGGGGCCGGCTGGCCTGGGGCTTGCTGGGCTGATGGACGAAGAAGCCGAGCTGCGTCGCCTGCGCTGGCGCTGCCGCCGCGGGATGCGCGAACTGGACCAGTTGTTCGGCCGCTACCTTGACCGCGAGTGGAAGCAGGCTCCCGAAGCCGAGCGCGGAGTTTTCCTACGCCTGGTCGAATGCGAGGACGATAAGCTCTGGCGCTGGTTCATGGGTTACGAGCAATGTCCCGATGAAGAATTCGCAACGCTGGTCCGGCGCATCCATCAGCTGCCGGCTTGAATGGCGTCCTTCGCGCTGGCTCGTAGCTACGCTTTCGCTGATTACGCTGTTGGCCGCATTCGCAGTGATCTCCTCGGACCTGCCATCGATCATTGCCTGGCCGCTTGCCGTGCTGGCGATGGGCTACGGGACATGGCAGGTGCGCAAGGAGCGACACCGGCCGCGGGTCGCGCTGTTCTTTCCCGGAAATGATCTGCCGGTGACGGTCGACGGAGTGGCGGTCCATGCCATGGAAGTGGAGTGGCGCGGGCCGCTCGCGTTCGCCAGCTGGCGCGGAAGCGACGGGCGGATGCAGCGCCTGGCCTGGTGGCCCGACACGCTCCCGGCCCGCAGTCGACGTGAACTGCGTCTGGCCGCAAGCGGTGCCGAAGCTGCGCGGCGGCCCCGTGCAATGGCACCATAAGCTTCATGTCATTAGCCAAGCCCTGATGTTCAAACCCATCCCTGTCGCCATCGGCCTGCGCTACCTGCGCGCCAAACGCCGCAATGGCTTTATCTCCTTCATTTCGCTCGCTTCCATTCTCGGCATCGCATTGGGCGTCACCGTGTTGATCACCACCTTGTCGGTGATGAGCGGCTTCCAGCGCGAGATCCGCGACCGCATGCTGCAGATGACCGCGCACGCCACCGTCAGTGCCGCAGGCGAAGCGATGCAGGACTGGCCCACTGCAGTAGACGCTGCGGTCAAGGATCCGCGCGTCGCCGGTGCAGCGCCCTACGTGGATGTACAGGCACTGATTTCCGGAGTGCGCAAGCAGCCGGCGATGGTGCGAGGCGTGGTGCCGTCGGAGGAACGCAAGGTGTCGGTACTCGCCGAAAAAATGAAGTCCGGCAGCATCGATGCGTTGACGCCGGGCTCGTTCAACATTCTCCTCGGCAGCGAGCTTGCGCTGTGGCTGGGCGTAGGCGTCGGTGACAGCGTGGTGGTGATGCTGGGCGAAACCCAGAGCACGCCGCTTGGCGCAATGCTGCAGCTCAAGCGCTTCAAGGTGGCCGGCATCTTCGAAGCCGGCTACAACGAGATCGACAAGGGCCTGGCCGTGGCCAATATGTCCGACCTGCAGCGCGTGCTGCGCATGGGCGACGGAGTCACCGGCGTGCGCTTGAAGCTGCATGACATGGACCAGTCGTGGAGCGTGGCGCGCGACCTGGCCGAAAACCTGCATGGTCAGGGCCTCTATCGCATCAGCGACTGGACCAGCGAGAACGCCAACCTCTACCACTCGTTGAAGATGGAAAAGACGGTGATGGGTGTCCTGCTGTCGCTGATCATCGCGATGGGCGCGTTCAACCTGGTGTCCTCGCAGGTGATGCTGGTGACCGACAAGCAGGCCGACATCGCCATCCTGCGCACCCTGGGTTTGACGCCGCGCGGTGTCATGGGCGTCTTCATGGTGCAGGGTTCGTTGATCGGGATCATCGGCACGGTTCTGGGCGTGGTTGGCGGCGTGCTGCTGACGTTCAACCTCGAGCGCATCCTCGGCCTGATCGAGTCGACCTTCAACGTGACCCTGCTGCCTTCGGATGTGTACTACATCACCGGCCTTCCATACGACCTGCAGGCCAGCGACGTGGCGGTGATCGCGCTGGTGGCGCTGACGATGAGTTTCCTGGCAACGCTCTATCCCGCGTGGCGCGCCGCGCGCACCGATCCGGCCGAGGCGTTGCGCTATGAGTAAGTCGACGATGACGCCAGGTGTGTCGCAGAACACGGTGCTGCAGGCAGAGGCGCTGGGAAAGACGTATGCGGAAGGCAAGTTGCGCACGCCGGTGTTCGATGGTCTGGATCTGAAAGTGGAAGCGGGCGAAACCGTGGCCATTGTCGGCGCGTCAGGTGCGGGCAAAAGCACGCTGCTGCATCTGCTCGGCGGCTTGGACACGCCGACTGCGGGCGAGGTGTACGTGGCTGGGCAGAAGATGTCGACGCTTTCCGACAGCGCGCGCGGCAAGTTGCGCAACAGCGCGCTCGGCTTCGTCTACCAATTCCATCACCTGCTGCCGGAATTTACCGCGTTGGAAAACGTGATGATGCCGGTGATGCTGGGCGGCGGCAGTGTCGAGGCTGCCTCGCAGCGCGCGAAGCTGTTGTTGCAGCAGGTGGGGCTGGGGCATCGAATCGAGCACAAGCCCGGGGAGTTGTCGGGCGGGGAGCGCCAACGCTGCGCCGTGGCCCGCGCGCTGGTCAACCAGCCTGCATGCGTGCTCGGAGACGAGCCCACCGGCAATCTCGACGAGAAAACAGCAGCCACCGTGTTCGAGTTGATGCTCGAACTCAACCGAGCGCAGCACACCAGCCTGGTGCTGGTGACCCACGACCGGCGCCTGGCACGCAAGCTGGACCGCGTGTTGGAACTGCACCAGGGCAAGCTACGTGAGCTGGTGGCAGCGGAAGCCTGAAAACCTAGCGGGCCGCACATCGGCCTGCTCTTGCTCCATACCAACTAGGGGACGTTATCCCGGTGCGAGCCGGGGCCCGACGTCTCGACCCTGTTGCGCTGCATCCGCTTACACCGGGATGAAGGCAAGGTTTCTCCGACGCCTTGGATGCTCGGTCACCCAATCGGATTTCCCTGACTGCAACAAGCGGCAAATGCCGCAGCCGCAGCGTTGTGTGCACACGTAGCCTGCCTGCTCCCCGAATGGATTCGGTGTGATGCAGCAGCACGTCCCAACCCAGACTCTTCAATTCAGCCCAGGCGCGGCCGCTGCCTTGCTAGCCGGAACCGGCGCAGGCCTGCTGCTGCCCATGGTTCCGCCGTGGGGTTTGCTCGTGCCCATGCTGATTGCAGGCATGGTGCTCTGGTGGCGAGGTGGCCGGATGGGTCATCTTGCCGTGGTGCTGATCGGCTTTGCATGGGTGGGCCTGCATGCGGCATGGGTGATTTCCGCACAGTTGCCTCCTGCCTTCGAATCGCATCAGCTGGAAGTCACCGGTCGCATCGCCGACCTGCCGCATGCCGAACCGCGCCGCACGCGCTTCCAGTTGGTGGTGGACGATGACCCATTGCAGCCTGCGCCGCTACGTGGCAAGCGGCTGCAGCTGTCGTGGTACGACGATTTCGACGCGACCGGGCCGGGCCCGCGCACCCAGTTGCGCGCCGGCGCGCGGTGGCGCTTTGCGATCAAGGCGCGGGCGCCGCGTGGCTTGTCCAATCCGGGTGGATTCGACAGCGAGCGCCACGCGCTTGCCCAGCGCACCGCCGCGACAGGCTACGTGCGCAATGCCGAGCTGGCCCGCGAGATCGCCGCGCCCGAAGGCCTCGATGCCTGGCGTGAGCGCATGTCGAAACGCATCGCTGCAACAGTGCCGTCGGCGTCATCGCGCTATGTGCGCGCGCTGGCCTTGGGCGATACGCGCGGACTCGATGAACGCGACTGGGAAATCCTGCGCGCCGCAGGCCTGACCCATCTGATCGCGATCTCCGGCTTCCACGTGGGGCTGGTGGCGGGGTTCATGGCCCTGATCGGAACGGGCGCCTGGCGCTTGCTGCCGGTGCTGGCGCGCCACATTCCGCGTCCACAGGTTGCCGCTGCCGCAGCCCTGCTGGGGGCGTTGGGCTACGCGGCAATTGCCGGTTTCGCCCTGCCCACCGTGCGTACCGTACTGATGATTGCAGTGGTGGTGGCGGCGCGTGCGTGGAGAAGGCCACTACGATTGGCCGATTCCCTGGCATTGGCCCTGATCGCGGTACTGTTGTTCGATCCGCTGTCGCCGCTGGGCCCAGGGTTCTGGCTGAGTTTCGCGGGCGTGGCCTGGCTGATGTGGTGCCTGCCGAATCCGAGGCTTACGCTGTGGCGCGAATTCCTCTCGGCCCAAGGCGTCGCCACGCTGGGCTTGCTGCCGTTGACGGTGATTCTTTTCGCGCAGGCCTCGCTTGCCGGTCCTCTCGCCAATCTGATCGCCATTCCATGGTGGAGCCTGGTCGTAGTGCCCTTGTGCCTGGTCGGTACCGCGCTTGAAGCGATGCGTGCCGGACTTGGCGACTGGGCGTGGCAGGCGGCGGCATGGTGCTTCGACCTCACCTGGCCGTGGTTCACCGCGCTTGCCCACAGCCGGTTTGCGTTGTGGTGGCTGCCCGAGGCGCCGTGGTACGCGTTACCGCTGGCGCTGCTGGGAGCGTTCTGGTTGCTGTTGCCGCGCGCAGTCCCGGGCAAGGCGCTGGCAGCGCTGCTATGGCTGCCGCTGCTGTGGCCGGACCCCATGCTGCCGCAAGCGGGTGAAGCCGAGTTGCTGGTCATCGATGTGGGCCAGGGGTTGTCGGTGCTGGTGCGCACGCGCCGGCACTCGCTGCTGTATGACGCCGGACCGGCAGTGCGTGACGGTTTCGACGCGGGCGAACGCGCGGTGGTTCCAGCGTTGCGGGCGTTGGGCGTGGCTCGCCTGGACCGGCTGGTGGTTAGCCATGCCGACAACGATCACGCGGGCGGGATAGCAGCGGTGCGGGCGGTCATCCCCGTCGCGGATACTTTTGCGCCGGACGGCGCGCCGGTGGTGGCCGACTCGCGATGCGTCACGGGCCAGCAATGGGAGTGGGATGGCGTGCGCTTCCGCTTCCTGCATCCCACGCCGCATTTTCCCTACCTCGGCAACGAAGCCAGTTGCGTGCTGCGGGTCGAATCCATGCACGGCGCCGCCTTGCTCGCCGGTGATATTGGCGAAGTGATCGAGCGTGAGCTCGTTCGTCGCGATCCACGCAGTTTGCTCGCTGATTTCGTGCTGGCGCCACATCACGGCAGCGCCGGATCCTCGCTGGCCGAATTCGTCACCGCGACGCGGGCCCGCCTGGTCATTGTCTCGGCCGGGTTCGAAAACCGTTTTGGGCATCCAAGGCCCGAGGTGACCGCGCGCTGGCGCCAGCATGGCGCGGAAGTGCTGGATACCGCCGATAGCGGCGCGATACGTGTGTGGCTTGGCGAGTCTGGCCTGGCGGTGCGCGAGCGGCGTCCCGCGCAGGCGCGGCTGTGGGATGCGGTGGGGCTGCGCAAGGCGGCTACGCTATCCTATCGGTCCGAAAACGAGCGGCCACGAGCGCCGGAGGACTGAACGTGCTGGAATTGGTGAAGGCCGGCGGCTGGCCCATGATTCCCTTGCTGCTGCTGGCGGTTGTTGCGCTCGCGATCGTGGTGGAGCGTTTCTGGACCCTGCGCCGCAAGGAAGTGCTGCCGCCCGGGTTGGGCGAAGAAGTACGCAAGTGGGCCTCACGCGGGCAACTCGACCCCGCACACCTGGAATCGTTGCGCGGCAATTCCCCGTTGGGCGCGCTGCTGGCCGCCGCCCTGGACATCCGCAACCGGCCGCGCGAGCAGATCCGTGAACGTCTCGAGGACACCGGTCGGCATCTGGTGCATCGCATGGAGCGGTTCCTCGACACACTGGGCACGATTGCCGCGGCCGGGCCCTTGCTTGGGCTGCTGGGCACGGTGGTGGGCATGATCCAGATGTTCCTGGGCATCCTCGACAGCGGCGTCGGTGACGTGAACCAACTCGCCGGCGGCATTGGCAAGGCGCTGGTGTGCACGGCGACCGGGATGATCGTGGCGATCCCGGCACTGATGTTCCATCGCTATTTCCGCGGCCGCGTCACCAGTTATGTGATCGAGATGGAACAGCAGGCAACCGTACTGCTGGACGCGCTCGATGCCCGGCAAAGCGTAGCCTCCCGTGTCGCTCCGGGTCATCCACCCGCCGCTGCGCCAGCCAGGGCCTGATCGCGCATGCGCATCCGTGACGCCCGCGCCGGCGACGAGCCCGAGATCAATCTCGTTCCGCTGATCGACGTGATCCTGGTCCTCATCATTTTCTTCGTGATCACCACCACCTTCGATACGCGTTCGACCTTGCAACTGCAGCTGCCCAGTGCCACGGCTGAACCGGCATCGGACCAGACGCGTTCGCTGAGCCTGCTCATCAATGCCGAAGGCCGCTACTTCGTTGGCGATCAGGAAGTGCTGCGCACCGATATCGATGCACTCAAGCAGACGCTCAACGCGGTCGGCGGCAGCGACCGCAATCGGCCCGTGCTGCTGCGTGCAGATGCGCGCACCCCGCACCAGGCCGTGGTGACCGCACTGGACGCGCTGGGACAGCTGGGCTTTCGCCGGATTTCCATCGCCACTGCACCCGAGCAGCCGAGATGAGCAGCAAGCCGCTGCCGGTGTGGCCGATCTACAAACGGCTCCTGGGCTATACCCGGATTTATTGGGTGTTCCTGACGGCCGCGCTGGTCGGCATGCTGGTCGAAGCCATCGCGGGCTATGGTTTCGTACGGCTGATGGACCCGCTGGTGAATCGTGGTTTCGTCAATCCCGAGCCGCGAATGGCGGTGCTGCTGCCACTGGCGATCATCGGGCTTTTCGTGATGCGCAGCCTCGCCACTTTCGTCGTGGACTACGGGATGGCGCGCACCGGCCGCAGCGTGGTGCGTGACTTGCGCGAACAGGTACTCGCCAAATATTTGCGGCTGCCGTCCTCGCATTTCGATGCAGAGGCGACCGCGGTGATGGTAAGCCGGCTCAACTTCGATACCGAGCAGGTCACCCAGGCAAGCTCGGACGCATTGAAGACGCTCGTCGCCGACAGCCTCACCATCATCTTCATGGTGGTGCTGATGCTGCAAATGAGCGTCAAGGTCACCATGGCGCTGGTGGTGATCGCGCCCCTGATCGGGGTGATCGTGTCGTACGTGGGCAAGCGCTATCGACGCATCAGCCATGGCATACAGGACGGCATGGGCCGCATGGCGCAAAGCGCGGAACAATCCCTTTCCGCGCAGCAGGACGTCAAGGTGCACGGCGCGCAGGCGCAGGAGACCAGTCGTTATTCACGCCTGGCCAACCGAATCCTCAACCTCAACATGAAGGTGGAAACGACGCGTGCGCTGGCATCGGGGACCGTGCAGTTCCTGGCCGCGTTCGCGCTGGCTGCGATCGTCTGGGTAGCGACCCGCGAAGCCCTGCTGGGGAAGCTCAATGCGGGCGAATTCGTGACCCTGATGACTTCGATGATGGCCATCATCCCATCGCTACGTCGCATCACGAGCGTGCAGACGCAGATCTCGCGTGGCGTGGCTGCGGCCGAACGTCTGTTCGCCACGCTCGATGCGCCGGAAGAGCAGGACCTTGGACAGATTCGGGTCGAACGTGTACGTGGTGAGCTGGTCTTCGATCGTGTCGGTCTGCGCTATCCCGGCAGCGATCAGGCGGTGCTGACCGGCATCAGCTTCACTGCAAAGCCCGGCACTGTCACCGCCATAGTCGGCCGATCAGGCAGCGGCAAGACCAGCCTGGTGCGATTGGTGCCGCGTTTCTACCAGCCCACCGAAGGCACGGTGGCACTGGACGGCGTGCCGCTGGACGACTACACCTTGTCGGACCTGCGACGGCAGATCGCATTGGTCGGCCAGAAAGTGATGCTGTTCGATGACAGCGTGGCGGCCAACATCGCCTACGGCGCGACATCGGCCCCCGACACGTTGCGCGCAGCCGCGGAAGCTGCCAATGCCTGGGAATTCATCGAGCGTCTGCCGCAACAACTGGACACGCCAATCGGCGAGAACGGTGCCTTGCTTTCGGGCGGCCAGCGCCAGCGCCTCGCCATTGCACGCGCGATCCTGCGCGACGCCCCGATCCTGATTCTGGACGAAGCCACCGCGGCGCTGGACAACGAGTCCGAGCGGCTGGTGCAGAACGCGCTGCAGAAGTTGATGCCCGATCGCACCACGCTGGTCATCGCGCATCGCCTGTCCACCATCGAGCACGCCGACCAGGTGCTGGTGCTGGATCAGGGGCGGCTGGTGGAGCAGGGCACGCACTCCGAACTGCTGGCGCGTGGTGGCCTGTATTCGCACCTGCACGGCATGCAGTTCCGCGAGGCCGAGTGAGCAAGCCGCAGGACAAGACGCCAGCATGGTGGTACGGAACCCGGCCGCCTCCGCTGCATGCACGAATACTGTCGGCGATGTTTGCCGGCGTGGTTGCGTTGCGCCGCAAGCTGCTGCGAGTGGGCGTGCTGCGGTCGCATCGGGTCGCAGCCCCGGTGATCGTGGTAGGCAACGTCTCGGTGGGCGGTACCGGCAAGACGCCCCTGACGATCGCACTGGTGCAGCAGTTGCGCCAGGCAGGCTGGAACCCAGGCGTGGCCAGCCGCGGCCATGGTCGCGATAGTGAAGCTAGCGCGGCGTGGGTGGAAGCCGGCACTGCACCCGCAGTCGGCGGCGACGAACCGGTTTTGATCGCACGCCGCAGCGGCGCACTGGTCCGCGTCGATCGCGACCGCGTGGCTGCCGCGCGGGCCTTGATCGCCGCGGGATGCGACGTGGTGGTGTGCGATGACGGCTTGCAGCACTACCGCCTGCATCGCGACATGGAAATCGAGGTGGTGGACGGTGCGCGGCGCTATGGCAATGGCTGGCTGCTGCCCGCCGGCCCCTTGCGCGAACCGGCCGCGCGCGGGCATGCCTGCGATTTCCGCGTGGTCAACGGTGGCGAACCTGGTTTCGGCGAATGGTCCATGCAACTGCGCGCAAACAGCGCCATGCCCATGCGCGGTGGACGCGCGCAGCCGCTGACCTCATTCGGTGGCCATCGCGTGCACGCGGTGGCCGGAATCGGCAATCCGCAGCGATTCTTCGAGATGCTGCGCGGCCTCGGCGTTGGCGTAGTGCCGCACGCCTTCCCCGATCACCATCGCTACGTCGCGTCGGACTTGTCTTTTGGCAGTGAGCTACCGGTGCTGATGACGGAAAAAGATGCGGTCAAGTGCGCGCCATTCGCGACCGACTGGTACTACAGCGTTGCGGTGGACGCGGAATTGCCTGCCGCGTTCTGGGCGGCACTGCTGGAGAAGCTGGCTAGGGTGGGTGGCGGTGGGTGAGGGGCGGTTGCTGGTTTCTGTTTTTTCTGGTTCTGGATCCAGCATGGTTGCAAAGTTGATGGCTTCCAGGGACAGACGGAAAAGAAGGTCCGTCATCCAGGCGGATGCCGGGACCCAGCCATCAGGACATCAAAGTCGGGCCCCGGCTTTCGTCGGGATGACGGCCAAGAGAATAGTGACGACCAGTAATCGATAAGTGTGGACCAGTGAAGGCTTGCCCACACTCCAGAACAACGATCACGACAACCAACAACCAACAACCAACAACCAACAACCAACAACCATGTCCCAGTTGCTCGATTTCATAGTAGCCATTCCCGCGCGCCACGCCGCCTCGCGGCTACCCGGCAAGCCGCTGCGCCTGATTGGTGGTGAACCCATGATCGTGCACGTGGCGCGGCAGGCCCTGGCCGCAGGCGCGGGTGAAGTGTGGGTAGCCGCCGATGACGAGCGCATCGTGGCGGCTCTGCAGGGCATGCCGGTCCGCGTTGCAATGACCGCACCGGATCACCTGTCAGGCAGCGATCGCCTCGCCGAATGTGCAGACATCGCGGGTTGGCCCGACGACACCATCGTGGTCAACCTGCAGGGTGATGAACCCTTCGCCCCGCCTGCAGGCATCCGTGCGGTGGCTGCGACATTGGCCGCGAGTGGCGCGCCGATGGCGACCCTGGCCACGCCCATCACCGAAGCGCACGTGTTGTTCGACCCAAACACCGTCAAGCTGGTGCGTACGAGCACCGCAGCGGAGTGGGGCGATGCCTTGTACTTCAGCCGGGCACCGATTCCTTGGCACCGTGACGGGTTCGCGCAGGACACCGCGGTCTTGCCGCCGGGCGATTATCTGCGGCATATCGGCATCTATGCCTACCGCGCCGGTTTCCTGCGCAGCTTTGCGAAAATGCCGCCTTCCACACTCGAACGCATCGAATCGCTCGAACAGCTCCGCGCGCTGGAAGCAGGCTTCCGCATTGCAGTGGCGCTAAGCCCGGAACCCTTTCCACCCGGCGTCGATACACCCGAAGACCTCGCCCGTGCGCAAGCGTTCATGGCGGCCGGTATTTGAAGCTGCTGGTCGTCTGCCTGGGCAACATCTGCCGCTCGCCAATGGCCGAAGGCGCGCTGCGCGCATGCATCGCAGGTTCGCCGCTGGCGCACTGGGTGGAAGTCGATTCGGCTGGCACCGGCGACTGGCACGTGGGCCAGCCACCTGATCCGCGCGCAATCGCCTGCGCCCGCGGGCATGGCGTCGACATCGCCGGCCTGCGCGCACGTCAGCTGCGAGCCGCCGATTTCGCACGCTTCGATCGGGTGTTATGCGCCGATGCCAGCAACGTCGATGACGTGCTACGGATCGCGCCTGCGGATGCGCAGGACAAGGTTGCGCTGTTGATGGAATGGTCGGGCCTGCAGGCCTGCGGCAGCATTCCTGATCCCTATACCGGTGGAGCCGATGAGTTCGAACAGGTTTGGCAGCTGGTCGATCGCGCCGCACAAGCGGTCGTCGATCGACTCGCAGCCAGCGGTGAGTCCGGCATAATCGGACATCGATGAGCAGCCTACCCAGCCCTGAATTTCCCGCCAGCCTGCAATGGCTCAATGCGCCTTCCACCTCACTGCACGAGCAGCGCGGGCGGGTGGTGGCCCTGGCCTTCGTCAATGCAGCCTCGGCGTGGTCATGGCAGCGACTGCGTGATCTGGCCCAGCTGCACACGCGCTACCCCGGGCGGCTGTATCCCCTGGCCGTGCTCGTGCCACGCTTCGATTGCGAGCGCGAGCCGCAGCAGGTGCTCAAGCAGGTGCGCCGGCAGGGCGTGGACTTCCCCGTCGCGCTCGATCGCGACTGGCACGCCTGGCAGCAATTCGGAATCGACGCCTGGCCAACCGTCCTGTTGATCGATGCAGGTGGCGTCGTGCGCGAACGCATCGTCGGGCTCGATTCGATGGGCCAGCTGGAGCGGCCGCTGGCCGCGCTCTGTGACGCGCTGCCGCTGCCTGGCGATGACGACGCGCGACTGCATCGCGAATCCAATGCCGAACCGCGACTGCCGCTGCGTTTCCCGTCGGGAATCGCGGCGACCGTTGACCGACTGTACGTGGCTGACAGTGGCCATCACCGCGTGCTGGAGTGCACCCACGCGGGGCGTGTGCTGCGCCAATTCGGCATGGGCACTGCCGATTTCGTCGACGGCGATCTGGACCAGGCTGCGTTCCGGCGCCCGCAAGGGCTCGCGCTGGTGCGCGAAGTGCTGTACGTCGCCGACACCGGCAATCACGCCCTGCGCCGTATCGACCTGCGCAGTGGACGGGTGGACACCTTGTGCGGCAACGGCCGTGCCGGTGAGCCAGTCGAAGGCCTGGTCCGCGCGCCACGCCAGGTTGCCCTCAACCAGCCGCAGGCGGTGGTCGCGACCAACAGCGAAGTGCACATGGCGCTGGCAGGCGACAACCGGATCTGGACGTACGCGCTGGGCAACGGCGAACTGACCTGCTGTGCAGGCTCGGGCAAGCTCGACCTGCGCGACGGAACCGGCGCAATGGCATCGTTCGCGCAACCGGTGGCGCTGGCGGCGGTGCAGCAGGTGCTGTACGTGTGTGATGCACTGGGGTCTGCGATACGTTCGGTGCAGCTGCGCAATGCCACCGTGCAGACCTTGGTGGGTCAGGGGATGTGGGAATTCGGCGACGCCGACGGCCCGCGCGAGCAGGCGCGCCTGCAGAATCCACAGGCGATCGCGCTAAGCCCCGATTCGCCTCTGCTGTGGATCGCCGACACCGGCAACGGCAGCCTGCGCTGCCTGCGGCTCGGCGGCGGTGAGGTGTCCACCATGTCGCTGCCGCGTCGCCTGCATGGCCCCGCGGGCCTCGCGGCGACGCCTGGCGCATTGTGGATCGCCGAAACCAACGCACATTCCCTCCTGCGGCTGGACATCGCCAGCGGCACACTGGATCGCGTTCCCATCGGGGAATGAGCAGCGGCGAATGAGCAGGGCAGTCGCAAACCCATTCGATGGCAAGGCATTCGCGGCAGGGCTGAGCACGGCGCCCGGCGTTTACCGAATGTATGCAGCGGACGACAGCCTGCTGTACGTGGGCAAGGCCGGCGCACTGCGTAAACGCGTTGCCAGTTATTTCAACAACGCCCCGCGCTCGCCGCGCGCGCACGCCATGCTGTCGCAGGTGGCGCGCATGGACGTCACCGTCACCCGCACCGAAGGCGAAGCCCTGCTGCTGGAAAACCAGCTGATCAAGTCGTTGGCGCCGCGTTTCAATGTTTCGCTGCGCGACGACAAGAGTTACCCGTATGTGCTGCTCACCCAGGAAGCATGGCCGCGCATCGCGCTGCATCGCGGCCCGCGCGCGGTCCAGGGCCGCTATTTCGGGCCATATCCCGGCGTGACCGCGGTGCGCGAAACGCTGAACCTGATGCAGAAGCTGTTCAAGATCCGCAACTGCGAAGACAGCGTGTTCCGCAATCGCACGCGTCCCTGCCTGCAGCACCAGATCGGCCGCTGCAGCGCTCCGTGCGTGGCCCTGGTGCAGCCTGACGATTACGCCGAGTCGGTGCGCCGCGCCAGCCTGTTTCTGGATGGACGCAGCGACGAACTCGCGGACGATCTCACCGGCGCAATGGTGACTGCCAGCGAACGCCTGGACTTCGAACAGGCCGCACGCCTGCGCGACCTGTTGGGTTCCCTGCGCAGCATGCAGGCGCGCCAATACGTGGACGGCCGCGCGGCCGACCTCGATGTGCTGGCCTGCGCGATGCAGGGCAGCGGCGCCTGCGTGCTGTTGCTGGCGTTCCGCGACGGCCGCAACCTGGGCACACGTTCGTTCTTCCCGCGCACCAATGGCGAAGACAGCGCCGCCGAAGTGCTGGCCGCGTTCGTGTCGCAGTACTACGCCGAGCAGACGCCGCCGCCGGAGATCGTGCTGGATCGCGAGATTCCCGATGCGGCACTGATCGAAACCGCCCTGTGCACCGCCGCCAACCGCAAGGTGCAGCTGAAGTACAACGTGCGCGGCGAACGCGCCGGCTATCTCGACCTGGCCCGCCGCAACGCCGAAATCACGCTGGCCACGGAACTGTCCAGTCGCAACGCGCAGCAGGTTCGCAGCGAGGCCCTGCGCGAACTGCTGGGCATGGCCGAAGCAGCCAAGCGCATCGAGTGCTTCGACATCAGCCACACCATGGGCGAAGCTACGGTGGCTTCGTGCGTGGTGTTCGATGCCGCCGGTCCGGTGCGCGGGCAATACCGTCGCTACAACATCACCGGCATCGAACCCGGCGACGATTACGCCGCCATGCGCCAGGCCATCGAACGCCGCTTTCGTCGCGCGGTCGAAGACCGCGTTGCCGACAAGCCGGGCGTGATGCCCGACGTGCTGCTGATCGACGGCGGTGCCGGGCAGCTGACGCAGGCGCGTTCGGCACTGGAGGAACTGGGCATCGACAGCGTGGTGCTAGTCGGTGTCGCCAAGGGCGAGGAACGTCGTGCCGGCCACGAGACGCTGATCCTCGCCGATGGGCGTGAGGTTCGGCCGGGTGCCGCTTCGCCGGCGCTGCAGCTGGTGCAGCAGGTGCGCGACGAGGCCCATCGTTTCGCCATCACCGGTCATCGCGGCAAGCGCCAGAAGGCGCGCACGACCAGCAAGCTGGAAGACATCGCCGGTATCGGTCCGCGCAGGCGCGCCAGCCTGCTCAAGCATTTTGGCGGGCTGGTGGGCCTCAAGGCCGCTGGCGCGCACGAGATTGCGCGGGTCGAGGGCATCAATGCGGCACTGGCCGAACGCATCTACGCTAACCTGCACGGGCTGCAGGCCCCGGTCGGGCCGAACTCCAAGGACAGCGAGTAGCGCGTGCGATGAAATTGACCGTTCCCACCTGGCTGACCCTGCTCCGGATCGTGTTGATCCCGGTGCTGGTCGTGATGTTCTACCTGCCTTACATGTGGAGCAATTTCGCCGCGGTTGCGGTGTTCGTGCTGGCCGCGCTGACCGACTGGCTGGATGGCTGGATCGCGCGCCGCTACAACCAGTTCTCGGCCTTTGGCGCATTCCTGGACCCGGTGGCGGACAAATTGATGGTCGCCGTGGCGTTGTTCCTGATCGTGCAGGGCCATCCCACGCCGTGGATGGCGTTCTGGGCGGCGGTGATCGTGGGCCGCGAAATCGCAGTGTCTGCGCTGCGCGAATGGATGGCCGAAATGGGCCAGCGCGCCAAGGTCAAGGTCGCCTCGATGGGCAAGTTCAAGACCATTGCGCAGATGGTGGCGCTGGGCTGCCTGCTTTATTCGGTCACGCCTGCGCATATCCCGCGCTCGCAGATCTGGATGGGCACTATCGTGTTCCGTATCGGTGACTGGCTGCTGGCCATTGCCGCACTGCTGACACTGTGGTCCGGGCTGCAGTATCTGCGGGCCGCGTGGCCCACGTTGAAACAGGATGAACAAGCCGCGGTTGACAGTTCACGCAGGGACGGTAAAATTCCGCCCCTCAACACGCGGGAATAGCTCAGTTGGTAGAGCGCGACCTTGCCAAGGTCGAGGTCGAGGGTTCGAGTCCCTTTTCCCGCTCCAGTTTCGAACAAGGCCCCGTTCGCGGGGTTTTGTCTTGTAAAGGGCCTTGATTGCGCGCAGCACTTGCGCCAGTCTCGGCGCTGCGGTCACCGGCCTGGTGGCAGAGTGGTTATGCAGCGGCCTGCAAAGCCGCGTACGCCGGTTCAATTCCGACCCAGGCCTCCATCATCGACACAGTCGATGCTTTGTCGAAGACGCCCGCCTCAGCGGGCGTTTTTTTCGTTGGCGGAACGTATCATCTTCGCTGGCCCGGATTAGATCGGGTGTCGCCCCGCCCGGGTGGCGAAATTGGTAGACGCTAGGGACTTAAAATCCCTCGACCGCAAGGTCATGCGGGTTCGACCCCCGCCCCGGGCACCACTTTCATCGGGCCGATCATCAAGGCCATGATCGCGGCGGATCATGCATTCGCCTGATCCACGGAAGCAAGGAGTGTCGATGAGCCGCTATCTGGCGTATGTCCTGAGCGTTGCGATGACGCTCGTCAGCCTTGCGCTGTTGTGGCGTTCGCCGGGCTGGGGCTGGGGAGTGGCCTTGTTCGGCGCGCTCGCCATCGTCGGCACCGTGGACCTGCTGCAGAAGCGCAGCACCTTGCGCCGCATCTACCCGATCCTGGCGCACTTCCGCTATGGGCTGGAGTCGGTAGGGCCGGAAATGCGCCAGTATTTCATCGAAGGCGACACCGCCGAGGTGCCGTTTTCGCGCCAGCAGCGTGCGCTGGTGTACCAGCGCGCCAAGGACGTGAGCGACGTGCTGCCCTTCGGCAGCCAGAAGGGCGTGTACAGCGTCGACTACGAATGGATCAACCATTCGCTGGCACCCACGCACGCGGCCTCGCATGATTTCCGCATCGTGATCGGCGCGGAAACCGCGCAGCCGTATTCGGCCAGCGTGTTCAATATTTCGGCGATGAGTTTCGGCTCGCTGTCGGCCAACGCCATCCGCGCCTTGAACGAAGGCGCACGCCGCGGGGGCTTCTACCACGACACCGGCGAAGGCTCCATTTCGCCCTATCACCGCGAGTTCGGCGGCGACCTGGTGTGGGAAATAGGTACGGGCTATTTCGGTTGCCGTGATGTGCGCGGACGTTTCAGCGAGGAGCGGTTCGTGGAGAACGCGCACTCGCCGCAGGTGAAGATGATCGAGCTGAAGTTGTCGCAAGGCGCCAAGCCGGGGCACGGCGGGTTGCTGCCCGGCGCCAAGGTCACTGCCGAGATCGCGGCCACGCGCGGTGTTGCGATCGGCGTGGATTGCCTGTCGCCTGCAAGCCATGCCGAGTTCTCCACGCCGGTGGAGATGCTGCAGTTCATCGCCCGCCTGCGCGAATTTTCCGGTGGCAAGCCCACCGGCTTCAAACTCGCGATCGGTCACGCGTGGGAGTGGTTCGGAATCGCCAAGGCCATGCGCGAGACCGGGATCCTGCCAGACTTCATCGTGGTTGATGGCGCTGAAGGCGGCACCGGCGCGGCGCCAGCGGAATTCATCGACCACGTCGGCGTGCCCATGCACGAGGCGCTGATGCTGGTGCACAACACCCTGGTCGGCCTTGAGCTGCGCGATCGCATCCGCGTGGGCGCGGCAGGCCGCATCACCAGCGCCTTCGACCTGGCCCGCACCATGGCGTTGGGCGCGGACTGGTGCAACGCCGGGCGCGGTTTCATGTTCGCGCTGGGTTGCATCCAGTCGATGAGCTGCCATAACGACCTGTGTCCCACCGGCGTGGCCACCCAGAACCCCAGGCGCTGGCAGAAACTCGACGTCGCCGACAAATCCTCGCGGGTGCACCGCTACCACGACAACACCCTCAAGGCCCTGCGCGACCTGCTCGGCGCCGCCGGCCTGGAACACCCGCAGCAACTCGGACCCGAACACATCCTGCGTCGCGTGTCGCCGATCGAAGTGCGATCGCTCGCGGCCCTGTACAACTTCCTGGAACCCGGCGAGCTGATCGACCGCGTACCCACGCATGCGGTGTTTCGCGACTTCTGGGCCGATGCCAGAAGCGACTCGTTCGCACCGCCTGCACGCATAAGCGGCCTGCGAGCTTCCAAATCGCACTAGTCCTTCAAGCACTCCGTGATTGACCGCACCCGCTGTGGCCTTTACCATCTGCGGCCCGATTCACCCCAGTTTCGGGCGGTTAGCTCAGCGGTAGAGCATTGCCTTCACACGGCAAGGGTCGCAGGTTCGAACCCTGCACCGCCCACCAAGTAAACCCCTGTGTTTCAAGGGTTTTTAGCGAAAGGCCATCCCAAAACGGATGGCCTTTTTGCGTTTACGGAACCGGGTAGGAAATGCTTGTTCGAGCCCGCGGCGCTGGATGCAGCGGATACCGGGCGCATGGCTCATTTCAGTATCCGGTCGGAGCGTGGACGCTTGTATGCGCAAGAACACTGGATTGAATTCGGGTCCAGGGTTTGCTCTCGCATATGCGCTTGGGGTCGTTGGTGCGTACGATCTGGAATTCGGGTCCCGGCCGTGGGATGGGCGCGAAGACTGCTCGAAAGCGCATGCGTCGGGCCGATAACGCTTCTGATTGCGCCAAGGTTCGCGGCCGACCACCCGCCACTCAGGCTATCCACACGGGGTAGGCGGCGGGACCAAGTCCGTCGAAGCCCTAGGCCCGCAGATTCAGCTGTTCGCCAAGCAAGAGGATGAGTCTGCGCCGTGGGCCGGCGGTAGTGATGACGACAAAGCTGTTCGCCGTGCGCTGCAGTGGAACGAAAGGTTTCAAGCTGTGGAACCTGCAAACAGCAACCGTGCCACACCTGGTTGCGGAGCTTTTCAATTCCAGTCGCTCAAACCGGCTGCAACCTTGAAGCCCAATCCAGTTCAGGCGTGGCGATCACATGGGGGCCTGCCTACAAGCAGACCCCACGCGTGCACACGCATCAGCCGGCCACGTTGCCGTCGAACTTGGTCAGCACGCGGGTGGTGCCGAGCACTTCCACTTCGCCGCCCGCCTGCGCGAAATCGGCCATGTCTGCCGAGATGCGCTCGCTGGTCAAACGCTTGGTGGCCTTGGGATCGCTGCCGTTGCCGGAGGTCTTGCGCAGCTGGGCCTTGTCTTTGCTTTTGTCTTTGGGAGTTGCCATTTTTCTACCTGGTGGGATCAATAAAGGGTCAAGGGAATACCGCGCGCCAACTCGTCGCGGTGGGTGTCGCGTACATCTCGGCAGTAAGGACCGCCCATAGCGAATTTGCGGCAGATGCCGGGCCTGCTCTCGTAGATGGAGCAGCACATGTGCTTCTGGTCGATGGCCACGCACCAGCCTTCCTCGTCGCGCGCCATGACGGTGATGCCGTGATCGGTGATTTCGGTCAAATGCCCGGAGACGGTGTCCTCGGGCATCACCACCACAGTCAAGCGACAGCACACGGCATCGCAACTGGCGCACGAAATCTTCGGGTCCACGCGTTCGGCGTAAGCGTCCTCAAGCGGTATCAGGCGGGCGTTCATGCGGTGGCACGCGCCATGCCGGCGGCATCGCGGGAATACCGCAACAGGCGCCCACGAAACGGCGGCTTTTCGTTGGCGTCCATGCAAACGCGCGTCTCGCTGGTGCCATAGCCCTGGGCAAGCAGCGCGCGGGTGAACGGCGCGCTGTTGCCGCGTCCGGGGTCGGCTATCAACACTTCCGAAACCGCATGTGCATGTCGCGGCAGCAGCGAAGAGAGCCGTTCGGCGTGATCGCGTTCGTACAACACATCGCTGCCGATGATCAGGTCGAAGCGGCCCAGGGTGTGATGGGGCACATCCCAGCGCAGGGTGCGATAGGAGACCGCCGGCATGTCGTTCAGCGCGGAGTTGTAGGCGAGGAAAGGTTCGGCCAGCGGATGATGGTCGCTTGCGACGATGTCTGCGCCGCGCAAACGCAACACCAGGCTGGCCAGTCCCAGGCCACAGCCGACTTCAAGGATGCGCTTGCCTTCGATATCGTAGGTCGCCATGGTCTCGGCCAGCAGCCGGCCCGAGGGCCACACGTGGCCGAACAGACTCCATTGCGCCGACGAGATACCTGCACGTTCGGCGCTGTGATCGGGATCTGCAAATTGCTGCAGGTCGATCAATGACCGAATGCGGTAATCGTGGCCGCCCAGTTGAAGCGTCTGGATATGTGTGTCGTAGCCCAGCATGGGCGCTCCCGGTAGGGCATCACCCGGGTCTGGGTGCTGGTACGGGAAAGAGCGAGACGGCGGCAGACGGCAGGCCGGCGAAACGCGCGTTGCATCGTGGTGCCGCGACAGCATACGCCAATCGAGACCCCGCTGGCTTCATTCCAGTGGTATAAGCGCCTGCGCCAGTGGGTCCGGGTCTCCACGGACAACGCTGTGTCAAGAAAAAGCGCCACAAGGCCCTTATTCCTGCGTTGACTCCCGTTCAGTTCAGCAACTGCAATCCCAGGATCGAACCAAGCACCGCGGCGAGAATCGCGTATTCGCCGTTGCGATCGCGCTGCCCGTAGCGATAGCGATCATCGTAGCCGTCGTCGTAGCCACGCTGGAAACCCTGCCGAAAATAATGGTTGTAGGCGTCCTGCGACACGTAATAACCGTTGTAGCCGTAATTGGCATCCTCGTAGGCGTAGCTGCTGCGGTAATCGTTGCCCCATCGGTCCTGGCGATCTGCCTGGCCTGCGCGCAGGCCCTCCCGGTACCCGTAGTTCACTGCCTGCCGCATCAGGTCTGCGCCGTAGCGGTTGGTCTGGTGATAGCGACCGCCGAAGGAATAGCGGTAGCTCGCCGGGGTGCTGTAATAGGGATCGTTGTAGTAGTTGTAGCCGCGCGAATCCCAACGGGCCTGCTGCAGCCGCAGACGCTGGTAATACTGCTGCTGGTAGCGGTATTGAGCCATACGGCGTTGCTGCTGCAGGGCACGCGCGCGCTGTTCGGCGAGGCGCTGATGGTTGCCTCGTTCGCGGTGGAAGTGTTCGGCTCGCTGGAGCTCATCGCGGATACGGCGTTCCTGCTGTTCGCCTCCCAGCCGATGCTCATGATGTCGACGCGCGTCATCGCTTCGGGCGGTGTTGTCGCGATGGTCGCGGCGATTTTCGTACTCGCGAAACGGCTGCTGGTTGCCCCCGAGCACGCGCTGCCGAAACTCGCCTCGCTGCTGCTTGGGTTGCGCGGCATAGCGTCTGGCTTGTTGGCGCGAGGCCTGCTCGTGTTGTACATGGTCACGCTGCTCAGAGCGTTCGCGTTCCAACGACTGGATACCAGTGGGTTGCTGCACCTGACGTTGGCCGTCTTCAATTTGTCGTGGGCGCTGCTGCTGTTGGCGTTCGCCACGCTGTTGCGGTAGGCCCTGACGCAGCCCCAGCCCGCGTCGCGGGTCCTCGCTGCGTTCGGGCTGCTGCTGGGGCGCCTCGGACTGCCGATGCTGCGCGCCCTCATCTGACTGGGCGTTCTGCCAGCGTTGATCGCCACGCGGTTCCTGTCGCGCCGCGTCCTGGTCGCGCGCGGGCGACTGTTGCAGCAGCTTCTCCCGCAGCTGCGATTGTCGAGCTTGCACCTGCTGGTGTTGCT
>Ga0105047_10002860_pt1 | contig 30677 bp, 30 predicted proteins | sample MAT04_FD_78384 | JGI IMG/M metagenome (GOLD analysis project Ga0105047, IMG submission 78384) | Freshwater microbial communities from Lake Fryxell liftoff mats and glacier meltwater in Antarctica - MAT-04 (megahit assembly) | ecosystem: Environmental > Aquatic > Freshwater > Ice > Liftoff... | reverse complement strand
TTCGCCTCACCCTTCGGGCTGCTTTCAGCAGGCGATCTCGCTGCGCTCGGTTCCCTCCGCGATCTCCTTCAGGATGGCTTTATCCAGCGACAGATCCGCGACCAGCCTTTTGAGCCGTCCGTTTTCCTTTTCCAGTTCCTTGAGCCGCTTGATGGTCTCCTCCTTCGCCCCGCCGTATTCCTGCCGCCATCGGTGGTAGGTCGGCGGACTGACTTCCAGCTTTTTGCAGACTTCCTCCACGCTCTGGCCTCCGGCCAAAAGCGTGGCTGCCTCGCGCAGTTTTTTGATGATCTCTTCAGGGGTATGTCTTTTGCGTTTCCTGGTGGGAGTTCGGCGGCGCTCACGCGCCGCCATCTCTCATAGCGCCTGGATCAACTTTCGGGGAGCAGGCCAAAAGTCATCTGCATCGAAATCTGCCCCATCTGGAGAATGCCGGACACTGCCATGCGGGCTTCGCCACACGGCGTGTCCCGCGGAGTGAGGCGACCGCCGCTCTTCACAGAGACGATTCGGTTTGCATGAGTTTCCCCCTTCTCCTCGCCCTCTCGGCCTGGCTCGTAGCACTCGCGTTCATGAGCATCCAAATTTACCTCGCCCCGGTCGGTTTCGAAGCTGAACACGGATTCCACGAGGAGAAGCCTTCCCACCGGTGGCATCACGTTCGCATTCACCACACTATGCGGGATCACTGGACGCTTCCCCGGCGTTCTGCGCATTCGCCGGGCTAACCGTCGTCGTGATGGCTCCATGATCGCGGGGACCGATTGATCGCTCGCGATTAACTCGGCCCAGCCTCTGCCGCTTCGCACCCGCCCTCATGGCACTCCACCCCGCGGTTCGAGGAGATGCGGCGGGGGGAGCGGCATACCGCTCGTCCTACCGACCCGGCCTCGCCCGGCGCAGCATTCCGCTGGTTTGCCCCCACCCATGTCGTATTTCACGAAAATGTCCGGTCTCCTGCGCGCTCCGGCTCTGCTGTTCGCTGCCTCCACTCTCGTCAAATCGGCTCCGGCGCTGCCGGGATTTGGAACTGACGTTGGGAGGCTCCGGGAAGATCATCTCGAATCTGGTGGATGGAGACGATGGGGCGGATGTGGTGGCCCTGCAGCCGGACGGGAAGGTGCCGATCGGCGGGCATGCTACGGGGGCGCTGGCTCTGGTGCGCTATCTGCCGGATGGCACGGTGGACCGGCCGTTTGCGGGCAATGGTAAATACCTCGCTACGGTAGGGGGAGGCCAGTATCTGGCGATGGCGGGGTGGCGGTGCAGGCGGATGGAAATATCGTGGTGGTGGGAACGGTGCGAGTAAATGCGGTTACGCGGGTGCATGTGCTGCGTTTCGAGGCAGATGGGCAGGTGGATTCGCTCTTTGAAGGAGCGCTTCCGGGGGTCTGGGGATTTCTGCGGCGGGCGGGGTGGCCGTGCAGGCTGACGGGAAGATCGTGATCGCGGGAACGTCGATGACGGAGCCTCAGTCCAGCCAAGTGGGAGGTCCAGTATCACCCCGATATCTCGGCGGTGCGGTTGACGGCTGCGGGGCGGCTCGATCCGGCTTAGGTCTTCGCATCCAGGTGGACTGGTCCGACGTCTGCGACAGCGGCTTGGAGGGGCGATCAGTGGACGCCTGCCACCAGGACAGAAATGCCCTTGCGTAGAGCCCCTGATGGGGGCGAGTTTCGGCGGCTTATGGGTTTCCTCTTCGCCATCGCGTTGTTGTGGTTTTTTCTGCCCCGGCTGATGCGGCTCTACATGGGCTGGAAGGCGCAGAGCGCGGCGGAGCGATCGTTCGCGATGCGGTTCACGATTTTCAGTTGGGTATTGGCGTTTGTGTTCCTCGCGGCGTTTTTCTTTCTGCCGCAAGCGCGGTATCGGTTGCTGCTGGCGGTGCCGATTTTCCTGGTTGGGGCGACGCTGGCGAAGTGGTGGCAGACGTCGCGCGAGCGGCTGCGGCGTCAGGCCGAGGTGGATGAGAATTTTGCGCGCGCGCGGCGGATCAATTGAGGGGCGGGACTGGAGTTTGAACTCCCCGCCCGCTCCGCTAGTCTACTCGCCATGTTCCGCGCTCGCCCTTTCCGAAAACTCGCTCTCCTCTTCGCAGCCGCCGCGTTGCTCGCCGCTGCGGGCCTTCACGCCGCAGACAAGGAAAAGGAAAAAATCACCGACAAGTCCAACCCAGCCAAAACCTGGAGCAAGGAAGAACTCAAAAAGAGACTCACCCCGCTGCAATACGCCGTAACCCGCGAGAACGGGACCGAACGCGCTTTTCAAAACGAGTATTGGGACAACCACGCGCCGGGGCTCTACGTGGACATTATCAGCGGGGACGCGCTCTTTGCTTCGACCACGAAGTTCGACTCCGGCACGGGTTGGCCGAGCTTTTTCCAGCCGCTGGAGAAGGATTTGATCGTGGAAAAATCGGACTCGGCCCACGGGATGATCCGCACCGAGGTCCGCTCGAAGAACAGCGACTCGCACCTCGGTCACCTTTTCAACGACGGTCCGGCGCCGACGAAGCAGCGGTATTGCATCAACTCGGCGTCGCTGAAGTTCATCCCCGTGACGAAGCTCAAGGAGGCGGGTTACGAGAAGTATCTGCCGCTTTTTGCCAAGGCGGGGGAGCCGGCCAAGGGCGCGAAAAGATAGTGTCGCGCCCGCTCGGCTAGAAAGGCGCGCAGAGGGCACGGCAGTTGCGAATGAAGCGTCGCGTGTGAATGTTTTCCGTATGATTTCCCGGCTGTGCTGGCTGGCGCCCTTCGTGGCGTCGGCAAATGCGGCGGACCCCGAATGGGTTCTCCAGCGCTTCGACGCGCGCGATTACGTGTCGATCCGCAGTGCCGCCAACTTCTATGGAATGCAGGCTCCACCAAGGATCGCTCCGACTCCGGTGCTCGGTCCGCAGGCGGAGGGGGCAGAGGAAATGCCGGTGCTGCCGCCGCCGCCAGACTTCACGCTGGAGGGACCGATCGGGCAGGTGCAGTTCGTCGTAAATTCGCGGGAAGTTCTGATCAATGGCGTGCGGCAGTGGCTCGCGTTTCCCGTGCGGGTCGAAAATGAGCAGCCTTTTGTGTCGCGTCTTGATCTTGCAAAGATTCTCGAGCCGCGCTTGCGCCCGGAGAAAATCGCCGGCTTCACGCCCGTGCAGACGATCGTCATCGATCCCGGCCACGGCGGTCACGATCGCGGGGCAATTTCAAAGTTCGGTTTCGAGAAAGACTTTGCGCTCGACGTGGCGCTGCGGGCGCGGGCGCTGCTGGAGGCGAATCGCTACAAGGTCGTGATGACGCGTTCGTCGGACATTTTCGTTCCCCTGGAAGAACGCGCCGCCATCGCGAATCGGATCGAAAACTCGATCCTTGTCAGCATTCATTTCAATTCGTCGAACACAAACGCCGCGGCGAGTGGCTTCGAGCTTTTTTCCATCGCGCCACGCGGGGCGCCGGCCTCGAATGACGGTCCGCGCGACCGCGATCTCGTGGAGGAACCCGGCAATGCGTCCGACCTCGCGAGCACCGCGCTCGCTTCCAGCATTTACCACGCGCTGCTCGGGCACATTCCCGTCTTCGATCGCGGGCTGAAGCACGCCCGTTTCGCGGTGCTCCGCCGCTGCATTCGCCCGGCGGTGCTGATCGAATGCGGCTTCGTGAGCAATGGCCCGGAGAGCACGCTGATCGGCTCGCCAGCCTGGCGGAAGAAACTCGCCGAGGCGATCGTCGATGGGGTGGATAATTACAAGGGTCTCGCCGAACGCGGGCAGCGGCCGAAAGTGATGGCCGATTATCAGCGGGCGCCGCTGGTGGCGCCGCAGTAAAAAGGGGCGTCTGCGGCGGCGGCGGGCCGTGCGGCTTTTTCCGTTTCGCCTCTGCGGCTTCTCTGCTTAATTCCCGCCCCCATGTCGTTCGCCCCCGCCATTTTCCGCATCTCCGCCGTTGCCGTCTTCGCCTGCACCGCCGCTTTCGCCGATACGATCACGCTGAAGACGGGCGAAAAGCTCGAAGGCAAAATCATCAAGGAAACCGCTACCGACATCACGGTCGACGTGAAGGTCTCGGCCAGCATTTCCGATGAGCAAGTCATCCCCAAGGCGAACGTGGAGAAGATCGACAAGGAGCAGCCGGACGAAGTGGCCTGGTTGCCGCTGAAAAATCTCAAGCTCGCGGCGAACTCGCTCCAGCCGGCGCAGTACGATGCGGCGATGCGTCCGCTGCAGGGCTTCGTGAACGACTTCCCGCAGAGTCCGCACACCCCGGAGGCGAGCAAGCTGCTCGCGGAGTTTGCCGGAGAAAAGGCGCGCGTGGATGCGGGCGAGGTGCGGCTCGGGCAGAAGTGGTTGACCGCCGAGGAGGTGGGCAAGGAGCGCTATCAGATTCAGGCGCAGATCGCGATCCAGTATCTGCGGAGCCAGCGCGCGGCGGGTGACCTCATCGGCGTGTTGAATTCGTTCGAGCTGATCGACAAGAATTTTTCCGGTGCGCAGACCTTTCCTGACGCGGTCGAGACGGTGCGCGAGACGCTCACGACGCTGAAGGCCGGCATCGACCGCGCGCAGCAGAATTTCCAGACGAAGAAAGCGGAGTTCGACGCGGGCGTGGCCAATTCCGCTCCGATTCAAAAAGCCGAACTCCTCGCCGCCCGGCAACGTGAACTCGCCGTGGGGGAGGCCGCCCTCGCCGCTGCCGACAAGGCGAAGGTGAAGTGGCCAGCGCTCGTGATCGCGAGCGACAAAAACATGGAGGCGATCGAGAAGAAAATTCAGCCCGATCTGCAACGCCTCGCGGCGGTCGACGTGGCCAAGCTGCGTCAGGGCGCCCAGCTCGCCGAGCAGGGCCGCAAACAGATCGAGGAAAAGAATCCCGAGGCCGTCGACACGCTCGCGAAGGCGATCTCCGTCTCATCGAAAAACGAACTCGCCCGCCGCCTCCAACCGGAGGCCGTCGCGGTGAAGACTGCCCTCGCTGCTGCCGCTCAGGTCGCGACCCAGCAGGCCGCCGTGGCGGCGCGCGCCACGCCCATTCCCGCTACACCCCGCCCGCGCGTGGCGGTCGATACCACCCCGCAGGTGGAGGCGGAGAAGCCGTTCTTCCTCACCATCGGCGGGATCATCACGATCGTCGTTTTTCTGGCGGTCGCCTTAGCGGGCTGGGCCGTTTACAACAAGCTCCGTCACCGCGCGAACGACATCCTCGAATAACCCAATGTCCGCCCGCCAAGCGCAGATCGAACGCAACACTTCCGAGACCCGTATCCGGCTCGATCTCACGATCGACGGCCGCGGGCAGAGCACCATCGCAACGAAGATTCCGTTCTTCGATCACATGCTCACGCTCTTCACGCGCCACAGCCTGTGCGACATGAATCTCGAAGCGGATGGCGACATCGAGGTGGACCTGCACCACACCGTGGAAGACACCGGCATCGCGCTCGGTCAGGCTTTCAGCAAGGCGCTCGGCGACAAGCGTGGCATCCGCCGCTACGGCTGGTGTTATCTGCCGATGGACGAGACGCTTGCGCGCGTGGTCATCGATTTTAGCGGCCGCCCGTATCTCGCCTACCGCGCGCCGGAAGGCGTGGCCTCGATCGGCGCATTTTCCTTCACGCTGCTCGAGGAATTCCTGCGCGCTTTTACCACGCACGCCGCGGTGAATCTCCACGTCGAACTGCTCTACGGTCGCGACGCGCACCATCTCTGCGAAGCGGTTTTCAAAGGCCTCGCCAAAGCCATCGACCAGGCCTGCCAGCTCGACCCGCGCGTCGAGGGCATCCCGAGCACGAAGGGAATGCTCTAGGCAGCAGTGGAGAGTTGGGGGCTGAGAGTTGAGAGGCGATTGCCTCGTTCTTTCACCGCATCTCGGCTCTCAGCCCTCGACTCTCAACCCACCTCCATGATCGCCCTCATCGACTACGGCAGCGGAAACATTCGCAGCGTGATCAATGCGCTGCGGCACGAGCGCGCGGATGTGGAGCTGATCAGCGATCCCGCGCGGCTCGATGATGCGGCGGCGATCGTGCTGCCGGGCGTGGGAGCGTTTGGCGATTGCGTTCGCGGGCTGCAAAAGCGCGGCCTGTGGGAACCGCTCCAGGCGTGGCTCGCGGCGGATCGGCCTTTCCTCGGGATCTGCGTGGGCTACCAGATGCTCTTCGATGCGAGTGAAGAATCGCCGGGCGTGCGGGGCTTCGGCTTTTTTTCCGGCGAAGTGCGGAAGTTCGCCACGGCTGGTTTGAAAGTCCCGCAGATCGGCTGGAACCAACTCGCGCTGACCGAACCGCGGCACACGTTGTGGCGCGGTCTGCCCGCGACGCCGCACGTTTATTTCGTCCATTCGTATTTCCCCGCTGCGACCGACGACGCGATCGTCACCGCGCGCTCGACCTACGGGGAAACGTTCGCCGCCGCGGCGGCGCGCGGCCGGGTGGCGGGCGTCCAGTTTCACCCAGAGAAGAGCCAGGCCGTCGGGCTCGGCATTTTGCGGAACTTCGTCGCGTCCGTTCCTGCGACGGCGGCGGTGGCCGATTAAGGGATTGATGCCGCAGGGCTTTCGTGGAAAGTCCGCGGCTACCCCGGTGCCCGCGACCACGTCCTCTTTTCCCCGATGATTCTCCTCCCCGCTATCGACCTGATGTCTGGCGAAGTCGTGCGACTTCGCCAAGGCAAGGCCGACCAAAAAACCGTCTACTCCAACGACCCCGCAGCCTTCGCCAAACGCTGGCAGGACGAGGGCGGTGACTTCCTGCACATCGTCGATCTCGACGCCGCTTTTTCCGGAGAGCAGCGCAATCTCGACGCCGTCCGTGCGATCACCGGCGCCATCACCATCCCGTGCGAACTCGGCGGTGGCATTCGCAGCGTGGCCGCGGTGCAGCGTGCGGTGGAAGCCGGCGTGGCGCGCGTAATCATTGGGACGCGCGCGGTGGAGTCGCTCGATTTCGTGCGCGACGTGGCGCGGGAATTTGGCAGCGAGCGCGTGGCCGTGGGCATCGATGCGAAGAACGGCCTCGTCTCCGTGAAGGGCTGGACCGAGGAGTCGTCGCTCACCGCGCTCGACCTCGCGAAGCGCGCCGAAGACGCCGGTGCCGGGACGATCATTTACACCGACATCGCCACTGACGGAATGATGCAAGGACCGAACTTCGCCGAGACGCAAAGGATGCTCGAAGCCCTCGACTGCCAGCTCATCGCCAGCGGCGGCGTGAGCAGCGCGGCGGATGTGGAGCGCCTCGCGCAAATGCCCGGCCTCTACGGTTGCATCATCGGCAAGGCGCTTTACGACGGCGCCGTGCAGCTCCGCGAACTCACCTCTCAACGCTCAACCCTCAACTCTTAACCTTTTTGAAAGTCCTCTTCCTCGACTGCTTTTCGGGCATTTCCGGCGACATGACGGTCGGCGCGCTCGTCGATCTCGGTGTGAAACCGTCCACCCTCGAATGGGAACTCTCGAAGCTCAATCTCGGCGACTTCCACATGCACTTCGAGCGTCAGCAGCGGAAGAGCGTGGAGGGCGTGAAGTTCGGCATCCACGAAGGCGCGACGCATACGCACGATCAGGACGAACCCGAGCACCACGAACACGAACACGGTCACGCGCATTCGCATGAGCACGGCCACGAGCAGGAGCACGGCCACGCGCATACCCACGAGCACGTTCACGGTGAGCACTGCGATCACGATCACGACCACGAGGAAAAGCACGAGGCAGCGCACGACCACGAACACGGCGACGAGGGACATCACCATCATCACGAGCACGAGCACACGCACGGCCGCAGCCATCGCCAGATCCGCGAACTGATCGAGCACAGCGAGCTGTCGGCTTTTGTGAAGCAGCACGCGCTGTCGATCTTCGCGCGCATCGCGGTGGCCGAGGGGAAGATTCACGGTCAGCCGGCGGAAGACGTGCAGTTTCACGAAGTCGGCGCGCTCGATTCGATCGCGGACATCGTGCTCGCGTGCGTGGGCATTGAGACGCTCGGCGTGGAAAAAGTTTTCGTCTCCGCGCTGCATGATGGGCGCGGCACGATCGAATGCGCGCACGGCACCTTCCCGCTGCCTGCTCCAGCGACGCTCGAGATTCTGCACGGCGTCCCGCTCGCGCAGATCGATGAGCCGCACGAGCTGATCACGCCCACGGGGGCCGCGATCGTCGCGGAGTTCGGCGTGAGCTTCGGGGTGATGCCGAAGATGAAGTCGGAAAAAATCGGCTACGGCGTGGGCTCGCGCGATCTTGCTTCGCGTCCGAACGTGCTGCGCGCCGTGCTGGGCGAACTCGTCGAGGACTGAGCCATGCCCGGCGGATACGAGACCGACACCGTCATCCGCCTCGAGACGAATCTGGACGACTGCCCCGCCGAGATCCTCGGCGCGGCGATGGAAAAGCTGCTTGCGGCTGGTGCGCTCGACGTGTGGTTCGCGCCCATCCAGATGAAGAAACACCGCCCGGCGGTGCAGCTCTCGGTGCTCTGCGACGACGCGACGGAGGCCGCGCTGACCGAGCTGATTTTCCGCGAGACGACGGCGTTTGGTTTGCGGCGGGAGACGATCACGCGGGTGAAATTGCGGCGCCGATTCGAGACGGTTGCGACCGAGTTTGGCGAGATCACGGTGAAGCTCGGATTGAAGGGCGATGAGGTCCTGCAAGTCGCGCCGGAGTTTGCCTCGTGCCGCGCCGCCGCGGAGAAATCCGGCCAGCCGGTGCGGGTGGTTTTCGACGCAGCGCGGGCGGCCTGGCGGCAGGTGCGCTGAGGTGCGGTGCGGGGATTTACCACCCCTTTACAAATTTTCCGCCGGGGGGCGACACGACCTTTACGGGGCCGCGCTACGTTACATGAATTAAGTGCGGTGAGACTCGGTCTACCGTTCACAAGACTCATCGCAAAAACCTCGCCATGACCGCTCCTCATCCCATCGTCTCCCATCAGCCGCCGCGCCCCTCCCTGCGGGTGCTCTGCGCGTGGTGCGAAGACGCGCCCAATGTCCCCGCCGACGAGGCGCGCACGGTGTCGCACGGGATTTGCCGCGGGTGCGCAGTGCGTTACTTCGGCATCGATCCGGCGAAGACCGCGAACGTCTGATCGACGGCCGCCGCGGCCGGTTCGTTTACGCCGTCTTGCGCGCCTCGAACGAGTGGTAGATCACCCGCGGCGTCACGGGCTGCGCGAGCACCTCGGCGACCTTGCGGCCGAGCGCGTCGATCTCATAGGGCTTGGCGATCATGCCGCTGAAGCCGAACTCCTGGTAGCGGCTCATCACCGGATCGTTGGCGTAGCCGGAGGAGACGATCGCGCGCACGTCGGGATCGATTTCGCGCAGGCGGCGAATCGCTTCCTGGCCGCTCATCCGGCCAGGCATGGTGAGATCGCTGATCACGAGATCGTACTTCCGCCCGGCGCGCATCGCCTCTTCGTATTTCTCCAGCGCGACCGCGCCGTCCTGCACCTCGGTCACTTCGTAGCCCAGCGGCTCCAACGCGCACGTCACCAGCATGCAGATCGCTTCCTCGTCATCGAGAATGAGCACGCGGCCGCTGCCGATCGGCACGGGCGCCGTCCGCGCGGGCGCCTCGATCGGCTTCTCGCTCGCAGGCAGGTAGATGCTGAAATTGCTACCCACGCCCGGCGTGCTTTCGACGAGGATGACGCCGCTGTGATTCTTCACCACGGAGTAGGCCGCCGCGAGGCCGAGGCCGCTGCCGGTGGGTTTGGTCGTGAAGTAGGGATCGAAGATTTTTTTCAGATACTGCTCGGGGATGCCCACGCCATTATCCTCGATGGAAAAGCGGACCCAACGACCCGCGGCGATGCCGAGCGAAACGGAATCGAGCGGCAGATCGAGATTCTCCGCGGTGATGGTCACGGTGCCGCCGGCGGGTAGCGCCTGTTCGGCGTTGGCGGTGAGGTTGGCGATGACCTGCGCGATCTGGCCGGGGTCGGCTTCGATCGGCCAGAGATCATCGGGGATCTGCGTTTCGCAAAGGGTGCGCGAACTCGCGATCGTGCAGTTCATCGTATCGGTGAGGAGCTGGCCGAGTCGGATCGCCTGCTTCACCGGCGCGCCGCCTTTGGCGAAGGTGAGGAGCTGCCCGGCGAGTTCCTGGGCGCGCTGCGAAGCCTTCCGCGCGGCGGTGAGGCGCTCGGCCACGCGCGGCGCGATCTCGAGCGTGCCGAGGGCGAGCGTGACGTTGCCGAGGATCGTCGTGAGCAGGTTGTTGAAATCGTGCGCGATGCCGCCGGCGACGAGGCCGAGCGATTCGAGCTTCTCGGCCTTTTGCCGTTCCTCGTCGGCGAGCTTCCGCTCGGTCACGTCGCGGAGCACAATGATCGCGCCCAGCTTGCGTCCCGCCCGGTCGCGGATCGGCGCGCTGCTGCTTTCCACGAGGCGCTCCTGGCCATCACGGGAAATGAGGATGTTGACCGCGTTCGGCGTATCGCTCGAACCGGTGGCGGCGATGCGCTGGAGAAAATGCTGCGCGCGGCGGCGGGTGCGCTCGTCCACGAGATGGAGCACGTCCTGCACGAGCTTGCCCGCGGCGTCGTCGTGCAGCCAGCCGGTGAGGCGCTCGGCAATGGGATTGAACATGGCGACGCGGCCATCGTTATCGAGCGTGATGCAGGCTTCGCTGATCGAGCGCAGGGTCACCGCGAGGCGTTCCTTTTCCGCGCCGAGCGCGTCTTCGCAGCGTTTGCGTTCGAGCTCAGAAGCGGCGCGGGAGGCAAAGATTTGCAGCGTGGCTTCGAGCGCCACGGGATCGGTGAAGGCTTCCCGATGGAGCACGCCGATGGCGCCGAGCGTGCGCCCGCGCTGATCCTGCAGCGGCACGGCGGAGAACGAAATCGCACCATGGTCGGCGAGTAGGTGATCTTCCGGGAAGTGTTTCTGGCCGTCGCCATTGAAGGTGCGCGCCCCGCGGCTGAGGACTTCGGCGGCGATCGTGTGGCGCAAGTCCAGCGCGATGGGGCCGCGGATTTCCCCGCGTTGGGCGATGCTGATCACGCTGACCGCGCTGGGGCCTTCGCCGAGGATTTCGATGAGGAAGGCGTGGGCGAAATCGACGGTCTGCGAGAGCCGTTTGACAAGCTGGCGATTAAAATCCTCGCCGGGCGCCGCGGCCACGCTCTTACCGATCTGGCGCAGTTGGGCGCTGCTGCGGGCGGCTTCGGAGACGTCGCGGAGGAGCGCGACGGTGAGTGACTGGCCGGCGGCGGTTACCGCGCGGAGGCGGAGTTCGAGCGGAAAGCGTTCGTTGCCGTGGCGGAGGCCCTCCGTTTCGAGATCGCGAGTGCCGGTGGCCAAATCCTGCCAAATGGCGCGATCGGGGATGAGCGCGACTGCATTTTGCCCGAGCAGCGCGGCGGACATTTGCGCGAAGATGCGTTCCGCCGCGGGATTCATCGAGCGGATGCGGCCGGCCGCATCCACCACCAGCAGCCCCTCGCGGGTCGCCTGGAGAATCGCCTGCGCCTGGACCAGCGAATCCGCACCGCGCTGCAGATGTGCGGAAAAGAGGCGGCGGCAACGCAGGGCGATGGCGACGAGGAAACCGATCGCGAGCGTCGAGATCGAGCCGACGCCGGCGATCGCCACAAGGTGAACGAAGGCGGACGAGGCTCCCGCGGGGCGGTCACGCAGCGCAAGGGTGAGAAAGACCGCTGCGAGAATGAGAAGCGTCACGACTCCGGGGATCGCACCTTTGACCAGAGAGCGGGCCAGCGCCGCACCATCTTCGAGCCACGCGTTGAGCTTGTGGAGAGGAGGAGCTTCTTTGGACTGGTCCGAAGGCGGCATGATCTGTAATCACCATAAAAGCGATAATCATGCCTAATCCGCACCGGACTTTCCGTCCGCGCTGCAGAATCCAACCCAGCAATGTTCGGCCGGATGCGTCCGGCGACCCGTGTCTTTTACTGGTGGCCCGTCACGTCCTCTGCCGATTTTGGAGGGCTTTCACTTCTACGAGCAAGGACGAGATGTCGGATTTAGAACGCGGAACACGCGGAAAAGGCGCGGAAAAGGCGCGGGATTGGGCGTCGTGCAGCCCGTCTTTCCGTGTGTTCCGCGTTCCTTCCGCGGGTTCCGCGTCATTTCTGCACATCCCCTAAACTTTAAGAGTATGTGCCGAACTCATTTTAGCCGCGGATGGACGCGGATTTTCGCGGATAAGAAAACCTTCGCATTCTCTGCATCCGCGTTTCATCCGCGTCCATCCGCGGCTCAAATTCAGATCTCCGCCCGGACCTTCGGTGCGCGGTCTAAAAGGTGAGCAACGCCGCGACCGGGACGTTCTCCAACCGCGACCGGCCCCCGAGGAAGCTGAGTTCGATCAGGAAAAGCACGTCGCAAAGCTCGCCGCCGAGCCGCCGGATGAGCTGGCTAGCCGCCACGGCGGTGCCGCCGGTGGCCAGCAGGTCGTCGATGATCACCACTTTTTCGCCCGGCTGGACGGCATCCCGATGCACTTCCACCACCGCTTCGCCATACTCCAGCGCGTAGGCCACGGATTCGCATTCCCACGGCAGTTTGCCCTTTTTTCGGATCGGCACGAAGCCCAGCCCCAGCCGGTCGGCCACGGCGCCGCCGAGGATGAAGCCGCGGGCGTCGATCCCGGCGATCTTCGCTGGCTGATGCACGCGCGCGGCCTCGGTGAGGCCGGACACGGCGAGTTGGAAGAGAGCGCCGTCGCCGAGGATCGGGGTGATGTCCTTGAAAAGGATGCCCGGCTTGGGGAAATCGGGGACATCGCGCACGGCGTCGCGGAGGCGCTGGAGATCGGCGGGTGACATGGGGGAGGTTTGTCGCAGAGCCCGCCGGAGGGTGCAAGGTCATCAAAGGACGAAGCTCGGGCCGGATTCTAAATCCTGACGGCCCCGACCGGCGTAACTTGTGCCAACCGCCGCCTGTGCCCACGCCGTTTGCCAAACCCCACCCGCGCCGATATAAGTCCCGCCCCGCTGCCCCGAATGGAACGCCTTTTCCTCATCCTCTCGACGTTCTGCTTCCTGTTTGGCTTTGCCTACACGATGCACTCGCTGGGGGCGCGCGTGTATCGGCCGTCGCGGGGAAACTTCTTCGCCATCCTCGGCGGGTTTTCGTGCCAGACCGCATTTCTCTACCTGAGGGGGGAACGGATCGGACGCTGCCCGCTGACGAGCCTTTTTGAAGTGATCGTGTTTCTCGCGTGGGCGATGGTCCTTTTCTACCTGCTCATCGGGTCCGCTTATCGCCTGTCATTGCTCGGCGCCTTCACCTCGCCGCTGGTGTTCGTTTTCCAGTTCATCGCCTTGCTCGCGCTGAAGGATTCGCCGGTAAGGATCGACCTCACGCCCAATCCCTGGATGGAACTCCACGCCGCGATCTCGATCATCGCCTACGGGGCCTTCGCCCTGGCCTGCGTCGCGGGCGTGATGTACCTCACGCAGGAGCGGCAACTGAAGTCGCACCACATCCACTCGATCTTCTACCGCCTCCCGCCGATCCGGGATCTCGCGGTGGCGAATGGGCGGCTCATCCTCGCGGGTTTCGGCCTGCTTACGGTCGGCATCTTCGCCGGGCTGATGATCGGCGGCCTGCACACGCACGCGGTGAAGATCGCGTGGTCCATCGGCGTGTGGCTGCTCTACGGCATCATCTTCGCGCTGCACAAAGGCCACCGCCTCAGCGCGCGCCGCGTGGCGTGGTTGTCCGTCGCGGCTTTCAGCGCCGTGCTCGTCACGCTCTCGGGCATCACTTTCATTACGGCTGCGCCGTCCTACTGAGCCGTGGAAATCGTTTGCTTCGGACTCAGCCACCACACCGCGCCGGTCGATTTGCGCGAACGTTTTGCCATCGCGGATGGGGAAGCCGCCGAGCTGACCGCGCGGCTCAAGGCGGCGCCCGGGGTGGGGGAGGCGGTGATCGTCTCGACCTGCAACCGCGTGGAGTTTTACGTCGCGGCGGAGGAGCAAGCGGCGGCGCTGGCCGCGGTGGAAGCGTTTCTCGTCACGCGCGCCGCCTCCGCGGACCGCGAGCATTTTTTCCAACACTCGACCGCGCAGAGTGTGCGGCATCTTTTCCGCGTCGTGAGCGGGATCGACTCGATGGTGCTCGGCGAAACCGAGATCCTCGGCCAGGTGAAAAAAGCCTACGCCGCCGCCCAAGCTGCCGGTGCCACCTCGAAGCATCTCAACAAACTTTTCCAGCGCGCTTTCAACGTCGCCAAGGACGTGCGCACGAACACGAACATCACCCGCGGCAGCGTCTCCGTGGGCAGCGTCGCGGTGGAGCTTTCCGAGAAAATCTTCGGTCGCCTCGCGGATTGCCGCGTGATGATCCTCGGCGCCGGCGAGATGAGCGAACTCACCGCCGGTGCGCTCCAGGCGCGCGGCGTAAAAACCATTTTCGTCGCCAACCGCAGCCACGACCGTGCCGTGGTGCTCGCCGAGAAGATGAACGGCAAGGCCGTGCGTTTCGACGACTGGGCGCGCGAAATCCACGACGTGGATATCCTCATCGGCTCCACCGCCGCGCCGCACCACGTCCTCACCGCCGCGCAGCTCGCGCCGGTCATGCGCACGCGCGCCGATCGCCCGCTCTTTTGCATCGACCTCGCCGTCCCGCGCGACATCGAGCCCGCGGTCAACGACCTCGATGGCGTCTACCTTTATGACATCGATTCCCTCCAGGCCATCGCCGAGCAATCCATGAACACTCGCCGGCAGGAGATCGCGGTCTGCGAGCAAATGATCGAGCGGCACGCGCTCGAGTTTGGGGAATGGCTCGCCGGTGGCTGGACTGCGGCGGGCGTGCGGTATTCGACCGTGGTTTCCGGAGGCGCGGAAACGTGACGCGTTTCATCCTCGGCACCCGCGCCAGTGCGCTCGCGGTGGCGCAAGTGGAACTCACCCGCGCGGCGCTGCGCAAGGCGCTGCCGGAGCTGGAGGTGGAAGTGAAAACCTTCATCACCCGCGGCGATCAGAAGCTCGACCTCAGCCTCATCCGCGCCAACGAAGCCGGCGGCAAAGGCCTTTTCACCAAGGAACTCGAAGACGCGCTGCTCGCCGGCACGATCGACGTCGCGGTCCACAGCCTGAAAGATTTGCCCGGCCATAACCCGCCCGGCCTCAGCGTCACTGCCGTGCTCGAGCGCGCCTCGTCGTCGGACGTTTTGATTACCCGGCTCGACACCGGCTTCGACTCCCTGCCGCGCGGCGCGATCCTCGGCACCAGCAGCGTCCGCCGCGCGCGGCAGCTCCGCTGGCTGCGGCCCGACCTCGAAATCCAGGAGTGGCGCGGCAACGTGCAAACCCGCCTGCGCAAACTCGGCGAGAGCGACCGCGTCGCCGGCATCGTCCTCGCGCAAGCCGGGCTCGATCGGCTCGGCTACGGCGGGGGCGGCGGGCTGCTCGATTTCATGTCGTGGCGGTTTCACCTCCACACCCTCCGCGAACACTTGCTGCCCGCGATCGGCCAGGGCGCCATCGCCTTGCAAAGCCGCGCCGACCGCGCGGAAGTCGCCACCGTGCTGCGCCACATCGACCACGAACCCACGCACGTCGCGATCCGCGCCGAACGCGAACTCCAGCGCCTGCTCTCCGGCGACTGCTCGCTGCCCGTCGGCGTCCGCACCGTGCTCAGCGGCGACCGCCTCCACCTCGACGGCATCCTCTTTCCCCCGGAAGAAAACACCGCGCCCGTCCGCGCTTCCGCCGAAGGAATCCGCAGCGCGCCGGAAGCCGTCGCCGCCGAACTTTTTGCCCGCCTCGCGCCGGCCCCCGCCTTATGAGCAAAGAAGGAATCTGCTACCTCGCCGGCGCCGGTCCCGGTGACCTCGGCCTCGTCACTTTGAAAGTGCGCGACCTCGTCGAGCGCGCCGACGTGATCGTCTACGACTACCTTTGCAACCCCGAGATCCTCCAGTGGGCGCCGCCGACCGCCGAGATCATCTACGCCGGAAAAAAAGCCGGCCAGCACACCCTCAAGCAGGAGGAAATCGACACGCTGCTCGTGAAGAAAACCAAGGCCGGAAAAACCGTTCTGCGGCTCAAGGGCGGCGACCCCTTCGTCTTCGGCCGGGGTGGGGAGGAAGCCGAGGCGCTGGCCGCGGCCGGGCAGCGGTTTGAGATCATCCCCGGCATCAGCTCCGCCATCGCCGCGCCGGCTTATGCGGGCATCCCAGTCACCCATCGCGACCACTGCACGCAGCTCACCATTTTCACCGGCCACGAAGATCCGACGAAAACCGAAAGCTCCCTCGACTTCGCCCTGCTCGCAAAAACGCCGGGCACGAAAGTCATGCTCATGGGCGTCGAACGCATCGGCATTCTCACCCAGCGTTTCTTGGAAAATGGCGCCGCCGCCGCCACGCCCGTCGCGCTCGTTCGCTGGGGCACCACGGGCCGGCAGCAGACGCTCCGCGGCACGCTCGGCGACATCGCGGAAAAGGTCGCCTCCGCCGGTTTCCAGGCGCCCGCCGTCGCCGTGATCGGCAGCGTCGTCACCCTGCGCGACGAGCTGAATTGGTTCGAGACCCGCCCGCTCTTTGGCCGGCGCATCGTCGTCACCCGCACCCGCAAACAAGCCGGCGGCCTCAGTGCTGGCCTGCGTCAGCTCGGCGCCGATGTCTTCGAGCTGCCCACCATCCGCATCGAGCCGCCCACGGACCTGCTGGAGTTCGGCGAACTCGTCCGCGACTCGCACACCTACGAGTGGATCGTTTTCACCTCGCCGAACGGCGTGACCGCGTTCTTCGAGATGTTTTTCAAGCTCTACGACGACGTCCGCTCCATCGGCGGCGCGAAGATCGCGGCCATCGGCCCCGCTACTGCGGCGAAAGTGCGCGAGTATCACATCACGGTCGATCTTCAGCCCGAGGAATACGTCGCCGAAGCCGTGGTCAAAGCCTTCGGAAAACTAGGCTCGCTCGACAACATCACCATCCTCCTCGCCCGCGCCGAACAGTCTCGCGACGTGCTCCCCGTCGAACTCGCCAAGCTCGGCGCGATCGTCGACGAAGCCATCGCCTACCGCACCGTGCCCGAGACCGCAGACGTGAGCGGCGGCATCGCCCGCTTCCGCGACGAAGGCGCCGACCTCATCACCTTCACGAGCAGCTCCACGGTGGAAAATTTCATGGCCCTCAAGCTGCCGCTGCCCCCGAATCTCAAGACTGCGTCCATCGGCCCGATCACCTCCAAAACCATGCGCGAACTCGGGCTGAAAGTGGACATCGAGGCGAAGAAATACGACATGCCCGGACTAACCAAGGCGATCCGCGAATTCTACCTCGGCAAGTAGGGAACTCGCGGTAGGGAGCCGCGGTAAGGAAGCCGCGGTAAGGGAAGCCGCGGTAAGGGAAGCCGCGGTAGGGAAGCCGCGGTAGGGAAGCCGCGCCGCGGGTTCCCACCTCACGAGGAATCAGGCGGATTGAGGAACCCGCCTGCCAAACCAGGAACCCGCGGCGCGGCTTCCCTACCACGAGCCGGAGCAAGCTCAGACCAGCTTCGACAGCTCCCGCGGCATGGGGCTCTCGAATTTCATCTCCTGACCCGTGACCGGGTGGGTGAAGGCGAGCAGGCACGAGTGCAGCCCGAGGCGCTCGACGGGATCGCTCTTCGCCCCATACTTCTTGTCCCCGATGATCGGGCAGCCGGCGTCGGCGAGGTGGACGCGGATCTGATGCCGGCGGCCGGTCTGGAGGGTGAGTTCCACCAGCGTGCGCCATTCGCGGCGGGCGAGCACTTTGTAATGGGTCACGGCGTGGCGGGTGATGTCACTCCGCGGGGCGCTGAAGACCTTGAAGGGATTGGTCTCGTCGAGGTGCGATTCAAAGGTGCCCTTGTCGCCCTTGAGCCGGCCCTCGGTCACGGCTTCATACCGCTTCTCGAATTCCTCCCACCCGCCCTGCAGCGCGGCTTTGGCGGCCTCGGTCTTGGCGAAGACCATGAGGCCGGAGGTTTCGCGGTCGAGCCGGTGGACGATCCAGATGCGCTCCTTGCCGAGCGGATTCCCCCGCCGCACGTAATCGGTGAGCTGGAAGTAAGCGGTGCGCTCACTCTCGGCTTCGCTGGCGATGCTCAGGAGATTCGCGGGCTTGTCGATGACGATGAGGTGGGCGTCCTCATGGTAGACCTTGATGCCGGCGCCGAGCATGGTCTTGGGGATCGCAAAACGATCGCTGCGGATGGCGACCACGTCGCCCGGAACCAGCGCATGATCGAACTGGGTGATGGCCCGGCCATTGACCGTGACGGCCTGGTGCTTGAGCCAGGTGCGGATCTGTTTCTTCTTCTCCTCGGGCCAGGTGGCGAAGAGGTAGGCGAGCAACTCGGCGGGCTCGGCGACGGTGGAGGGTTTGGGCATGGCGGCTAAAGGCCGCTGAGGGCGATTTGTTCGGCGTTGGCGGGGGCGGTGGCGACGCCGGCGGGGTCGCTCACGGGGCCGGTGTAGGGGGTGCCATCGGGGGTGAGGAGCATGGGGAGGACGCCGCAATTGGGCACGTCCCAGCCGCGGATGAACTCGTAGCAGAGCCGCATGGCTTCGGGGTCGATGATGGGCGGGCGGGTGAGGGCGGCCCAGTGGAGGATGCGGATGAAGACGCCATGGGAGAAGAGGAGGACGCGGGATTCGCGGCGACTCTGGAGGGCGGTGAGGGCGATGGTGGCGCGGGCGACGGTGAGGGAGAAGGATTCGGCGCCGTCGCCGTCGGTGTAATGGGGATCGAAGCGCGCCCAGAATTCGCGGGCCAGCAGGCGCCGCTCGACCTGGGTGGTGTCGAGGCAGCGGGCCGTGGAGAGGAAGGTGATCTCCTGGATGGGCCACTCTTCCACGGGGACGCCGGGGTAGCGCGCGATGGTGGGCGCGGCGGTTTCGCGGGCGCGAGTATAGGGGGAGACGACGATGAGATCGGGTGCGCGGGTGAGCGAAGCAGCGAAGGCGTCGGCCTGGCTGAAGCCGAGCGGGGTCAGCGAGTAGCTACCGGGATCGCGCGTGCGCGCTCCGGCATTGCCCACGCTCTCGCCGTGGCGGACCCACCACGCTTCGCGCGGTGGGAGTTGAGAGTCGAAAGCTGAGAGTTGAGTGGAGGAAGCCATAGCGCGGCGGCGCGGCAGTGCATCCTCTCAACCATCAACTCTCAACTCTCAACTTCTTCAGATGAGCCCGAGCTTCATCTTGCCCACCTCGCTGATCATCGCCTGATTCCACGGCGGGTCCCAGACGAGTTCGACATCGGCATCGCCGACGCCGGCGACGCTGAGGACCTTGGACTTGGCTTCGGCGGCGATGGTGGGGCCCATGCCACAACCGGGGGCGGTGAGGGTCATCTTGACGTTGACGCTGGCGCCGCCGGTGTCGCGCGGGGTGATGAGGCAGTCGTAGACGAGGCCGAGGTCGACGATATTGACCGGAATCTCGGGGTCGTAACAGGTGCGGAGCTGGTCCCACACGGCTTTGTCGTCGACGGGGCCGCTGGGCGCGGTGGAAGCGGCAGCGGGTTTGGCGGCGGGTTCGAGGCCGAGGGCGTCGGCGTCGGCGTCGTTGATGCGGGCGAGGCCCTGATCGGAGGCGACGGTGTAGCTGCCGCCGAGGGCCTGGGTGATGAAGACGCGGGTGTCTTTGGAAAGCGTGATGGCTTCACCGCTGGGAATGCGGGTGGCAGCGCAATCGCGGGTGAGGGTCTTTTCGGTGTTTTCGGTCATACGGGGATAGAAGCGGGAGGCACCACAGATTACACGGATGGCACAGATGGGGATTCTTCTATCCGCGTCATCTGGGTGATCTGTGGTCTAAGCCTCTGTGCGATCCGCGGCAGCGGTGCGGGGTTTTAGAACGATCTTGCGTTTCTGTTCCGCGGGCGGAGTGGCGAAGCTGTCGATCAGCGTCGCGGCGGGTTTCGGCGCGGGTGCTGGAGCAGGGGAGCCGGTGAGGGCGGAGCGGAGGGCGCCTTCGACGAGCTGGGCGCAGTGGATTTTCATCGGCGGCAGCGGGCCGAGCGGGGCGGAAAGTTCGGCGCCGCTCATGTTCAGCGCTTCCTCGATCGTCTTCCCCGCGATCAGCTCGGTGGCCACGCTGGCGACGGCGATGGCGGTCTCGCAGCCGAACGTCTGGAAGGTGGCGCGGTCGATGACTTTCCGCCCAGCCGCGTCTTCCTTGAATTTCACCCACATCCGCAGCATGTCGCCGCAGTCCGGGCTGCCGACCGTGCCGACGGAGTCGGCGTTTTCCATCTCGCCGACGTTCTTCGGGTTGGCGATGGCGTCGTGGATTTTCTGCTGAAGGTCGTTGGTCATCTATTCGAGTTCGTAGCGTGGCAGGTCGGGGTTCACCTCGAGGCTCCACGCGTCGATGCCGCCGCGGAGGGCGCGCACGTTTTCCAGCCCGTGGCCGGCGAAGTAGGCGCAGGCGTCCATGCTCCGGGCGCCCTGGTGGTCCACGAAGATGATCAGCTTCTCACGATCCCAGCCGCCGAGTTCGTGCATGAGTTCCTGAGTGAAGAAGGTGCTGCCCTCGATGTGGACGGTGTCGAATTCCTCGCGGGTGCGTACGTCGAGCAGCACGGCTTTCCCGGCATCGACTAGCGCGGCGGCGTCGCTCGGCTTCATCATCGTTTGCTGGTCTGACTCGTGGCTGGTGAGGAGTTGCTCGATGACCTCTTCCACGTTCAGTCCGTCGTTGCGCGCGCAGACTTGCGCCAGCGTCTCCTCGGGCTGGAAGCCGCAGCTCGCGCAACCGCCGATGTGGTAGCGACGAAAGAGCGCCCGCTGCGCCCCGGGCAACTGCGCGGTGAGTTCGCGCATCGTGATGCTGGGTTCGATCGTGGCCGTGCTGGACATGCGCGCAAGCTAGCGGCGCGCACCGGTGCTGACAAACGCGACTTTACCGATCCCTTCGCCACCGGTAGCGTCCGCCGCTCCATGCGATTTCAGACTCTCTACGAAGGCCGGTGGATTTTCGCCGTTGTGGCCGGGCTCGGCATCCTCGGCCTTGTATTCCATTCCAACGCGATCGTTTTCCTTGCCTTTCTCGCCTTTCTTTTCTGCCTGAATTTTTTCCGTGATCCCGATCGCGGAGTGCCGCCGGGCGACGACGTGGTGGTGGCCGCAGCCGACGGTGTGGTCGCCGACATCCTGGAAATCGACGAAGACGAGGTGCTCAAAACCCGCTGCCAGCGCGTCGGCATCTTTCTCAATGTCTTCGATGTCCATGTGAACAAGGCGCCCATCGCCGGCAAGGTCACCTACCGACAGCATCACCCCGGCCTTTTTCTCGATGCGCGCAACCCCGAGTGCTCGGTTAAAAACGAGGCGCTTACCTGGGCCATCGAGGGCAAAAAAGCCACGCTCGTCATCCGCCAGATCACCGGCGCCATCGCGCGGCGCATCGTGCCGTGGTCGCAGGTGGGCGACGAGGTGGAGAAGGGGTTCCGCTTCGGCATGATCCGCTTTGGCTCCCGCACCGAGATCTACCTGCCGCTCACCGCCACCATCGAGGTGAAAATCGGCGACCGGGTGCTCGGCGCCGAGACGGTGATCGCCCGCCTCGCGAAGTCGCCCGCGCCCGCTGCCCCGCCTGCCTCCCTCTTCGAATAACATGAGCGACGACGGCCAGCCGAAGATCTACCTCCTGCCGAACCTGATGACGGCGGGGAATCTCTTCTGCGGATTCGCCGCCGTGCTGAAAATTCTCGAGGGCGCGCTCATCCAGGCAGCGGCTTCCGCGCCGATGTCGGAGGCGGTGGAAGCGGCGGCCTCGGAGAAATTTCACATCGCCATCTGGTGCATCCTCGCCTCGTGCATCTTCGATGCGCTGGATGGCCGCCTCGCCCGGCTGGGAGGAAATGAAAGCGCGTTCGGCCGGGAGTTCGATTCGCTGGCGGACATCGTGTCCTTCGGCGTCGCGCCCGCGCTCATGGTCTACCGCATCGTTTTGCACGATGTCGCCTTCCGCAATACCGGCTGGATCATCGCCTCGATCTACCTGATCTGCGGCGCGCTCCGGCTCGCCCGCTTCAACTGCCTCGCCGCCGCCAATGCCGACGCGGCGAACCGCGAGTTCCGCGGCTTCCCCATTCCCGCCGCGGCCGGCGTCATCGCGTCGATCACGCTCTGCCTGCTCTGGTTCGATGAGAAAGGGCGCGAGATCGGCCAGGGCAAATGGGTGCTGCCGCCGCTCATGCTTTTCCTCGCGTGGATGATGTTCAGCGGGTTCAAGTATCCGAGCTTCAAGGCGATCAACTGGCGCACCACGCGGTCGCTGCCAAAGTTCATCGCCATCGTGGTGGTGCTCATCTTCACCGCGCTGAACTACCAGTGGATGCCCGCGGTTATCTTCATCAGCTACCTGCTCTATGGATTCCTGCGCCCCTTCCTCTCGCGGAAGATGAAGCAGGAGATCGAGGAAGAGGTGGAAGAAGACGAGGAGGAAATCCCCGTCGATCCCAACGCGCCGCGGCCGGGCGCTTAGTTCCAGAGCGCCGCGAGGTCTGGATCCTTGCGGGCGTTTTTCTTGATCGCGGAGTTCAGCTCGATCGCCGCGTCGATGCACTGGCGGGCGGTTTTCAGGTCGCCGAGACGCGCTTCGTAGCAGGCCAGATTGTAGTGGAGGATGCCGGTGCGGCGGATCCACTCCGGCGCGGCGAGGAGGATGCGAAACGCTTCCTCACCCTGCTCGAGTTGGTGCAGCGAAAATACCCGCTGCACGGTGAATTCATCCTCCTCCGGATGTAGCGCCGCTCCCCGGGTGGACAGCTTTTCTGCCCGGCTCCAATCCTTCAAATGCAGCAACACGCGGATCTCCGCGAGCATCACCGAAGGGCCGATGCGCTCGCCGTCGGGAATCGCGTCGAACTCCGTGAGCGCCTCCGCCGGCATCCCGAGATAGAGATAACCGTCCGCCGCTTCAAGAGCCCGATGCGTCTCTGCGGAATGCGCGCGTTGCTGAGTTTTTAGGTAAAGCATGGGATGATTGGAAATGTCAGACGGGCCGGGGCTGGCGTCTATTGAATCGAACCAAAACAGAGCAGTGGGTGTGCCGTCGGGCAAACGCCCTGCACCACGGGAGTTCCCGTTCGGCCCGCACCTCCTTTGGCGCACCGCGCTGGGTTCCCTGCGCCAACGTGGCGCGCTCAGAACCAGATCATTCGCACCGCCGCTACCGTCGCGAACCCCAGCAGCAGCGCCTCGAAGACCGCTTGCGAGACCAGCGGCATCAACATTCGCCCGACCCAGATCCCCGCCGCGATCACCGGGATGAGCAGCAGATTGAAGAGGAGGGTCGTCCCGTGGATCAGCCCGAGCTGCGCGCTGAAGGGCACCTTAAAGACATTCACGATCAGGAAAAACCACGCGCTCGTCCCCACCAGCTCGTACTTCGGCACCGCAATCGCGAGGAGGTAGAGGCCCATCACCGGGCCCGCGGCATTCGCCAGCATCGTCGAAACTCCGGTCGCCACGCCCATTCCGCCCGCAAACTCCCGCGAATGCGGCACCCCCGCATACAGTGCCGGACGCCACCGCCGCACCGCTTGCAGCGCCGCCATGACCAGCACGATCCATCCGATCACCGGGCGGAAGGCCGCCGCCGGCAACCATTGCATCACCAGCCACCCGCCCACGATCCCCGCCGCGGTGGGTGGCAGCATTCGTCGGATCAGCCGCCACTGTGCGTGCTGGTGGTAGACGCGCACCGAAAGCAGATCCCCAAAAATCAGCATCGGCAACAGCGCTCCCGTCGATTCCCGCGCGCCGAAGAGATGCGCCATGACGATCACCGTCACCAGCCCCGAGCCGGGGAAGCCGCTCTTCGAGAACCCGATGCAAAACGCCCCCAGCGCGGCCAGCAGCCATTGCGAGAGGGTGAAAGCGGGGAGCATGCGGCGCGCAGGTATGGGGCCGAGCGGCGTGCGGGGCAAATCCGCTTTGGCGAGCCGGGGCAGACTCCGCTGCGGGTCAGATCCGCGGGCTCAGTTCGGCGCGGGACTTTCCGGGGGCGCGTCGTTCGGGCCGGTGGTCATGGGCGGGGCGCCGCGCTGCCAGTGCTCGCGTTTGGCGAGAAGTTCCGCGAGTTCGATGGGCCACTCTGGGTTGGTGAAAAAGTCGTCGCCGCCGTTGTCGCGCAACTCGGTGTAGAGGTTGACGAACAGTTGGTTTTCCAGGGAGCCCTTGATGCCGAGCGCGGGGTAACGGCGGATGGCTTCGTGCTGGGCGCTGGCAGTGCGCTGGGCGGGAGTTTCCTCGGCGGGTTCGGCCGCGGCGGTTGGGGCGGGAGTGGCCGTTGGGGGTTTCGCGGGGGCGAGGGCTTTTTCTTCGACGACTTCCGTGGCTTCGCTGGGCACGGTGACGAGGAGGTCGCGGGCGGCGATGGTGACTTCGCGGCCTTTCCGGGACGCGAAGGCAAATTCGTCTCCGGCGCGGACGAGGTAAGGTTTGCCTTCGACGCTGACGCGGACGTCTTTGACGATGCGGACGCGTGGGCCGGCTTTGGGATCGGGCGGCGGGAGGGCAAAGGCTTCGATGAGGCCGAGGACTTCGCCGGAGGTCGCGGACGCCGGCGCGGATGCTGCGGGAGCGGTGGCCGTGGCGACGGGCCGATTTTTCACAAACTCCTCGAGCGCATGGAAGGCGAGCTCGATGAGGGGCATGGCAGCGCCGAAGAGCGCGACGATGCCGAGGGCGAGGAAGCCGCCATTGCGCTGGCGAAAGACGTGCATTCGCGCGAGGACAAAGAGTGCGGTGAAGGTGAGCAGGCAGGTGAGCAGCGCGAGGAGGGCCTGAGGGCCGGTGACGAACAGCGAGGCGGCGACGAGGATGAGCGCGAGGAGCAGGGTAACGACGCCCCAGGCGAGATTGCGCGGGCCGTGACCGTGTTCGCGCAGGGCGTGCAGGCTGACGTACTGCGGGCGGAAACTTTCGCCGCGCTCGGCGGCCGGATCAGGCGCGGGAGGAGCCAGCGGCGCGACTTCGGGTCGGCGGGAGAAGAGGGGGCGCGGGATGTCGGCGGGATCGGGATTCGGCACGGGGCGGGAGGATGGCACAGGAAGGGGCGGAAGGCGATGGCGGAAGGACGGAAAATCCCGGACGTCCGCGGACGCGACGAAAGGCGGCCGGTTTAATGCTCGGGAAAGAAGTCAGAAGAGGGACACGAAAGACATGAAAAAAGGCACGAAAGTCGGTGCCGGCTTCGGATCCTTTCGTGTTTTTCTTGGACCGTTTCTCCTCTGCTCCCTGAGTCAGGTTCCGGCTCTTAAACGAACTCCATCATCCCGTCGTAGCCGTGGCTGGCGTGCGTCGTGCAGCCGAGGTGGAGGAGAATGGAGCGGGTGACGTTGAGCTTTTCCTCGAGGAAACGGTCGTCGTGAATCGGGTCGTGATGGGTGATGATCCAGCGCGGGACGTTGGCCAGTTTCATGAGCGCTGCGGCGTTGGCGACGGAGCTGTGGCCCCAGCGGATTTTCTGGGGATACTCGTCGTTGGTGTACTGGGCTTCGTGGACGACCACGTCGGCGTCGGCGAGGAAGTCGATCATGTTCGCGAAGGGCTGGACGAGATGATGATCGCGGGTGAGCGGCGCGGGGTCGCCGGTGAAGCCGAGGAGAAATTCGTCGTCCGGCACCCAGGCGATCTTGCGGTCGCGGATGGCGATCTTGTAGCCGACGGTGGCGCCCGGGTGGGTGGCGGAAACCCACGAGATGCTGGCGGGGCCGATGACCACAGGATCGGCGGGGAGATTGCGAAACTCGATCGAGGCCTTCATATCCTCCATTTGCACGGGGAAGTAATCGCGATCGAGCTGGCCGCGGAAGACGGATTTGAGATCCTTGCCGAAGCCTTCGGCGCCGTAGATCGTGATCTCGAAACCGGGCTGGTAGGCGGGGGCGAAGAAGGGAAATCCTTGAATGTGATCCCAGTGGGTGTGGGTGATGAAGAGGTGAATGCGGCGCACCGGGCTCTTCATGATTTCGATGCCGAGCTCCCGAATCCCGGAGCCGGCGTCGAAGATGAAATAATCGTCGTCCTGGAGGATGGACAGGCAGGAAGTATTGCCGCCGTGGCGAAGGTAGCGAGAGCCCGGCGTGGGCGTGGAGCCGCGGCTGCCCCAAAGCGTGAAGTGGCAGCGCAGGGGGTCGAGATGGGGCGCGTAAGGCACGCCGATGGGGCCGGTGGCGCCGGCGGTGAGGGGGATGCCCGAGCGGGCGCGGTTGTCGAAGTATCCTTGCACGGTAGAGACGAGGGCAGCGACCTCGAAGGGTTTGGTGAGCAATCCGGTGGCGCCGCGTTCGAGGCACTCCTCGAGATCGCCGCGAAAATCCTTGGCCGTGCAGATGATGATGCCGATGTCGGCGGTGGCGGCATCGCGCCGGAGCGCCTTGAGCACCTCGATGCCGTGCATCTTCGGCATCATGATGTCCAGGAGCACGAGATCGGGCCGGGTCTCGCGGGCGCGGCGCAGACATTCGGCTCCGTCGTGGGTCACATCGATGGAAAAGCCCGCCGCCTGCAGCGTGACTTTCATCAAGTAGGCGATCTCGGGAGTGTCTTCCCCGATCAGGATGCGCCCTGTGTGAATCGGCTCGGTGCTCATGAGTACGCGGTGAGGAAAAGCAGAAATCTGCGCGGGCGGGAAGGGTTAAACCGTTTCGAGTGGGAATTACAGTCAGGCGCGAAATCCAACGGGCCGATGAAGCCTGTCGCAATTCCGAGGTGGGTCGGCTACCTTGCGGGAATCTGATGATCGAAAACGAAGAGCAAGCGAACAAGGTGCAGCGCGCGCTGCTGGTCGGGGCCTTTGTGGAATCCTCGGCGCGGGCGGAAGCGACGAGCCTGCTCGCGGAACTCGAAGAACTGGTCGATACGCTCGGCATCCCGGTGATCGATCGGATGCTCGTTCAGCATCGCGAAATGCACGCCCGCTTTCGCATCGGAACGGGCAAAGCGGACGAGATCGTGGCCCGCGCCAAAGAAAACGCGATCGACGTAATAATCTTCGATAACGAACTCTCCCCCAGCCAACAACGCAACTGGGAGAAGCTCGCCGGCATCGCCGTGATCGACCGGACGGAGGTGATCCTGGACATCTTTGCCAAACGCGCCCAGACCCGCGAGGCGCGCCTGCAAGTGGAACTCGCGCGGATGGAATATTCGCTGCCGCGGCTGACCCGCGCGTGGACCCATCTCGTTCGCCAGGGCGGCGGCATCGGGGCCAAGGGCGAGGGCGAATCCCAGCTCGAACAGGACAAGCGGCGCATCCGCGGTTCCATCGACCGCTGCCGCCGCGAACTCGAGCAAGTGCGTTCTTCCCGCGCCACGCAGCGCAAGGATCGCAAACGCGCGCCGGTGCCGAACGCGGCCATCGTGGGATACACCAATTCCGGAAAATCTTCGCTCCTGCGCTGCCTTACCGGCGCGGATGTGCTGGTGGAAGACAAACTCTTCGCCACGCTCGACACGACGACGCGGAAAATCTCCCTGCCGAACAAACAGCCGCTGCTCCTCACGGACACCGTCGGTTTCGTCCGCCGCCTGCCGCACGGGTTGGTCGAGGCCTTCCGCGCCACGCTGGAAGAGGCGACGATGGCGGATTTCCTCATCCACCTGCTGGATGCGAGTCAGCCGGAGGTGATGGAATATTACTCCACGACGATCAAAGTCCTCGGCGAACTGGGCGCGAACGACCGGCCGATGCTCATCGTTTTCAACAAGATCGACCTCGTTGAAGATCCGGCGATCCTCGCCGGGCTGAGGCGGCATTTTCCCGACGCGGCGTTCATTTCGATCCACACCGGCGCGGGTGTGCCGGCGCTGGTGGAATCGATCGCGGCGCAGGTGGCGGAGGGTTCGGTGACGGGCGAACTGCGCATCCCGCAGAGCGAAGCGGCGCTCATCGCCCGCGTGCACCGGCAGGCGCAGATTTTGGAAACCGAATACCTCGGGGAGCAGGTGCGGATTGTCGCAGTCCTCCCGGCCCGGCTTGCCGCCGAATGCGGAGAGTGGCTGATCGACAACGAGGAGCAAAAAGACACTCGCCTCGCCGAATCTTTCAAGACAAAGTAGCGCCACTGTGTACGCAATCTATTCACCAGAATGGACTGCAAGCTGCTGAACCCATTTCTACTTTTTTCGGATCAATGTCATTTCTCGATCGTTTCAAACGCAAAGCGCAGGACCCGAATGCGCCGGACGACGAAGCGGATCCCAAGACGGCTAATCCGGGCAATCCCGCCGGCGCTCCGGCTGCCGATGCGGCGGGCGCTGCTCCGGAAAGAGTGCGCCCGATCCGCCGCGCGCCGGACCCCGCGGTGCAGGCGGTGGGCATCCCTGGTCCCGAGGTCAAGCGGATCGCTCCCACGGCCAAAAAGGACAAGGCGCCGGAACCCGCCAAGGCCAATGGAGACGAAGGAGAAATGACGCTGGAACTCGGCGATTTCCTCCGCCGGATCCCGCAGGCGCAGCTCAAGCCCGGCGCGCACGACCCGAAGACGCCGCTCAAATTCAACCTCAGCGAACTCGCCGATCGCATCGCGCGCGGGCACACCACGATCCCGCTCCACGAAGTCTACAAGCGCATCCCCGCGATCTTCGCGCGCGAAGTTCCCAACGGCGATCAGACCGAGATTCGCTTCCCGTGGCAGAAGGTGATGAAGTTGCTCGCCGAAGCCGCGACCGCGACACCGGGCTCCGGTCTCAGCTCGCAATCCGCCGAAACGCTCGCCGAGAAACTCAAGAGCCGCCGCGCCGTCCGGAATATCGTTCCCGGGCAGACGGGCACCGCGGAGATGAAGGCGTCCGCCGAAGCGAAAGCAAAGCCCGCGCGCGAATCCCGGCTCAAATCGGGCATCGAGCCCGTGCCAAAAAAGCCCGCCGACACTTCCCTGCCGGTAGGGCCGCTCGCTCCGACCGTAGCTGCTTTCAATTCCCCCGGGCCGCTCACTCCGTCTGCATCCGTCGAGCCAGATCCCGCGCTCATCCCGAGTGGCGACGACGAGCAGGCGAGCCGCGATGACTTGATCCGTGCCCGCGACGCCGCCCGCCTCGCCGCCGCCCGCGTGAAGGGCGACTACGAACGCCAGCTCACCTCCGCACTTCAGGATCGCAAGCTCGTCGCGGAAGAGCGCGACCGCATCACGACCGAACTCACGAAGGCGCAAAAGGACATCGCGGACAAACTCGAGCAGGTCGAATTTGAAAAGAGCGTCGCCGCGCGCAGTGGCGAAAACCTCGCCCGCCTCCAGCAGGAACGCGATACCCTCCAGCGCGAGTTGACCAGCCGCGATCGTGAGCGCGACGCGCTGAAGCAGGAACTCGCCAAAACCGGCACCGCTTCGCTCGCCGCCGCCGCGCTGCCCGATCCGCGCCTGGCCGAGATCACCGCGGAACGGAACGCTCTGCTCGAGCAAACCGCCCGCCTTTCCTCCGAACTCGGCGGCCTGCGTAAAGCGGCGCCGAATCCTGCCGACCTCGCAGCGCTCGCCGAGGCTCAGGAAAAAGCCCGTTCGCTCGAAGCCGCGAACCAGAAACTCGCGACGGAAATCGAGCAAAGCCGAACGCAGCTCGCCGCCGAAACGGCCGCGGCCGCCGACCGGGCCAAACAGGAGCTCGCCGCCGCCGCCCAGCGCGAAACCGAGCTGAACCGCAAACTCACCGAAGCTCGCGGCGAACTCGAATCCGCCAACCAGCGTGTGGCGACCGAGCTGGAGCAAACTCGTTCGCGGCTCACCGCCGAGGCCGCCTCCAACACCGACCAGGCAAAGCAGGAGCTCGCCGCCGCCGCCCAGCGCGAATCCGAACTGAACCGCAAGCTCACCGAAACCCGCGGCGAACTCGAAGCCGCCAACCAGCGTGTGGCGACTGAGCTGGAGCAGACTCGTTCGCGGCTCACCGCCGAGGCCGCCTCCAGCAGCGATCAGGTGAAGCAGGAACTCGCCGCCTCCGCGCAGCGCGAATCCGAGCTGAACCGCAAGCTCACCGAAACCCGCGGCGAACTCGAAGCCGCCAACCAGCGCGTGGCGACCGAGCTGGAGCAAACCCGTTCGCGGCTCACCGCCGAGGCCGCCTCCAGCACCGATCAGGCGAAGCAGGAACTCGCCGCCTCCGCGCAGCGCGAATCCGAGCTGAACCGCAACCTCACCGACGTCCGCGGCGAACTGCAAAGCACGAGCGAAAAACTCGCGGTCGAGCTGGACCAGACTCGCACCCGGCTCACCGCCGAGGCCGCAGCCAGCGCCGAGCGTGCCCAGCAGGACGCGGCGGCTGCCGCGCAGCGCGAGGCGACCTTGGATCAGACGCTCGCCGACGCGCGTGGCCAGCTTCTGCGCCTCCAGGAATCGCAGACTTCGCTCGAATCCGAGCTGCACCAGACGCGCTCGCAGCTCAGCGCGACTTCCGAGGAGAATGCGGCCACCGTCGCGAAAGTGAACGCGGAGCGGGCCGAGTGGGAATCGCGCGCCGTCGCGCAACTCGAAGCCGACATCGAATCTTATCGCGGCCGGATCAAAGCCACCATGCAGGAGCGCGATGCGCTCGCCGCCGAACGCGACAAACTCGCCACCCAACACGGCAGCGAACGCGACGCGATCGCCGGCCAGCTCCGCGAGCTGGAGGCGAAACTGGCCGGCGTTTCCGGCGAACTGGAGCGCGCCCGTTCCGGCGCCGACGCCAGTGTTTCCAGCGTCCGCGCCGAACACGAGCAGGCCCTTCGCGAACGCGACGAAGCGCGCGCCCGC
>Ga0105047_10002855_pt1 | contig 30692 bp, 32 predicted proteins | sample MAT04_FD_78384 | JGI IMG/M metagenome (GOLD analysis project Ga0105047, IMG submission 78384) | Freshwater microbial communities from Lake Fryxell liftoff mats and glacier meltwater in Antarctica - MAT-04 (megahit assembly) | ecosystem: Environmental > Aquatic > Freshwater > Ice > Liftoff... | reverse complement strand
CGGTTCGGCCACTTCGCCATACTCGTCCGAATCAGCCAGCACTTCCGCCGAGTCGTCGTAGACATCCGCGGCGGCCAATTCCATTTGATCGTCAACTGCTTCAAGCGGCATGGCCTCCGCGTCGTCGGCCGTCATCTCCATCGCATCAAGTTCCAGCGGTTGCTCGTCGTCGAGCATCGCGGCCGCGGCGGCGTCGGCATCCCACGCGGCGACCGGTTCGAGTTCCTCGGAAAGTACGAGCTCGTCGCCCGCCAGTTCCAGCGGTTGCTCATCGTCGAGCATCGCGGCCGCGGCAGCGTCGGCATCCCACGCGGCGACCGGTTCGACATTGTCGGTGAGCGTGAGGTCGTCTCCCGCGAGATCTAGCGGTTGTTCATCTTCGAGGGCCGCCATCGGCGCCTCATCATCAAGCACCAGCGGAGCTTCGTCGTCGTTCAGGAAAGTATCGGCCGCATGCTCTGCGTCCCAAGCCGGCGCGGGCGACTCCGTCAAATCTTCCAGCGCGAGGTCGAATTCGAACTCGGAATCAGATTCGACCCGGGGCAGCAAAGGGTAGGGAACAACGTCACTGTCCATCGCAGTGCCGCTATTCATCGGTCCGATGAGATCCAAGCCAATGTGAAAATTCACCTCGTCTTCTTCCTCGATCGGCTTGGGCTTTCGCGTTGGAAGCAAGACCAGATCGTCGTGGACCGACTCCATAAGCGGTTCGTCGACTACCGCGGGTTGTTCGGCAGCAGAGGGAAGTACGAAGTCGAAGCCCAAAAAGTGGAAATGAACATCGGCCAGGCGCGGCGGTAACTGCTGATTGGACAGCACCGGCATCGGCTTTTCCCAATAGGTCGGCCTGACAAAATGCGATTTGTCGAGACTGAGTGCGTATTCCCATTCCTGTCGACAAAATGTCGACACGATCGAGTTGGATGACCAAAAGAGTTGGAAAACATCCGCCTGGCGGATCATATTTCTCAACTCATCGTTCCATTTTTGACCGGCGCGCAGGTGCTTCCAGTCGCGCAAATACTCATCTCCTAGAGGCTGAACGTGGCGCTCGAATTGCTCGACGATCGCCAAGTCTTTGTGGGAATAGGAAGCGAAGATCTTGCGATAGGGCTGAGCGGTCACAACCTCCTTGATGGGTTCATGGGTAGAAGCGACGCCGACGTGGTCTACTTTGATCACCAAAGGAATGTCGGCCAACAGAATGGACCCGAGAAAGACACTGATGTGCCCGCGCTTTGTTTGACCGAGAATCGCGGCCGGCGCCCAAAGTCGAAACTCCTCGCGGTGAACGGACTCGACCCAGCGAAACGTGCGACGCTCGGGATTGATTTTGAATCCTTTTAGTTCCGGCACGAACGTGATTTCTCCATCGTGCGGCACCGCGTGAAGGCTGTCTTGCACGGTCGCTTGGTAGTCTTTGATTGATTCGCCCAGGATCCGCGAGGCCTGGATTTTGACTTCTTGAACAGGGTCCGGCTCATGGGCAGGCGCGTCGGGCCGCTTTTCAGACAGGTGCGCGAAGGCCAACAGTTGATGCCAGCGTTCGGGTTCCACCACTTTGGGACGATGCACCGTGAACTGCACATTCTCGTCGAGGTAAATGGGCGACGGCTCGGCGGGCGGGGCTGCGGAATCGCGCAGGTCCAATTCAATATCGCTGTCTGAGCCCGAGGACAGATCGGACAACCCGACCTCGTCAAAGGACGGCTCGTCGAACGCGCAGGTGCGCTGCAAATGTTTTTCAAAGTACTTGCGAACTTGCTCGACGACCAAACGCCCGAACTCCTCAAAGCCTGTCAGTTCACGGTCTGCGGAGTTCCATGTGCAGGAATAATGGCAAACGGGATGTTTGTTCGTGGCCACGATCTGTTTGAGCTTATCTAACTTTTTTCGTTCATCCGCGCCGGCCGCCAAAAAGACTCGCGTTGAATCTTCGTCGCAGGTTTTGAGAAAGTCTGCATTGCGATAGAAGAAGGTGTACTGAGTATCCTTTTTGGTTCCCGCGTGACTCAACTCCAGATGGAAGCGAGAGACGTACTTCTTACCCTTCTTCAGCCACGGAAACGATCTTACGAGAAGGTCGTCGGATGCCGTCAGTTCCGGTCCCAAACGCTCGCCTAGCAGCAGGAGAAAAAAGGGTCGGCAGCGATCGATTGCCTGCAAGGCATCCCCCAAGCCGTCTTCGCCTTCGGGGTCGCCGGCCGCGGGATATGAGTCGGCCAGTTCGAATTGGCAACCATGTTTCTTGACCTGCTCCGCTAAAAAAGGAACCACGCGATCATGCAAGAACTTACGCTCGGCCTGCATATCGCGATGAGTGGCGCACAGGTACACTCGGAAGGTTGGAGTCTCGGAGTCCATCGTTCGCTTCTGCCGGAAAAGGTTGGTGCCGCAATCAAGAAGAACGGAAGAGAAGTTAGTCTAAACTTGCGTCGATCCGAATGCAACAAGCTTTCTCTTCTCCGAACGCACCAAGCGAGTCAGTTCTAGCAGCACCGGGGCAACAAAGGGGACGCAACTTTTTTCCGGAAAAAAGCTGCGTCCCAGTTGCGCCCCGTTTGTTTTTCCCATCGTTTTTTCCGTGTGAAAAACCGCCGGAACAGCAGTTCCTCATTGTCGGGAGTTTAGAAAGGGGACATTCAACATTTTCGAGAGAAAAGACGGGCGCCGTTTCCATCGGCATCTTCCGGAAGTGGCAGTGTTTCATAAGGTCGAAGACCACGTCGTCGTCTTCAAGTCCATGACCATCCTCCTAAGCTGGTGACAGGTCCGTTCTGTCCTCCTGATTGCTGCGCTACGAATGTCACCGTAGGAACCATCACGCGGAGCGTGATGGCTACGATGCAATTAGGAGCGCAGTTACCAGTAGCCGACTTTCATCCACACCGACAAATTTGCTTCTCCGAAACCGAATCGTATGCTTTGGGTTGGTTGGCCGACGCGCAACTGTCGCCTCGTCGTGAAAGTGTCAGGAAATGTCAGGAAATGTCATGCTGGGAAAAAAAGTTGGACTCAAAGATCGCGTTCGAATCGCCGGCTACCAGCACAGAACACGCGGTCCGCGAACTGGTGGAACAGATTGGAACACCGGAGAAAAAAGTTGAGGGCGACATTCCGAAATCCGCATTCCGCATTCGCTTGTTCGTCCCTCTTTACCCCCATCCGGACAATTCGTAAGATATTCGGTTCCCCCCATCAGATTGGATGGGATTTCGTACCCCCCGAGGAGGGTCTATACATGACTACCGACACCGCCAAAAAGAGCTAACCCGAGAGGATTGCATGTCCATCGTTCAAGTGAAAGAATTGCTCGAGGCCGGCGTCCATTACGGGCACCGAGCGAGCCGTTGGAACCCCAAGATGCGGCCGTATATCTACGGCAAACGCAACCTAATTCACATCGTCGATCTCCGCGAAACCGTTCGCGGCATTCTGCGTGGCTATCGCTATCTCTCCCAGGTCACGAGCAAGGGCAGCCTCGTGCTGTTCGTCGGCACCAAGCGTCAGGGGAAAGAGATCGTCGAACGCGAAGCGGCCCGCTGCAAGATGCCCTTCGTCAGCGAACGCTGGCTGGGCGGCACGCTTACCAACTACCGAACCATCCGTAATCGGCTGCGCCGTCTCGAAGAGCTGGAGGCCATGTGGCTGCCCGCTGGCGAAAGCCCGAGCCGGGTCGACATGCACGCCTACATCATGTCGATGATGGCGGAGTCGGGCAAACTCGATCCGCACAAGGCCCCGGATTCGGCCTTGGTTCGCACTTACTCGAAGAAGATGATCGCCAACCTCTCCCGCGAACTTACCAAGATTCGCCGGAACTTGCAGGGCATCCGCACCATGAACCGGTTGCCGGACGCTCTCGTGGTCGTCGATCCGAAACGCGAAGCCATCGCGGTGAAGGAAGCCCAGCGCATGGGCATCGCCACCGTGGCCCTGATCGATACGGACAGCGATCCCGATCCGGTCGACCTGCCGATCCCGGGCAACGATGACAGCATTCGCTCGATCGAAGTGATCCTGTCGAAGTTGGCCAGCGCGATCATCGAAGGCCGGGCAGCCCTGCCCCCGGACGACGGCAAGGGCGGCAAGCCGCGCTCCGGGCCACCGTACCAACAGCCAGCGCCGTACCAACAGCCAGCGCCGGTTCAGGCACCGATCCAGGCTCCGGCGCCAGTCAGCCCGAATGGAGCCGTCCCGGCCCCGAACCCGACGCCAGCGACCGCCGTCGTTGAATAATCCCGAATGCGACCATCGGAACGCGGAACGCGGAGTCATTCCGTTCCGCGTTCCCGCCTTCGTTTACGTTAGTTATTGGAGAGAAGCATGAGCACTGCTGTTACCGCCACCGCCGTCAACGAACTCCGCAAGCGGACCGACCAGCCCATGATGGACTGCAAATCGGCCCTGATCGAAGCTGCCGGCGATATGGATAAGGCGATCCTGATTCTTCGCGAACGGAATAGCAAAGTCTCCGTCAAGCGTTCGATGAACGAAACGGCCGAGGGCCGCATCGCAGTCTCCATCGACGCGGCCACGAAGACGGCTGCCATTGTCGACATGCGCTGCGAAAGCCCGCCGACGGCCAAGAACGATCAGTTCATCGCCCTGGCCAACGACGTTGCCAAGCAGATTGTCGCCAAGGACCCCAAGACCGTTGACGAACTGATGGCTCAACCGTTCGTCGGCGGAGCGGGGACCGTTCTGGACCGCATCAACGAAGTGATCGGTCTGATTCGCGAGAACATGAAGCCGAAGCGATTCACTTGCTTGACAGGCGGCGTGTTCGGCGAATATGTCCATCACGACGGTTCGGTCGGCGCCTTGATCCAGGTGGAAGGCAAGGACACGGCCGACGCCGCGATGCTGCGCGACATCTGTGCTCACGTGGTCGCCTTGAATCCGCAGTACCTTCGGATCGAGGACGTCCCGGCCGACATCGTCGTCAAGGAAAAGGATTTCCAGAAGCAGCAGATCGAAGCCGACCCGAAGAACACGGGCAAGCCTGCCAACATCCTCGAGAAGATCGTGGACGGCAAGATGCGCACGTGGTTCGGCGAATCGGTCCTGCTTGAGCAACTGGTTGCCAACCAGATGAAGTACGAAAAGAAGACGGTCGGGCAGGTCCTCAAGGCTGCCGGCCTGGAACTGGTCAAAGCCGTCCGCCTTAAGGTGGGCGAAGTCACTGCTTAATTCAAATAGCCCGCTGCGTCATGCGGCGGGCCTTCCCTTATCCTGACCCCGAACGAAGCGAAGAGATAACGATGCCTCACACAGCCAGTGCGAAGAAGTCGATACGGCAGACCGAGAAGCGGAATACCCGCAACAAGGCCGCCAAGAAAGCCATCAAGGTTCAGATCAAGAAGTTCCTGACTGCCGCCAAGGAAGGAACCCCCGAACAGAAAAAGGCCGAGTTCAGCTCGGCCGTCGGCAAGATCGATAAGGCGGCTCGGAATAACGTGATGCACAAGAACACCGCCTCGCGCCGCAAGTCGCAACTCGCCAAGATCCTGGCCGCCCCGCCGAAGAAGGCGCCGGCGGCGAAGTAGTTATTTGATGAGCGAGCCGTCCGTTCGGACGGCTCGACGCCTGTGGAAGCCATTTTTGATTGCCATGCGAATGGATCCTACCGTGGAGTCGCGCCCATGATCGTTGGAATTGATCCCAAGGTCGATTACGCCTTCAAGCATCTCTTCGGTCGCGAAACCTGCAAACCGTTGCTGATCAACGCGATCAACAGCGTCATTCAACCATCGCGCCTCGCGGTGGTTGATCTCGAACTGCTGAACCCGTTCAATCTCAAGCAATCGCTGGATGATAAGCTCTCGATCCTCGACATCAAGGCTCGCGATCAATCGGGCCGGTATTTCAATGTTGAAATGCAAATGCTCGGCGATCCGGCCTTTTTGAAGCGAATCCTCTTCTATTCGACTCGACTGCACCAGCAACAACTGGCAGAGGGTGAAGACTATGCATTGCTGCAACCAACCATCTCGATCGTCTTCCTCAATCAGATCATCTATCCGGACGTTCCGGATTGGCTCCTGAAATTCCAGATCCTGGAAGCCAGGCATCACTTTCGGATGACGGATGACCTCGAATTCCACTTGCTGGAGTTGCCGAAATTCACGAAGACGGCCGAGGAACTGACGAGCGATCTCGACATTTGGCTTTACTTTTTGCGCCACGCGGAGAAGATGGATTTAGCGGCATTGCCGACTGCCATGAAACGCCCCCTGATGCGGAAGGCCTTGGAGGAACTTAATTTGCTCACACAAGATGAACTGGAAAGGGCGCGATACGAAGATCGCTGGAAGGCGCGGATGGACGAGAGTTCACGCCAGGCGCAACTCCGTCGTGAGGATGAAGCTCGTCGCAAGGACGAGGAAGCTCGTCGCCAGGACGAGGAAGCTCGCCAGCGCGACGAGGAAGCTCGTCAGCGGGACGAGGAAGCTCGTCGCCAGGACGAGGAAGCTCGTCGCCAGGACGAGGAAGCTCGTCGCCAGGACGAGGAAGCTCGTCGCAAATTCGAGGAAGAACGACGCGCGTTTGCGATAGCCAAGGAAAAGGTGCTTGAAGAAGGACGTCGGGAGGGCAAAATCGAATTGGTCCAATCTCTCGAACGGCTCCTCAAGCGAGCCATAACACCTACCGAACAATTGATGGCAATGTCGCTTGATGACATGTCGCGACTCGCTCAGTCTCTCGAACAGTCAGTGCGCTCGAGTTCTTGAATGGATTGACGCGGAAGCCAACTTCGGGTGCGGCGGAAAGCTCGTTGTTTCTCGCCCGCACCAGCATATCATGACGTTTCGGTCGTGCTCCTCATTTATTCCAACAACTGAACTCCATCATGACCTACAACGTAGTTGATCTTACTGTGCTGGCCGCGTTGAAGAAATTCGACACGCCCACGATCTGCAATGTTCTCGAACTCTTCGACGTGCGGCCGCGGATAGCCGGGTATCTCGATGCCCGCATTCTGCCCTGCTATCCGAAGCTGCCGCCGATGGTTGGCTACGCGTGCACGGCTACGTTCCGGGCTGGTTCGTCGCCTCGATCGGGCGACGTCTACGCGGGAATGGGGAAGCAAGTGGAAGCGATTGCCGAGATGCCCGGGCCGGCGGTCGTCGTCTTTCAGGATCTGGATGATCCGGTCACCGCGGCCACGTTTGGCGAGGTCATGTGCACCACATACAAGGCGTTCGGATGCGCGGGCCTGATCACGAGCGGCACGGGCCGCGACCTCGATCAGGTCGAAGTGCTGGACTTCCCCTGTTTCACAAATGGCACGATCTGTTCGCACGGTTATTGCCAGATCGTCGATCTGCAGACGATGGTCCGCGTCGGCGGTATGAGCATCTACCCGGGCGATCTTCTGCATGGCGATCGCAACGGCGTCTCGACGATCCCCAATGACCTGGCGAGCGCTGTGGCCGACGCCTGCCCGCCGTTCATGGAAGCGGAATCCGTCGTTCTCAATTATCTGAAAGCGGGCAAGGTCGATGTGAAGGGGTTCAACGACCGCCGTGGCGAATGCCAGCGGCTGATCAAGGAGTTGGAAACCAAGATCAAGAAGGCTCTGAAAAGGTAAACGAGCACTAGAGCAACCACCCGAGCAGATAATTGATTAGCGTAAAGACGATCACCAGCAGGAACATGACCACCCACACTTGAAACGCAGTGCGCTCGGCCCGTGTGTTCGGCCGACCGCTCGCGGAATACATGGGCAACGGCGGGTAGACCGGTTCGGGAACGGGAGGAGTCGGAGTTGGGTTTGCCATGTTTTTCTCGGTCTCTACAGCGCGGTTGAAGTGTTCTTCGACTCGAACGAGCCGTGTCCTTGATCGATGATTTCGAATTCCCCGCTGATGACCGCCTCGTGGGCCGCATATTCGTCATCGGCACATCTCGTTCAAGCCAACATCTGGTGCTTGATCTTACCATGAACGTCCGTTAAGCGGAACTGTCGGCCCTGGAACTTGAACGTTAACTGAGTGTGATCGAACCCCAGCAGATGCAAAAGCGTTGCGTGCAGGTCGTGTACGTGAACGCGGTGTTCAACGGTATTGAAACCGAACTCGTCGGACGCCCCGAGCGTAATCCCCGGCTTGATGCCGCCGCCGGCGAACCACATCGTGAAGCAGTTGGGATGATGGTCACGGCCGTCGTTGCCGCCCTGCACCATGGGAGTTCGCCCGAATTCGCCGCCCCAGATGACGAGTGTGTCGTCGAGCATGCCGAGCCGTTTCAGATCTTTCACGAGCGCGGTCGACGCTTGATCGGTATCGAGGCAATTCTGTTTGATGTCCTTCACCAGGTTGCCATGCTGGTCCCAGGACTCGTGGAACAGTTGCACGAAGCGGACACCGCGTTCGAGCAAACGGCGCGCCAGCAGGCAATTGTTGGCAAACGAAGGCTTGCCGGGCTCGGCTCCGTAAAGATTCAGCACTTCCTTCGACTCCTCCGAAACATCCATGAGTTCCGGGGCGCTGGCCTGCATGCGGTAGGCCATCTCGAAGGAGTTGATGCGTGTCGCGATCTCGGGGTCGCCCACGGCGTCGAGCCGTAGCTGGTTCAGGCTTTTGATGGCGTCGAGCGAGTCGGATTGGACGGCATTGTCGATGCCGCGCGGATTGGAGAGGTAGAGCACCGGATCGCCGGCACTTCGGAACGGCACACCCTGGTAGACCGTGGGCAGAAAGCCCGAGCCCCAGCACGAGTTGCCGCCGCTCGGTCCCTTGCGGCCGGATTGCAGGACCACGAAGCCGGGCAGGTCGCGTGTCTCGCTGCCGAGGCCGTAGAGGGTCCAGGCGCCGAAACTCGGCCGGCCAAATTGCTGCGCTCCGGTGTTCATCATGATCTGACCCGGAGCGTGATTGAACGCATCGGTCGCCATCGATTTGACAATGGCGATGTCATCGACCACCGTTGCGAGATGAGGCAGAATCTCCGAGAGTTCCGCGCCCGATTGACCATGCCGGGCGAACTTGAACCGTGGCCCCAGGAACTTCGAGTTCGGTGTGATGAACGCCGCCCGGTAGCCCTCAATCAACTTGGGCGGCGGCAGTTGGCCATCGTATTTTGTTAGGGCTGGCTTATTGTCGAACAGTTCCAGATGGCTCGGCGCTCCGGCCATGAAGAGATAAATAACCCGCTTTGCCTTGGGCGCATGCTGCGGCGTGCGCGACGCCTGAGGATCAGCGAGACCTTGTTGGCGCAACAGATCGGTCAGCGCGATGGAGCCGAGGCCGATACCACAGTCGCGGAGGAACCAGCGGCGAGAAGGTCGCAAAGATTGATGGTTCATGGGTTCGGACGTCGTTTCACTCAGATCGTAATCGATTCAGCCGATTGGTCCAACTACCCGGTATTCGAGACGAATGAGTAATACCGATAATCAGCAACTCATCGGCCTCTAAAGCATAGATCACACGCTCATGAAATCGTCGGATGTAAAATTCACGTGTTTCGACATCATCCAGTCCGTCTTCTGTTCGTGAATAAAGTCAGGGTTGTTCCACTATCGCTTGAACAGACTGAACTAGTTCCAAGCGGAACCCGTCGCCGAGACCTTTCGACTGGGAATCGAGATATTTGGCGATGGATCGGGCGTCCTCAAGAGCCTCGGTGGTATAACGGGCGAGCATGAGTATAACTCTACTTAAGCGACTCTCTTAGATACGCATCGACCTCTTCAGGTGAATAGGTTTTCGATCGCCCAGACTTGTATTCCTCCCAGCGTCGCTTGATTTCCTCTTTCCAAGAAGACTGAACAGCATCGAGTTTGTCGGATGATTCATCAAGGCTTTTCAGGAGGCCGATCGCAAGCTGTTCGCGGTCTGCTGTGGGGAGCATAAGCAGGCTCCTTAATAATTCAGGAGTATTTGTCGCGGCTTCTCGAACGACGTTCGATTCGAGAGCAGCATTGCTCATGTGGCACCCGGACTGGCGTTGGGCGATTGACGGTTGTCTACTTCGATACATTCTAACAGAAATAACTACTTTCTAGCGGCACAGATGCCTTCACTTCAACGGTCGCAAGAACAGGTTCGCGAAGTCCATCTCCGTGCCGCTGTCCATCAGGGCGATCACGCCTAGTTTGGGCATCTTCGGCATGGCACGCTTTTCGATGACCGCTTTGCCGTTCAACGTTACATTCAGCACTCCGCCCCTGATCGAGATGATTGCTCTGTTCCACTGCCCCGGCGGCTTCAACTCGCTGACGACTTGGTCGGCCAGGAACTCGGCTCGCTCTTCGACATTCTCCATTAGAATCATGCGGCCGTCCGCTCGGGCGGTCAATGTCAACATGTAGTCCGGTCGTTCCCGCAGGATGAAAGCCGCCTGCCGGACCGATGTTTCCTTGCCCTTCTTGGCCGGGAGCATCCAGTCGACGACCATCTCGTAATCTCCCTGCTCCTTTTCGACATACAGGCTGCGCGATTCGGTTTCGCTCATGCCGTCGTAGTGCAGTTTCCAATCGCTCGGCTGCCAGTGCCCTTCATGACCGGGGTCCTTCTCGAAATTATCGAGGTCGAGCCCGGTATAAATGTTCTTGAAGCCTTTGGCCTCGTCGGCGATCTGGTCCGGTTTCGGCATCGTGCTCGGCAGTTCCTTGATCTTCAGATTGCGGAAACGGCACTCGGCTCCCTCGGATTCCAGGGCCAGATACCCCTTCCGTGGATTGCAAGCGCTCACGCCGGAGACTTCCTTGCCGTTGACGTGCAACTTGATGGCGCCGTCATTGGCGATCACCTTATAGTGGTTCCACTCGCCGGCTCCCTTGCAGAGTCGTTCGCTGGGCAGGCAGCGCATCGCCCCCTTGGGATGAGGCCGATCGGGCTTGCAAATCGCCCCCCAGATGGCGAAGACGTCGCCGTGGCTGGTGGCCCAATCCTTTTCGAAGTTGATCAACACTTGAACCTCAATGCCTCGGGTATATCCCGATCCGGTCGCGGGAATCGGATCGCCCCAGACGAACAAGCCGGAATTCGCCATCTTTTCCTTTTCGATGTGCATCCACTCGAACTCCATCACGAAGTTCTCGTACTGGCGCTCGGTCCGCATGAATCCGGTCGGCTTCCCCGTCGTGATGATCATGCCATCCTTCACATAGAACGTGTCCGGATGGCAGTTGACGTTCACCCAACCCGTCAGATCCTTGCCGTTGAACATCGACACATACTCCCCTTCCTTCGGTGCCTCGGCGAGTGCCGCACCAGAGAAGAGGAGAATGAGGAGAAGCGAGAGTTTCGCGGATGTCATGATGAACGCCTCGTCGAGGTTAGGTGGCCGGGGATCATGAATGGAGAATTTCAAACAGGTTTGAGGCCGTATTGGATCAAAGTCTTGCGCACGCGTTCCGTGCCGGCTTCATCGAGAGCGGTCATCGGCAGGCGTAGTTCGCCGGTGCCGCGGCCGAGCATGGCCATGGCGGTCTTCACGGGAATCGGGTTCGTCGCCACGCCCAGCATGTCGCGGCACAGGGGGAAGAGCTTGCGATGCCAGCGCAGTGCCTCTGCGAAGTTGCCAGACTCGAAGGCCTTCACGAGGGCCTTCATGTCAGCCGGCACGATGTTGCCGACAACCGAGACCACGCCGCGGCCGCCGATGCTCATCAATGGCAGCGTCAAGCTATCGTCGCCGGAGAGAATCGTCAGGTCGCACAAGGCGGCGATCTGCGAAGCCTGATCGAGCGAGCCGGTCGCTTCCTTGACGGCCACGATCGTCGGGCTCTCCTCGGCCATCCGGGCCATCGTTTCCGGCAGGATGTTCGAACCCGTGCGGCCGGGGATGTTGTAAATGACGATGGGAAGATCGACGGCCTGCGCCACGGTGGTGAAGTGGCGGAAGTAGCCTTCCTGCGTCGGCTTGTTGTAGTAGGGACCAACCAGCAGCGATCCGTCGGCACCGGCTTTCTTCGCGGCCTTCGTTAAACGGGCGGCTTCTTTCGTGCTGTTCGAACCGGTGCCGGCCATGACTTTGATGCGGCCGCGGGCTCGCTCGCACACCGCCGCGATGACGCGTTCGTGCTCGTCGTGATCGAGCGTCGGTGACTCGCCCGTCGTCCCGCATGGGGCCAGGCAATCGGTCCCTTGGGTGATGTGCCATTCGATCAAATTGCCGAGCTCGGCATAGTCGACCTCGCCGTTGCGGAACGGCGTTACGATGGCCACGGTCAGCCCGGCAAACTTCTCTCCACGCGTCATGATGGCATGCTCCCACTTGGTCAAAACTTGGAATCAAGTTGAACTATGGAATTCGCCGTCGCGTGCCATCGGTGTCACCGTTCGACGGGAATGTCGTAATGATTCTTGTCGCCCGGCGTGACGGTGAACGACAAGCCCGATTCGGCATAATTGCTGAAGCGTTCGTTGATCGGCGACGCGGCAGGCTGCTCAGGCGGCGGGGCGTCCATATCCTCCGGATTCGCGGCCGCCGGCGGCAGGACGATCACCAGATGCTCCCCTTCGACGGCGCCATCTTGATCCTTGCCCTGGATGTTCGTCTTTAAGGAAAAGGTCCCGTCCGCCTGGATGACGCCACGGGCTTTGACGCCTTTGGTCGCCGGCGCTTCGGAGCGGAACTCGACCAGGCCGGCGTTCATCTTCATGCCGTCCTTGAACTTGACCGTCCCCGACACGGCAAAGGTTTTGGGCGGTTCCTTCTTCTTGCAGCCGGTTGCGGACATCAGTACCAGTGAGATGCCCAAGGCAATCGTTATCCGTTGTCGCATGTGAGAGCCTCGACGAGAGAGAAGTTCGAGGGCGTCAAGCGTCGTTAGTCCCTGGGCGTATCTATTTTACCGTTGCATCATCTCACTTAGACATGTTTGCAATGCAATGAATGCAACACAATGAAACGATGCAACGAACCGCTTAAGCGAATCCTATCTTGAATCGGCAGGTTGGCAACACGTCCTTGTCCGGCTATCCTCAGAGGAGGGAGCGAACGCACCGCATCGTGAGAAGTCCATGTCGATCCAACCGACGTCGGCCGTGCAAGATTACCTGAAAGCGATCCACCGCTTGGGCGGGGCGGATCGTATCGTCTCGCCCGCGGAGATCGCCGCGACGCTCGAAGTCCGTGCCCCGTCCGTGACGGGGATGCTCAAACGCTTGGCGGAGTCCGACTACATCTCGTATGAATCCGGCAACGGAGCTCAGCTCAGTCCGAGCGGCGTAGCGGAAGCTCGCCGGGTCATCCGCCGGCATCGCCTGGTTGAAACATTCCTGACACGTGTCCTGGGGCTCGACTGGAGCGAAGTCGACGTCGAGGCCGAGGCGCTCGAGCATGCGATTTCGCCCCGCCTGGAAGCCGCCATCGCAAAGTATTTGGGGGAACCGCTCGAAGATCCCCACGGCCACGTCATCCCCACTTCCGATGGCAAGATGACCCAGCGTGATTTGCAGAGGCTGAATGAATTTCGCGCCGGGCAAATGATTGTCATTCGCGAGGTGCAGGACGACGACCCGGCCCGGCTCCGGCACTGGCAGGAACTCGGTCTCGTCCCCGGCACCCACGTCGAGATCGTCTCGTACCAGGAATTGGACGACATTTTCGAAATCCGCGTCGATGGGCGTTTGAACCGCCTCGGCAGTGAGGGTTTAGCCGGTTTGCGGGGAGAAATCCGTCCGGTTGACGCCGAGTAGCAATCCCTTTCATCTCTCGCGAATAACCGGCAAAATAGGCGTGATCGATTTCATCGATATAGTTTGACCGCCCTCTCGTCCTGATCTAGGGTTGTTTCGAGGACGGGCCCCGGAACACCCGCCTCACCATCCCGTAAATGACACCCATGTTTCACTCCGCCAGTGGGGGTTTTGTACCCATGCATCCGATGCTTTGTTGCCAGGTGGCCGCCTTGACCATTGCCGGCCTTTTTTACGTCTGGCGCGATGTGCTGAATCGCCGAAAAGAAAGCAAACTCATTCGCGAGCGCGTGACCTACATGCTGTGGGTTGCCGCCAATCGCTGATCTCAAACTCGGAATTCGGAATGCGGAATGCGGAATCAAGGAAGAGTACGCTTCCGGTCTTCATTCCGCGTTCCGAGTTCCGCATTCCGAATTGCGAAGATTGACCTCGCCGCGTTCCCGTTTAAGATGATGGGAATGCTGGCCAAACGAATTATCCCCTGTCTTGATGTCGATCGCGGCCGTGTCGTGAAGGGCATTCACTTCGTCGGGCTCCGCGATGCCGGAGATCCGATTGAGGTTGCCCGCGGCTATGAGGCCGACGGCGCCGACGAACTGGTCTTTCTCGACATCTCGGCCACTCATGAAGGCCGGTCGATTCTGCTCGATATGATCCGCAAGGTCGCGGAACAGATCTTCATGCCCTTTACGGTTGGCGGCGGCATCCGCACTCTCGCGGACGCCACGCAGATCATCCAGGCCGGGGCCGAGAAGGTCAGCATCAACTCATCCGCGGTCAAGAACCCCGATCTCATCACGGAAATATCGCAAAAGTTCGGCCGTTGCGCGACGGTCGTCAACATTGACCCGCGCCGCGTCCAGCGCGACGGCAAGGAATTTTGGGAAGTCCACATCAACGGTGGGCGAACGCCGACGGGCCTGGAGGCGGTCGCCTGGGCCAAACGAGCGGAAGAACTCGGCGCCGGTGAAATCGTTCTCACTTCAATGGATGCCGATGGCACCAAAAAAGGGTACGATCTGCCGATGACCGAAGCGGTCTCGAAAGCGGTCGGCATCCCGGTCGTCGCCAGCGGCGGGGCCGGTTCGCCCGAACACTTGTTGGAAGCGTTCCGTGTCGGGGCCGACGCCGCCCTGGCCGCCAGTATCTTCCATTACGGCGAATACAGCATCCCGGTCACCAAGAAATATCTCGCGGAACGGGGCGTGCCGATCCGGCTGCTTCCCCCGCGATGAATGAAGGAGGCCTGCCATGGCCGACGTCGAAGCCGATGATCCCATTGTGGAAAGCGCCCCCGCGCCGCACGAGGAGAAAGCCCCCGGCGCGGTGCGCGAGCCTGAAGTCAACAAGCTCTTCCGCATGGTCGTCAAGCACGAGGCGTCGGATTTGCACTTGAAGGTGGGCCTGCCGCCGATGATGCGTGTTCGCGGCGACATCTGCAAAACCAAGATGCGGCCGCTCACGCAAGAGGACATGGAGCGTTTGCTCCTCACCGTTCTCAAGCCGGAGCATCGCAAAATTCTCGATGACGAAGGCGGCGTCGACTACTCCTACGTCCTCGGCCAGGATGAATGCCGCTTTCGCGTCAGCCTTTTCAAGCAGCGCGGCCGGCTCTCGCTGGTCGCTCGCCGGGTCAACAGCTCCATCCCAAGCTTCGCGAATCTCGGTTTGCCGGATTCGATCGAGAAACTCTGTTTCTTCCCCGAAGGCCTGGTCATCTTGGCCGGCGTCACCGGCTCCGGCAAGTCGACGACCATTGCCTCCATGATCGACTTCATCGCCGGGCGTGAGGCGTTGCACATCCTCACAGTGGAAGACCCGATCGAGTTCACGTTCACCGATAAGAAATCGTACATCAACCAGCGCGAGATTGGCCTGGATGTGAAGGACTGGCACAAGGCACTCAAGGATGCCGTGCGTCAAGACCCGGACATCATCCTGGTCGGTGAGTTGCGCGACGTCGAAACCTTCGAAGCGGCTGTGCATGCCGCGGAAACGGGCCACTTGGTCTTCGGCACCATCCACGCTTCCAGCGCAGCCACGACGATCAATCGTATTCTCGATCTCTTCCCGCCCACGAAGCACTCGGCGATCCGCAAAGCCCTGGCGAACAACCTCAAGGCCATCGTCGCCCAAAAGTTACTGAAGGGGCTGAAGAAGTCGCGCGTTCCGACCAACGAAATCATGATCGTCAACCCGACGGTTCGCAAACTCATCACCGAAGGCGAGGACAACAAACTCCCCGACGCCATCAAGATCGGCTATCTCGAAGGGATGATCGACTTCACCGAGAACCTGCGGGTGCTGGTCGAACGAGGCGACGTCGACAAGGCTACCGCCCTTGAATTCGCGCCGGACCCTGACAAGCTCAAGATGGCCTTCAAGGGCATCAAAGTCGCCGCCTCGGGCATTCTGTAGAGGCGATTGGTGTTTACTCGTTCCCACGCTCCACGCGGCATTCGTGATCGGTTCCGGCTTCCGGGCGGAGAGTCGCTTCTCATCAACCCGAACTTCCGTAATTTCGAGATAGCGGATCGCGGGGACGTCCTCTTTCTCTTTCTGAGGGAGAGGAGCCGGATCGGGAGCACACGAAGTGAGCGCCAGCAGGCCGAAGGCTGCGATGACGGTGCGCATGCTCGTACTCCCGAAGACTGGCAAAACTAACTCTGTCAACAAGACGAGGGAGAGTTCGTCGTGGATTGCGACGAGTCGTGTTCTCACCTTGAGAACGTCCGCCGTGCGGCCCGTAGGCGGAAATCACTCCACCGTCACGCTCTTCGCCAGATTCCTCGGCTTGTCGACATCGCACCCGCGCAACAGGGCGATGTGGTACGACAACAATTGCAACGGCACGACGGTCACGAGCGGTTGCAAGTACTCGGGGACATCGGGGACGACGATCACTTCATCGGCTCGCGACATCACATGGTCCGTCACCGCGGCGTCGCCCTCGCTGGCGATGGCGATGACCGGGCCGCCACGGGCCTTCACTTCTTCCAGATTGCTCATGACCTTGTCGAAGATCGAGCCTCGAGGCACGAGGAAGATTGACGGCGTATAGGCATCGACCAGGGCGATCGGGCCATGTTTCATCTCCGCGGCCGGGTAGCCTTCCGCGTGGATGTAACTAATTTCCTTGAGCTTGAGCGCCCCTTCCAGAGCGACCGGGTAGAGATACTGCCGGCCCATGTAGAGCATGTTGTTGAAGCCGGCGTATTTCTCGGCGATGTGTTTGACATGGTCATGACACTTCAGCGTCTGGCGGATGAACTCCGGCATGGCGCGGAGTTCCTCGATCATCCGATTGCCCTGCGTGCTCGAAAGATGGCGCATGCGCCCGAAGAACAGAGCGAGTAGCGTGAGGACGGTCACTTGTGAGGTGAACGCCTTGGTGCTGGCGACACCGATCTCCGGGCCGGCGCGAAGGTAGACGCCGCCATCGGCTTCGCGGGCGATGGTGCTGCCGACGACGTTGCAGATCGAGAGGGCCGGATGTCCCTTGCGTTTCGATTCGCGGAGGGCGGCCAGGGTGTCGGCCGTCTCGCCCGATTGCGTGATGGCGATGACGATCGTCGACTGGTCGATGGGCGGATTGCGGTAGCGGAATTCGCTGGCGTATTCGACTTCCACGGGAATGCGGGCGAATTCTTCGAAGAGATATTCGCCCACGAGGCCTGCATGGTAGCTGGTGCCGCAGGCGGTCAAGATGATGCGTTCGGCACGCCGCAATTTCTGGGGGTCAAGGTTCAAGCCGCCGAAATGGGCCGAGGAGTCGGCATCGCCAAGCCGGCCGCGCATGGCGTTCTCGACCGCATCCGGTTGCTCGTAGATCTCTTTCAGCATGTAATGCGGGTAACTGCCGAGATCCGATTCATCCGCCGCCAAGTCGATCGATTGCACCTGGGCCGAGACCCGGTCGTGATCGCTATCGTAGATGTGCCATTCGTCTTCGGTCAGCACACAAAGCTGATGATCCTGAAGAAAAGCGACGCGCTGGGTGTGGCTCGAGAGAGCCGCGGGATCGCTGGCGAGATAGTGCTCTCCCTCGCCGATGCCGACCACCAGCGGGCTGCCCAAGCGGGCGCCTACGATGAGATTCGGATTGCGCGGGCTCACCACGGCCAGACCATAGGTCCCCTTCAACAGACCCAACGTTTTGCGGACCGCCTCAACGAGGCTGCCTGTCATGTGATAGGCGATCAACTGGGCGATCACTTCTGTATCGGTCTGGCTCTTGAAGACGACACCTTCGCCCTGGAGATGCTTCTTGAGCGACGTGTAATTTTCGATGACGCCGTTATGGACGACGGCAACGGCGCCGTCTCCCACACCAGCTACATGAGGATGAGCATTGATGTCATTCGGCGGCCCATGCGTTGCCCAGCGCGTGTGGCTGATGCCGATGCTGCCTGGCGCGGGCGAAGTTTGCAGGAAACCGCTCAGTTCGCTGACCCGCCCGGCTTTCTTTCTCAGGTGCATCTGGCTGCCCGTCAGCGTCGCGATGCCAGCGCTATCGTAGCCCCGATACTCGAGTCGGCGAAGCCCGTCGACGAGGATCGGTTCCGCCTTCCGTTTCCCGACGTAACCAACGATTCCGCACATCCTGGCATTCCTCTGGATCGAGTAGTTCCTTTCACAAGTATAGATGGGGAATACTCGACGCGTAACCCCGATTCGTCGATGTGAACAGGGAAAGATGCACGACACGGCTTGGTCGCGAAGAGGATAAACAAGGTTTCATCGCGGAGGTCCTTTGCCCGTCGGGGGTCCGTGAGAATTGAGCGTCGCGTTAGTTGAAGAGAAGCAAAACACTTGCCAGAAGTTTGGAGCACCTGATGCGTAGGCACGCGAGATGCAGCAGAAAGAAGCATCGATTGTGCGATCCGGTACTTCAGGCAAACGATGTAACAAAAACGGGATGTCGGCAGAGCCAATCGCTAAATTGAGAAACAGGATGCGCACGGCAGGCAGTTGGCGGTTCGTTCAGTCGAGGCCGGCAGTTCATTTCAGATTTCTTTGCATTGAGGAGTTGCACATGGATTTCTCCGCGAATACGAGCAAACAAAGCCCCCGAGTTTTGGTGGTCGAGGATGACCCGGACACCGCGCGGTCGTTGGCAGTTCTTCTTGGCGGGTGGGGCTACCAGGCCGAAGTAACGCATGATGGCGAACAAGCCGAGAAGGCTGCCCTGGCGCGACGACCCGACGCCGTCATCCTTGACATCGGCTTGCCTAAAAAGAACGGTCTCGAAGTCGCTCGATCGTTACGCGGTCATTTCAGCACGGAATTGCTTATTATTGCGGTGACAGGGCGATCCCAACCGCTTGATCAAGTAGCGTGCGCGGCTGCCGGAATTGACATTCATTTCCCGAAGCCGGCAGACCCCGAAAAGATTCGCGAGGCATTGGCTCGGTTTTTGGAAGCCTGAACCAAACATTCATCCAACTACCGAAGACATCAGCGTTTCCAGGGTGTCGTAATCGACCGGCTTGGTGAGGTGCTTATCAATGCCGACTTGCCGGCAACGCTCTCGATCTTCTTCTTGTCCGAAGCCGCTAACGGCCACTAACAGGATGCTTCGACTTTCCGGCTCCGCGCGAAGACGCCGCGCCACCTCGTAGCCGTCGAACCCCGGAAAGCCGATGTGAAGAAGCAGCACATCGGGCCGGAAAGTCGCGGTCGCTTCCAACGCTTTAGGGCCATCATGCGCCAGCCGCACGTCGTGCCCGGCCCGTTCCAAGAGCATAGCCAAGGTGTCCGCCGCGTGTTTGTTGTCATCAACCACCAACACCTGACGTCGCCTCGTGAATTTTTGTTTCGGAGTTCGCTCCACGATTCCGGCCGAAGGATTCTTTTCAATTTCGCCAATTGGCAAGTGAACGGTGAATTCACTTCCTTGACCAAGTCCAGCACTGAGTGCCTCCACCCGACCGCCGTGTAATTCGACCAGCCGGCGAACAAGCGTCAAACCGACCCCGAGCCCTCCTTGAGCGCGATCAATCGAATGGTCCATTTGGGTGAACATATCGAAGGTGCGAGTTAACATGTCAGTCGGAATGCCAGAACCCGTATCGCGCACCCGAATCACAGCTTCGTTAAGTTCCTTTGCAACAGCCAGCCAGATGTGGCCGCCCTCGGGTGTGTATTTCGCTGCGTTATTAAGCAAGTTCGAGAACACTTGCGCCAACCGGGCCGGGTCGCCGATTAGCTGGATCGGTTGCTCGGGCAACGAAACGCTGAGCTCGTGACGATGCCGTTGAATGGTCGGGCGAATGGTCTCGATGGCGCTCGCGACATCGTCGGCCAAATCAACGACCCGCGTTTGCAGGTGAATCTTCCCCCGCGTGATTCGGGAGACGTCGAGTAAGTCGTCCACCAGCCGTACGAGATGCGTCACCTGCCGATCGATCACATCGCGAGCCCAGACAACTTGAGGATGATCGATGCCGCATTGCCGGATGACATGCACGGCATTCCGGACAGGCGCCAGCGGGTTGCGTAACTCATGAGACAACATGGCCAGAAACTCGTTTTTCCGGCGATCGTTTTCCTGGATGTCGCGGTACAAGCGGGCATTGTCGAGAGCGCTGGCGGCCCGTTCCGCCAGATCCTCGACGAGCGGTCGGGCTAAAGCGGTGTTCCCGATCGCAACGCGCGACGGTCAGCGCTCCGAAGACGTGGCCGCGCGCGGGCAGCGGTATCACCAGCGACGAACAGATTCGACGGGCAGGCATGCCCACGCCGTCAAAGGGATGCGGCAGATCGAGGTCTTCGAGCAACTCGGCTTTGCCGGTTGCCAGTGTGCGGTCGTGACTTTTACGAAGCTGATCGTTCGGCGCCTCTTTTTCGCTCATTACGGTGAAGACGATCTCGTCAGACCCGAAGCGACGCCAGGCGAATTCGCATTTCCAGTCCGGCGCGGCCCCTTCGGTTCGAGAGACCGCCGCGAGATCGCCCAAAGACGGAACGACTAGACGCAACAAACCACGCACGGTTGTCTCAAAATCAAGCGAAGTTGTCAGCACGCGGCTGGCCTCGGCAAGAAAGGCGGAGCGACGAGCCGATTCTTCGGCGGCCGCCCGTTTCGTCTGCTCAATGGCCTGATGGGCGACTTGCTGCCGCATGCGAAACAGTTCAACAAACACGCGGACTTTGGCCCGCAAGATTTCCGGCACCACGGGCGTGGGGATATAATCCACGCCGCCCGTGGCGTAGCCCTGAGAGGTTTGCACTTCGTCGGCGAAGGCAGTCAGAAAGATGATCGGGGTATGAGTGGAACGTTTGCGTTGACGGATGAGGTGCGCCGTCTCGAAACCATTCATGTCGGGCATATTCACATCAAGAAGGATCACCGCGAAGTCCTTCTTCAGAACTTCCCTAAGTGCATCACTCCCGGACTTGGCACAGACCAGATTTTGCCCCATTTCCTCGAGAATCGTCCGGTAGACCAGGTGCTTTTCAGGGAGGTCATCCACGATCAGAATGTTCGTCTTGTCGTTTTCCAACATGATTGAACCCCCGCCTGTGCATCAATCCAAGTTGTTCTGAGCACCCTGTTGAAGTCGGACACCAATTCCCTTTTTCAATCACTCTCACCTTTGATCCTATGGATGCAACCAAGCGCGATGGACCGAGAACATCTGATCGGTATCCACCGGCTTCGAAAGATAGTCCCATGCGCCGGCTTCGATGCACTTGTCTCGATCACCCTTCATGGCCTTGGCGGTCACCGCGACGATCGGCATATTCTTCAGTCGCGGAATCTTGCGGATATCCCTCATCGTTTCCATGCCGTCCATTTTAGGCATCATGATATCCATGAGCACAATGTCGATATCTGGATCTTCCTGAAGGATGCGGATGGCATCGCGGCCGTTGTCGGCGGAAATGATCGCCATCGCGTGTTCTTCAAGCACGGACGAGAGAGCGAAAATATTTCGCATATCGTCGTCGACGATCAGTACTTTCTTCCCCGCAAGCAACCGATCCGCCTGGTGGAGGTTGAAGAGCATCTGCCGTTTGTTTTCCGGCAGCTTGGCCACATTGCGATGCAAGAAGAAGACGCTGAGATCGAGCAATCGCTCGGGCGTATGAGCCCGGCGGACCGTGCAGTTTTCGGACAGCCGCTTCCACGCTCCGTCATCTTCACCCTCACCAAAGATGATCACGGGCAAACGCGAAAAGCCAAATTCCCGCCCCTGCAAGGCCGTGTTCAATTCATCAGCGAGCTTGCCAACCTCGGGGGAGAGGATCGCACAGTCGATCCGCCGTTCCCGCAACATTTGCAGGGCCGCGTAGCTGTCGGGCACCGCGGTTACCTGAACGTCGTCGGCGCCGATCGCGGCGACAACTCGTTCGCGCTTTTGCGAGTCGGGCTCGACGACGAGCAGGCTCATCACTGGTCGTGTGATGAAATCCGCGATTCCATCGAGTAGGTTGTCCAAGACGTCGCGGCTTTGGATAGGCTTGGCCACGAAGGCTAGCGCCCCCGATGCCAAGGCCCGTTCGCGTGATTCATCCGTCGAGATCACGCAGATGGGAGTATGACGGGTTGCAAGATCGTTCTTGAGACGTTCCAGAACTCGCCAACCCTCAATGTCGGGAAGGAAGATATCCAGTGTAATTGCGTGCGGCTTATATTCCCGCGCCATAGCCAACGCGTTCGCGCCCAGGGACGTCACCAATCCCTTGAAGCCGCGCTCCCGTGCCGTATCGAGCAGGAAGCGGGCGAACGCACTGAGCAAAACCGTCATTTCACTAGTCGCGGGCGTTTCGAGCATGGTTTTCAGGGAGTCCTCGGATGCCATTCGAAGATTCGGAGAATGCGTTCGTCATTGAACACAGGTATGGTTGGGAAGGGTAATTCGGCGGCAAAATCGTCGCAAGTAACATGCCGGAAATTGGTAAGGGATTTGCATTGAGGCAACTCGCTTTTGATCTCAGGCCAATGATGAATGAGAATACCCCCCATCGGAGCCAAACTCGAAGAATCACGCATAAGGTTAATGTAAGTTCAGACAAACCGAGGAGGCATCAAAAGACGGACGGTATCCATTCTATAACATGTTGCTATGAAACAAGTTATGATGCTCTATTTTTGAAGAAAAGTTGAAGGCTGATTTCGTGCAACGTCAAAGGTGTGGCTTCCATCATAAAATGGTAAATGGGATGCTTGTTGATTGAGAAGCCCGAACGATCATGTAAGCGTAAACGTGAATAGCACTAGTCGGGAGGAGCCGACCGTGAAATCGCGAAGAATTCTGCCTATCGTTAGGAAGTTCGCTTCCATGTAGGCGGGACAAAGATTCTTTTGCCACATTTGAAAAATCAAGTACACATGATATAGAGGAGAGAAAATGGACGCAGATGCGGCGCAGGTCATTTCAGAACGTGATCAACTCTGGACGAGTCTTTGGACACTTCGTGGCGAGATCGAACAATTGGCCCAAGGAGCGTTGGACGGAAGCGAGCGACAAAATCAGCTCATTCAGGTACTTGCTCGAATTGTCACCGCGGAGCTTGAGTTTCGATCGTGTGCAGAGACTCTTTCCTGAACACGATCATTTCGGAACTGCAAGAACGTCTGTCTTTTTTGATGCGTGTTCACGCAAGACCCTCTCCAGTTCTATGGGGTCGGCTGGCTTGGAGAAAAAGCGGTTGAATCCCGCCCGGCTCGCGTTCTCCTTTACGTTGTCGGTGGAAAACGCTGACACGGCAACGACAAACGGCGCACTACCGCGTACGCGGCGAATATAGGCGGCAACATCATAGCCGCTTCGACCAGGCAGCCCGATATCACACAGAATGACATCGTACTCTGAGTCTTCCACCATCCGCACGGCTTGATCGCCATCATACGCGATACTAACGTTGTAACCGTTATTGCGCAATATGAACGCCAAGCTATCAGCGACATCGCGATTGTCTTCCACGACAAGGAGCGAGCGCAGGACAGTTGGTGGTGACTCGGTAGTTTTCATAGAGACTTCAATCGGGTTAGACCGTGTAAACGGATGAAGAAACCAATCTGCAACTCGTGTACCGCCGACCTTTGGATTTCCTCTTACACCACGGTCATGAACGACGGTTTAGGCACGCGATCGCGGCCAATCGCTTTTTGTACAATTCCCAACTCACCCAATCGGAGACCGCACGATGTTGCTTGATTTATTTGCCATTCTGCCGATCCTTGCCATGGGCGCGGGGGGGCCGCTGTTCCACGTCAGACCTAGTCAAAGATCGCCGCTCACGTTGCTCAAGGTCGAGAAGCGAACTTCCCGTCGCGGTCCGTGCCGAAGCAAGTCGAGAGGGCAAAGGCGAACGAATGGACTGCAAGCTTAGTGATTATAACCGGCATGATAGTTGCGTACGTCAAAGTTCAAGTCTTGGGTCGTGTATCGGCAGGTCCGGGGGCAGGCGACAAATTCAGGGCCGTGTTCACGAGCCCGACGTGCGTGAAGGCTTGCGGGAAATTGCCTATCAATCGGCCCGATCTTGTGTCGTACTCTTCCGAGATTAGACCGACATCGTTGCAGAGCCCCAAGAGACGTTCGAAAAGACGGCGGGCATCGGCTTCCCGGCCCATCAAGTGAAGATTGTCCGCCAGCCAAAAGGAACAGGGCAGGAACGTCCCCTCACCCACGGGAAGGCCATCGACCGATTCTTGCGGAACATATCGAGCCACAAAGCCATCGGCCATGAGCCCTTTCTCGATGGCTTTAACGGTCCCAATCACCCGGGGATCTTTCGCCGGCAGGAACCCAACCAACGGGATCATGAGCAAGCTGGCATCCAACTCACGCGAACCGTACGATTGCACGAATGATCCCAATTCGGCATTGAATCCTTCACTGCACACCTGGGCGTGAATCGCGTCGCGGACCTCTCGCCAGCGGTCGACGGGACCATCCAACTTGAAGCGTTCGATCGCCTTGACTCCTCGATCGAGCGCGACCCACGCCATCACTTTCGAGTGTGTGAAATGCCGGCGTGGGCCGCGCACTTCCCAAATTCCCTCATCGGGCCTTTTCCAGGCGGTCTCGACAAATTCCAGAATCGCTTGGCCGCTGGCCCAGGCATCCGCCAGCGGTTCGAGCCCCAAGAGTCGGGCGTGATAGAGAGCGTCGAGCACTTCGCCGTAGACGTCGAGTTGAAACTGCTGCGCGGCCGCGTTGCCAATGCGGACCGGACGAGAATTTTCGTAGCCGGGCAGCCAGGTCAACTCGAGTTCGGTCAGTCGGCGTTCGCCGGCGAGGCCATACAAGATCTGCATCTCGGCCGGTTTGCCCGCGATGGCGCGGAGAAGCCACGCTCGCCACGCTCGGGCCTCGTCCAGATAGCCGGTGTTCATCAAGGAAAAGAGCGTGAAGGTGGCGTCCCGCAGCCAGCAGAAGCGATAGTCCCAGTTCCGCACGCCGCCGAGATGTTCGGGAAGTGAAGTTGTGGGAGCGGCAACGATTCCACCGGTCGGGGCATAGTTCAAGGCTTTGAGCGTGATCAGCGAACGTAAGACGGCGTCACGCCATTCACCCCGGTAGGTGCAGCGGCTTGACCATTCCCGCCACCATTTTTCGGTGCCGAGGATGGCCCACCAGGGATCGATCGGCGCCGGCATCTCTTCGTGAGATGGATGCCAAATCATAGTGAACGATTCACGTTGTCCGGCGGTCACTACAAAGTCAGCGACGATCGTAGCGCCTTCTCGCCGTAACGGCACGGGGGTGATGAGCAAAGCTCGATCGGGACCGCCGATGGCTGACATACCGCCATCGATCCGCTGAATCCACGGCAAGATCGCGCCGTAGTCGAAGCGGACGATGAACTCCATCCGCATCCGCACTTGGCCGCGTTTTCCTTCCACGACGCGGACGAGATCCGGCGCCTGCACCCGCATTGGCATGCAATCGGTGACGGTTACCGCGCCTTCGTCCGTCTCGTAGTCGGTTTCGAGAACGAGCGTTCCCTCGCGATAATGTCGTCGGATGGAGCGGGGTTCGGATGCCGGAGTCAATAGCCAACGGCCATGTTCCGGCGTCCCAAGAAGTGCGGCAAAACATGCGCCTGAGTCGAAACGTGGGACGCATAGCCAGTCAATAGAGCCGTCACGGCTCACCAAAGCCGCCGTGTGGCAATCGCCAATCAATGCGTAGTCTTCGAGTCGAGAGGCCATGGGACGTTCCGTCGCTCCATCGCATCCCAGGTTGAAGTGGGAATTGGTTGATGCTTCGATCCCTGCTCAGCGAACCTGCACCAAAATCCGATTCGCCCGGATCGGCAGATCGGTCTCCACCCGAACGACGTGAAGAGCGATCTGCTTATCATAAAAGTAGTCGGCTTCACCACAAAGGACGAGGCCATCTTCCTCGTATTTAAATGAGAAATGACGGATGCGGCCGCGCAGTCTGTCGCGAACTTGAGCTTCTAGCTGGGTGAGATCCGGTGCGGTGATCTCGCTCTCAACCACGCCACGTTCTTGAAAAATTTGCGGCATCATGTGGGTGCTGTCCATTAGCTCGGATGCGTGATTGATGTCTTGGGGAAACGTCAGTTGGACTAAGGCGGCTAAGGTTTTTCATCTACTTCGAAATGAATCGCTTGCCACCGATCAAGTTTGGCTGTTTTCGAGTCTTATTCTCAGATAGGACAAAAGATCTCCCGGTAAATTAGCCCCTATCCTTCTACTTACTATTGTCTAGTTGTTGAACAAGATGTATTCCGAGGTTGGATCGAGCACCGCATCACCGGGAGATGTCGATAATAGATGCAACCAGCATGCCAAACAAGTTTGTTTCGGGCGAGAAGTCGAAAGGTTGTGTACGAGCGGGGTTCGAATCGACTTAAAGTATTACCTAGTAAGCATTAGCAATGAGCACGCCCTGGTCAGTCACGGCACTGAGTTACTAGCTGACGTTCTACGAAACATCAGGCAATTTCCGAATCGGCAGCGAGTTTCCCATCAATGTGTAACCCTCTTCCCAGCACTGCGACCTAGAAGAATTCGCAATCAACCGGGCTGAGGGACCAAATTTGGTTCTGCGGCAGAAATGCGAACGGATTCTGATTGCGCCCGACGAGATTCTATCTCCGCCTCGGGGGCCGCCATTGCGGCGTTTCGGCAATGGCCTGAAATGGTGAGGACGGGGCAGGGGGACTTGCGGACAATCTGTTCCGCCACGCTGCCCATGAGGAGTCGCGACAATCCGGTGCGGCCATGGGTTCCCATCACGATCAGGTCCGCATTGATCTCGCTCGCCACGTGCAAAATCTGTCCAACTGGCTCGCCGTCTTCCAGCCGCCTTTCAATCATCAGGGAACCGGCTGAGACGTTCGCGCGTTCAAGTTGTTCCTGCAGCTCTTGAAGCAGGAACTTCGTATGGTCGGGCACGTTCCCGTCGGCAAAAGCGATGTCTGGCGGCGCCATGACGTGAAGAATCACGAGTTTAGCATGGTAATCTCGTGCCAGGGAACACGAGAGATGGAAAGCATTCGCGGCGAATGCCGAGAAGTCGGTCGGGTGAAGAATCGTACGGATGGCAAGCATATGATGCGCTCCTTGGGAATCGATGGCAAAAGACATTTGTTAGTTCGACATGTTCGCCACGTCGATTCCGAGAGCCGTGGCTAACTGGATCTGATGATCCTGTTCCTGAACGAGTATCTCTCGAATGTGCTCTGCCATGGCAAATTCGCCGAGTGCCTCGCATTGACGAACGCGATCTCGGTAATGCTTCACGGTTTCGTTTTCATTGTCCAGGTCGAAGCGAAGCATTTCTTCCGCCTTGTTAGAAATCTTCACCGGTTTCGGCGTGACGCAAGGCGTGCCGCCGAGATAGTCGATCTGCTTGGCGATCGCCAAGGCGTGCTGGAGCTCTTCCCCCGCGTGGATTTCCAACTCGGCAGCGATGTTCATGTATTGCGCGCCTTTGAGCATTTGGGAATACACGACATAGCCGATTACCGCCTGATACTCGCGTGCCAGATCCTCGTTGAGCAGGTCGATGAGTTGTTGCCGGCTCAGGTGCTGTGTTTGCTCGGTAACCTGGGGCGTTTTGGAATTGAGCGTTTCAGCCATCGGAAGCTCCTTCGTTGCGTTCTGAATATCGATCGGCCAAGTGCCGAGACTTTCGAGGATGTTCTTGCTGAGTGATGCAAGTGCTGTGCCGTGACGGTCGAACCCCGAGCCGACTTGAATGGCGGCTTTTGCAGAACGCTGACGCTGAAGCTTGAGAAGTGAACTGCCGATTGATCCGAAGCCGACGCCTTATTCTTTCCCTCTCGGCTTTTGCATCATCAGGTCTTCGATAACCTGCTCCTTTTGGCTGATCGCCGAAACCGCTCGGCATCACATTTGCCTTATTGTGCGCCGGAGACCACATTCTCCCTCCCTCGCGGCCGGGAATCGGCCGAGACTTTTTCAACACGGAGTGACATCATGGCTGCTACAACCAGTCCGACCCGGCAGAAATGGGAAGGCCGCTGGGACCAACTCGTCGGCAAGGCCAAAAAGGCCTGGGGCGACTTGACCGATGACGACATCATGAAAGCGAAAGGCGACTACGAAGAGTTGCTGGGCCAGATCAAGACGCGCACCGGCCGCACGCGTGAAGAAATCGAAAAAATGCTCGACGAATAGCCAAAAGTCTTGTCCAAAAGGGGGGACGATCGCAATCCCGCTAGTGCGGTCGGTTGCGGGTGTCCTCTCTCTATTTGAGGAGCCGATTCCATGAAGATCTTTCATTGCGATAACTGTCAGCAAGTGGTTTTCTTCGAGAATGTGCGATGCGTGAATTGCGACCATCTTCTGGCTTATTTGCCGGACTCCATGTCGATCGGCTCGCTCGAACCGGTAGATGACGTGACTTGGCGGTCGCCTGCTTAAAAGCCGGATAGCACTCTCTACCGGCTCTGCGAGAACTATTCGAAGCATGACGTCTGCAATTGGGCGATTCCCAAAGATTGACCCACACAAGCTTTGCTCGTCCTGCCGGCTTACACATGTGATTCCGGATCTGGGAAAACCCGGGCAAAAAGAAGCATGGTATCGCCTGGAGACCGCCAAGCGCCGGTTGGTGTATAGCCTCCTGGATCTTGATGTTCCCGTTTTGAACAAGCTCGACGATTCGAAAGATGGATTGTCGTTCGAATTCCTCGCGGATCCTGATCCGGACGGCAAGGACGCCAAGCCAGTTCTCACCGGCCATGCCGACGGCGTCATCACGATCAACCTGGCGGAAGCGGACAGCGCGGAACGCGAGAAACGCCGGATCGAAATGAACGGGCCATACCGCACTGTTCTCGGCCATTTCCGCCATGAAGTGGGGCACTACTACTGGGATCGCTTGATTCGAGACAGCGATCGCCTCGCCGATTTTCGCGCCCTGTTCGGCGACGATCAGAAGGACTACCAGGAAGCGTTGAAGCATCACTACAGCAAGGGGCCGAATCCGGAATGGCAGCAGCAATACGTGAGCGCCTACGCTAGTGTTCACCCCTGGGAAGACGGGGCAGAAACCTGGGCTCACTACCTTCACACGCACGACGTCCTGGAATCCGCTTACGCGTGCGGTCTCACGCTTCGACCACGGGGGGGCGAATGAGCCGAAAATCAAAGCCGTTCCGCGACCGCGTCCCGATCGACCGGAATCGTTCAACCACATGATCAAGTGCTGGTTTCCATTGACCTACCTCTTGAACAACTTGAATCGCGATCTGGGCCTGCCCGACGGTTATCCGTTCGTTCTTTCGGAACCGGTAATCGAAAAGTTACGATTCGTTCACGAAACGATCGGTTCCGCAAGTTCCTGATCGAACCGCGCCACGCGTTTCGCAGCGATCGGCAGGACCATTCCCACTGATCGCGGATTTTCCAGGAGAACACGTGTTTGGGAGGAGGAAATCACGAGTTTTCACGTCGGTTGTCGACATGGCATGGATGTTGCATCTGAATGGGTCATGTCGAAATGCGTCGGGCATTTCCCAACGTGCGATTCGAGACGCGGGGCGTTTCGATGAACCTTCACTGGAGGATGCAGTCATGAATGCGACCAACTTGCAGGGCAACTGGAACGAAGTCAAAGGCAAGGTCAAAACCAAATGGGGCCGCCTTACCGATGACGACCTGATGCAGGCCGAAGGCCGTAAAGATCGGCTCGTCGGCATGATTCAACAGCGTTACGGCATCGCTCGTGAAAAGGCCGAGGAGCAACTCGACGAGTTCATGGGCGGAGCCGAAGGCTGGATGTCCCGTGCCAAAGAAGGCGCTCAGGACGTCGTGGCTCGCGCCAAGGAAGGCGCTCATGATGTCGTCGAAAAGGGCAAGGAAGTCGTCGAGAAGGGCAAGGAGTATGTCGAGAAGGGTAAGGATTACGTTCAGAACACCAACGCCTCCCAGATGGCGACGGATCTGAAGGACCTGATCGGCCGCAATCCCGTCCAGTGTGCGATCATCGGCCTCGGGCTGGGGTTCCTCATTGGCCGCCTGCTCACTTCCTCCAAAGGGAGCTAACTCGTGAAACTTTCTACTCTGCTTCAGATCATCGGCTCCGGTTCGGTCCTGATGGTCGTGGGCGTGGCCTTGATTTTATTCGGGGCCGCGTACGGCTTTAGCGCCGGAACGGGCGTGCCCTTATGGGTCTCACTCGTGGGACTCGGGCTGTTAGCGACGGTCGTTGGCATCTTCGTCATCGATCGCGGCAGCGTGGAAGCAGAAGAAGAAGTGAAAAAGTTGCCGATGATCGATGCTCTACGCAGCCCTTACTTGTTGCTGGGAGCATCTGTCGTCGTCGGCCTCCTCGTCGCCCGGCTTACGCGCAAACGGCCCGTGATTGTCGAACATGCTACAGTTCGAGAGATCGACGAGGAGCCGCCGGTTCCGCTCGTCGACGAGACGTTGAAGAAAACTGAGGGGCTTAATATCCCCAGTTTAGTGAGCGCCCACCTGCTTCAACTCGGCGCGATGGCCGGCGACATGGCCATCAATTTGGGAATGAAGTCGCTCGGCATTCCGTCCATGAGGGAATTCCTCGACGGAATTCT
>Ga0105047_10002853_pt1 | contig 30695 bp, 20 predicted proteins | sample MAT04_FD_78384 | JGI IMG/M metagenome (GOLD analysis project Ga0105047, IMG submission 78384) | Freshwater microbial communities from Lake Fryxell liftoff mats and glacier meltwater in Antarctica - MAT-04 (megahit assembly) | ecosystem: Environmental > Aquatic > Freshwater > Ice > Liftoff... | reverse complement strand
GCGAAGGCAGGTTGCTGGTGGCTCGGGTTAACCGACGTACGCCGGGTAATCCGAATAGCCCTTCGCTCCAGGGGTGTAGAAGGTCGACGGGTCCGGGGCAACCAGGGGCCAGTTGTTTTGGAAGCGTTCGACGAGGTCGGGGTTCGAGATGTAGTTGGCGCCGTAGGAGACGAGATCGGCTTCCTTCGATTCGATGAGTTGGGCGCCGGTTTCCTGCGTCAGGCCGGAGTTTACGATTACCGTTCCGGGGAAGTTCGCGCGGATGGCGGCCCAGTGGTTGAAATGGGGAGCATGCGGTTTGACGATGTGCAGCCAGGCGGCATTGCGTTTGGCGAGTTCCGCGGCGAGAAGCGGGTAGGTGATGGCCGCGTCGGGGTCGGAAATGTCGTTGAAGGCGCCGGCGGGGCTGATACGGACGCCGATATGCGCGGCGTCCCAGGCGGCGGCCATGGCGTCGAAAACTTCCAGGACGAAGCGGATTCGGTTCTCAGGCGAACCGCCGTATTCGTCCGTCCGCCGATTGGTATTGGGGCTGAGGAACTGGTTGGGCAAATAGCCGTTTGCGGAGTGAAGTTCGACGCCGTCGAAACCGGCGTCGCGGGCGTTGCGGGTGGCTTGGCCGTACTGTTCAATGGTCGCGCGGATGCCTTCCAGCGTGAGCTCTTCCGGGATGGGCATGGGCTGCATGCCATTTGCGTCGGTCCACATGTTTCCCTTGGCGGCGACGGGCGAGGGAGCGACGATGCGCGCTCCAGCAGGTTGATTATCGGGATGCGCGATGCGGCCGACGTGCATGAGCTGGATGGCGATGCGGCCGCCGTTGGCGTGCACGGATTCGGTGACTTTCCGCCAGGCGGCTACCTGTTCGGGAGTGTGGATTGACGGGGTGCGGGCGTAGCCAAGCCCATCGGCTGAGGTAGCCACACCTTCGGTGATGATGAGTCCGGCGGAGGCGCGCTGGCCGTAGTACATGCCGTGCAGTTCATTCGGGGCGCCGGCGTCAACGGCGCGGGAGCGCGTCATGGGCGCCATGACGATGCGATTGGGCAGAGAAAGCGCTCCGGCAATGGCCGGCGTAAAGAGGGAGCTCATAGAAAATTCTTGGCGGCAGAGATCGTTTGTTGTCGAATTTATAGATGCATTTTGGCGGTGAATGGTCGCGGGGAAGTTTGTGGTGCTATGGGCCGAGTTCTCCGCCCGGATAGTGAGGTTGCGGGGCGGGTATAGAGTAGGGGAATGACTCGCCGTGAACTGCTGCATGCCACTCCGTTTCTTGTGACCGCCGCTAAGGGGCAGGAAAAGAAGCCTCTCACCGGTCACGGTGAGCATACGTATGAGATTTCGCATGACTTCCTGCAGTTGCCGGAGAAGCTGAAGTTTGGGAATACGCACGGGATTGTTGTCGATGCGCAGGGGCGGATTATTGTCGCCCACACGGTTCACAAGACGAGCGAGTCATCGGATGCGATTGCGATTTTTGAGCCCTCGGGTAAGTTTGTTAAGTCGTGGGGGGCGGACATGCGCGGGGGCGCGCACGGGCTGGTGATCCGGAAGGAAGGGGCGCGGGAGTTCCTGTATATCTGCGACAACGTGAAGGGGTTTGTCCGGAAAACGACGCTGGATGGCGAGGTGTTGTGGGCGTTGCATGCACCGGTGATGTCGGGGCTTTATACGAAGGCTAGCGAGTATAAGCCGTCGACGCTGGCGGTTGCACCGAATGGAGATTTCTTTGTCGCCGATGGGTATGGCAAGTTCTACATTCACCATTACGACGCCAATACCAATTACATCCGCACGTTTGGCGGATCGCGGGCGCTGATGGATCGGGACCCGAAGGTGGAGACGGCGGCGGGGTCAACGATTTGGCCGCACGCGGTGGGGATTGATACTCGCAACGGGGCGCCCATGTTGATGATTGGGGAGCGCGGGGCGAACAGCCGCGTCCAATATTTTTCGCTGGATGGGCGGCCACAGCATTCGATCAAGGACGGCGTCAGGTGGCCGAGTACGTTCGATTTCCGCGGCGGACTACTGTTGATGCCGGATTTGAAGGCCGTGGTTACAGTTTACGATCAACGGAATAAGCCGATTGTGGTTTTGGGCGATGGGATGCAGCCGGATGGCAAGACGTATGAGGGCATTCGCACGCAGGATCGCGGTGCGTTTAGTCCGGGCAAGTTTGTAGCTCCCCATGCGGCTTGTTTCGAGGCAAACGGGGACATATTAGTCGCGGAATGGGTGGAGATTGGGCGCGTTTCGCGGTTACGGAAAGTGGGCGCTTAAGGACGGATGGGCTCCGTCCCTTCGCTGAGGATGCTCAGATAGGCCGTGTAACGGAAGATTCGACCTCTTTGGCGGGCATCTCCGTGCAGAATGCCGATCGACGCCAAGTGCAGAAATAGTTTCGTACAGGTCTGGTGCGACAGTTCCAGCCGCCTTGCGGCGAATGGAATCGACAGAATGGGGTGGCGACCCAGCAACTCAAACAGCCGCATTCCATTTACTGCCGCCCGGCCAAGGTTTTCGACCTTCTTCCGGTCCATCTCGCGCAACGCCATGATCCGGCGGGTCGTTGAGACCACGTCGTTCGCTGTGGCCGCTACACCCGTCAGGAAGAACCGTAACCATTCTTCCCACGCGCCCTCGGTTCGTACTTTCTGCAAGAGTTCATAATACTGAGTCCGATTCTGCTTCATGTACAAGCTGAGATACAGCAGCGGATCCGTCAGCACGCCGCGCACGCAGAGAAAGAGCGTGATCAGCAGCCGGCCTATACGGCCGTTACCGTCCAGAAACGGATGGATTGTTTCGAACTGCACATGGGCCATTCCGGCCTGAACCAGCACCGGTAGATCATCGCGTTCCAGATGGAGAAACTTCTCCAGATTGTCCAGACACTCCATCAACCGCTCCGGTGGGGGCGGAACGTACAGAGCGTTCCCCGGCCGGGTGCCGCCAATCCAATTTTGGCTGGTTCGGAACTCGCCCGGATTCTGATGCGAGCCACGACCGGCCGCCATCAGTACGCCGTGCATTTCCCGGATCAGCCGGAGCGAAAGCGGAAAGTTTTCGGCCAAGCGTGTCAGTCCATGCTGCATCGCCGCCAGATAGCTGGACACCTCTTCGACATCCGGCATGGGAGATTCCTCCGGAGGCTCGTCACCCTCCACCAGCAATAAGTCAGCCAGCGAAGACTGCGTCCCCTCTACCTGAGAGGAGATCAACGCTTCTTTCCGAATGTTCATATACAGATAGAAGGCTTTATCAGGGAGGACGCAGGCGATCCCGTCCATCCGTCCCAACGCCTGATTAGCCTTGTCCAATAGCCCGATCAGCCCGGACAAGTCTACTGGCGGCTCCGATGGCAACGGAACGGGAACGTAGGCTCGCACCGTCTCGCCGAAGGCGCTGGTGTTCAGCCATGTTCCAATACGGCGATTTATCGTTGCGGGATGCATGCCTTATGTAAGGATAACAGGTTATCCTTACATAACTAAAGTGTTAATGTAAGGATCCTTACATTAGACTTTGGGAACCACGTACGGCTTGCGGTAATCGCGCGTGAGCAGCTTGTTCGCGGTCGCGTCATCAAACGTATGTTTGACCCCATCCCAGTTCAGGCGTTTGCCGGCGCGGTAGGAGATATTGGCGAAGTGGCAGAAATCGGCAGCGGCCGCACCGATTTCGATTTCAGCGTTCAAGCTCTTGTAATCACGGGACTTAACGGCAGCCAGGAAGTTTTCCATATGCCGGACGGTGCCGTCGGCGCCGCGGGCTGCTTTCACGTCCTTGACGACCTTATTTTCCTCACCGGTGTAGACGCGGTAACCGCTGCCGTCGAGTTCCAGCCAACCATCGACGCCGTAGAACAGGTTTCCCACCGCGTTCGTCGCGCGCGGTCCGGCGCCTAGCGTGCCTTCGCCGCCGGTCAGAACGCCGCGGACTTCGAAGACGATTTCGCGGTCGCCATAATCGAATGACGAGAGTTGAGTGTTTGGCGTCTCCTGCATGTCATCGTAGGCGTATTTGCCGCCAGTGGAAACGACGCTTTTCAGGCCGGAATGATCGTTGGCAACGCCCATGCCCCAACGGGCGATATCCATTTGATGGACGCCCTGGTTGCCGAGATCGCCGTTGCCGGTATCCCAGAACCAGTGCCAGTTGTAGGCAAAACGAAGTTCGTTGAACGGCCGCATAGGGGCGGGTCCGAGAAACATGTCCCAATCGAGTCCGGGCGGTACAGGTCCGTCCGGCTTTTTGCCGATCGACTTCCGCCGCTTGAAGCAGAGCCCTTTGGCCATGTAGACCTTGCCGATGACGCCTTCCTTCAGCGCCTGCATCGCTTCCATGACGTGCGGTGTGGAGCGGCTTTGCGAACCGATCTGGCACATTCGGGTGTACTTCCGGGCGGCGGCGATCATCTGCTTGCTTTCAAAGGGGTTATAGCTGGCGGGTTTCTCGCAATAGGTGTCTTTGCCGGCCTGCATGGCCCAAATGGCGCCGAGCGCGTGCCAGTGGTTTGGCGTGGCCATGGAGACGGCGTCAATGTCTTTGGAATCGAAGAGCTTCCTCATGTCACTGAACTCGACGGCCTTGTCCTGGCCGGCCTTGGTCACGCGGGCATTGGCGCGTTCGAGGGCGGCTTGATTGACATCGCAGAGGGCGGCCACTTGGGCAGCGGCGGGTATAGACAAATAGCCGCCGAGATGCGCGTTGCCGCGTCCGCCGAGGCCGATGACGCCCATCCGCACCCGGTCATTGGCGCCGAGAATGCGCCGGGAACCAATCGAAAGCGCCGCGGCGCCGGTAAACAGAAGTTTTCTTCGATCCATTGCGTTCTCCTAAGGGACTCCAAAAGTATAATTGAGGTTTCCTCCCCCCGGAATCCCTTGACCGGAAATTTGATGTCAGACGTACCTTTCGTTCACCTACACTGCCACACCGATTATTCATTGCTTGACGGCGCTTGCGAGATCAAGCAGTTGATGGATATTGCCGCTAAAGAGCAAATGCCCGCGATCGCGATGACCGATCACGGCAACCTGTTTGGGGGCGTGGAGTTCTACAACGCCGCCAAGGCGAAGGGTGTTCATCCGGTTTTGGGCTGCGAACTGTACGTGGTGGACGACCATAAGGCGCACGCCGGCCGGTATAACCATCTGGTGCTGCTGGCGCAGGATCAGGACGGGTATCGGAACCTGATCAATCTGGTTTCGACGGGCTATCTGGACGGCTTTTATTACAAGCCACGCGTCGACAAGGACCTTTTGCAGCGTCATTCGAAAGGAATTGTCTGCCTTTCGGCCTGCCTGCGCGGCGACGTAAACGAAGCGTTGCTGGAGGACAAGTACGACCATGCCCGGCAGCTTGCGGGGACGTACCGCGAGATTTTCGGCGCTAAGAATTTCTTTTTGGAAATTCAGGATCACGATCTGGATCAGGATCATAAGCTGATTCCGGAAGTGGCGCGGCTGGCGAGGGATATGGAGATTCCGCTGGTCGCCACTAACGATGCGCACTACCTTCGCCAGGCGGATGCGCGTGCGCATGACATCTTCATGTGCATCTCCACCGGCAAAACGTACAACGATCCCAACCGGATGAAGTGGGACAAGCCGGCGTTCTATATCAAGAACAAGCTGGAGATGGAGAAGCTGTTCTCCAACTACCCGGAATCGCTGGTGACGCCGTACGAGATCGCGATGAGCTGCCAAGTAAAGCTGGAGAAGGTGAAGGAACCGTTTCCAAAGTTCGACGTGCCGCCGGCGCATTCGATTGACAGCTACTTTGAATACGCGGTGCGCGAAGGGTTTGAAAAGCGCCGTCCGCGGCTGGAGTACATGGCGGCGCACGGACAATTGCGGCAGGCCATGCCGGAGTATGAAGAACGGCTTAGCCGCGAGATCAAGATGATCCAGCAGATGAAGTTCTCCGGCTACTTCCTGATCGTCTGGGACTTCATTCGTTACGCTCGCGAGCAGAACATTCCGGTGGGGCCGGGCCGCGGGTCGGCCGCGGGTTCATTGGTTTCCTTCGCGATGCAGATCACCGATATCGATCCGCTGCAGTACGGCTTGCTGTTTGAACGATTCCTGAATCCGGAACGTATCAGCATGCCCGATATCGATACCGATTTCGAGCCTCGCGGGCGCGGCAAAGTGATTCAATACGTCACTGAGAAGTACGGCCGGGAACAGGTGGCGCAGATCATCACGTTTGGGACGCTGGGCGCGAAGGCGGCCATCAAGGACGTCGGACGCGTGTTGGAGATGAAGTTGAGCGAGGTGGACAAGCTGACGAAGCTCGTTCCGCCGACGTTGAATATTAAATTGAAAGAAGCCATTGAGCAGGAGCCGAACTTCGGGGAGATGGCGAAAGCCGATTCGAAGGTCGACGACATTTTGGAAGTGGCGCAGCGCCTGGAGGGAATGGCGCGGAACGCGAGCGTTCATGCCGCGGGCGTGGTGATTTCGCCGGAACCGCTGAAGAACCTTGTTCCTCTGTATAAGACGAACAAGGACGAAATTGTGACCCAGTACGACATGAGCGGACTGGAAAAGCTGGGCCTGTTGAAGATGGACTTCCTGGGCCTGACGACGCTGTCAATTGTCGATGATGCGTTGAAACTGATTGAGGCCATTCACGGCAAGCGGATCGTAATGGAGGAGATCCCGCTCGACGATGAACACACATATGTCGAGATCTTCCATAAGGGCAATACTTCGGGCGTTTTCCAGTTTGAATCGGGCGGGATGCAGGACATTCTGCGGCGGTACAAACCGGAGCGGATTGAGGATCTATGCGCGCTGAACGCGCTGTATCGGCCGGGCCCGATTCAGGGCGGCATGGTGGACGACTTCATTGCGCGCAAGCATGGAAAGAAGGAAGTGGTTTACGATCTGCCGCAACTGGAACCGTTGCTGGCCGAGACGTATGGCGTCATCGTCTATCAGGAACAGGTGATGCAGATTTCCAACGTGCTGGCGGGTTATTCGCTGGGCGAAGCCGACATTCTGCGGCGCGCGATGGGTAAGAAAAGCGCGACGGAGATGGAACAACAGAAGGTCCGCTTCCTGGAGGGCGCGGCGAAGAAGAACCTGAATCTGAAGAAGGCCGATAAGATTTTCGACCTGATGGCGCAGTTTGCGGGCTACGGCTTTAACAAGTCGCACTCGGCGGCGTATGCCTATATGGCCTACGTCACGGCGTATTTGAAGGCGCATTATTCGATTGAGTTTATGTCGGCGCTGCTGACGTCGGAAACGGGGAGCACGGATAAGGTCGTCAAGTACATCAATGAGTGCCGGGAACGCGGGATCAAAGTTCGGCCGCCGGACGTGAATAAGAGCTTGCTGTCGTTCTCGCCGGACGGGGACGCGATCCGCTTCGGTTTGGGTGCGATTAAGAATCTGGGGCAGAATGCGGTGGAGTCGATTATCGCAGCGCGTAAGGAGCACGGGCCGTTCAAGAATTTCTTTGATTTCGGCGAGCAGGTCGATACGACGATGGTGAACCGGCGGGCGATTGAATCGTTGATTAAGGCCGGGGCGATGGACGGATTGGACGGAACGCGGTCGCAGTTATTCGCGGCGATTGACCGGGCGATGGAGCATGGGCAGAAGGCGCGGCGGGACAAAGCGTCCGGGCAGGGCGGACTGTTCGGCGACATGTTTGGCGGCGCGGAAGAGACGCAGGAAGACCTGCCGAAGGTGCCGGATTGGAAGCGGATGCAGGCTTTGCAGGGCGAGAAGGAGATGATTGGTTTTTACGTCACGGGCCATCCGCTGGACGATTTTGAGGACCGGATCGCCGACTTGCGGACGCATGAGACCGATCAGTTGGGCGAGTTGCCACGGAACTTCGAAGTGAAGCTTTGCGGGATTTTGACCGGCATTCAGAAGCGGCGTTCGAAGGAAGGAAAAGCCTACGTGACGCTGGGTGTGGAAGACCACAAGGGCGTGTTGGAGGCGATGATTTTCAACGGCCGCGACAACGAGCATTTGATCGACGATTTGGGGCCGTGCTTGATCGACGATAACGCCTGCCTGATTGTGGCGACGGTGATGCCGGATGAGGGCGCGGCGCCGCGATTGCGGATTAAAGAGTTGATTCCGTTGGTCAATACTCGCGTGCCGCTGGCGTCGTTGATTGCGATTCGGGTGCAGTTACAGGAGAACGGGCACGACCCGGTGGCGGAATTGCACGAACTGTTTGAGCGCAAGCCCGGCAACGCGCAGGTTCGGCTGCGATTGGAGGCGCCGCGGGACTTTTCGGCAACGCTGGATGTGATGCAGAAGGTGCGCCCGGACCGGGAGTTCCGGAAGACGGTGGAGCAGATTTGCGGGGCGGATTCGTTTGAAGTGTTACAGAATTAAGGCGGGATGCCGCTTGACGCACAGGCCGTTTGGAGTTTGCTGATCGCGGCGCTGGGGGGCGCGGCGATCGGGATGGAGCGGCAGTGGTCGGGGCATGCGTCGGGTCCGGCGGCCCGTTTTGGCGGGGTGCGGACGTTTACGATGTTGGGGCTGTTGGCGGGGTTGGCGGGGTTGCTTTGGGCGGCTGGATTCGTTTGGGCGGCGGGCATTTTATTGACTGGCGCGGTGGGGCTTATCCTGATTGGCTATTTAGCAGCGAGCCGTGTCGATGTGGATGGAACAACGGAAATGGCGGCGTTAGTGGTGGTGGCGGCGGGGTTATTGGCGGGATTAGGAAATGGGCAGCTAGCGAGCGGACTCTTTGCGGGCACGGCGCTGCTGCTGGTGGAAAAGTCGCGGCTGCATTCGATGGTCGAAAAGATTCCAGGAACCGGATTGAGCGCGGGCGCGCGGTTTGCGGTGATGGCGTTAGTTGTGCTGCCGTTGCTACCGGAGGGGCCGTACGGGCCATGGGGAGGCGTGCGCCCACGGGAACTTTGGATGCTGGTGCTTTTCTTCTCCAGCTTAAGTTTTGCCGGATACATTGCGCGCGGAATGGCGGGGCCGGGACGCGGTTACGTGTTGACGGGGTTCCTGGGCGGGTTGATTTCATCGACTAATGTGACGTGGACGTTCAGCCGTTTGAGCCGGCGGGAACCGGAACTGGCCGGTCCGTTGGCTTTGGGAGTGGTGGCCGCTTGCACTGTGATGTACTTCCGGGTTTTTACGGCGCTGATGGTGTTGGAGCGGGGAATGGCGCTCGGTGTGTTGCCGTTTTTGGCGTTACCGGCGGCGATAGGCGTGGGTTTGGTGGCGTTCGGTTTCTGGAAAGGCGGGGCGTCACGCGACGGAGGTGAGACGGCTGACAACCCGCTGCAGTTGGGCGCCGCGCTGCAAATGGCGCTGTTGTTTCAAGGGGTCCTCTACGCTGTCTATTGGGCGCGGGAATGGGGAGGAGGGGCGGGGTTAGTGGTGTCGGGAGCGGTGTTGGGTTTGACGGATGTGGACGCGCTTACGGTGTCGATGGCCCGGACCTCGGCGGACCCTGCGGCGAGTATGGCGTTGCTGGCTGGAGTGTTGGCCAACGGCGTGTTGAAACTCGGTGTGGCGGTGGGAATGGGCGGCGGGCGATTCCGGCTATTGGCTGGGGGCGGCCTGGCGGCATTGGCGGCAGCATCGGCGCTGGGACTGGTGTGGGGCCATACTTAAAGATAGAGTGCGTTCCGCGAAGAAACCCGAAGTAATGTCGCCGGCCGGTTATTGGCCGCAGTTGCGCGCCGCCATTGAAGCGGGGGCGGATGCTTGCTACTTCGGGTTGCATCATTTTTCGGCGCGGGCGAAGGTGGGTTTTTCGCTGGAAGAGCTTCCCGAGGTCATGCGGACGCTGCACTCGCGGGGCGTGCGCGGTTATTTGACGTTCAACACGCTGATTTTTGAGCATGAGCTGGATGCGGCGGCGAAGGCGATCGAGGCAGTTACGCGAGCCGGTGTGGACGCTTTGATTGTGCAGGATATTGGCGTCTTGAAGATGGCGCGGGAGATGGCTCCCACACTGGAATTGCACGCCAGTACGCAAACTTCGATTACCAGCGCCGAGGGCGTGGAATTTGCGCTGGGACTGGGCGTGCAAAGGGTGACCTTGGCGCGCGAGTTGTCTATTGAAGAGATTGGGACGATCTACGCGAAGACCGGCGCGGAGTTGGAAATCTTCGTTCACGGTGCGTTGTGCGTGGCTTATTCGGGGCAGTGTTTTTCGTCGGAGGCATGGGGAGGCCGGAGTGCCAATCGGGGGCAGTGCGCGCAAGCTTGCCGCCTGGAGTACGAAATGTTGGTAGATGGCGAAGTGGAGCCTTTGGCCGATGCTCGCTATTTGCTGTCACCGGGCGATCTTTCGGCCTTGCGGCATGTGCCGCGGATTGTGGACGCCGGCGTGGCGTCGTTGAAGATTGAAGGCCGGTACAAGGACGCCGATTATGTGGCGCTGACGACGCGGGCGTATCGGCAGGCGGTGGACGATGCGTGGGCGGGGCGTGCTTCGCGACTTTCCGCGGTTGACGAGTTGCAGCTTGAGCAGGTCTATTCACGGGGGTTGGGCGCGCATTTTTTGAGCGGCGTCAATCATCAGGCGGTGGTTCAGGGCAGGGCGCCACGGCATCGGGGAGTGAGAATGGGCCGCGTGGCGCGCGTGTGGATGGATTCGGTATCGGTGGAGCCGTCGGAGGCCCATGCGGTCGCGGCATTGAAGGCCGGCGACGGGTTGGTGTTTGACGCGGCGGATTGGCGGAGCCCGGCTGAACCCGAAGAGGGCGGGCGGGTGTATGAGGTTCTGGCGGAGCTTGATGGGACTCTCCAGTTGAAGTTTGGGAATGGGGCGGTGCGGTTCGACCGGATCCGGCAGGGGGATTTAGTTTGGCGTACGCAGGACGCCGATTTGGCGCGGGTGGTGCGTCCTTTCCTGGAGCCGGCGGCTCCGGTGGCGAAACAGGCAGTGGATGTCCGCGTGTCGGGCGGCGAAGGGCTGGCGTTGGAGATGGAGTGGGTGCTGGCGCGAAATCCGGCGGTGCGTTTTTTGGTGCGCTCGACGCTGCCGTTGGAGCGGGCGGCGAAGCGGGGATTGGATGTTGAAATGCTGCGCGAGCAGTTGGGGCGGCTGGGCAATTCGGCTTATGAGTTGGGGGAATTGACGGTTGAACTGCAAGGTTCTGTCTTTGCGCCGGCTTCCCTTTTGAACCAATTGCGGCGGGAGGCCGTGGAGGGATTGCAGACGCTGCAGACGCGGCCGTTGGCGCGGGAAGTTTCGCCACGACCGGTTGTTTCGAAGATTCCGCACGCTGGGGGTGGAGATGCCGCTCTGCATGTGCTGGTGCGGACGCCGGAACAGTTGGCGGCAGCGTTGGAACTTGGAGTTTCGAGCATTACGCTCGACTATTTAGACTTGTACGGGTTGCGGCCTTCGATTGAACGGGTGAAGGCGGCGGGTGTGGCGGTGCGGGTGGCGAGCCCGCGCGTTTTGAAACCGGGCGAGTCACGTATTGTGCAGTTCCTGGTGAGCCTGGATTGCCCGATTTTGGTGCGAGCGACGGGGATGCTGCATACGTTGGGTGGAGCGGAGCGGACGTTAATCGGCGATTTCAGTCTTAACGCGGCGAATACGTTGACGGCGGCGGCGTATTTGGAGATGGGGCTGGCGAGACTGACACCGACACATGACCTGAATGCGGCGCAGATTGCTGCGCTGGCAAGGGAGGTTGGGCCGGAGCGTATGGAAGTGATCGCCTACCAACATTTGCCGGTTTTCCATACGGAACATTGCGTATTTTGCCGGTTTTTGTCGGAGGGGACAACGCACAAGGACTGTGGCCGGCCGTGCGAGGAACATCGCGTGGCCTTGCGCGATCAACAAGGACGGGCGCATCCGGTGATGGCGGATGTCGGTTGCCGGAATACGGTCTTTGGCGCAGAGGCGCAGGAAGCGAGCGGACATGTGGGCGAGTGGCTGAAGGCGGGGATCCGGCATTTCCGGTTGGAGTTCGTCCATGAGAGCGGGACGGAAGTGGCCCGCGTGACGCGGGCGTTTCAAGCGTTGTTGGCGGGTGATATTTCGGGGGGGGAACTGGGGGCGTTATTGCGGCGGATCGCGCCGGAGGGGACAACGGAGGGAAGTTTGTTTGTGCCGAAGGATTATTTGGTTTTTCCGATTTTGCAGTGAGCGGCGTTTGACCTGCTATTCTGTGGGCGACGGCGGCGGGCTCTAAGCTTGGTTGGGCAGGGCAGTTTCTGTTCGGTTTGGCCACTCTGGGGTTAACCCAGGGATATTTTCCGATGTGGCATTTCGTCGCGTGATCTGCACTGCGCGTTGCGCAGATATGATCACGCGAAGTGAGACTCGTCAGGGCTCGTCGCCGTCTATCTAATGCTGCCGCAGATTTTAGCCAGGGCATTTCTCGCCGTTGAGATGGACGCCGAATCGGGCGCGGAGCGAGGCCAGATTGCATTGGGACAGCGGACTCGCTGGGTGGCGGGGTTGGCACGGCGATTTGTTGTCCATTTCCAGGACGGAACGAGGCCTCGGCTGCGTGCTGCCGTAGCGTTTATCCGGGACGATGATGGGTTCCGGGAAGCGGTTGGAAAGAAGCACTATGAAATCGCGCGTTGGCTCACTGTGCCCGCCATCATGCAGCCAGTTCCTGCCGCGCAAGCCTGGGGATTGCCCGCCATCGTTTCCGCCGGTGAGCTGGCCGATTGGCTCTGCCTGGGCGTTACCGAATTGGAGTGTCTGGCCGATCTCCGTGGGACGGCGTCACCGGGGCATTACCATTACCAAAGTGTTGCCAAGCAAAGCGGTGCAGTTCGGGTGTTGGAAGCGCCGAAAGTTCGTTTGAAAGCCGCGCAACGCCGAATTCCGCGGGAGATGCTGGATCTGGTTCCGGGACATGGGGCGGCGCATGGATTCCGGGCCGGACGATCTATTCGAGTTTCGTGGAACCGCACATCGGCCAGCCGGTTGTGGTGCGGATGGACCTTCGGGACTTCTTTCCTTCGATCGGCCGGGCGAGGGTTCAGGCCGTATATCGGACATTGGGTTTTCCGGAGACTGTCGCCGATGCATTGGGTGGACTGTGTACGAACACGGCTCCGATAGGTGGGCCGCTGTATCAGCAACCGCATTTACCGCAAGGCGCGCCGACATCGCCAGCGCTGGCGAATCTTTGGTTTTTCCGGGCTGATTGCCGGCTCGCGGGCCTGGCGCGATTAGGGGCTATCATACCCGCATGGACGTGCGAAAGCCGGGATGATCCTGCTTCTTGCGCTGAATTATGAAAAAGCCGCCACCGCCGTCACCCGGCCCATAAAATCCGGTCCAACAGCACCCGTAACTTCCGCCCCTTTGCCGGATTCACGCTCTCCACAAACCCGACCCTGCCTGCCAGTACATCCCGGCTCTCCCCTTCCGGCCCTTTCTTCACGCAGTTGTACAGCGTCGCCTTCAACCGGTCAAAGTCCTCCCGCTTCACATTACAAACTGCATTCACCACTAACTCTGCCAAATGCTGTCGCACCCCCTGCCGCATCAGGCGGGTCTTGCGGAATTGCACGGCAAAGCCCTCTTCATAAACGATGGCGCCAACGCGAGCGATGAACGCATCGGAGACCGCGCTTCCGGAAAAAGCGAGATCATCGGCATAGCGTGTGTACTGCAAGCCGGCCGCGGTAGCCCCCGGTGGCTTATCCAAATGCACCCATTTCCCAGCGTCTACGCACCGCTGCGCGAACTGCAAATTTAGCTCCGCATCGGCGAACTCCATCGCCACCATTTCAATCGACGCATCGCCCGGAATCTCGTCCTCAGCCAGCCACCGAACTTTTTCAAAGGCGGGCCCAATTGCCGGCTCGTCCTTATCCGGCCGGCAAACGCCAACGAACTCATAACCCGCCATGCTCTGCAGCGCCAGAATTTTGCTGTGCGCATGACCATGCCCGGTGCCAATCATCGCCGCCCGAATCTTTCCCTGCGATGCGCCCAATGCCGGAGCGGCCAGCGCCGCGAAAGTCCGCCTGGTCACGGCGCCTGCACTTGGATAATTTCGGTAATCCCCTCGGCATCCCCAATCACTTCCAGCTTCGCTTCGCCGCTAACAAAAATCGTGTCCCGCTCCCCTGCCGTGTAGACTTTCTTTCCGTCCTTCACCCGCAATGCACCCTTCCAAACAAAGAACACCTGCTCACCGCCCACCTTCACTTCGGCGCGAAACTTCTTATTCTTCTTCAGCTGGAAATGTGATCCCGTAGCCTTCTTTGAGCCCAACCCAGCATTCGTAAAGAAGCCATTCTTCTCCTTGAAATTCACGAACTTCACCGCCCCCGGTGTAATCACGCCCTTCGGCGGAGCCGCCCCCGCTTTCTTTGAATCGCGCGCCCCCGTGTAGAGAATCAGGTCTGGCGGATTCTGGAAACTGATCATCACCGCATCGCCCGTCCCCGCCGTCACCGTCCCGTGTATCTGACCCGTCGGCACGAAGGCGCATTCCCCGGCCTTGAACAACCGCAGCGAATCGCCCTGACGCAAGTTAACCTCTCCCTGCAAAACCAGAATTGTGTCATCGGAGATGTCGTGAACATGCTGTGCAAACTCCGCCCCCGGCTGCGAGATCGACAGGTTCAGCGTCGTCTTCTTCGCGCCCAATCCCGGATGCACTATCCGCCGCGATGTCACTTCCCCCATCCGGAACGGATCGCTCTCCGAAAAGCGAATCACCCGCACGTTTTGCGCCGATACGGCAAGTACGGCGAAAAAGAAAACTGCCCGCGGCCTCATAAAAAGGAGCATCTGTGCCGTTATGATAGACCAATCCTAATGAATCGCCGCGCCCTGCTGAATCTTCCGTTATTGGCTCTCGCCAAGGCCCCGGCGATGAAACTTTCGGTGCGCGTCGAACCCCTCTTCCCGAACCTGACATTGCCTGCGCAATTGGAGCGCGTCGCCAGCGCCGACTATCAGGGTTACGAGTTTGGCGATTGGCGCGCCGCGGACCCCAAACTAATCGTTCCGCTCCAGCGAAAGCTCGGCCTCGAATGCGTTTGCCTCGTCGGCAACAAAGGCGTCAACCCCGTGGGCATGGGCCTCTGCAACCCCGCCGAGCGCCCCGGCTTCCTCGCCGAAATCCAAGCCTCCGCCGAAGCCGCCCAACGATTTGAAACCACGAAAATGGTTGTCCTCTCCGGCTTCAAAGTCCCCGGAATGACCCGCGAAGCCCAGCACGCCAGCATGGTCGAGGGCATGAAGCGCGCTCACGATATCGTCGCCAAATATAAGGTCACGATGATCGTAGAAGTCATCAACACCCTCACGAAAATCGAGCCCCTCAACCCCAAAGGCAATAACCACGCCGACTATTTCCTCGACCGCACGCCCGAAGCCTTCACCATGGTCCGCGAAGTCGGCAGCCCTTATTTCCAAATCCTCTACGACCTCTATCACGTCCAGATCATGGAGGGAAACCTGATCGAAACCATCCGTGAAAACGTCGCCAATGTTGGCCACATCCATGTCGCCGATGTCCCCGGCCGCCATGAACCTGGAACTGGCGAAATCAATTACGGCAACGTCTTCCGCGCTATTCATGAAAGCGGCTACAAGGGCTATGTCGGCATGGAGTACATCCCCTCCAAGGACGCGATGAAAACCCTCGCCGCCGTCAAAGCTCTCACTAATTCTTCATCATCTCGTCCCAGGTGACTTCCCGCCGCAAATCCATCGCCATGCGCCCCAGAATCGCCGTCAACGTGCTCTCCGCGCCTCGCACTCCCGTATTCTCCGGCTTCCCGTCCCGCACCCGTTCCACAAACGCCGCCACCGAATCGATCGTAATATTCCGCGGCGATTTCTCCACCGTCTCATCCTTCGGTCCCCGGAAATGCCGCCAGTGATTCTCCGAAGTCTCAATCGTCCCCTTCGGCCCAAAGAACTGCTCCACCACATCCCGATAACCCGGTGACGCCAGCGTCGTCCCCGACAACTGCCCCTGCACGCCGCCCGGATATTCAAACGCCACGAAATTGTGATCCCGCATGTCTCCCGGCTTGGGCAGCGTCGATCCGCCCGACCCGATCGCACTCACCGGACGCGCCCCCAGAAACCAGTTCAAAACATCAATTGAGTGGACGTTATTCTCCACAATCAAATCGCCCGATAAATTCTTCCAGCTTCCCCACTTCTCAATCCTCTCCATCTCCGTCTTCGGCACTGGCAACGAAGTCCCGGACCGGCTCAGACCCTCGCTCTTGATAAACCGCGCGAAGCCTAAATGGATCTTCCCAATCGCCCCCGAATCCGCCAACGCCTTCGCCTTCTGGTAGACCTGCCCATACCGCCGTTGAAAGCCAAAGTTGATATTGAGCTTCCGGTCCGCCGCGTCCGCTGCCCGCATGATCCGCTTGCAGCCATCCACATCCATCGACGCCGGTTTCTCAATGTAAATATGCTTCCCCGCCTTTACCGCCGCCTCAAAATGTTCGGCGTGAAGAAACACCGGCGTAGCAATGATAATGGCGTCGATATCGCTCGCCAGCATCTTCTGGAAATCCGAATATAATCGCGGATTCTCCACGCCAATCTGCTTCTTCGCCGCCTCCATGTGCTCCGGCGCCACATCGCAGAGCGCCACCACCCGGCCCGGCGTATTCTTCGCCAGCGCCGCTGCCACGTATGTCCCGCGATTCCCCGCGCCCAATAGCCCCACCGTCACCGCACCGTTCGCCCCGCGCAAGCCAAGCGCCGCCGTACCAGCCAATAATCCACGTCGCGTGATCATGCCATTTCTCCCGACGCCCGCAAAAGCGTCTCATGCAGCAGCAACTCGTGATCGTAGGAATGCTTCAACGGCACTCCCGTCTGTATAGCCTTTGCCAGTTCCGCAAAGTCCGGCACAAATCGCGGCTGCGGCGGAATTGTCATATCCTGCCAGCCGGCCTTGTACGGCCCTTGCGCCTTCCGCATAAATATCCGCATCCGCGGCGGCGCCGATTCCGGATGCACAATGAACGTCCCGTCCGTCCCGATAATTTCGAACGACCGGTGATCTCCCGAACCGCCCATCTTCGTCGATTGCGCAATCACCGCCAGCGCCCGGTCAAATTCAAACACGGCCAGGTTATTGTCCGCCAGCTTGTCCGGAACGCTCGTATCGTGCCGCAGCCAGCTCTTCACGGTCTTCGGCCGTCCCAGCAACTCAACCATACGGTCAATCACATGGCCGCTGAGTTCAAACATTCCGCCGCCCTTGAACTTCGCTTCAATCGCCCGCTCCTCCATCCCACGGTCCGAATTCATCGTTCCCCGGACCAGGTACACTTCCCCCAGCCAGCCCTTCTTCGCCGCATCAATCGCCGCCATCACGCCCTGATGCCACCGCCACAAATAGCCTGCCTGCAGGATCAATTTCTTCCGCCGGGCCTCTTCCACCAGCTCTTTAAACGGCTTCCATTCATTCCCGGTGGGCTTCTCCAAATGCAAATGCTTCCCAGCGGTGATTACCTTCTTTCCCAACCCCAGCGCCTCCCACACGCGGCACTCGACAACTACGAGCTGTATCGAAGGATCGTGCAACAGCGCATCCTCCTCAATCCATCGCACCGCCGCGTATCGCGGGTCTTTGCCCATCGCCGCCTTCGCCGCGGCATTACTCTCCGCCACGCCCACAATCTCATACTCCGGCGAGTCCAGCATCGCCTTGTATTTCCCATAGAAGTGGCTATGCCCCGTGCCAAGCATCCCAACCCGAACCTTCGCGCCTGCCGCGGGCGCCAGCATCGCCCCCCCCGCACTTTGAAGAAGTAATCGTCTATCCATTTCGTGGCCTACAATACTACAGATTGTGACAAATGCCATCGTCCTCTTCTGCGCCACCATGCTTATTACGGTGTGGCTGCTTCTGAAACTTTCCCGCCGTGCGTCTCCCGGCCGGTACCACGCGTTCTCATTGCTCCTTTTGGTCTGGCTGTCGATCACCGGCGCGCTCGCTTCCCGTCAGGCCTTCAGCGATTTCCAGCGAGTCCCGCCCCTCCTCCCTATTTGCATCCTGATTGCCCTCGGCACTGTCACCGCCATCGCTTTAACAACGCGGCAGGGAATCCCTCTAGCCTGGCTGATCGGCTACCAGGCGTTCCGAATCCCGGTCGAAATCTTCCTCCACCTGGGTTACCTCGCCGGTTTCGTCCCCGTGCAAATGACGTGGGGCGGCCGAAACTTCGACGTATTGACTGGACTCGCCGCAATCCCCATCGCCTGGCTCGCCCACCGCCATGCCCTGCCAAAATGGGCCGCCTACGTGTGGAATATTGTGGGGTTCGCGCTGTTGCTCAACATTATGAGCATCGCGTTTCTGTCATTTCCAACCCCGCTCCGCCAGTTCCACAACGACCCCGCTAACGTCTTCGTCACCCAAATTCCCTTCGTCTGGCTCCCCACAATCCTGGTCCCCGCCGCCTGGTTCGGCCATATAGCCGTATTCCGCTATCTGCGAAGCCCCAGCTCCTGAACCGCCCCCGCATCTAAATTCTTCAACAACACATCCTCCACGCTCCGCCGCCAAAAGTCCGAAAAGCCAAACAGGCTCCCCCAACAGCCATAGTTCAAGAACCGCGAACCGGGTCACCCCGCTAACCAACGGGCCGGTACACAGCCGGAGCGTCAAATGAAAATTCGACCTGCCCGGCTAGTAAGAGCAGGCAAACGGAATCTTCTGCACGCCTGGCAAACAAATCTCCACCAGAAACATCCCTGACAAGCCCAACACCAACAAATGCCCCGCCACGGCCACAATCAGAAAAATATCCCCGCACAACCCACCCAAGCCGGAACAACCGACAACGCCAGCATCGCCCGCCGCCGCGCCGCCAGTCCCCGCTCCAACAGTCCATCGCCCGTCTCGAACGTCGCCTCAAATTCATTTACCGCACGTTCCCGGCCCAGGCCAAGAACAAACCCCGCCTGAACAGAGAAACTTAGCGATCCGCCCATCTACATTACCGAAAACTCGCCGGAGGGCGTCGTCCACCAGAAACACCGGTTCCTCGGCCGCAATAACTCATCGTCAGCGTCCCGGAATCGATCTGTGAAAACTGAGCATCCGCCAGAACCAACCCGCCAGCCCGAAAAGTGTTTAAAATCGGGTAGCTTGGGCGACAAACGCCTACAATTGAAACGAGAAGAAAGACAGCACCCTCCTCCGCGGTTTTTATTTCTTTCTCCGCGCGAATAATTTTCGATCCAATTTCGCTTTACTAACTAGACCGGATTTACGGCATGGCAAAGACCACTCACGATATGCGCCTCCTCGACCTCCTCACCCCGTTGGGTAAGGACGTCCTCCTCATTCGCTCCATCATTGGCCGCGAAGCGATCTCTCAGCTCTACTCCTTCGAAATCGATGCCTTCGCCATCAACGAGGAATCTGTCGATTTCTCCAAACTGATCGGCCAAGCCGTCTGCGTCACCGTCGCCCTCAAAAACGACGAAAAGCGCTGCTTCCACGGCATCGTCAAATCGCTCACGCGCGGCGCCCGGGGCTTCACCGCCACCGCCTACAGGATGGAAATCGTCCCCACCCTTTGGCTTCTCACCCAGCGCACCCAAAGCCGGATCTTCCAGCAGATCTCTATCCCGGATATCCTCAAGAAAGTCCTCGCCGGCCTCGACGTCGATTTCGAAATCACCGGCACTTTCGAGCCTCGCGATTTCTGCGTCCAATATCGCGAAACTGATTTCGCCTTCGCTTCCCGCCTCATGGAAGAGGAAGGCATCTTCTATTTCTTCCGGCATCGCGAAGATGGCCATACCCTTGTCGTCGCCAACTCCCCGCAGAGCCACGAAGAACTGCCCTGTGACAACAAACTCCACTTCGACGAGGAACGCGGCGGCTTCGAGACCACCGACGAAATCATCTATAGCTGGGAAAAGCAGCAGATTCTCAAGTCCGGCAAAGTCACCCTTTGGGATCACTGCTTCGAACTGCCCCACAAAAGCCTCGACGCCCAGGAGATGGTCGACGAAGATCTCCAGATCGGCGACGTCACCCATAAACTTAAACTCGCCGGCAACGACAAGCTTGAGCTCTACGACTTCCCCGGCGGCTATGCCCAGCGCTTCGACGGCATCGCGCCCGGCGGTGGTGAGCGCTCCGGCGACCTCCAGAAAATCTACGACGACAACCAGCGGACCACCAAAATCCGCATGCAGCAGGAGACCATCGGCGCTATTCAAATCAACGCCCATACCGACTCCCTTCACGTTTGCCCCGGCTACAAATTCGACCTCGACCGCCACTACAGCGACAACGATACCTACGTCATCACGTCCTCTTCCGTCGCCATCCCCCAACGCGGCGCCTACTACGGCGACGGCTCCGATACCGAAGGCCCTCCGCCTGAAATTATCTTCAACTGCATTCCCTTAAAACTTCCGTTCCTGCCCCATCGCATCACCCCCAGGCCGACAATCTACGGCACCCAAACCGCCGTCGTCACCGGCCCTTCCGGCGAGGAGATCTTCACCGACAAATACGGTCGCGTCAAAGTCCAGTTCTTCTGGGATCGCGACGGCAAGTTCGACGGCAATTCCTCCTGCTGGGTCCGCGTCGCCAGCCCCTGGGCCGGCAAACAGTGGGGCATGATTCACATCCCCCGCATCGGCCAGGAAGTCATCGTCGCTTTCGAAGAAGGCGCCCCCGATCAGCCCGTCATCGTCGGCAGCGTCTACAACTCGGACCAGATGCCGCCCCACGAACTCCCGGCCAACAAAACCCAGTCCGGCATCAAGTCCCGCTCCACTCCCGGCGCCGGTTCACAAAACCTTAACGAGATCCGCTTCGAAGACAAAATCGGCAGCGAGCACATTTTCATTCACGGCGAAAAGGACATTCACGTTCGCTGTAAGGCATCCTACTTTGAAACCATTGGCGGATCCTTCCATCAGTCGGTGGGTGGCGATTCCAATACTGGAATTGACGGCAAGGAGTCGGTCCACACGAAGGGAGACTACGTTCACAAGTCCGACGCCAACGCCACCATACACACTGATGCGGACATGAGAGTAACAGCAGGCGCCACTATTGGTGTCGCTGGCGCTAGTACGCTCGTCTTCGGCTCCGAAAAAGTGCAGGTCGAGAGCAACGGGACCCTCCAGATGAATGGGGCCGGTAACGTTTTAGTCGAGTCTGGCGCAACGCTTACTCTTGCCGCCGGTGGAAGTTTCCTTACAATCAATGCCGCTGGCGTAACGATCTCCGGACCATTGGTCAAAATCAATTCAGGCGGGTCGGCCGACGGGGGAGGTAAGGTGGCCACTCCACCCGCTGTCGCCCCCGTCGAACCCGCCGCGGCCCTCAAACCCGGCGAGACCAAAGCCACCGACAACCCCGCCGGATCCACCTCCGGCGGCGAAAACACCCACGACGAAAACGCCGAAGAGAACAAAGACAAAACCCACTGGATCGAGGTCGAGCTAAAGGATGAGTCGGGTGTGCCCGTCATCGGCGAACTCTGCGAAATCACTCTCCCTGACGGCAAAAAAGCCACCCGCTCCACCAACAAACTCGGCTTCATCCGCGTCGACAAAATCGATGCCGGCAATTGCACCGTCCGCTGGCTCGAACTCGATCAGGACGCAATCTCGCAGTAACGGGAGTCACCTATGCCAATTGAAATCAAGGAAGTAGTCATCAGGGTCTCGCCCGGCGACAGCATCCCCAGCATCGCCCAGGATTACGGCCATTTCTCCGAGACAATCTGGAATCACGCCGCCAACGCCGCGCTCAAAGCGCTCCGAAAAAACCCCAATATTCTCGCGCCTGGCGACGACGTCACCGTCCCCGCCATCCGCCTCAAAGACTTCTCCTGCGCCACCGATACCCGCCATTCCTTCAAACGAAGAGGCGTCCCCGCCAAGCTCAAAATTCAGCTCTTCCTCCTCGGCGAACCCCGTCGCAATGAGGACTATACCCTCATCCTCGACGACAAAATCATCCGCGGCAAGACCGACGCCGACGGCAACATCGAGCACTACATCCCACCCAACTCCAAAGGCGGCAAGCTCATCCTCGGCGGCGGCAAAGAAGAATACCCCGTTCGTGTCGGCCACCTGAACCCCATCGACACGCTCTCCGGCATCAAGCAGCGCCTGAACAACCTCGGCTACAACTGCGGCGACGAAAGCGACGACGAAACCGACGCGCTCAAAGAAGCCATCATCCGCTTTCAGGGCGGCCAGAAACTCAATCCTACCGGCGAACTCGACGGCGCCACTCGCGCCAAAATCGAGTCGCTCCACAACTAAGGAGAAATCATGCTAGGCGCAGTTTCAGGAGCGATGGACGCCGCCAGCGGCATTCTCGGCGGTCAGGTCCCCGGCGCCCCCGGCGGCCCCGCCCCACTCGTTTTCTACAAAGGCGAAAACCTCGGCGCGCCCGATCAATCTCTCGCCGGGGCCCAGGCCCCCGAAGTCCTTCGCCCCATCGACGCCGGCGCCGTCATCGAGTTCATCCACATCGGCCACGTCCATCTCGATAACTCCAAGAACTTCAACCACGACCCGAAAAGAGACGACACCGTCGAGATGTTTCCCGCCGGCGCCAAGTTCCGCGGCTTCCAGTTCCGCGCCGCCCTCCACCGCGAAGCCCTCCTCCTCTCGGCCATGATGACCGGCTGCCAATCGGTCCTCGACGCCAATGAAAGAGCCAAAGGCGGCCTCGGCCAGATGGTCGGCATGGCCGCCGACATGCTGGGCGCCGGTGGCGCCGGCGCCGCCGTTCCCACCGCCGGAGAAGTCAACGCCTTCGGCAATGCCGTCCGCGCCGCCGTCGCCCGCTTCAACTCCGGCAGCACCACCTACATGGACATCCACCAGGCCGGCATCGATCTCCACCAGGCCCGCTGCAACTATCTCGCCTTTCAGCAGCGCCTCATTACGCCCGCTGCCAATGACCCCGCCGGCGGTCTCCTCGGCAAGATGCCCGGCCTTGCCGGCAACATTCCGCCCCAGGTCGCCGACGTCCTCAACTTCGTCACCGGCCTCGCCTTCAAGCCCATGGAAGTCTACCTGCACTTCTACGTCCGTCTCGCCCTCGCCCTCGAAAAGCCGATCGAAAAAACCGTCCGCCGCTATACCGTCGCCGCCCTCCAGGGGCCGCTCACCCCCGCCTTCTATCTCTGGTACCCCCTTCCCCAGGCCCCCGCCGCCAGCGGTGGCGGTAGTGGCGCCCCCGCTCCCACCGGCATCCCCTTTCTTGACGACGCCCGCCAACGCTTCGAACAACTCCGCTCCGACGTCGAAGACTTCTCCAACACCATTCGCGACTTCATCGAGCCTGATCCCAACCAGCCTCCCGCTCCCGGCGACCCCTACCTCCAGGAAGCCTTCCAAATCGTCCCGCCCCCCACTCCCCCGAATTCGCCCGGCCCACTTCCCCCCAAAGAACTCGCCAACCTTATCACCAATGGCTTCAAGGCCGGCCTCGGCGCCTCCAGCCTCCCCGGCTTCATTGAAACGATCATCACCGAAATCACAACCGTCAACAACGAGTTCCTCCGCGAACTCTACAAAAAGCTCATGGACCGCCCCGCCGTCCAGCCCATCAATGAGTACTCAGTCTACAGAGCCGCCCGCGCCCGCATGCTCGACCGCCTCGTCGGCATCGTCATGGAAAACGTCCAGTTCCTCCAAACCGCCAAGGACTTCGGCTTCAACATGCAGGGCGTCAACGTCCAACCCGGCCAGGCCCTCCTCGATAAAGGCCTCGACGAACTCAACCAGCAAGTCTTCCGCCGCTTGAACGTCGCCCTCGAACTCACCATGGGCGAACTCGTCGATAAACTCGAAGGCATTCGCCAGCAGGCCGAAGACGCCAACGCGCTCGCCTACGAAGGCTACTTGGGCGCCTTCCCCTGGCTCCTCGCGCTAAACTTCCGCAACACGTTCATGCCTGTCTGGCAGCTCATCATGGACAACACCTTTGGCAAGATCTCCGGCCCCATCGGAGACGTCATGCGCCAGGCCCGCGACGCCATGAATACCGCCAAATCCGCGGTTGACGACGCCCGCACCGTCGCCATGCGCCTCCAACGCATCAAAGATCGCGCCACCAATGAGGGGCTCCAGGCCGGACTAGGCGGCCAAAACCTCACCGGCTACCCCGACGATTGGGCCGCCGAACTTCCCCCCGATCAGGTCCAGCCCAAGCCTCCCACCATGCCTTTTTTTCCCTTCACTCGTCGCGTCGCGCAATCGGCTGCTGTAACTATCACCAGAACCGAGTACGATAACGTGAGAGGATCTCACAAGTGGGACCTCGCGGGGGCATCTTCGTAACTATAAGCTCCCCGTTTCGGCGTTAGGCAAAACAGGAGTTTTATGGCGAACTTCACTCAGGACACTAGGCTCCTGGAGTTGACCACCCCTCTCGGCAAGGACAAACTGCTCATCCGGTCCATCACTGGCGCCGAAGCTATTTCCCAACTCTTCAATTATCAGATCCAATGCTGGGGTTCCCCCGAGGAACCCGCGAATTTTTCCTTAATCGTCGGCCAACCCGTCTGCGTTCGCGTCCTGCTCGACGCCGTTGACGCCCAACAACCCAAGCGCTTTTTCCACGGCGTGGTTCAGTCCATCACCTCCACCGGCTTGGAATCTACTCCCCACTATCAACTCAGCGTCGTCCCCTCCTTCTGGCTCCTCACGCGTACCACCCGGAGCCGCATCTTTCAACAGATCAACGTCCCCGATATCCTCAAAGCCGTCCTCATCGGCTTCCCTGTCTCCTTCGAGGTCCAGGGCGCCTACGAGCGCCGCGATTACTGCTCCCAGTACCGCGAATCCGATTTCGATTTCGCCTGCCGCCTCATGGAAGAGGAAGGCATCTTCTACTTCTTCAAACACGAAGAGACCAAACATACGATGGTCGTGGCTGATTCCGCCACCTCACACAAGGAACTCCCCCACAGCCCCACCATGTATTACGATCCCGACATGGGCGGTGTCGAGGCCGTCACCGTCGTTTTCGGCTGGGAAAAAACACAATCTCTCCGTTCCGGCAAAACCACCCTCTGGGATCATTCCTTTGAACTTCCGCACAAAAACCTCGAAGCCCAGGACCTGATTCCGGAGACCCTCCAAGTCGGCACTGTCGCCCACAAGCTCAAACTGGGCGGCAATGAAAACATGGAGCTCTACGACTATCCCGGCGGCTACGCCCAGCGAGTAGACGGCGTCTCCCCCAGCGGCGGCGATCAGGCCGCCGACCTTCAGAAAATCTTCGAAGACAACAAGCGGACCGCCAAAATCCGCATGCAGCAGGAAACCCTCGGCTCCCTCAACATCACCGCCTACACCACCTACTTCGGTATCGTCCCCGGCTTCAAGTTCACCCTCGATCGCCATCCTGTCGACAATCACTCCTACGTCCTCACCCGCTCCGTCTTCACAATCCCCCAAATGGGCGGTTACGGAAGCGGGGAAGAGGAATTCGTCGTTACTCCCGAAGTCACCTTCAACTGCGTTCCCTTTGAGCTGCCCTTCCGCCCCCAGCGCGTCACCCGCAAACCCGTCATTAGCGGCACCCAGACCGCTGTCGTCGTGGGCCCCTCCGGCGAGGACATTTATACCGATAAATACGGCCGTATTAAAGTCCAGTTCCTCTGGGACCGCTCCGCTCCTTACGATTCCTCCAGTTCCTGCTGGCTCCGCTGCGCTTTCCCCTGGGCCGGCAAAAACTTCGGTTTTATCTCCATCCCCCGCGTCGGACACGAAGTCGTCGTGGCTTTCGAAGAGGGAGACCCCGATCAGCCCATCGTCGTCGGTAGCGTCTATAACGCCGACATGATGCCCCCCTGGACCCTTCCCGATAACAAAACCCAGTCCGGCATTCAAACCCGCACCGAAAAGGGCGGCAACTCCAATCTAAACGTCCTCCAGTTCGAAGACAAAAAGGCCGCCGAGTTCGTCTTCCTCCACGCCGAAAAGGACTACCATACCCGCGTCAAGAACGACACCCACGGCAATTTCGGTCGCGATGTCCATCGCTACATCGAACGCAATCTCATCGAAGAGATCAAGAACGAAGTCCACCGCGTCGTCAAAAAGTCGACCTACGAAGAAGTTGTCGTGGACGTCCAAATCAAAATCGGCGGCACGCAGCAGATAAAGGTCGTCGGCGACGTCAAACGCTCCGTCGATGGCAATGTATCCGACACCATCGCTGGCGACCATTCCGAAAAGACAACCGGTAAAATAAGCGCCAAAGCGGGTCAGATTATCTTCGAGGCTGATTCCGCCATCTCTTTCAAAGTCGGCGGCTCGGAAGTTGTCATCGATACTTCCAGCGTCACCATCAAGGGCCCCTCCAAGGTCGCAATCACCGGCGGTATGGTCAACATCAACTCCGGCCCCGGCTCGCCCGCCAAAACGCCCGTCGGCCCCGTCGCCGCCGTCATCGCCAGATACAAAGCGATCGTCGAAGCCATGTTGCCCGGCCAGACCGGGACCAAAGTCTACAGCGGCAGCGCCCAAGCCGCTCAGAACGCCCCCGCTCATCCCGTGCCTCCCTCCGCAACCCCCACACCAACCGCTGTCGCCAAGGCGGCGCCGGCCACCAATGAAGCGTCGGCCACCAACCAGGCGCCCGCTCCGGCAAACGAAAACCACTTCATTGAAATTGAGCTCAAAGACAAGGACAATCTTCCGGTCCCCGGCGAATACTTTGAAATCCTCCTTCCCGGTGGCGCCCTCGCCTCCGGCACCACCGACGACAAGGGCTTCGCCCGCGTCGATGGCATCGATCCCGGACAAGCCACCGTTCGCTTCCCCAACCGCGACAAAACGGTCGTAGATTAATTACTTATGCCCACCAAAGTTACTGCCAAAACAGGTGACTGCCTTTGCGGCATTGCAGTCGACGCCGGCTTCCTGAATTGCCAGCCCCTCCGCGATCTCGCGGAAAACGCCGCCTTCCTCACCCGCGATTTAAAGGATGCCGACGAAGTCACCGTCCCCGATCTCGTCGTCGAAGACTTCCCCAAGCCCATCGACACCAAACACACCTTTGTCCTTGCCAGCAGCCCGCCCTTCAACATCCGTTTCGTCCACGGTTCCGCCGCTCTCCCTTACCGCGACGACACCGAATCCCGAACTCTACACATTTCGAATTTCGTCACAAATCTGGGCGGCGCCACCGGCCTGGCTGCGTTCCCTGCCGGTTATGGATTCAAAGACGATGGCCACCAGGACCCCGACACATTCAAAGTCGAAGTCTGGGATCCCGCCGCCGGCGGCTCGGTTAACGTCAAGTTGGAAGCCCTCAAACCGGTCTATACCGCCGGCGCCGACGGCAACCTCTCCGTCACTTCCTACGTTCCATTCACCGCCGATGGCCGCGTCATTGACGCCCTTGTCTGCAACGTCGCCAGCGACACCAGCGCCAATACGTTTCGCTCCAAATACATGCGCCTGGTCGTCGACGAAGCCGACCGTGACGCCGCCGGAGTGACCGGCCAAACCCTGTTTATCAGTGACCTCGCCGACGGCCTCGGCACCGGCGCCGCCACCGATAACGACACTATCGAAATCCTCGACCAAATGGTCCGCGCCACGTACACGATCAACCGCTGCCCCGGCGCCCCCAAGTGCAAAGTAACCACCGTCGCCGATATCGGGGGCTCCGAACGCCAGCGTGTTCGCGTCCATTTCTACGCCTACCGCCAGGACCTCGGCGTTGACACCATGCCCACCGGCGTAACCGCCACCGTGATGAAGCAGCATCTTCGCCGCCGCACTTTCAAATGGTATCGGCGCACCTACGCCCAGGCCGCTGTGGGCCCGAAACTCATGAGCATGAACATCATCGACCCGCCCGCCGAGAACATGCTCTGCCTCTCCCACAATCATGGGCGCGCCGTTGTCAAGACCACCAATGCGGTAGCCACTTGGATGGCCCGCAAATCCTGGCTCACGCACAAGATTGCCTCCGCCACTTCTGATCTCGCCACCCTCAACTTCCGGATCACAACCGCCACCAGGGACCTGCCCGTCTACGTCATATTCTCCGGCGGCGAAACGCCAGCCGAGGCCGCCGCCCTAACCATTAGCAGGCTCCCCGCCACCTTCACCGGCGCCGCCACCGTCACTCCCCGCCCTGGAAACGTCGCCAACGCATCCTGCAACGTCCTCATCACCGCCGACAACGGCGAACGGGTCACGCTTCTGGATGTCGTCTTGGCCACCGGAATCGGCATGACCGTTGAAGTCCCTCGCGTCGATTTGATGAGCGTCCTCTCCGGTGATGCCGATATTGACTTTTCCCCCAGCTTTCTCAGCATCGATATGAAGCGGATCCTCCAGGATGTCCCCGTAACGGACGATGCCATGCATTGCGTCGTCGTCGGTCAGTTCAGCACCCCGAGTCTGCGCGGGCAGGCGTTCATGCCCGGCCTGGGCGCCGACGCTGCCTTCCGCCCGGATCTCCCGTTCCGCTCCTCCACCATCATGGCCTATACATCCACCAGTGGAGCGGTGCTGGACGGCGGCGACAATTTGCCGTATACGTCTCCCCATGAGTCCTCCCATACCGTCTGCGACTTGGTCCACACCAAACCTTCGACAGACCACAGCCGCACCGAGCTCCTTGCTGGCGGCACGTCGGTCGCAAACGCGGTCGGCGCTAGCAAACGCCTTGGCGATGGCCCCTACCTCGTTCAGATGCAAAAGAATGGAACCACTACGATGACGATTCAGACCGTCAGACTGGCCAGCGTCTTTCGCACAGAGGGCGCCGAAAAGATGGAGGCCTGGTAACACCCATGCCCCGCTTCCCCATCCCCCTCACCTACGAACGCTGGACCAACCGCGATGCTGCCGAAATTCTCGAAAAGTTCGTCAACGGCTCGCGCTTCTCCGGCCGCCGGGCCCCGCGCGGTCTCAAGCCCGAGTACGTCTCTCACTGGATCCGCGAAAACGTCAAACCCGACTGTGCTCCCCCCACCATGATGCGCGTCGTCGATGTCCTCCGTTTCTATGAACGCAAGGACATCCTCGATCACGTCAGCCGCTTCCTGAATCGCAGTGAAGGCGACGAACGCGACTTCCGCCGCGCCAATTATGTTCTTCAGGCCATCGGTGAAGTCGGTACCCCGGAGCAGGCGGCCTTCGCCGTCCGCTACTTTAACGAGTTCATCCTGCCTCAGCCTATCGCCATGGAGTACTTCACACTGCTCCTCGAAACCGCCGAAGCGCTCGCTCTCGCCGTTGATTTCACGTCCGTCGGCCGCCGGCTCCAAGCCGCCATCGATGCCGCCGGCAAAGTGGACAACCTTGATGGCAACGCCGGCATTCCCTGGCGCAAGTACTCCGATTACAATCGCAACAACTACCCGAACGCCGCGCGTATCGTGGAAGCGAAACGCCTCCTGCTCAGCGCTACCCCGGAACAACGCCTCCCGGAACTTCTATTTATTTATCTCGGAGATTCCCCTTTCGCCAGCCCCTCCATGGAGATTTGGACGGGCCGCCTCATTCGGGAATACGCCGGCAAAGCCGCGGACACGCAGGCGGTCGTCCTTGCGGCTTTCGCCCAAGTCGCCGACGGCGCCCTCAAAAGCGAATTACCAAAGCCCCAAAAGGATTTCTTCGTTCACCGCGCCGCCCAAGCCATTCTTTATCTCCAGGGCGAACTCAACTTTATCCACGAAGCCGCCTACGAATCCATCGTATCGGGCCCGGAAAACTTCCTCTGGGACGACATCTAGCCCGCAACCAAGTACCATAGCGTGAGATCATCTCACAGTCGGGATCTTGCAGGGATTCTTCGCAGGTATAAACTCCCGGATTCCGCGTTAAGCAGAAGAGGAATAAAATGGCGAATTTTACTCAGGAATCCCGGCTCCTGGAGTTGACCACACCCGTCGGTAAGGACAAGCTGCTCATCCGGTCCATCGACGGCATGGAGGGCATCTCTCAACTTTTCAGTTTCCGCGTCGAATGCTTCGCCTCAAACGATGAGGTCATCGATTTCTCCAAACTCGTCGGCCAACCCATCTGCGTCCGCGTCATTCTCGACGCCGTCGACGCCAACGCCCCTAAACGGTTCTTTCACGGGGTTGTCCAGACTGTCACCCGGGGCGCCCGCGGCTATGCCAACACCTCCTACAACATTCAGGCTGTTCCATACTTCTGGCTCCTCACCCGAATCACCCAGAGCCGTATTTTCCAGCAGAAGTCCGTCCCCGATATTCTGAAGGCTGTTTTCGCCGGTGTGCCGGTCTCGTTCGAGCTCCAGGGCACATACCAGCCGCGGGATTATTGCGCCCAGTATCGCGAATCGGATTTCGATTTCGCCTGCCGCCTGATGGAAGAGGAGGGCATTTTCTACTTCTTCAAGCATGAAGAGACGAACCATGTCATGGTGATCGCCGACACGCCTACCTCGCACAAGGATCTCCCTCATTGCTCCACGCTCTACTACGACCCGGATGTCGCCGGTGTCGAAGACGTTGTCATCGTCTACGCCTGGGAGAAGTCGCAAACCCTCCGTTCCGGCAAAACCACACTCTGGGACCACTGCTTCGAACTTCCGCACAAGAACCTGGAAGCCCAGGACCTGATCGTTGAAACCGTTCAAGTCGGCGACGTCACCCACAAACTCAAGCTGGGCGGCAACGACAAAATGGAGCTCTACGACTACCCTGGCGGCTACGCCGAACGATTCGACGGCATCTCCACCGGCGGCGGCGACCAAGCTG
>Ga0105047_10002851_pt1 | contig 30699 bp, 34 predicted proteins | sample MAT04_FD_78384 | JGI IMG/M metagenome (GOLD analysis project Ga0105047, IMG submission 78384) | Freshwater microbial communities from Lake Fryxell liftoff mats and glacier meltwater in Antarctica - MAT-04 (megahit assembly) | ecosystem: Environmental > Aquatic > Freshwater > Ice > Liftoff... | reverse complement strand
TCCATGTTGTAAGGATGTTCGCGCATCCGTAGGGCCACCCCGTAGTTCCGTTCTAGGGCCTACAATACTGCTGGAAGTAGGGGTTGGTACCGCTTAGAACAACTCCTCCACCTCGATGAAAGCGAAGTCGAGCTTGAACAAGCTCTCATAGTCCTTGCCGGTCTCGGCCATTTCCTCATCACCGGTCTCGTAATGCCAATTCACCTTCACATGCTGGCCACGTTCGGTAACGGTATCAAGCCGACTGAAGATGTTGTAGAAATGCTTGGATGAACTCGTGTCCAAATAGTCCAGCTTCATGTTAACCGTGGTCTCTCCTTTGGAGTTCCTCAGATAATCATCCAACCAGCCATAAACGCGGGAATAGAACTGTTCCGAGTTGTGGGGCAGCGAACGACCGATGAATTCCAAAACGCCGTTGTCCACGTCCAGGTCGATCTGTGGTGAGGTCTCGGTGCGGTCCACGTGGAAGTGCTTGTCGGGCATGGGGACTGGAATTGCCCAAAGGTGTGCTGCACGCGCATAGAAAGCGATGGTGATCGGGAATGTCGATCAACATTCCGCAGTGAACAATAAAGGCCGGAAAATTCCCGGCCTTAGTCTTTGAGTGAGGGTGGCTGCCTAGCGAGTGTTGTACGCTGTAAGGATCTCCTGATCGGAAGGAAGCAAGATCTCCGTATCGTTCACACGCCTTACCCAGTACATGTATTTGCCGGTTCCTTGGCAAGCAAAAGCGTTCATGCTCTCTTTGGGACCGAGCGCGCGGATCGGGAAGGTGCGCCACCTTCCGTTGGTCTCTTGCATAGCCACCTTCACCTCCAGCATGTCGGAACAGGCGTTCTGCAGATCGATCTGGTACGTGCCACTGAAATCGCGTTTGTAGTTGTCCCTGTAGATCTCGCACTTCTCGCAAGGCGCCCCCCACTTGCTCGTGGCCTTCGTCAGGCAATTCGCGTAGCTCTGATCCTGCGCACCGGCCCAAATGGCGACCAGCAGCAGGATGATGAGCAGAAGGGTCTTCTTCGGGTTCATTTGCAACGATTGTTGGTCAGGATGATCTTCGCCTCGGCATTGCCCATTTGCTTGCTGATCTTCCAATCCTTGCAGGCGGCGTGGATATCACCAGTGGCTTTGCGAGCCCATCCTCGATTATTGTACGCCTCTTCGTTCTTGGGGTCCATAGCGATCACTTTGTTGAGATCCGCTATGGCCAATTCGTGCTGTCCCAATTTACTGTACGCACTGCCGCGGCTGGTATAGGCCCACGTATGGTCCGGCTTCCGTGCGATCACGGTGGTGAAGTCCTCTATAGCTGGACCGTACGCACCTTGCAGGCTATTGCATAAGCCCCGTTGCAACAAGGAGTTCACATGGTCCGGTTCACGCTCCAGGACTTGGCCGAACAAGGCTATGGCCGCTGCGAAGTCCCCGGAACGTTGGGCCCGCTCCCCAGCTTGGTATAGGTGCTCCACGCCGGACCGTGGCGTAGCGTCCGCCATATACTGTGCGACCAAAGGGGAATTGCCGACGCAGAAGATCAGGATCGGGTATAACCGTTGGATCATGGGTGTCTGCTGTTTTCAGCGTGCCTTGTTACGGGATCCATCACGAGGGGTTTCACCGGCTACCTGCACCAATTCCAACTGATAGGTCCGGATCAACTCTTGCAGAAGGACGATGGTGCGCGTGCCTTCTGGATCATCTGCTGGTCGTGGCAGGGTGGATCGCCCACTCAGCCGGACCACGTCCAGCTTAAAGATCTCCTTGCTGAAGCATTGTCCTTTTTCAGCAAGGCACTTGACCACAACGGCATCTTCCTCAGGCGAAAATGAGACCGTTCGCAGATCCAGTTCTGCCAGCGGCGCTATGTCCTGCCGGAAGCGGTTTCCGGCGTCGAAAAAGTCAGCTACCAAGCGCTGTTGGCGGTCGATCTTGAAGGTGACCCGCCCCCCGAAGGCAGCGTTCAACGGTTCCAACGCTGGGGTTTGAGCGAATAGGTGGATGGGGAGAAGGGCGAGGGTCGCCAGAGCTATGTAAAAAGGCATGGGTAACATGTTGCCCCGTGCATACGTAGACCGGAGATACAAGTTCACTTCCCCATGTACCTCATTTCCAGGAACCCCTGGCCGGCGTTGGTCCTCTTCGCCATTCTACTGTTGCCGGCCACACTGGTCGGCCAAGGCCGCTTCACCGTGAACGGCCGCATGAAGGTCGAAGGATCCGATCTATCCGGCGCGCATGCCGTGGTGTACAAGAACGGCGTAAAGGAGCGGAGCATTACCACCAACCTGAACAAGTTCTCGTTGGACCTTGAGTTGAACGCCAACTATGTGGTGTCTTTTGAGAAGCCCGGCTTTGTAGCGAAGAAAGTGTCTTTCAATACCAAAGCACCAGCCGAGGCGATCGCGAGCGGCTTCACGCCCTTTGATTTTGCGGTCTCTCTTTTCAAGCAGTACGACGATATTAACATCGTGGTCTTCAACCAACCCGTTGGCATGATCCGGTACGATGACAAGACCGGTGATTTCGATTACGATACGGATTACACCAAATCCATCCAGTCCCAATTGCAGCAGGTGTTGGCGCAGGTGGAGCAGAAACAGAAGGAAGAGGCCGAAGGTGCAAAGGGGGCCGCAGCGGTCGCTGCGGAAGCGGCCAAAACGAAGGCCAAGGCCGAAGCTGAGGTCGCGAAACAGGAGGCCGCCAAAGCGAAGGTCGATGCAGAAGCCCAGAAACAAGCGCTCGCAAAAGCCAAGGCCGAAGAGAAACAACATGCCGAGGTGAAGAAGCCACCCGTTGTTACGGAAAAGGTCGTTGAGAGACCAGTGGAGAGACCTGTCGCCAAGCCAGTGATACAACGGGAGCCGGAAGCACCCCGCTCCGAAGCACAAGCAAGTCCGGTGCAGAACAACCTTTCGAGCAAAGCCAACATCGGCGAGGTTGGGCGCAGGTCGATCGAACCAGTGGTGAAGGAAGAAGAACGTCCCGAAGAGGAGGTTGTAGTCGTTGAAGTGGTCCGCAACGAGGAGTTGCTCGTGGAACCCTCACGCGTGACCACTGTTGTGAAGGTGGCAACGGCTGATCATACCGATGAGTACCGCAAGGTGACCCACAAGTGGGGTGGCCAGTACTACTTCAAGAACGGCGCTACCTGCACCAAAGAGATCTACGACAAGGAGGCCGCAGCCGATCAGCTCGCGGGTGCTACACCGCGCAGCAAGATGGATTGAACGGCAATGGCTCAGGTACTTTTGTCCCTTGCCCTCCACTTCCTATCTCCGCGACGGTCGAGCTCCTATTCCCAAGGACGAGCGCACCAGTGCATTGATGAGCCGCATCCGGGGGCGCAACACAGGTCCGGAGAAGACGCTTCGAGCGGCGCTTTCACAAGAAGGCGTCAAAGGATACCGGCTGAACTACGCCAAAGCCCCTGGCAGCCCGGACGTGGCGTTCGTGGGGCGTAAGGTGGCTGTGTTCGTGCATGGTTGTTTCTGGCACGGCTGCCCACATTGCCAACTACAACGACCGAAGATCAACCGTAAATTCTGGAATGCGAAGCTGGATCGGAACAAGGTGCGCGATCAGCGCAAGGTGCGCGAATTGCGGAAAGCCGGTTGGCGTGTGATCACCATTTGGGAGTGCCGGTTACGCAAGCGGCCCCAAATGCAGGTGCAACGTGTCGTGCGGGCGCTTGAAGGCTAGGACTTTTTCCGGCCGAACAACCGACCGAAGAAGCGCTTCTCGAACGCCCAGAAGAACTTGAACTGGCCGAAGATGGCCCCATAGATCAACAGGAGAACGTTGTAGACCGGCAGGATCAAGATGTAGTAGAGGATCGTGAAACCCAAGGGTTGCGCACCATCTGTCACGAACAGGCCTATCACCGGCCTCTTCAAGAAGAGCACGGTGAATCCCGTGCAAGCGAACACCAACAAGATGACAAGGACGCGTGACGGCCTAACGCCCCAACGAAGCGCTAAGCGCTGCATCCAACCATCCCCAGGGGCTTCTTGTTGCGCCATTTCAGGACGCGAAGATCGGACCCGGATCGATCGTTACTACAAACCACATCTAGGAGAACGTTCAGTCCTGCCACTCGGCAAGGAACAGGTTCGTTTCCCGCGTGCCGCCGTTGGCCCTGTTGCTGCTGAATACAAGGTATTTGCCGTCGGGACTGAACACCGGGAATGCATCGAACTGGTCGCTGAAGCTCACTTGCTCCAATCCCGTGCCATCGGTATTGATCAAGTACAAGGTGAAGGGGAAGCCGCGCTTCGCCGTGTGATTACTTGCGAAGATGATCTTCTCTCCACTATGGTGCCAGAAGGGCGCCCAGTTTGCCTGGCCCAGTTCGGTGATCTTCTTCGCATCGCTGCCATCGGCATTGGCCACGTAAAGCTCCATGTTCGTGGGCATCACCAATCCTTCCTTCAGTAGTTGCTTGTACTCGGCCTCTTCTTTAGGCGTCTTGATGCGGCTCGCGCGCCATAGGAGTTTCGTTCCATCAGGGCTGAAGAATGCACCACCATCGTAGCCGAGCGTATTCGTAATGCGCTTCACGTCGGTGCCATCGATGTTCATCGTGTACAGGTCCATATCACCGTCGCGCATACTGGTGAACACGATGCGATCCCCTTTCGGTGAAACGGTGGCTTCGGCGTCGTAGCCGGGCGTATTCGTCAGCTGCTTGCAAATGTTGCCCTTCAGGTCGCTCAGGTAAATGTCGAAGCTGGGGTAGATGGGCCATACATACTTCCCATCGCTCCGGCGCTCGGGATGTGCCGGGCAGGCGGCATTTTCCACGTGCGTGCTGCCAAAGAGAATCAGGCTGTCCCCGGGCAGGAAATAGCTGCAAGTGGTGCGACCGCCGTTGATGCTGATCTTCTTCGGTCGGTCGACTTTCAGGTCGTCGGTGAACGGGTTGAACACGTAGATCTGGTCGCAGCTCTCGCCCCAAGCCGGATTGCTCGCTTGGAAAACCAAGCGGTCGCCTCCGAAGCTCCAATAGGCCTCCGCATTGTCGCCGCCGAACGTGAGCTTCTTGAGACTTTTGAAGTGCTTCTCACCTTCCGCGATCAGGGTGTCTTTCAGCACCGACCCATCCGGGCCCACCTTATCCGATTGGGCAGAAACAGTGGAGGTTGAAGAACCAAGGACCAAAAAGAGGAGGAATGCGATCTTGTGCCTCATGGCTTGTTGAAGGAGGCGCGAAACTATCCATCGGGATCGCAGCGATCGTCAGGTGATCGCCACAGTCGCTCCGGAACGATGAATTACGCACGGCTCAAAGGTCTGCTGACCATGTGTGCGGCCAAATCGAAAGAATGAGAGGACACGACACCAACTTCTTTCTTCTTTTACTGTCCTGCCCGACTATCGTCGCTCATCCGATCGTACCTTCTGCGCATGGCGATCGACGATAAGCCCGTCAAAGGCCGCGGGGCTTCGGAGCAGGTGCCGAACCGCTTCCTACAACGGTCATATGGAGTGGTGCATGAAGAAGGCGTTGACGAGGTGGAGCAGGAAGTCCAGCCCACGCGCTTCATAGAGACCTTCCCGAAGACCATCGTCAACCGCGTTGACAGCCCGGACCTGCCGTTCATCTGGAGCCTTAATCCTTACCAAGGTTGTGAACACGGTTGCAGCTACTGCTACGCGCGGCCTACCCATGAATATTGGGGCTACAGTGCCGGTCTTGATTTCGAACGCATCATCATGATCAAACGCAACGCCCCCGAATTGTTGGAGAAAGCGCTGCGCCACCCCAACTGGAAAGCCGATCCCATTTCGCTTTCCGGTGTCACGGACCCATACCAGCCGTGCGAACGGAAGGAGGAACTGACGCGACGGATACTGGAGATCGCCTTGGCGTACAAGCAGCCTTTGATGCTGATCACGAAGAATGCTTTGCTGCTGCGCGATATCGATCTGCTGCAGGAATTGGCCCGCAACCGCTTGGTACAAGTGGCCATCAGCTTCACAACGTTGGACGAGGACTTGCGCCGTGTCTTGGAACCAAGGACCAGCACGGGCTTGAACCGGTTGAGGACGATGGAAGCGCTGGCCAAGGCCGATATCCCGGTTATGGCGATGGTGGCTCCGATCATTCCTGCATTGAACGAACCCGAAGTTCCCCTGCTCCTGAAGTCAGCATCGGAAGCGGGTGCATTGTCGGCGAGCTATACCGTGTTGCGAACGAACGGAGCGGTGCAGCAGATCTTCGAAACGTGGCTGCACCATCACTATCCCGAACGCGCGGCCAAGGTGCTGGCGCAAACGCGAGACTTGCACGGCGGTAGAGTGAACGACAGCAGGAGCGGGACACGAATGAAGGGCGAAGGGAACTTCTCGGTCAACATCCAACGGCTTTTCCGGGTGTTGAAGGCACGTTATTTCAAGGATCGGCACATGCCGGAGTTGGATCGCACCTCGTTCAGTCCGCCGCCGCAAGGGCAACTGGATCTGTTCCATTGAGCGGCCAGCTTGCGATGGGGGTATGCACGCCACCCTCCGGAGAAGGTGTGGAGTGAAAGAGCGTGAGGTGGTCGATCAACATCGACGGGAGAACCACCTCGCCATCCACAACTGCTGGCTTCCCTGCCTTGGCGCGCGCAAGGGTAATGTGTGGCCAGTAGGGGCGGTAGATGGATGGTTCTGTGCCAGTGGCATCGGCGAGTGCGACATGCAACGCGGTCAGCGCAGTGTTCGGTCGAAAGCGGATCCAGAGCATGGTAGGGTCCTGCTTGGGCATGGTCACAATGCGGCCATGTTGCAGCAGGATGGGTGCATGACTTTCGGCCAGCTTGGCGATGGCTACCGAGAGCGGGCCGATCATCATTTCAGGACGATCTCCGATGAACAGGGCCGTTACGTGCCACTGCTGGGTAGGCGCAACACGCCAAAAAGGAGTGGTCAACTCAGTCCGGAGGGTTGCCCCAATTTCCTGAGAATCCCTGACGGACACGGCGGTTCCGATGAAGATCCTCATGCCCTTCAGCGGATGATGCGTTGTCCGCTCATTCCATGAAGCGGCCCATCGGTGAGCTGGAGTTCCTTCACGATGGCCAAGATAGGACCTCGGCCAGCCCACTCAGTGAACGCATTGATCAGCTCCGATGCACCTTCCACATGCATCTCCACTGTCCCGTCTTGAAGGTTCCTCGCAGAACAGGAGATACCGAGACGTGCCGCCTCTCCGATAGCGCTGGCTCGGAAACCAACGCCTTGTACTCGGCCTCTGACCACGATCTTCCGATGAAATGCTTGCATTCCTTGAAACTACCGGGATCTGCTCAACTTGACCTCGATGGGCGATATCTATATTTTCGTAGGCCGAATTCGATCGTTCGTCGAAGAACCATGAGTTCAACTGGGGGCAAATTATAGTCCACCACCATGCAAAAGCCACTATCCTTCGTCCTTGTTATTTTAGGTGCCTTCGGTCTCATTACGCTCGTTGACGTGCCTGTGGCGCAAGCGCAAACGTTCGAACCGGGCTTCGCTCAGTCTACCGTAGCAGGGGGCACGTTCAGCCAGCCGGTAGGTGTAACATGGGATGGGAACGGCAGGCAATACGTGTGGGAGAAGGGGGGAAAGGTCTGGATCATCAGCAATGGAGTGCGCTTGGCCGATCCGCTGATCAATATCAGCGATGAAGTAGGCAATTGGCGGGACCATGGTTACCTCGGTTTCACACTGGATCCGAATTTCCTCACCAACGGTCATATCTACATGCTCTATGCCGTGGACCGCCACTACCTGATGAACAATGATCCCAGCACGGGCAACTACACCACCACCACGAACGAGTATTACGCGGCCACGATCATGCGGATCACGCGCTACACCGCGATCGGTCCCAATTTCAATACCGTGAACTACGGAAGCCGTTTGGTCCTCTTGGGTGAAACACGGCAGACAGGGGTTCCGTTGTTGCATGAATCGCACAGCACGGGGTCGCTCGCTTTCGGTTCCGATGGCACGCTCTTGGCCACGGTCGGCGATGGCGCTAGTTACAATGGTTACGACACGGGGAACTCCAGTGATACATACGACGGAGTAGCATTCAGCAACGGTATCATCCGTGCTGCCGAGGATGTTGGTGCAATGCGCTCCCAGTTGTTGAACTGCCACAATGGGAAAATGCTCCGCATCGACCCCAGCACCGGCAATGGGGTTCCGAGCAATCCGTTCTACGACCCGGCGGCCCCGCGATCGCCGAAGTCAAGGGTGTGGGCCTTGGGCTTGCGCAACCCGTACCGCATGACCCGGAAGCCGGGCACCGGGAGCACCGATCCAGCGGCGGCCGATCCCGGCGTGTTCTACATCGGCGATGTCGGCATGGGCACATGGGAAGAGACCAATGTGTGCAGCGAAGGGGGAATGAACTTCGGGTGGCCCATCTTCGAAGGGTTCGAGCAGAATCCAGGATATGCCCCGGCGCTCACAGCAAACCAAGACGTTCCCAACCCGTTCTACGATGGGATCATGTGCACCCAGCAGTACCTCAACTTCCAGGACCTTCTGAAGCAGGACACAAGGCTGTTGTTGAATACGCATCCGAGCCCGTGCAACCCCAGTGTCTCGCTGCCCGGAACTGTGCAAACGTATTTGCACGCGCGACCAAGCATTGATTGGCAACACGGCAATCGTTCACGCGTTGGCGGATTCAGTGGAACCACGGCCGTGACCTTTGACTTGGATGCGGGAAATTCACCTGTTCCCGGTCCTCGTTTTGGTGGTAATGCAGGCATCGCAGGGCCTTTCGTTCCGGGCCTTAACATGCCGGCCGGTTACCAGAATTCGGCCTATCACGGCGACTATGCATCCGGTTGGATCCGACGCTTCAAATACGATGCGAACGACCACGTGAGCAGTGTACACAACTTCGCATCGAGCTTGGGCCCTATCACATGGCTCGGTTCAGGGCCCGATGGCTGCATCTGGTATATCAAGTACGATGCGAACCAAGTGCGTCGGATCTGCTACACCGGCACCGTGAACCTTCCTCCTATTGCCTTGGCTTCGCAATCCGTTCAGTACGGTCCGGGGCCGTTGTCCGTGACATTCAGCGCAGCGGGGAGTAGCGATCCTGAGAACGCGGCCTTGACCTACGGTTGGAACTTCGGGAACGGTTCGGGGAGTGGTCTCACGCCCACCCAGGTCTTCACCTCACCAGCGGGTGTGGTAACCACCTACAACGTGGTGCTCACGGTCACCGACAACATTGGTCAAACGGCCACACAGAACTTGATCGTTTCAGTGAACAACACACCGCCGGTCGTGAACATCACGAGCATTCCCACTACGGCATTCTATCCCGTGGGAGTGGATACCACGTACCAATTACAAGCTGCCGTTACTGATGCACAGCACAGCGCGGCACAGCTGACCTATGCGTGGCGCACCACACTGTACCACAACAACCACAACCACCCGGAACCGATCGACGCGAACGTTTCTTCGTCTACCGTGATCAGCGGCGTGGGCTGCAATGGCGATGATTTCAGCTACAAGGTCGTGCTTACCGTCACCGATGCTGGTGGCCTTTCCGGCACCTCCGAACGCTTACTCGAGCCGCGTTGCCAAGCGATAGCGCCTTCAGCCGTGATCGGAGCGAACGTGACCGCTGGTATCGGCCCACTGATGGTGAACTTGGACGGATCCGGCTCCTATGATCCCGGCACGATCGTGAGTTATGCATGGGATTTCGGCGATGGCACGTCAAGTACCAGCCAGTCGCCTGTGAAGTCGTTCACCGAAACTGGCGGTCACCAAGTAACGCTCACTGTGACCGACAATGATGGCCTTATCGGGCAGGCTACACGGGTGATCACCGTGCTTTCGCTTACGCCGCCCCAGTGCATGGGTGCTGCAGGTTCGGTCCTCAGCGAAATGTGGAGCCCGCTCAGCGGTATAACGGTGGCCGATCTCGTGAATTCACCCAACTACCCGAACACTCCGACAAGTTCGACCTTCCTTAGCTCGCTTTCCACACCCGTTGACGCTTCCGACAACTATGGTCGTAGGATCCGCGGTTATATCGTTCCTCCGCAATCGGGGAACTATGTGTTCACCACCACCGGTGATGATAATGTTGCGGTCTACTTGGGATTGAACGCCGAGCCAGCACACAAGCGCCTGATCTGTAGCATACCGGGTTGGACCGTCGTGGGCGACTTCGTGAAGTATCCGGAGCAGACCAGCGCGACGATCAGCTTGCAGGCCGGTGCGTATTACTACGTGGAGATCCTGCAGAAGGAAGGTACGGGTGGCGATCACGTGAACCTGTATTGGCAAACACCATCAAGCTCCACGCGCACCCTGGTCCCCGGCTCCGCTTTGGTGCGTTGGCAGAACTGTGCGCCAAGTGTCCGTCTCCGCATGAACCTGCAGGGGCCATGGAATGCCACCACAGCACTGATGAAGGATGACCTGCGCGTTGCAGAGCATGTGCCGATCACCGAGCCGTACCAAGGTTTGGGCTTCACGATGGTGGGAAGCGGGGGAGAGACCATGCCTGCGACAATGCTTACCGTCACGGGCAAGAATGCCATCGTGGATTGGGTATTGGTGGAGCTTCGCAACAAGAACGATCCCTCGCAGATCCTTGCTACCAAAAGCGCACTTCTTCAGCGCGACGGTGATGTGATCGGCATCGATGGATACACACGTCTTCTTTTCAACGTGATCGCCGACAACTACTTTATCGCCGTGCGGCACAGGAACCATTTTGGTACGATGACCTTTGCCGCAAAGATCTTGGGGATAATGGAGGTGGGGGTGGATCTTACGTTGGCCAGCGAGACCGTGTACGGGAGCGATGCACGGTATGCGTTGCAGAACGGCAAACGTGCGTTGTGGAGCGGGAATACCTCCGGCGATACACAGGTAAAGTACACGGGGCAATGGAACGATAGGGACCCCATCCTGGAAGCGATCGGCGGCGTTATCCCGACAAATACTGTTGTCGGCTATTCACGTCGTGATGTGAACATGGATGGTGTGATCAAGTACGCCGGCCAGAGCAATGATCGCGATCTTATCCTGCAGAACATCGGCGGTATCATACCCACCAACATCCTCAACCAACAGTTGCCTTAGAACGACGAACGCTCTTTGAAAGGAGGGTCGAGCTTGGTCGGTCCTCCTTTTGGATCCTGCGAATGACATCCAAGATGCAGCGGGTGCGATGATCGAGTAGGCGGGACAAGCCGTGGTCCTTGATGCGTTGGGTGTATTTCCTGCCGATGGTCATGGTGATACTATGTTGGTGCGAAGCAAGCCCTCACCACCATGCCGTTGCAATAGCCCGATCGGGGTATGTACGGAAGCCTCCATGCACGATCAGTCGTTGATCGCCGCAGCGAGCTTCCTCAGAATCCTTCCGCGTTGCGCCTGACGAAAAGAAGTTGGTTGCTGAATTCCCCGAAGGACCAACCCGTGCCCACCAAACCATCGGCTAGGGGCACCAAGTGTACGATCCGTTCTTCTTTACCGGTATCGATCGTGCGCTCCCAGATCAGTTCTCCCAAGGATGTGGTGCGCTGCAGCAGAGCATCACTTAGCCCGGTGGTCGATCGTTCACCAGCGATCAAAAAGTCCCCATTGGGGGCTGCTTGCATGGCGTAGACATGGCGTTCGAATAGCGTGTCGCCAGCAGCTTTGGTCCACAAGGTGTCACCGTCCAGATCGATAGCCACCAAGTAGGTGTGGAATGGGATGGTGTCGCGCGTGAGGTCGCGCATGCCGTAACTAGTAGTCCAACCTGCTGCGACGAACGTGCCGTTCCCCGCGCTGATGATCGCGCGGCATTCCTCGTTGGCCGCACCCCCTTGCGTGACGTTCCAGATCACCGTTCCATCCATATCCATGCGCAAGAAGAGCACATCATCGGTCCCCCCGAATGTTCTCTGGCGACCTGTGACCATCACCGTCGTTCCGTCCACGGCCACGGCATGGGCCTCGGCATCCGTTGCGCTGGGTTCCACATGGTTCCAAGCCAGAGCCCCGCTCTCATCGATGCGCGCGACGAGGACCTCGTGAACACCGTTCGTTCGGGAGATGCCGCATACGATCGCACCACCGTCAGGTAACGCCGCTCCCGCCAAGTACTGCTGGGTGCCGGGGACCGAGGGTTGCGTGATCCATGCTACGCTACCGTCCGAGTTCAACTTCACGACCAGACCATCGTGGTCGACCCCACCAGCAGGTATCATACTTCCAACCAGAAAAGCTGATCCATCCCCAATGTTCACATGGTCTTGGAGGAATACCTCACCGTCAATCGTGAGTTCGGCGGTAGAAACGGAACCACCTGTGCTTGATAAGGTGTGGACCGCACCACCTTGGTGTGTGGTAGCGACGTCCCATTCGCGAACGCTGACCCGGTAAACGTTATCCAGCGCAGTAGCGCCGATCCCCACCTCCGAGGATATACCCCCGATCGTTTGGGTGAAGCTTTGCCCTGAGCATTGATGTTGGCCTACCAAAACAACCAAGCAAAGCGGTCCGGTTATCTTGCTTTTGCGCATGCCCGAAGGTAGAGATCACGCTCGTCCATCCAGCACATGCTACATTCGCTTCCCCGCCAATGCGGGATGGACAACATGCAGCGATCCCGCAGTATTGCTTGGTTCCTGGCGATTTTCCTCATCCTCGCCGTGCCACTGGTGTTTGGCATGATCGCCTTGGAGCAATTGGAGTTGCATCGCCTGATGCATCCCTTCCACTCTCAACGCATGGACTTCTTCTTCCGGAACGTGACCCATCTGGCCGATGGCTGGGTACCGACGGTAGTATCGCTACTCGTGCTCGTGTTCCGCGACGTACGTTCGTTCCTGATGGTCGGCCTCAGTTGTGCCCTCAGCGCGATCGTCGTTCAGTTCCTGAAGCGCGCGACCTTTGGCGATGTCGATCGCCCTTTCATGTTCAAAGAGGAACTCGGTGATCTACACTGGGTGGATGGCCTTGAGCTGCATCATCACTTCAGCTTTCCGAGCGGGCACGCCACCACCGCCTTCAGCATGTGTTTTGGCATCGCGGTATTGTTGGCGCGCCCCACTTGGAGTATCACGCTAGCTCTGCTGGCATGGGTGTTGGCATACTCACGCGTCTATCTCTCCCAACATTTCACGGAGGACATACTGGCTGGCGCCACCGTGGGCACTGCGACCGCTTACGCGATGTATTTTTGGCTCTACTACAGTTCTTTCTCGGCAAAGCCGTGGCTTCATCGTAGGGCCTTTCGTACTTAGAACCAATACCTGGCTCCGAAGGCAGCATCGAATTCAAGACCGGTCGCAGGAACGAGGTCCAGTGTGGGCACCACCTCCAAGAAGACATCGACAGGAGCACCCTCGAACAGGTATGCAAGACCGACCGGGAACCGCACCCCGATATCGACACGGGAGCCTTGGTAGTCGTAGTAGCGGCCATGTTTCCAATAGCGACCATCGTTCCACGAGCGCACACGCAGGCCGGGGCCGTAGTACAACGGCAAGCGTCCCTTGCTGACCTTGATCAGTTCCATCTTATGGAACAGGTAGTCGCCATGGACATGCAAATAGCCGCCGTGGAACAAGCCCCACGCAACACCAAAGTCCAACGCTTTATCACCGCTGATCCAGTATTTCCCGCTGATCCCTGTGGGTTCGCCCAGCATGAAGCCCAGACCGAAACCGCTGTCCTGTGCGCGAAGTGTACCGGAGGAAGCAAGCAGGAGGAGCGATAGGAACCATTTCATTGTAGCAAAGTTGGGTTGCTGGTGGTCGCTTTCAGGATCCGGATCACCTGAAAATGTCAACAGCGCCAAAGGGAGTTGTGCGCGACGGGCCTGGTATAACATCAAGATGCGCAAGGCGCGTCGCGCACCTCTTTGCTGGGAAACACACTTCCTTGGCCGCTAGTATTCCGGCGGACGCAGGGGAAAACAAGCGACACCTATGCCGAAAGAAGCTCTGGAAACCGCGCTGAACAGGGGTTCAATTCCCTGTGTAGGCGATCCGGTAGATGCGGTCGGCAGCGTCGTCGCTGACCAGCAAACTACCATCCGGAGCGGGTAGAACATCGACAGGCCGACCTGTTGCTTTCGCACCCGCAAGCCACCCCTCTGCAAAGACCTCCGTGGTTGCGCTGCCATCCGGTTGGGGAAAGGCAACGATCACCCTGTATCCGATAGGTGTGGATCGGTTCCAGCTTCCGTGTTCTGCGATGAAGAGGGCGTTATGATAGCGTTTGGGGAAGGCAGTGCCCGAATAGAACCGTGCCCCAAGCGGAGCCACATGGGGGCCCAATTTCGCTGCCGGCGCTACGAACTCACTACACGAGCGAAGCTTGCCGAACTCCGGATCGGCGATGGTGCCCGCGTGGCAGAAAGGGTATCCGAAGTGCGATCCGATCTTGGCCAAACGGTCCAATTCGCAATCCGGGCTATCGTCGCCCAACCAATCGCGGCCGTTCTCGGTAAACCAGAATTCGCCTGTTTGCGGATGCCAATCAAAGCCCACGGAGTTGCGTACACCATTTGCTATGATCTCCCTGTCGCTGCCGTCGGCATTCATGCGGGTGATGGTAGCGAAGATGCTGTCATCGCTGAGGCAGATGTTGCATGGCGCACCTACCGGTACATAGAGTTTGCCATCCGGGCCGAAAGCGATGAACTTCCATCCGTGGTGTTCCTCATCGGGGAACTTATCGGTGACCACAACGGGAGTAGGAGGGTCTGTGAGGTGATCTTCGATATTCTCCAGCTTCACGATACTTCTGACTGCGCTTACGTACAGGTCGCCATTCTGGAAAGCCACACCGACCGGCAGCTTCAAACCCCTTGCAACGATGTAGTGGATGTCCGCCCGTCCATCACCAGTGGTATCTTTCAGTGCATGCACGACACCTTCATCGCGGGACCCGACGAACAAGGTTCCTTTCGCACCCCAGCACATGGCGCGTGCATTGGTCACATCATCCGCAAAGACGGAGATCGTGAACCCCGGTGGCAGGGTGATATTCTTCAATTCCGGATCACCATCACGGATCATTGGAACACAGACGGATCCGGTGAGCCCGAAGAGAAGAACGAGTGCTGCTATGGTGTAGAGTTTGTGCATCCGGGACGGTTCATTTGAAGAGTATCCTTAGGACCCGCTTACGAATTTGGCCTTGGAGAGCGATAGATAGGAGATGATCAACGGCAAGTGGATCTGCAATATAGGCCGGATGATAAGCGTTCGCGGGGTACGCGGGTCCAGCGGACAATAGGATCGGGCAGCCCACTAAAAGCGGACTACACGAGATTGGCTGTTGGTCGGCGATCCGTTCCGCCCGGCCACATCAGACTACTTGGATCGTGCTTTTCATGTTATTCGCCACCAAACGACCGATGGGCCTAGAGGGTAGGGCGAGCCTCATGAGCAATGCGCTCACTTCATCAATGGAACCCGGATCAACAGCGATCAATAGACCACCGCTGGTCTGTGGGTCGCTCAAGAAGAGCATGCGGTCCATGCTATCCGCTCCACTGACTTCGGTGGAGTAACTTTTCCAATTGCGGAACGACCCGTCCGGGTAGCAACCTTCCGCCAGATAGGTTGAGGCCTCTGCGATCCGAGGTAGGGTAGCAAAGTCCAGCACAGCACTGACCTTGCTGCCTCGGCACATCTCCAACAAATGCCCCGCAACACCGAACCCGGTGATATCAGTCAATGCATGCACACCTGCAAGGGCACCGAGGGGTGTTCCGATGCTGTTCGGCGTGACCATCAGATCTCTCGCGATCGTTGCGTGTTCGGGCCGCAGCTTGCCCCGCTTCTGGGCCGTGCTCATGATCCCTACACCGATCGGCTTGGTGAGGAACAGGACATCCCCTTCACGAGCGGTGTCGTTGCGCTTGAGATGTGCTTTGTGCACTTCTCCGGTAACGGCCAAACCGAAGAACGGTTCGGGTGCGTCAATACTGTGCCCGCCAGCAAGCGGTATACCCATATCATGGCAGGCACGTCTTCCGCCTTCCACGACCTGCTGAGCGAGTTCGGGCCCGAGTTTCTCGATGGGCCAGCCCAGTATGGCCACCGCCAGCAGGGGCTTTCCGCCCATAGCGTACACATCACTGATCGCGTTGGTGGCGGCGATGCGGCCGAAGTCGAAGGCGTCATCAACGATAGGGGAGAAGAAATCGGTGGTACTGATCAAGCAGCGGCCATCACCGAGGTCGTATACGGCAGCATCGTCACGGCTTCCGTAGCCCACCAGCAGGTTGGGATCGGGCAACGTACCCAACGCGCTTTTCAGGATCACTTCCAACTGGGCTGGCGCGATCTTGCACCCGCATCCTGCTCCATGGCTGTATTGTGTCAGTCGGATGGGTTCATCCATGATGTTGTCGATGGGCGTGGTCAATAAGGCGCTCGGCGAGCCCGGGCAGATCGTCCGCGGATGCTGCCAGTCTCAATACACGCGTCTGGTCGCGCTGTGAGTTACCGTGCCTGTACGTCTTGTCGTAGTAGTGCAAGGTGATCTTCGCTACGGTCAACAGATCACCGGCTTCCAACGCTTCCAAGGCGGCTTTGCAATGCTGCGGGCCGACGCGTTTTTCTATGCGCTTGGTGGCTTCACCAAGCAACTCTTTGGGGTACCTTCCATAGTCGATCACCAACCGCGCGGCACGTTCCTCGAACGGCATCTCGGCGAAATAGAGCGTGGTGTTGCGCATGCACGCGAAAAAGCCGTCCGGGATCTTCACCCTGCCTATCATGATGCTCTCATCCTCCACCCAGAATGGGCGTTGCGGATCCAGTGCGTGTAGGTTGTGCCACAACAGGTTCTCGAAATGCTCGGTGGTGGGTTGTGGCAATTCGCCGATCGCGCCGAAAGAGGATCCTTTGTGACAAGCGATCGCCTCCAGGTCGATGATCTGCTGGCCCTGATCGCGCAGGAGCTTCAAAGTCTCGGTCTTGCCCGTGCCGGTATATCCACCAAGAACGTGAAGGTCCAAGGGCTGCTCAAATGCCGCGAGAACATGATCTCGGAACGCTTTGTAACCGCCGCGCAGTGTGGTCACTTCTTTGAACCCGGCTTTGTCCAGTAACCAGGCCACACTGCTGCTGCGCTCGCCACCTCGCCAGCAATGGACGCGGATGTTGCCGTCAGGAGCCAACGCTTGCGCCTGTTCCACGATAGATGCCAGCTTCGGGCCGACGATCCTCAGCCCTTCGAGCACCGCTGCGTCGCGGCCCGTCTGTTTGTAGCATGTTCCGACCACGGCACGTTCCGCGTCGGAGAATAATGGCATGCTGTGCGCATCGGGGATATGTCCGTGCAGGAATTCACCGGGGGATCGCACATCGATGATGGGCGGATCTTCCAGAAGGAACTCTGCGATATGAAGGGACCGCAACAGGCCTCGAAGGTAGGGGCGTGCGGACGCGGATCAGGCCAGTGTTGCCGTGAAGGTGATGGGCACGCTCTTCAGCAATTGGCTGATGGGGCAGTTGGCCTTGGCCTCTTCCGCACAGGACTGGAATTTCGCAGCATCGATGCCGTGGACCGTGCCTTTCAATTCGAGGTGTATCCCCACCACGCCCATGCCTTCGCCCACCTTGTCCATCTTCACGTTGGCCGTGCATTCCAAGGCATCGGCGGTAAAACCGACTTTGTTCAGGCCGAAGCTCATCGCCATGGTGAAGCAGCTGGCATGCGCCGCAGCGATCAGCTCTTCCGGGTTGGTCCCCGCTTTTCCGTCCTCGCTCACGAATCGGGTGTGGAACGAGTGCGGTGTATTGTTGAGCACGCCGCTCGTGGTGGACACTGCGCCGGATCCTTCTTTGCCGGTCCCTTTCCAAGTAGCGGTCGCTTTGCGATCGATGGCCATCTTCAGTTCGTTGTGTTGATGAATTGTCGGCCGTGAAGGTAGCAGCCGCGCGTGTGGAGGCGGCTGGACCCAAGCGGCCAATGGGTGATGGTATCAGCGAATTCACGTGGGCTTCGCGGTCGGTTCCATGGCTTGCGCCGTGCAAATCGACTTTCTTCGAGAACCCGTTATTCCTTCTGGAACCTGCGCCGATCAGGTATTGGATAGATGGGAGCGATGGCCGAAGGATGTCTGCTTGATGCCTTCGCGGAGGTTCTTTGCCCGAACAGACATCCGTTCTCAAAAGTGGGTGGTTCCCGCATCAGAAGCACACCGCTGGTATTGCACGTATTGGGATGGAAGACGGCAGTTCAACGGAGGTGATCATAGATCAAAGCTCTTCGAACAGGGTAGCATTACCAACGGCCGGATGGCCATGTACCGCTCGCACGTATGGCGCAGCGGGCTAAGCCGAAACCATCTTCCGCTTGGCCTTTGGATCCAACGGCATAGTGCCGAACAAGTGGTCCCAAAGCGGGGAGCTCACACCAAAACCACCACTGTCGCCTACGTAGTGGTGGAGGTTGTGGTGTTTCCAAAGGACCCCGAAGATGTTCTTCGGCGGATTCATGGTGTGTACCGCGTAATGGACCATGAGGTAGGCTGCATACCCGGTCATGAAACCACCACCAAATGCAATTCCGTATTGCCCCAGAACGAGGCGAAAAAGCCCCATGAAGGCAGCAGCCAGCACCAACGACACGACCGGTGGCAAGGCAAGCCGCTTCTTGTCACGCGGATGATCGTGGTGTACCCCGTGCATCACATACTGCATACGGACCTTACGCTCACTGCCTGCAGTGCCCATGTGGTACAGGTAGCGGTGAGCAGTGTATTCGATCAAGGTGAAGAACAGCGCGCCCGCACCATACATGGATAGTGTAGCCTGGACCGAAAGGTGGAGCACATGCACGCACACATAGCCCGAGAGCGCACCAATGCCGAAGAAGATCGTCAATGGCATAGCAATGTGCGTCTTTGTAAGCGCCTCCAGAATTGGGCTTTGGAAGATCCGACCGCTGTCGGGTTTAGCAGTAGCCATCGTGTGGTATCGGTATTCGCCGCAAAGGTAAGTCGCAGCATCCGGAAGCTGGATTGATGATCCTCAGCCCGCAATGAACATTGGACCTGCACCATGTCCCGTATCGTTCACATTGCTACTTTTGCGGCCGCTTCCGTAAGGGAACGGGCAATTAGCTCAGCTGGTTCAGAGCACTACCTCGACAAGGTAGGGGTCACTGGTTCGAATCCAGTATTGCCCACGACGGTCCTGCTATGCCCAAAGTCACTCGCGCAAAGTGGGGAGTGACTTTGGGTGACAGCGGGTCTTTTTCATCCCGATCAAGGGGTCACTTCTTAGTTTGAACTATTCTACTCTGGCTCCGGCCATGGTCATTCTCACACGGTTACGGGCCTTGGATAGTTCGGCCACAACAATCGGCCGCGCCCATTCGACTTGCGCACTTCTTTACCAGATCATAGTCTCGTTCCCGTGGGTCCCTTATTCTGGGTCAGGATCATATGCGGGCAGCCGAAAGACGACAAGGTGGCCTTCCGCCGGACATCTATTTCCCCAACGAACATGAACGAACCGATCGGTCAGATGAACGAGTGGAGGCACAAAGCGTGGAGCCTCACATTGGATTACGCTCCAAAAGTGATCATGGCGCTGCTTGTCCTTTGGATCGGTGGTCTCCTGATCAGGATGCTGGCACGTGTGCTGAGCAAAGTGCTCGATCGGCGAGGTGTGGAGCCTACGTTGAAGCGTTTCCTGCACAGTTTGGTGACCATTTCGTTGCGGATCCTCTTGTTCATCACAGCGATCCAGATGTTGGGCGTGGCGACCACGAGCTTCATTGCCATCATTGGTGCTGCGGGATTGGCTGTTGGCTTGGCGCTGCAAGGCACATTGGCCAATTTCGCGGGAGGCACGTTGATCTTGTTGTTCAAGCCGTACAAGCTGGGCGACCTTATTGAGGCGCAGGGCGTGCTGGGTACCGTGAAGGAGATCCAGATCTTCACCACGATACTGCTGACACCGGAGAATAAGACGGCGATCGTGCCGAACGGTGCCATGGCCAACGGTAACATCGTGAACTACAGCGCCGATGGGAAGATGCGTGTGGACCTCACCTTCGGTCTTAGCTACAGCGAGTCCATCGATATGGCCCGGCAAGTGCTGGAAAGTGTAATGAAAGCGAACAAGACCGTACTGCAGGCTCCGGCCCCATCCATCACGGTAGCCAAGCTGAACATCGAAGGCATTGAACTCGCTGTTCGCCCGTGGTGCGATCCGAAAGATTATTGGACCGTTTACTTTGGCATCCTCGAAGAAGGCATCAAAGCCTTGCAAGCAGCAGGTATCAAAGGCCCGCAACCGAGCATGACCATTACGACCCGAACGAATTGAACGAAAGAATATGAACCGAACCTTATTCTCTCTTTTCGCTCTGGCGAGCCTGGGGTCCGCTATGGCACAGAACGATGTGGACACCAAGGATCGTGATGCATCTGCCAAGGCCATGCAAACCGCCCTTCCACCGGATACGGTTCCGGACGGATGGACGAAGAGCGGAATATTCAACATCAATATGACGCAAGTGAACCTGACGAACTGGGCGGCTGGTGGTTTCAGTTCGGTGAGCGGTATCGCCATGTTCAACGGAACGGCGAACATGAAGAGGGGTCGAAAGGCTTGGGACAACAGCTTGGTCCTGGCCTTTGGTGGCCAACATGTACACAACGGAACGGCCCCGCAAAAGACCGATGATCGTATCGAGCTGAACAGCAAGTATGGCTATGAATTGAAGAAGAGCCTTTACCTCGCCGGTGTGTTCCAATTCCGAAGCCAGTTCACCGAAGGCTTCAACGCGGATGGAACGCGCATCTCCAACTTCCTTGCGCCAGCCTATACGCTCCTTGGCATCGGTCTCGATCACCGGCCGAGCGAGAATTTCACGGTGTTCGTTTCACCCTTGACCGCGCGTATGATCATCGTCAACGATGAGACCCTATTCGGAGGGAGCACGGATCCGGAACTACGCGTTTACGGAGTGAAGAACGGCTCTACCACTGAACTTGAGTTGGGTGGTTATCTACGCCTCCAGTACAAGAGGGAACTGGCTAAGAACATCACCTTCCTCACCCGTGGCGACCTCTTCAGCAACTACCTGCGTAACCCACAGAATATCGACGTTACATGGGAGACGCTCTGGACATTCAAAGTGAACGAGTGGTTCGCTGCTACCCTGAACACCTTGTTGATCTATGATCACGACACCAATTTGCCGAAGGTGGATCCGGAAGGCCTGCCGTATGCAGGTCCGGCAACCCAGTTCAAGGAAACACTCGGGATCGGGCTCAGTTTCAAGCTCTGATGATTCCTTCTGACACTAGCGCAAGGGCTGCCGGAAGGCGGCCCTTGTTCGTTCCAAAGCGTAGGCGATACGACCTCACCGCGTTCGTGCCATGCTGTTCACTGGCTGCGCCGATCCATACTGCACCCGGTTGGCATCACGCCGGTAGATCCGCATGCGCTCCACGCGCACCGATGAGCTGTCCCGGTTGTAGATGTATGCAGCCAAGCGCAAACGTTGCGGACCCCGCAGGACATCGGTCCGTGCAGCACCGATCACCAAGCTCATCCGGCCACCGTGCTTGAACTCGTTCAATTCGCTGCTGCGATACAGCAGGCTACTGTCCGCTATGCGCACTTCCACGATCACACCGAGGTTCGTGATGGTGTCGGGTGCATCGATATCCACCACTATTTCGAATAGGTCCGCCGGGTCCCGCATCTCGGTATTCAGGTCCATTTGGCAAGCCACCCCGAAGGTGCGGCCGGCAAAGTCCCACGCTATCGGCCGCCCAGCGCTGTCCCGCACGACCGGAAGATCGGCATGGATGTCCCACGCAGCGGCAGTACGCTTCAGGGGCGAGGCTTCGGCGATCAAGGTGCGGTCATTTACTGTTGTTGTACCTGGGCGATCCGCGAAGACCATCACTTGTCCCTCAAGCATATCGCGCCGTTCCAAGAGGTACGGGAAACGCTTCTGGATGCGGGCAGCGTGTTCTGCTTGTGCCCCGTTGGCGATCCCCAGCACGATGACCTTTCCCTTGGATCCAAGAAGCAAGCTGTCCAACTGGGCTGGGTCGGGGCCACGGCGCAACTGGATATACGGGAAGTCGCTTTCTGACAGTCCCAGTGCTTTCTGGTAGAACTGGACCTGTGGTTCGGGAGCATCGAACAAGAGGACGGTGTTCGACGCGCCATACTCACGCAACGCATCGACACCCCGATGGACCATGGCTTCGTATTTGGAGGTGTAGAAGAGATCGTAGTGGTGCCGTTGGAACACCAGAGAATGCGTTGCGAAGAGCGCCAACACGATCGGTATGGCGATGGCTGCACGACGCGGCAGGCTGCGCAATCCTGCGAACACCGCCATCACGACGTATGGGAAGCTGAACAGTAACATGGAGTACTGCACCACGGGGGCGCGCCAGATGCTGTAGCCCACACCGATGCAAATGGGTAATAGCCCCCAGACCGGCAGGAACCAGCGCGATGGATCGGTTCCGATGTGCTGTCGGAAACGCATTAGCAATGCTATTGAGATCACACTGATCACCAACACCGCGAACGGGATGGAGAAATGCGTAAGCCACCTAAAATAGTCGCCTAGCCAATACTTGTCCGGAGCGGCCAGCCATTCCGCAAGGCCACCCAAGGAGAGTTGTTTCAGGAAGATGGATAAGTTGGGCAAGTAGGCCAACACCGCTACCCCGGACATGATCAGGTAGGCTTTGCGTTGATCTTTTCGAATGAGCACGAGGCCGGTCAGCGCCATCAGGCCCGCGAGCAGCAGTGCAAAGTGATGGGTGTAGGCGCTGAGCACAGCGGCCACGCCCGTGATGGCAAGGTGGCGGCGATGGCCCAGCGCGATGTAGCGCGTTAGCTGGTCAGCGAGCAACGCGGTGGCGAACAAGCCGATGGCATACGGGCGTGCTACTTGGGCATACATCACGGTGTATTGCAGCGTAGATAGAAGGGCGGTGGTGGCCAGTGCAGTGGGAGCGGATGTCCAGGCCAACGCGAACCGGTACAGCAGAAAAAGTGCGGCCGTAGCGAACAGTATGAACGGGAGTTTCACGATGGGCTCGTCCATCCCGAACAGCTTCGTCCAGAGCCATTCGAATACTTGAACGCCCGGTGGATGCGTATCCAACTCGATCACGCCGCGCTGGATGGTCTCCCGCAGTGTGGGATAGATGCGCACCAGAGCGCTGAGCTCATCGTGCGTGTAGGGGAGATGCCCAAGGCCCCAGGAACGCAGCAGGGCCGCAAGGGCGAAAAGCGTAAGGAAGGTCCACCTTACCCATGGCTCGCCGGGGAACCGCTGTTGGCCGTAGCGTGCAATGTGGGCGCGCCAGTGCATCCGATCACCGTTCGCGATCCATGTCCCGCGCCATGTCCTTCGCCTTCAAACTGTCGCGCTTGTCGTAGAGTTTCTTGCCTTTGGCAAGTGAGATCTCCACTTTGGCAAAGCCGTTCTTGGCGATGAACAGACGCACCGGCACAATGGTCATGCCCACGTCCTTCAGCTTTTTGCGCAGCTTGTCCAATTCCTTTTGATGAAGCAGCAACTTGCGATCGCGCTTTGCTTCGTGTACGTAGTGCGGATTGGATCCATAGGGGTTGATCTGCATGCCGCGCACCAAGAGATCATCTCCCACGAAGGCGCAAAAAGCCTCGCCGATGGTGGCCCCGTTGTTGCGGATGCTCTTGATCTCCGACCCCATCAGCACGATGCCACACTCATAGCTGTCGAGCAAATGGTATTCGAATCCCGCCTTACGGTTCTTGACGTCGATGGTAGAGGACATGCGGCCGCGAAACTACGGCGGTATCTCGTGGGGCGAACGCACATGGCACTTGCGTGTCGCAAACGGGTTCTCATGGGGCGGTCCTGTCGACAACGAGATATAGGGCCTAGCCCGAAAGATGCGAGCGTGTGCTATCTTCATATTCCTTTCCTCTGCAATGACACTTGAACCACGCGAAGTCAGGACCCATACCGGAAGATGTGGACTTCGATCTGGAGACCATGCGCACGGACCACTCCGCCGAAGATCATTCACAAGGGCTGATAGTCGCCACCGCCATCGTGGTAAAGACCAACATGATCGAACGCTTGATGCATGTGTACTTCAAGTACTTTCCGCAGTTGCAGCGCGTGCTGGTAACGGACAAGGAGGCCGAGGCCCGTTCGTGGTCGACCGCGCAGCTGGACCAGATCTCGAATACCGGGAGTTGACCGTCGGTCGTCTTGCAGGTGACGCCGGGCCAGCATGGATACCTTCACCGCCCAGTAGAACCCGCCCATGAGCAATTCACCAACGTGCCCCAACTGCAAGTCCAGGCTCGCCTATCCCACGGGCAGCTCGTGGATGTGCCCCGAGTGCGGCCATGAATGGAACCAAGATGAAGTGGATAAGGAGAACGCACCGGCCGTGGTGAAGGATGCCAACGGTACTGTGCTGAAGGACGGTGATGACGTGGTGATGGTGAAGGACCTCGCCGTGAAAGGCGCACCAAAAGCACTGAAGGCAGGGACCAAGGTGCGCAACATCAAACTCGTGGACGGCGACCACAACATCGATTGCAGGATCGAGGGATTCGGGGCCATGGCGTTGAAGAGCGAGTTCGTGAAGAAGGCCTGAGCGATTCGATGCGCGATGGGTCCAGTGGTCGTCACCGGCCCAAGCATTACTCCACCGCTTCTTTCCGCAGCAGGTAGTGGCTCACGTTGCTGCCGTCCCGCGCACGAAGCTTCCCGAAGATCAGTGCCGATAGAATGGTGAAAGCACCCAGCCCCAGGAAGGTGCCGTGCAGCCCCGCGATGTACCGCACGCTGTCGACCTGTTCCACTCCACCAAGGAACAGTGCGGCCACCAAGGAGGCACTTGCAACACCAAAGCTCAATGCCATCTGTTGCGCTGTGCTGGCCGCGCTGCTGGCATGGCTGGCATGCTCATCCGTCACGTCCGCGTAAGTGAGCGAGTTCATGCAGGTGAACTGGAGCGAAGAGAAGAGACCTTGTGTAAGGCTCGGGGCAATGATCAACAGCACCGAGGCGTTCTGGCCGATCAGCACATAGAGCATCAGGTTCGCACCCAACAACACCGTGTTCCACACCAGCGCATGGCGGTGCCCGAAACGCTGTAGCAAAGGGCGGCTCATGATCTTCATGCCGATGGCGCCAACGACCAAGGGTGCCGTCAAAAGCCTCGCCATCAGCGGACCGTAGCCCAAGCCGATCGGGTACAACAAGGGCAGCAGGAAGGGCACGCCAACGATGGCCAAGCGCGTGATGACGCCGCCCACCACACTGATCCGGAAGGTGCGGATGCGGAACAGGGGCATATACAACAACGAATCCTGGATCCGACGTGCGCACAGCGCATAGGCCAGCAACAACGCAGCGGAGGCTGGGAACATCAGCGCGATCTCCACCGGTGGACAACTGTGTTCGCCCAACACCTCCAACACGTAAGAGAGCAGCGCGATGTCGGAGCCAAGAGCAACATCCACCGCCCGTCCAGCGGCGGCACAGCGCTGTCCGCAAAGTCGGGCATGTAGCGCCGGATGATCCACCAACCCACCACCCCAATGGGCAGGTTCACCATGAAGATGGTGCGCCACGGCAGCCAGTGTACGAGGAAACCAACAATGAACGGGCCGATGAGCGGGACCACCAGTGTGGGGATCACCACCTAGTTCATCATCGTCAGCATCTGGGAGCGCGGGTAGGCACGGATCAATGCGATGCGACCCACCGGCACCATCATGGCGCCGCCCACGCCCTGCACGAAGGGCGAGGCCACCAGCATCGGCAGGTTCATCGATATGCAGCAGAGCAACGAGCCCAGCGTGAAGAGCGCCACGGCCACCCGGAACACCCGCCGTGTGCCATAGCGGTCCGCCATCCAGCCGTAAACCGGGATGGAGATGGCCAGCGCCAACGTGTAGGTGGCGAGCACGGCCTTCAGGCTTAACGCCGTGGTGGCCAGGTCGTGCGCGGTCACCGGTACCGTTGTGTTCAGGATGGAGATGTCAAGCCCTTCCATGAACATGGCCACAGCCACCAGCCACGGCAGCACCCGCAGCATATGCGGCGACATGGTGGGGGCGGCGTTCGGCATGGCGTAAAGGCGGGGTTCGCACAGTACCCCGCACATTCACAGTCCCTGTCCGAACGTCAACAGGTTGTGGTCTGGATCAAGTAAGGCGAACTCCCCTTGGCCCCATGGCTTGGAGCTCAACGCCCCGTTCGGGTGAATACACACACCGCGCTCCTTCAGTGATCGGTACAACTCCTCGATGGCATCCGTTCGGACATATACCTGTGCATAATGCTCCTTCGGATCAAGGTCCTTGAAGAGGAAGAAGTGGAGCTGGACCCCATCCCGTTCCACCATCAGAGGGTCCGGAAAGTCGCCATGGCCAAAGACGCTGAACCCGAGCTGATCCACATAGTAAGAACGGGTGATAGCCTTTTCCCGCATGGGCAGCTTGGGGTGGACGGAAGTGAGCACAGGCCGGTGGGGTCACGCAAGATCGCTGTAATTACCCACAAGCTTCGGGTGAAGAGACGGTCGTGCAGTTCGTTGACCGTTTGAACCTTTGCCGCCATGGCCTGTACCGCTGCATGATGCTTCGCACATTTCCCTTCCTCCTGTTGCTCGTGGCAATTCGGGCACCAGCGCAATGCTGCTGCTCGGATATCGAGGTCCAAGTCACCCTCGATACCCTCGCCGGTGTCGGCTCCGAAAGGGAGTTCAACGTGGCTCACAGTGACCAATTCCATTGGATCGTCCAGGCCGATCAGGACAGTACCGATCGCCGGTTGTCCATCCGACTCGACGCCGGATGCGGCGTTGCGGAGCGAAGGGTCACCATCACCCGGCGCTCGACCGGTGAATGCATGGAGCTCATCGTGCTCTTCATCGGATTCGATGGCGGTCATCCGGTTCTACGGGTCCCGTTCCGTTCGGGCACGCACGAGGTAGACTATGAGCGGCTGATCGACTGCACCGGCGCGAATGAATACGTGAATAGCGCGATCAGGGACACATTGACTTCTTGGTCAACTGTGGTTGCCTGCGGGCCATGCCAAGTGCTGATGAAGGTGGACAGCAACGGTGTGGTGCTGGAACCATTGCCTCAGTTGTCAGGCGGTTGTGCTGCTGGTCGGGTGGGATCTATTGATCCAAACGAGGCCGGATTTCCGGGCGGACAACCAGCGCTCCAACAGGAAGTGGAGAGGCTCTATCGACTGCGGCGTCCAACCTTCCAAGGGTTCCCGAACACTTTGACCGGTATCGGGGTCGTCAGCGATCAGGGGAGCTTCAGTACCAGGATCCGTCAGCAGCAGATCGACCTTGTTTACAATGCTGAAAGGGCCTTGGAGGATCTGACCAGCTGGCGACCGGCCTCGGTGCTCCATTCCGCCGCACCCAATGATAGGCGACCCATCCGGTCCATTGTGCGGTTCACGTTGGATCCATCCGTGCCGTGATGGACAAGATCGGTCTCAGTCATCCAAGCCCATCCCTTCCAATATCCGCTCGATGTTCTTCTCGATCCGCGCCTCGCGGGTCTTGCTCTGCTTGGCCGAAGCGAAGTGCAATAGGTAGCCGCGCTGGCGCCCGGGCGTCAAAGCGTTGAAGGCTTTCTTCAAGGCCGGTACCGCTTTCAACTTCTGCGCGAACTCTTCGGGCATCTCGAACTCTACCGTTTTCTTCAGTTCCACCTTCAGACCGGCCTTCTCCACTTCGATGGCTTCGTGGATGTAGTTCTTGACCACGCGTTCCAATTTCACGATCTCCTTCAAGCTCGTGAACCGGATCTGCCGTCCGCCCTGCACGTTCTCCGTCTGCTGGATCAGGATCTTGTGGTCATCCTTCAGCAGCGCGCCCTTGTGGAAGAGCAACGCACAATAGTCCTTGAAGCCGTGGATCAGGAAGATGTTCTTTCCTTTGAGCATGTAGCACGGATGCCCCCACTTCAGTTCCTCGGCGAGGCCACTCTCCAAGGCGATCACGCGCAGCTCGGCATAAGCGTTTTTCCACGGGCCGTCCTTATCAAAGTACCAGTTGATTTTGGAGTTCATCGTGCTTGTTGTGTCTTCGAGCAATTGTGCATCAGCGTGACCAACGATCTAGTCGGCCAGAACGAAATGCGTGCTTCGCCCACCGGCCTTGCCTTTCTTCAGGACCTTTTTGGTAACCAGATCAGCAAGGTCGCGCGCGGCGGTGTCCTGCGAGGTCTTCGCCAGCTTGGCGTACTTGCTCGATGTGAGGTTCCCCTCGAAGTCGTCAAGCAGCTTGTTCAGCACCTTCACCTGGCGTGGGTTCAGGATGGTCTTCGCGTGGGTCTGCCAGAAGCGGTGTTTGCCCAGCACGGTGGCGAGCATTTCCTCCGAGGCCACCAATGCGCGTTGCAGGCAGGCCAGGAACCAGCTCAGCCATGCGGTCACGTCCAGCGTGCCGCGCTGCGAGCGTTCCAGAAGGTCGTAGTACTTCTTGCGCTCCTTCAAGATCTGCGCGCTCATGCTGTAGAAGCGCTGCGGTGATCCGTCGGCACGTGCTAGCAGCAGGTCGGCCACAGCGCGCGCCATGTGGCCGTTGCCATCCTCGAAGGGGTGCAGCGTAACGAACCAGAAGTGCCCCAGCCCGGCCTTGAGCAGCGGATCCACGGACCTCTCGGTATTGGTCCATTTGACAAAAGCAGCCATCTCCTTCTTCAGGCGTGCAGCGGCCGGTGCCTGGTAATGCACTTTTTCGCGCCCCAGTGGACCGCTCACCACTTGCATCGGACCGGTGGAGTCATCGCGCAATTGGCCCACGACGATCTTCAGCATGCCGCTGCGGCCCGTGTGGAAGAGCGCGGCGTGCCAGCTGAACAACCGGTCGGTGGTGAGTTTCTCGTTGCTGTTCCGCGTAGCGTTCAGCAGCATTTCCACCACACCGTCCACGTGGCGATCCACATGTGCAGCACCTTGAACATCAAGCCCAAGCCGTTTCGCCAGCGAGGAACGCACCTGCGCGGCATCCAGCACTTCGCCCTCTATTGCGCTGGTGCGCAACACGTCGGTGGTCATGGTCTCGAAGTCGGCGTCGCTGCGTAGGTCGAAGCCCACGGCGGCCATGCGGCCCAGCAGGTGTCCCAGCAGCTCATGGGTCTTTGCCAATGCCGGTGCCAAGGCCTCTGCATCCCAGCGGAACGCACGCCAGTCGGGCAGCTCATGGACGTAGCGGGGCATGGTCGGGTTTCCTTCTGCGGAGAAAGGTATGGGTATTCTCCGTAAAATATGCGGAGAATATGTTCGACATTCCCCGCAATCCCTACAGCTCTACGCCCGGCAACTTTTGTCGCCTGCTTGATCCAACTGGCCACCTGCTGCTCATCCAACTCGTCGCTCGCGGATGTCCAAGTAGCGCAGCTCCTTTTTGCTTGCTGGTGCCGGGCGCTTTCGTCTTCAGGGGAACGCCCATCACGAAGGTGACCTTGGGGTTCGAGCCTTTCTTGTTCGTGTGGTCCTCTATCAATGCTTCAACCATCCGGGCAACGCTGCGGCCTGCTTCACCCAACTGATCAACTTTTGCTCATCGACCTATTCGTGCTCACGGATGTCCAGGTAGCGTGCGTTCTTGTCCTTGCTTGGTCCGGGTGGAATGGGCTTCAACGATTGCCCGAAGAAGAACGTGATCCGCACGAAATGCGTGAAGACGTGTGTCGAAAGGAACCAGCCCTGACCGTCGACGCCGTAGAACGGCGAATTCCACTTCACGGCTTTTTGAAAGTTCGGTACCGTGCGCACGATGAGCGCATCGAGCCATCCACCGGTCGCGCATTTCCAGCCAGGCATGGCGGCGATGTAGGCATGCACCGGCGCGTCGCCGTCAGCCTTCGCGATCTGCGGATTGCCGCCGGAGAGGAGTTTCACCTTGCTCGCTGCTGCGGCTTTCGGAGCGGCCGACTTCTGCGCGACGTTTCTCGGCGCAATTTGCTTTTTCGTTGTGGCCATGGGCCGAAGTTCGGAACAAGATGCATCCGTTCGCAGTGCCACCTTTGTGCGACAACCCGAAGCGATGGCCAAAGCAGAACTCAAGACCAAGCTGAACGATGCGAGCGTGGATGCCTTCATCGATCAGCAGCCCGAAGCCGTTGCTGCGGATTGCCGCACCATCATCAAGCTGATGAAGAAAGCCACCGGTGAAGAGCCGATGATGTGGGGGGCCAGCATCGTGGGTTTTGGGCGCTACGCGTACGAGGGGGCGAGCGGTCGTTCCGGCGAGTGGATGATCACCGGTTTCAGCCCGCGGAAGGCGAACCTGACCGTGTACATCATGATGGGCTTCGAGAAGGAGGCGGCGCTGATGAAGAAGCTGGGCAAATACACCACCGGTAAGAGCTGCCTCTACATCAAGCAGCTCAGCGATGTGGACCTGAAACTGCTGGAAGAGCTGATCGTGAAGGGCGTCAAGGCGATGGCGAAGCACCGGATCAAATAGGTTGCAGCCACCTGTGCGCATGATGCTGGTGGGACCGTTGCGGAAGGCCTGAAGCGGATCCAGCCATCCTTGATAGCGCATGCGGATGCGTAGATAGACCTCGCCAAGGTTTAATGCGATCGGGAGCAAGCTACCGCCTTTTCAAGCACTGGATAATCCGTGTAGCCCGCCGCTCCCGGTGTGTAGAACGTCTTCTGATCGGCTTCGTTCAAGGG
>Ga0105047_10002850_pt1 | contig 30718 bp, 32 predicted proteins | sample MAT04_FD_78384 | JGI IMG/M metagenome (GOLD analysis project Ga0105047, IMG submission 78384) | Freshwater microbial communities from Lake Fryxell liftoff mats and glacier meltwater in Antarctica - MAT-04 (megahit assembly) | ecosystem: Environmental > Aquatic > Freshwater > Ice > Liftoff... | reverse complement strand
GCTGCTTGAACTGTTAAATTTGTAATATTTCTTCTTAAGTCTGCGTTTGCAGCATCATCAATACGCTTTTGTAAATTTGCAACACGAAGTGCAAATTCAGTTGCTTGCTTAGGTAAGCCAGCTTTTAATTGATTAATCTGATCGCTAATTGCACCTAATTCTGGCATGCGGCCTGCTTCAACATCAGCTTCTAGTCTTGCTAGAGCGTCAATAACTTGTTTTAGCGTGTTAGTTAAAGGTACCCCTGAAGGTAGTAAACCTACTCGACGAGCGCCACCTTTAGTACTATAAATACCGATAGCACATATTGCTACCAATACAATTATTATTCTTTTTTTCATGTGAGCTCCTTATTAAGACTAACAACCATTTATTAAAATGAAACTGCAGCTTTACCCCAGATCATCCAACGTTCCATGCCGGTATTGTCACGTGACCATTGGTATGAACCACCTAAACCAAAGATCATTGGATATTCGCGTTCATCTAGACGGTAACCTAATGCACCATAGAATGTGCTTAAGAACTGAGAAGGTGAAGAAGCAGATTCAAGATCAAGATCAGCAGCAGTTATAATATTTTGGCTGTAGTTTACTAATGCATCAGCGTTAAGGTTAGTAAAGTTGTTATCAATTTGCTGCACGCTATCAGTGAAACCAAGACCTGATAATGATTTGAGTGCTGCGCCTTCAGGGAATGCGCATTTTAATCTTACGCATTCTGATTCGCGAACAAATAAATTGTAACCAAGTTCAGCTTCTAGGCGGCATGCAGAATAAACTAATGCTGAGTTGATTGTGCGTTGGAAGCCAGGCTTAACTTTTACATCTTGAGTGAATAAGTTGATTCCTGGAGTGCCTTGAACAATGTTGGATGGGAATGCAGCAATGCTAGCAGCAGTTGCATCAGCTTGGCTTAAGTATACTTGCATGTAACGACTCCATGGCTTGTTAACCAAGTCAAATGAGCGTGTTTCAGTGCGTGAGAACATGAACCACCAGTTCATATCAAGTTCATAACGTAAAGATCTGTCTTTGCATGGGTGTTGCCAAACGTCAAATCCAACGTTGCTTCCAAGCAATATGCCAAAGTGACGATTGTGTCCAACGATTGCTTCAAATACTTGTTCGCCTTTAACACGGGTACCTGTTGGAATTAAAAGACCAACCCATGATGACAAGCTTGCGCATTCAGTATTAATCCAATCACTACCAATAGTTAATTCAAGATCAGCAACACCGGTTTTGCTGTTTCTATCGCAACCATTGTTTAAGCTGGTTGAGTTGTTGCAGCAACCTGGAGTAGTGTTATCAGTAACGCTACCGCCGCCGATGCGACCATATAACCATGATGGTTGTTGGAATGCTTGAGTTACGTTTGCAACAACAGGCAACAATGGAGTAGTGGTTATTGCGCCGCCACCATCATTGATTACTGTTTCGCATAAGCTCATGCTATTTTTAACATGTTCGATTGGTAATGAAATACCAAACCACCATGCATTACCCGCACATGTTTCATAGAACTTTTGCACATAGTTTATACCAACACCATAGAAAGTATGACGCGGGTCAAATGAAACAGTACTTTGGAAGTTACCGTTCGCTGTATAAATATTAAGCTGCCTTGCAAGAACATTTGTTCCCTCAATACCTTCTGCTTCGTTAACTGTTAATTCATCAAGGCAATTTGGCAAGAAGTAACGAGCCAAACGATCACCTTTAGTTGATTTACCACCAAAAGGCACTATTTGTAATGCGCCGTTCCAACCGTCTTGGCGAAGCATCATGCGGTTTTCTCTGAAGAACGTTAAACGTTCAGGAGAACTGTTTTGGAATATTGGTTCAATTGAGTAGAATGATTTACTTGTTGCCTTGCATGAGCAGTCATCGCAGTTGAATGCGCTCGATGCAGCCGGAACCAATCCTGCTAAAATAAGTAGTACATATTTTATCTGTCTGTTCATTATTCCCTCCTTTTAGGGGTTATGACAGTAAAAAGAATTTTAATTCTTATTTTACGTTTACCAACTTTCAAAATTGATAGTCAATCATTTTAATAATATCTGTAGAAAGCGGAGCCAGTAACTATTGGCAAAAATCAAGTTTATGAGCTAATCTTGAATATCTATGGTAACTATTATAAATCAGGTGAAAATATATTATGATTTCGCGCGTTAAAGGCACACAAGATTTTATTGATTTGTCGTTATATGAATTTGCATTACACAAGATTCGTTCGCAGCTTGATTTATACCATTTTACGCCGGTAGTTACCCCTATCTTAGAATCGGTAGAACTTTTCAAGCGAACATTAGGTTTAGAAACTGATGTTGTCAGCAAAGAGATGTTTGTTATTAAAAGTGTAAACCCTGACGATCAAGAAGCTATTTGCTTACGTCCTGAAGCAACCGCTCCTATTACGCGTGCATTCATTGAACATAGAATTGAACAATTACCCTGGAAGGTGTATACCTGGGGGCCTATGTTTCGGTATGAGCGTCCGCAAAAGGGAAGATTTAGACAGTTTCATCAAGTGAGTATTGAATTAATAGGTGCGCAATCAATTGGATATGATGCACAATGCATTACTATGCTTGATCGATTATTTCATGAGCAATTTAATTTACACAACTATGCATTGCTTATTAATTTTATTGGTTGCCCAGAAGATCGAGCTGAATATAAAAAGTTAGTTAAAAAAATTCTTGATGATAACCAAGATAAGATCTGCAAGCTGTGTATGGACCGTAAAGAAAAAAATATTTTACGCGTTTTTGATTGTAAAACCCCAACCTGCCAAGAGCTGTATAAAAAAGCTCCGTATATTACGGATCATTTATGTCAAATATGTGGCCAAGAATGGGCACAATTGCAACAAGAGCTTACGTTATTGTCAGTAACCTATGTATTAAGTCCTACTTTAGTGCGTGGTCTTGATTATTATAATAAGACCGTATTTGAATTTGTTTCAGATAGCCTTGGTGCGCAATCAGCTTTTTGTGCGGGCGGTCGTTATGATTCATTAGTAAGTCAACTAGGTGGATCTCCTGATCAACCATCAATTGGTGCTGCTATAGGTATAGAGCGATTGTTATTATTACTTGAACCTATGCAAGAATCATTGAATATGCCTCAGAAACCAGCAGTTCAAGCAATTATACCATTAAGCAAAGTACAAGAACCGTTAGCATTATTATTAGCTGATGAATTACTTGCTCAAGGAATTTGCACTGACATTATTTTAGATGGCGGTTCTATTAAGAGCCTGATGCGCAAAGCTAATAAAATGGCTGCTGCGCATGTGTTGTTATTGGGCGATGATGAACAATCTGCTAATGAAGTGACGGTAAAGAATATGGTAACCGGCGCTCAAGAACGAATTGCACAATCTAAGGTTGTAGCGTATTTGAAGAATAGTAAGTAACTTGACGTTCGTCTGGTTTGATATTCCTTGCAAGGCTCGGAACTCCCAGCCGTAGCATATATGTTATGGCGGACACGCACCACGAACGGTATATAAATTATTTCTTGTTTAAAAATTAATTAGTTTGTGTTTTTATTTGTCTAAAGTTTTAAGTTCGTTCGTGGTGAGTGGCACAAAGGGCTGTATCAAACCATACGAACGCTATAAATAAGAGGTAACATAGTATTTGTATTGGAAGGAAAGCTAGGATTATCCTTGCTCTCGCCTTCGATCCGTAGATAGCATCATAAAGTAATTAAGCTAGCCCGTTCGTGGTGAGTAATTGCGTAAATAATCGTACCCGTTCGATACGCTTGGCTACTCAGGGTGATCGAATCATTCTATAGCCGACCGTCCCTATCCTAGCCGATGAAGCCTTTGCGAAGCATGGATAGCAATTTGTATCGAACCATGCGAACACCGCTTACCCTAAAATAGTGACGATGTAATCTTTCATAATAAAGACATATATAATTACAAACATTAATGCATCAAAGCGGTCTAGAAATCCGCCATGGCCGGGTAATAAGGTACCCGAATCTTTAAGACCAGAGCTTCGCTTGAGCCATGATTCAAATAAATCACCAATCAATGCGATATAGCATATTTTAAGTACTAACAATAATCCGCTCAACCAGGGAACTGAAAGCTGATTATAATTACAATATAATACAAACACCGCGCAAGCAGTTATGCATCCGCCTACAAAACCTTCCCATGTTTTTCTTGGACTAATATGGGGCAAGATTATTCGTTTACCCAACCATTTACCAAAAAAATATGAGCCGGTATCGTGCGCAGCAACTAGTAACAGTGCCAGAGCAAATAAAGCTCGATATTGAGGGGTTTGATTTAAATAGATCATGAACCCAAACGGTACAATGATATATGTTCCACCAACTAACCAGTAATCCCATGAGTCGACTGCAAAAAATTGTGGCCATTCATAAGTAAAAATAATTACTACAATCGCGACCAGCAAAGCTGATAACACCCATGCGGGTGCAAATATATATATTGAAGTAGCAACGGTAGCAAGAATAAGAGCAGTAATGATGCGTTTAGTAATAGTGTTCATTATTCTTACAATCCTTCTTGAAATGCATCAGTTATATAGGTAATAGAATTTCCATCTAATAATGCAACATCAAATCGAGCATCAACGTCATACAGATTATGAGTGCTGATGTAATGATGTGCGCATAAAATTATTTTGCGTTGTTTTGATTGCGTAATAACTTCAGAGATATCAAAATGAGCATGTGCTCTTGCTTTAACTTCAACAAATAATAACAATTGTTTCTTTTGCGCAATAATATCTACTTCACCAAATGGTTGGCGGTAATTGCAGGCACGAATAGAAAAGCCTTGGTTTTTTAAATATGCTTGCACGCGCTCTTCGCCTAAAGCACCAAGTTGTTGAGTGGTAATGGTCATTGGAGTTTACGCTTTACGAGTTGAAGCATTCTTTTGTGATTTTAATTGAGCCATATATTCAGGAAAGCGTTCATTAAGAACTTGCTCATTTTGTGTAATCAGATCTTTAGCGCCACCTTTTTTAGCAATTTGTAATTCTTTATATAAAAGTTGTGGTTCTAGCTCTGGAAAATGAGACACATATTCAGTCTTGATAAGTCTGAGGCGATTAGTTGCACTTGCGTACATTTTACGCTTTTCATAATAACTAACCACATACAATTCACTATCAATCAAACGTTGTTGGCATTGGCGTTCAATGTTTTTCACTTCAAGATTATAGGTAGTAAAGATAGATTCTTTGTCTTTGAATGTTTTTACTAATTCTAATGCTTCGCGAGTTGAGGTCTGATCGCGGTCAATATCTAAGGCAAGCAGGTTTTTGCTCAGTATAGAACGGTACAATGCATGCTCTGCAGATTTTTTTTCACCCGGATATAACTTATAGTACTCTTGGTACTTCTCATGCGCTTTTGCAAGACTTCCCGTATCAAATAACACATCAGCAGTTTGCAAAATAACCGGACCCATTTGATCAAGATTGCACAACGGCGTCATGCGTTCTAAATAACGCAAAGCAGTTTCTTTATCATTTTGAGCCACTAAATAATCTTTAGTTTGGGTCAGTTCTGCTAAGTTCATTTGCCCCATTGGCTTGTTAATACGTGTTGGTTGTGCTTGGGCAGTAACAACTGGTTGCTCAGAATAACGTTTACGTTTTTTTTCTACAACTTGTTGCGTAGCCGGGGTGGGTGCCGCAGGCTTTTTTGCTTGAGCAATAACCGGTGATTCAGAAGAACCTTTACGATCTTTTTTCTCAGCAGTTGGTAATTGAGGGTTTACTTGTGTTGTTTTTTGTATTGTACGTTTTTTTTTATTACCGGGCGCTGCATCAATATATGAACCGGTAGCAAGTAATGCTATGAATAAATAGGCTATAATCATGATCAGATCTATTTTTGGTTAAAAGTACTAACGTGAATATCTTTAAGCATACTACAATTTTGGCACCAGGCAAATCAAATGCTTTGCTATTGGGCTGTGGTCTGTTATCCTCAACAATACCATGGGCAAACAGTCAGGCAATGGGGTGTATGTATCAAAGCCATAGATGCGGAGATTGAGCATGATTAAAAAGAGCATCGGTGATATTTTAGCAGCGGCCGGTGTTATTACAACTGGTCAGTTACAAGAGTGCCAAAGCGCTATTCAAAATAGTTCTACAACGCTCGAACAATGTCTACTTGAAAAGCAATTTGCTTCAGATCGTGACATAGCGCAGGCGTATGCAAAATATGCTAATTTTGAATATTTAGAAAAAATTACTGACTCTATGGCCGATCTTACAATGCTGGCTAAAGTTCCCCTCAAATTCTTGCGCGATAATGTGGTTATACCTTTACTAATTGAAGGTAAATTAACTATCGCAAGTGCTAATCCGCTGCAATTTGGGCCTATGGATGAATTGTCGATGTTGTTGGGCGGCAATGCTAATTATGTGGTTTCAACCCCTAAAATCATAATTGATGCAATCAATCGTTACTACCCACTAGAGGGTACTAAACAGATGATTGAAGAGCTTGAACAAGAGGGTGAAAGAGACCTAAGCAACATTGAGTTTGGTGAAATTGAAGAAAAAGATATTCTTTCAATGGCCACTGAAGCACCTATTATCAAACTTGTTAATAATATTCTGTTTCAGGCAGTTAAACGTTATGCATCTGATATTCACGTTGAGCCATTTGAAAAAGAAATTCTGGTTCGTTACCGTATCGACGGCATACTATACAACGTCATGACTCCGCCAAAGCGCATTCAAGGTGCCCTTGTTTCACGTATTAAAATTATGGCCGGTCTGAATATTGCTGAAAAGCGAGTGCCTCAGGATGGTCGTATCGATTTAAAAGTAGCAGGTAAAGCAATTGATATTCGTGTTTCAGTGTTACCCGTTGCGTTTGGTGAACGTATTGTGATGCGTTTACTTGATAAATCGCGCACATTTGGCGCACTTAAAGATTTAGGCTTTAGTGACCGTGATTACAAATTAATTGAAGACAACATTAAAAAACCAAACGGTATTATTTATGTAACCGGTCCGACCGGTTCAGGTAAAACATCAACACTCTATTGTGTGCTTGGTGAATTGAATCAACCTGATGTAAATATTATCACCGTTGAAGACCCGGTTGAGTATCAAATGATGGGTGTTGGTCAAGTACAAGTACGTGAAAAAATTGGCATGACGTTTGCAGCGGCATTACGTTCAATCTTACGCCAAGACCCTGACATTATTATGATAGGAGAAACGCGCGACCAAGAAACAGCACAAATCGCAATTCAAGCAGCGCTAACCGGTCACTTGGTATTAAGTACCTTACATACTAACAGTGCACCAGCAACTATTACTCGTTTGCTTGATATGGGTGTTGAACCCTACCTTATTGCATCATCAGTGATTCTTGCAATGGCGCAGCGACTTGTCAGAAAATTGTGCCCGCACTGTAAGCAACCCTACCAACCATCTGCTGAATTATTACGCAGTATTGGCATAAGTTACGAACAAGCTAAAAAGATTATCCTCTACAAAGCGGTTGGTTGTCCTGAATGTTTACAAACAGGTTACCGCGGTCGAATTGCAATCTTTGAATTAATGGTAATGACTAAAGAAATTGCTCGCTTAACTATGGAGCGAGCTGATACTTCACAATTGCGCATACAAGCAGTTGCTGATGGTATGACATTGCTTATTCAAGATGGTGTGCGCAAAATTGAACAAGGTATTACTACCATCGAAGAAGTTCTTTCAGCGGCAGTGCTTGAACAAGATATGGTTGAAGATTAAATCCAATGAAAATGCATGTTAAATGCTTATCGATAGGCTTTACACTTATTGAGCTTATGATTGTAGTTGCAATCTTTGCATTCATGGGTGGTTTGGTGATGGTAACTACTGGACACATCAATCGTTCGCTTATTCGTACAGACATCAATCATATAACAGCGCTCTGCAAACATGCTCAATACAAAGCAATGATGAATGGCAAGCCGGTTATTATTCAATGCAGTAGTGCAGGCAATTCTTATTCATGCGAACAATCTATGCACCAATTAACTAACGGTGTTTGTTTTGGAACAGTGCCCGAAGCTAAAGGCCCACCATCAGCGCCAACTAAACCAATTACCAATCCAATTACATTTGAACGCGAATCAATTACGTTTACGCCCGATGGCATGATGCAGTCGGGCGCTTTATATTTAGTAGATGCAAAAAAACAGGTAATGTACGCAGTAACTAATGGAGTATCGGCCGTATCATTTTTACGTATTTATCAGTATGATGGTCAACAACATGCATGGAAAGAAATTCGCTGATTACCTGGTTGCTCCATGATTAAAAAAATTATCTTAGGCTTATTGCTCGGTGTTGTTGCAACTCTCTTTATGGCCCAGCAAGATCCTTACATTCAACGGTTAGTTGCAAAAGCATATGCTGACGGATTCGCTCAGACATATAATTGCACTATGACCTATTGTCTTAAAAATGTTTCTCTTTTAGGTGCTCGTTTAGAGTTAGAAGATGTATGCATTTCTCCTAATAATCCAGAAGGATGGTCGCTTAAGGCAGCTGGTTATAGTACCGGCTTTAGTTGGTTTAATATTATTGCTTTTGGTGCAATAGATATGGATATTGCCGTTAATGGTTTGCAAGCGCAAACAACGTTTGATAATGGCATGTTTGGGATTATGAATTTTTTTAATAAAATTATTTATGGTCCTGCAATAGCAATTCCACTAGATTTTAAAGGTATCACCTGTCACAATTCATCGCTGGAAATTATTGATGTAGCCCACAACACTACAGTAAATATGCACATTGATACACAATCGCATTTGGTTGATGAGCATTTTGTTACTCATGCTTCATTTTCAAATGGATGTTGCACTTATAATCGTGCAACTGTATTAACTCAATTGCAAGGGACTATTACGTTTGATATTGGGTCTGACGAAAAAGGTGTGGCATTACTCATAAATACCAAAGGTTCCACGCAAGTTACGCATCTCGAAGATCCACAATGCACATTCTCATTTACCTGGTCGCTTGATCATGCAAACGGCTCAATAACCAATATATCACGCACGTGTTATTTCGAGCCAATTACCATCACTCCAGTAGATCATAATTATATTCTCAATTATTCAGGTAAAATACCATTGCATCTAATTGCATTGCTCATATCGCCTCATTCTATTGTTAGCGGTTATGGAATGGTTCGAGGTTTGGTAAATATAAGTAATTTTTCACAAGGACTGGCCGGCACGTTAATCATGCGCGACATTTTGTATCATCAAATTCCTATTGCAAATGAGTGCACGGTGGCATATGCATACAGCAATGAGCAGGTAAAGGGCGGAATATTGTTAGAAAATGCTGCCCTGGGAGAATGCAAAGGCTCATTCATTTTTCATCCTTCATCGCAATCGTGTCATGCAGTGCTAGTAAATCAATCAATGATTCCTGTGCCTCTCTTGTCTGATTGGCGAATAATGCCCGGCGAGGGTCAGATAACGTTTCGTTCGTGCGAGCAAGATGTAGACATTACCTCTACGGTAAACATACAAGCGGTGTATGATTCCAAAAAAACAATTACTGCCTCAACACAATGCGCTCTTTCATTACTTACTAACCAGAGTTCGTTAGAAAGCGTTATTGGTAATTACCACGTTAAAGGTTCTGGTGATGAACGCGGATTTAATTTTCTAACAGATACTGATAAAGAAAAATCAGTATGTACCGGTGCAATGACCTGGCAAGGAAAAGGTGATTTGTCATGCAATATGCCTCTTGTGCGTGAGTTGCTCAGCCAATGGGGATATCAAATAGGTGCGACAGGTAGGTTGAATGCATCGTTTATGTATGATAATGCAACAATTCGCACCCGCATCAATATACTACAGGGAACGATTACAGCGCCGCAATGGTTTAATCCGCTTACAAAATTTGAACTTGATGCATCTATAGATACTGCTCAGAAAAAAATTACCGCACATCAATTATTGTGTGGATTTGCAAAAGGGACAATACGTAGCACCAATGCAAACATTTGGTATAACGATTCATACTTACCAGATTATGTTCAAGGCGGGGTGATGACCGAAGGATTATTAATTAACTTTAAGCGCGATTTGTTTGCAACAGTTTCTGGGTATACCACGTTGAGTAAGCGGAGCAATGAACCATTGCATGCACGGGGAACGGTATTTATTGAGCGTTCACAATTAAAAGAAAATTTATTTTCAGAAGAATTCCAGAAATCATTATTTCAATCCACTGAACAATTATTTGTAAATTCTGCGCCACAATTATTTGCTGATTTAACTATTGAATCAAAAGATCCGGTACGCATTAAAACATCGCTCTTAGAAGCTGATGCGCATTTACGCTTGCATGTGCAGCACAAAGATGGCGCATCACAAATTTCTGGTTTAGTGCAACTGACATCGGGTGTAATTCATTTCCCATATAAACCATTACACATTGTTCGTGGTACGTTACGATTTTTACCCGAACAATCATTTGATCCATTAATTGAATTGATTGCACGTAATAAAATAAAAAAACATCATGTTTCATTATTAGTAACGGGGAGTGCAACTAATCACCAAGTGTTATTAGAATCAAGTCCAGCGCTTACTGAAGAACAAATTATAGGATTATTGCTTGTTGGTATGCCTGAAGAATCATTAAGTATTGTGATGCCTGCCATTATTGCTAACAATATTAAAAACGTCATATTCAGCTCGGAGCAGACGCGATTTGGGGTTAATAAATATGCTTCACAAATTGGTGAACTTCTTAAACATGTGCATTTAGTGCCCCGCTTTGCAGATCAAACTGGGCGTGGTGGATTGCGTGGAGCCATTGAAATTGATGCAACTGATAGGCTGCGTGCATTAATTCAGAAAAACTTTAGCTTGAGTGAAGATACGCGGTTTGAAGTTGAATATGCAGTTACTGACGATATTACCTTACGCGGAATCCGTGATGAGCGGCGAGATATTGCAGCGGAAATGGAAATGAGATGGAAGTTTTAGACAGGTTAAAAACCATATAATAAATTTATGGTATACTCCTTAAAAAAGTAATTAAAAGGTAGAAGTATGAAGCTCATGAAAATCATAGTTAGTTTGTTGCTAGTCTTTACTGCTGTTGCTCGAGAAGCCCAACCAGAATCGCCGTATAAATTAAAACTGACGCCTGCATTTGGTAAAACGCATTTTATTTTAGATGCTCCCACAAAATTATTATTAGAAAAAAGTCCTATCTCCATAATGCAATTGCCAACTCATAAAGGTGAAAGCAGAGTATTATTTAGCCCAGATGATGATGTTGCCGGTGCATTGATTGATTATATTAATAATGAGCAAAAATCTATTAAGGTAGCCATTTTCTCATTTACCAATGGTACAATTTCCCAAGCATTAATTGAAGCACATAATCGTGGAATTCATATTGAAATAGTAGTAGATACTGCCTATGGGCGTGATAAATTTAGCAAGATTGAGCGTTTAAAAGAAGCCGGGGTAGCGGTGTATTGCTATAATCCGCGAAATAATAAAACATTGCTTTCAGATATTATGCACAATAAATTTATTGTCTTTGAGTTAAATAAAGATAATCATTCATTGGTATGGACAGGATCATTTAATTTCACTAAATCAGCAGCAGTAAATAATCAAGAAAATGTAGTTATTATTGATGATTGGCAAGTAGTGAATAAATATGAACAACAATTTGAGCGGTTGAAAAAGCGATCGTCTCGTCATTATTGCCCGCGTGGACGCAAAAATCAACAAGACAAGTTGGTACAACGAAAAAATGGAAAAAAATTATTATTGGCTCAGACTAGAAAGAGCTAAGAAATGCAGATATTTTTTTAGAGGGCTTCATTACTACAATTCCTTCTTAGCTCGAGCATAATGCTATTGATGTTAAAAAAAATTGCAAGAAATTTTTTAGCTGATTGGATGTAAGTTTTGAACCACTTTTTTTATATCTTCTGGTAATTCTTGAGTAAAAGAATAAGGTATGCCATCAAATTCAAATGCTATGCTGTGAGCATGCAACGCTTGTCGCTTAATGAGCTTTGATGCTTTGCCATACAATTCATCGCCTATAAGAGGGTGTCCCATTGCAGTGCAATGTACTCTAATTTGGTGCGTGCGCCCCGTGACCGGATTAAGTTCTAATAACGCAGCATTTTCAAAATATTGTAATACTTTGTAGTTGGTAAGTGCAGGTCGAATGGCGCCCGCTGCATGAGTAGTTTTTTGACTAGTTGCAGGGATTGATTCGCCCATGGCAAACGATGTCATTTTATTACGAGTAATAGGATCGCGCCCAATACTAAAATCCATTGAGCCAGTTTGTTCCGGCTGACCTTCAACTAATGCAATATACGTTTTTTTAATGGATCTATTTTTAAATAAATTTCCAAATTGTCCATGTGCATACAATGTTCGTGCAATAATCATAAGCCCTGAAGTGTCTTTATCAAGTCTGTGCACAATACCAGGTCGTTCAGAATCGCCAATAGAGGTAATGGAAGGATACTTTTTAATTAACCAATCAACTACAGAAGGTTGTGTATCAGTGAGTGTAGTAGGGTGTGTAACCACATAGGGTGGTTTATTAATTATTACAAAATGTTCATGTTCAAAAACGATTTCAATACCCACATGATCGGTAGAAACATCGCGCGCGCTTACCGTCATTTCAGGGGGAAAGGTAATATTAATAATATCACCAACTTTTAACAAGATGCTTGGTTTGGGATGTGTATCATTTACACTTACTACATTCTGTTCAATTAATTTTTGAAAGTAATTACGTGAATAACCGGGAAATGAAGTCGTTAAAAAAATATCAAGCCGAGTAGTAGGTTGATCAACACCAAATTCTAAGGTGAATGTACTGTTGGGTTTAATAAAACCTGAACGCTCCATTTAAAATGCTCCTTGAAAGCCTTGTGATCAGTATAGTATATAATAGTATAGCAGTTTTTCGGGTAAAACATAAATCCAATTAGACATCCATTTGTAAATACTTTAATCTTGTTTATTACGATATGGCAAAAAGTGGTATGTATTTTAAACCGGGGGTGACCCATGAGTTCACAAACCAATATTTTTAATGATATTCGGCAAAATATGGATGAAGTAATTCATGGCGAATCGACCCTAGGGCACATGCTCTGGGCTGAATTACTCAAAATGCACCCTGCAGATATCGCCTACTTTTTTGAAGATATAGACGCCTATGATTTTAAAGAGCTTTTTATCAAATTACCTACCGACATTAAGTTTGAAGTTTTTGAACAGTTAACCGACCCAACCAAGGTTACCAGTTTAATGTTTATGAGTGAGCATGAAAAAGCTGAAGCTTTAAATGTACTCTCGCCTGATGAATTAACTGATTTGTTCGATTTATTTTCTGACGAAGAACTTAAGGTTAATCTTAACTTGTTACATAAAAAAGCTCGTCATCAAGTATTAACACTTTTGAAATTCGACCCCGAATCTGCCGGTGGTATCATGGATACTGAGGCACTTACCTTCTTGGAAGAATTTACCGTAGAAAAATGTATTGCGTTACTTCGTCGTTTGGCGCCGCATACTAAAATTTACCAACAGATCTATGTCACCGATCGTGGTCATAGATTGGTAGGACACATTAGCCTTGAAGATTTAGTCTTACATCAACCGCATGCGCGTATTTCTAGCTTTATGCATAAAAACGAACTTATTGCACAAGCAGACCAAGACCGTGAAAGCATTGCAAAGCAGATGGTCCACTATGGATTAATGACGGTTCCTGTTGTCAGTTCAGACAATCAATTTTTGGGTATTATTCCTAGTGAGACTTTGGTAGACGTACTTGTGGAAGAGGGTAGTGAGGACATTCAGCGAATGTCTGCATTGGCTCCTATGAAGCAAACCTATTTTGAGACTTCATTTATCCGTCTTCTGAGTGAGCGAGGTGGAATTTTAATTACACTTCTTATTGCTCAATCATTTACCACCTTTATTATGAAATCGAACGAAGCAACCTTATATTTTGGGTCGTTAATTTATTTTACCCAAATGCTTGTCAGTACGGGTGGAAATAGTTCAAGCCAAACCTCAGCTTTAGTTATTCAGGGGTTGGCAACGGGTGAAATACGACCTTCAAACATATTTAGGTTCTTGCGTCGTGAGTTACTTATGGCTCTTGGCTTAGCAGCCATATTGGGATTCGTTGCATTTGTTCGTGCCTATATAACAACCTATGAGTTGTATGAAAGTGCCATTATTAGCATATCATTAGCATTTATTGTATTGATTTCAGTAAGCTTGGGTAGCGGTATGCCTCTGCTATTGCGCAGATTGAACCTAGACCCTGCATTCTCAGCCGGACCATTTTTGGCAACGGTAATGGATATTTTGGGTGTACTTATTTACTGCTATGTAGCAAAATTGTTTTTAGGAACAATGAATTTTATGAGTTAAGTATCCTTTTTCTTGACAAAAAGACGCTAGATCAATAATCTTTCTATCATAAAGTTCATAAAAACTTTCATTTCTTTGAATTTAAAATTTGGTGAGAGCCGCTAGCTCAGTTGGTAGAGCAACAGCCTTTTAAGCTGTGGGTCGTTGGTTCGATTCCAACGCGGCTCACCAGTCTTCGCTTGCAAAGTTTGTCAGACTTAGAAGTAACATTAAGCTTCCACTGGCAAGCCAGAATTGCAAGCACCGACTGGCAGCGCCATATAATTGAAAATTACGCGTCCCTATCGTCTAGGGGTCTAGGACATCGCCCTTTCACGGCGAAAACACCGGTTCGAATCCGGTTAGGGACGCCATACTTCGCTAAAGCTTAGTATGGCGGGCCAGCGTAAAAGCACCATTAATTTAAATAATTAAAAAAAGATATAAGCACAAAGCAAAGTATGCCCTTTGCACCTCATAGAGGGTAATAGGGCAGTCCCAGATATGTATTATGTTTATTTTCTTATTTCTATAAAAAAATCCATCCAAGAAATATAGTGGATATACTACTAATATAAATAATAGGTTGGAAACACATAATTCAGGTGGTTCCATATATACATCCACAGATAAGCCATCAAAATTAGTAAGGTATCTTGCATTCGATTCTGAGCAAAAAGCGTTAGATTTTGAAAAATATATAAAAATTGGGTATGGTTACGCATTTGCCAAAAAACGCTTTTGGTGATTTATTTTAGCTTGTTTATTCTTTACAAGTCCTCCTATATTTTATTTTTAAAATCATTTCTATAGAATAGCTTGCTGATTTCCAGATTCTCATAAGTATTAGCTAAATAAACATTCTAAGCGAAGGTGTTTTATATATTTATAAGTAATTAATTAAGAAGAGTAGCCTAGTGATGCACATATTAATTATTTATTGAAGGAAAAAAAATGAATCGTTTTAATTTTTATATTTTGTAATGTTGCTTATGGTCTTTTCAACAAGTCATATTTTTGCAAAAAATATTGATTCTAAGGGTTATGAATATACTGCAGGCGATATACAATTAGATTATTCAAATAATCATCTTATTAAAACTTTAAAAGCCAATAAGTTTAGCTCTACAACGCAACTTCGTAAAAATGGAGCATTTTTGTTAACTGGAGTAGTAGTATATAATACATTAAAGTATACAGGTTACGCAGCCTGTGGTTTTGCTAATGTTGGTTCTATCGGAGTCGCTTTTGTAACTGCAGGACCAGTCGGTGCCGTTGGTGCGTATACAGCATTTTTAGCAGCGTTTCCAGCTACTGCGGCAGGTATTGAAAGTGGCGCGCTTATGATTGGGACTTCAGCATCATTTATTCCTGGTCTTTTATGAAAAAAATTTTAAATTTATTTAATGAGCGTAATATTTTTATAGGTATTGCAATCATTGCTTCAATGATTTTTAGTTATAAGTTCTTTGGTCATTTACGTGAAGTTCCTCGTGGAGATATAGCTATTTTTTTAGCGACTCTGACTATTATTTGGCATGTAAATAAAATCGTTGGTTTTATTTACGACGCAATTTCATCAAGAAAATAACATATGAAAGAAGTAATTTTTTATGATGCTTTAACTAATCAGTCTATTTATATTTTTTTAATAATTTTAACATTATTAATTATAAGAATAGTTCGAGAGGTTTTAATGTATAATAATAGTAATTATTTTATATTTAAATTCATTGAATCGCTATGTGCTTCACCAGTAAATATTAACTTTTATTGGTGTATAAGCATAGTATGTACAGGATTTATGACTTTGGTATACATTAAATACAAATTTGAAGATTATGCTCATAACTAAAACAATAACCCCTGAAATAAATTCTCAGGGGTTATTTCATTTAATGATATTCAACAATAAGTTGTTAAAACTTTTTACGATGTTCATTCTGCTGCAATTTTCAACATATGGGTGGGTTGGAACATTAAAGGTTATGCGTCATTCAAATGGTCATATAATTCGCTTGGCCGGAGATGTTCATGTAGAGTTAATGAGTAGAAATGAAAAATTTCAGCAAGCAATTGAACATGAACAAGATTTCTTAAGAGCAATGGAAGAACCTTTGATGAGTTTTCTATATACAGATTTTTATGGAGCCGAATGCGTTGTAGAAGGAAAAATAATTGCTGATTTATCTATTCTAGCTCATTCATTGCACAATATTTTATTGCAAGATCAAACGGTGTTAGTGTCATTAATTACTCGTCTGAATATTTTAGTTTATCCAAGGATAAGTAATTTAATAAAATCAAAAAGTTAAGCGTGTTGATAAATATGATTTTCAGCCTAAAATTGAAATTATTCCTTATGATCTTCGCTTAAGATATTCTAATTTGTGTAATATATGCTTTCCTTCTACACAGCAAGAATATGATTAATTTTATAAGCAGTTAATTTTGCATCAAGAGTTTTTTAAAAATGATCTTCAGCAATTCATAAATTATCAAGATGCATATGATATTGTATTTAAAGAGTATATTGTTGAGTTGCGTAAAGAATCAATAGTTTAAATTCAGGATGAACAAGAGTTAGAGAATTTTTTTACTTATACCTTAACTGAATTAGGTTATATGGCTATAGCACGTAATATGCATAGAAATATAACGTGCTTCTTAGGTATAATTCATTGTCATAATATGGCTCTATTTTTACAGAGAGTAGGATATGAGGTTATTTTTGAAAAAGGTGTGTTTTTAGAAGAGAATTTTCTTCAGAATATATTTCTAGGTCATCGTTTGAAACAAGAATATAAAGATTTTTTATTTCTTTCTTTTTAATTACGATCTCGTGGGTCAATACATACTGCTAAATGCCGTCCTTGGTTGTTGATAATGTACATGGCATTTTCTGATGAGGCTAAAGCTAAGAAATTTGAACAATATTTAAAGTCTCAACCAGGTAGAGCATTTGCAAAAAAGCGCTTCTGGTGATTTGTTTTAGCGTGTTTCTTGTGATTAAATAATATTGTTAAGGACTTTTTACATGTTTTCTGTTCCCATAGGTGTTCATTTATTGTTAATGAAAGACAATAAAGTTTTGTTAAGTAAGCGTTCTAATAAAGGATATGCTGATGGAGTATGGTCATTGCCGGCAGGTAAGATAGATGGCCAAGAAACTTTAGTAGACGCTTTATGCAGAGAAACTTTTGAAGAGATACGCGTAATGCCTAAGAATTTAATTTTCAAAGGTTTAATGCATAAAATAGAACATGATAATTATGAAAACTTTGCTGTTTTTTTTGTCTGTGAAGAATGGGTAGGAACAATTGAAAATAAAGAACCCCATAAATGCACTGAACTTTAATTCTTTTCTATAAATGAAATGCCAAATAATGTATCACCCTATATTGCGCACTTTTTTAATACTATGTATTTAAAAGAACGACTGTATGACGAATATATTACTAAGCTATAAAAGTATTACCGATCAGATGAAAACGTTTTCATCTGATCGGTAATACTTTTTAAAGGTTATTTATGCAAGTCGTTCGATAAGAACTGAAGAATTTACGTTTATCACTGTTCCACCAGCTAACGTTTGAAGAGTTACAGCTGCAGCGGAAGTATGATTAACAAGAGTTAGTACATCTCCTGCACCAAGAATAAGAATAGATAGACCGCTATTTTGTTGAGTACCAGCACCTGAACCATACACAGTACTTGTAGCCGCAACACCATTTACAAATAATGTAAATTGATTAGGTTCTACTCCAGAAACAGAAAATTGAACAGCGTATGTTCCCGCATTAACAATAACAATAGCAGAAGATCCTGGAGCGTGGGTGACTCCAAGTAGAGGGCCGTTGCTACTAAAAGGAATTGGTGCTCCAAGAGCTATTGCTCCAGCATCGGTATTAAAAATATAACCCTATCCTAATAAACCACCTCCACCAGCCGCACCAGTAGCACCAGCCGCACCAGTAGCACCAGCCGCACCAGTAGGTCCGACCGGGCCGCCTGATGGACCAGTAGCGCCTGTTACACCAGCAGGTCCGGTAGCGCCTAGACCGATAGGGCCTTTTGGTCCGAATATTGTTCCATTAACTGTTAAATTGCCACCAATAACTGCATTATCAGTAACTGATAATAAAAGTGTTTGTAAGCAACTTACCCTTAGATTACAAATGACTTTGCATTTACGACAACCTTTAGTTGTATATTCTTCAAACTCAACTTTAATTAATGCATCGCCTGATTCAACATCGTGTTTGTAAGTTAAGAGGCATTCTAATATATTTTGACAATGAGCATTTGGGTTATTAATTTTTTGTTTTGTAAGTACATCAATTGCATAAGACAATGTGCATGTTACCATATCTTTATGAGCAATATGAGTATCTTTTGACAACTGATTACACAACTCAATCACACCTTTACAATCTTCATCGCGTAGATATGTTAAAGCTTGGCATACTGAATCTGGAATATATACAAATTCTATGTCCGGATGTGCGATAAGAGTTTCAAGTTCAGTTGGTGATAAGACATCGTTATTTTTTGCGTATACGCTTGTTGACAATGAAATGCCGATTAGTGCTACGAGGGCTAATCGACTGGTGATTTTGTACATACATACTCCTAAAAGAAATAATAAAAGATTTCAATAAGGTATCTTATAAAATTTATATTTAGCACAGTCAAGTATTGGTATTATTTGATTAAATCCGGGCAGTGTGATTGGATTTTTTAATTATATTAATTTTTATCTATATAAAATTTATATGTTAGGGATTTTAAGAGGCATCAGATCGATGAGGCGTGTTATAGGGAAGGTTTTACAAGGCACTCATCCGCTTGTTTTATAAAATGAAGAGTCTGATGAGCCTCCACAATGAGTTTTTGCTTTTAAGTCTTAATTTTTGAAGAAAAGGGACTTCTTAAAAAATTCATTGTAACCTATCCCCAAGAATATTCGTAATGCTGGTACTCCACTCACGAAAAATCTGGGGTATGGTAAAGCTATGAAAAATATACTGAAAAAGATATTCTTTCTGATTAATTAGTTGGGAAGGTGTATTTAAAGTAGCCGATATGAGGGCTGTCTTTATATATTACAAGATGCGTGCCTGCTAAGATCTGATTATGTTTTTAAATATTCGTCTAAATGGATTAAAACTTCTGACGGTATTTGACCAATGTGGGTAATGCGTAGATATTGCAGGCATCGTTTAGGAATTTTGACCGTGCACATTCCATTTTCTCCAATGCTTATTACTGATGCATACACAGTGCCGTCTAATTGCTCAACAGCTACAATATCATTTTGCTTAATGTTATTTTGACCAAAAGTAACCGTATCTAATACTCTTTTGATAACGATTGTTCTTGTTTGTAATACTTTATGAGTTTCTTCTTTTTCAGTTGAGCTTGTCTTTTCACTAGGATGTATGTAGATGTGCGAGGTTATAAATAATATCATTGTGATATAATAAACTTTTTTCATAGTTCGTTCGTATTTAAATGTTAATCATAGTTACAAATATAGTTTATTTTTTTATATATAATTAAGCAATTATGCACAAGATTGTGCTATTCACTTCCAGCAAAGAATTCATTTTGCAGTAACTCAAAAGTTTTTCTGCAGCTTGTGTTATAGCTAGCAAGTCTTGTAATTGATTCACGATCAAGATCTTCAACTTTTTTTGCAGTAGTTACATTTGTAGAATTTTCATTTTGTTTTCTAGATGTATCAAAAAGTTTCACACAAATAGCATCTGAGGTGGGGTTGTACGTTGCGGTAATTGTTAGAGCAGGAGTTAAGATTTTAGTATAGCTTACAGTTACTAGGTTAGGATCGGTAGAGCAGGGTGTTTCCGTTCGTTTTATTTCTTGGCGGAATTCTTCTTGAGATCTAGAAGACTTCTCATTTTCAGATGCATATAGGTTGGTGATAGTAATACAAAAAAAGGCCATGGCTAATAATTTACAATTCATACATTACTCCAATGCGTAAGTGGTTGTTTGGTACATGCAGTATAGAATATTAATAAACCATAAAAGTGCCTTAATAGGCAAGATTACAATAAGCTTGTAGTGGGCTTTTATAAATACAATTTTATCATAAAGTAAAACTATATAGTTTTATTACTAGAAGCACCAACGTGAAAGAGAAATCATGAAAAAAATATTATTTTTACTTACCATATGTATGCCTGTATGTGCTCAAAGTTGCCCTCCCAATTGTATTGTAAGGTATTGGGCAACGTGGATGTAAAAGCAGAATACAAAGCGTTAGCTCATAAAGCCCTTGCTGACTTGGGGGTAACTCACCCTGAAGAAGTGGCTATTAAGCAAATGAATCAGGTTAAGTCACTCGTAGCCTTGATGCCGGTAAGTTCATTTACTGCATTTGCTATTTGGCTTGATGAATCATATTTAAATTCTCTGACTTCTGAATAACGACTGTTTCATATATGCCATGAAGCGGCCCATTTTGCCCGTATGCACTATCCCAAATTGTTACTCGTTAGCGGATTAGCAACCGTCGGGGCGATTAAGGCTCTTATAGTATCCATGAACAATTACGATTGAATGGTTCAGCTTATGCAACTTTGTTGACTGCAGGTGCAGCTATAGCAATGGCAGTGTTAACGGCTGCAGGGTTGCCGGCGATGGTTAAATATTAAGAAAAAGATGCTGATATTACTGCTGCAATTGCCTTGGCAAAAATTGGTCAATTACCCGTAGTTCAAAAATATATTCAACAATTGCGTGAATCGGCTACAGTAGAAAACTCAACTCTCTGGTGGTACTCAGAAGCTGATCAAGCGTTGTATCTTGAATAGGCTATTTCAATCTAAATAATATTTACAGCTATAACCTTGAATGAGTTTATAATTCATAGTATTCTTTATTTTTGAACATCTGTTCTTGTAACATAGTCACGAGATAGGTATAAAACAAATAGTTATTATCAACAATATGTATTATTATTTGTTACTTTTATTATTAGGAAATCGGTACATACACTAATGACAGATATTTCAAAAATTAGTGCCCCTATTATTAAGGCAATTACATTACTTATTAAGAAATATTCAGACTCGTCATATGCATTACCTGTTGTTGCTATTGGCGGTTGTTCTGCGGTGGGTAAAAGTGAATTTACCAAAATATTGCAATCATTATTGCAGCAACATGGTATTCGCGCTTTGATTCTTAAACAAGATAATTTTATGAATCCATTAGAAGTCTTTTCAAATTACACTATACACCCGCATTTGGATCATAAGAAAATACACACCGTATTGAAGAACATAAAAAAAGGGCACAAACAAGTTATAAGCCCAACCTTTGATCTGAGTCAACTAACTGTTACGTATAATCAACTTGATTTGACCAATATTGATATTATTTTGTTTGAAGGCACGTATGTGCTATCTACCGATGAATCGTATAATTTTTTGGGGTATAGCGATTTACGGATATTTATAGATGCATCAGAAAAAGATATTATAAAATGGAATTGGCAACGTGAAAACTCTGATACTCATAATATCCCTAGAAGTCGCGACAGGTTTGACCAAGACACTTCATGGAATATGAATGATTATCACGTGAATATTTTACCTACCAAAGTTCACGCTGATTTTGTTATTGAAAAAAATCATAACCACGATTATTCATTACCATTGTTTGAATCAGAGTAATAAGGGTATTGGTTATGATGTTTGTTACTGTATTTATTGTGCTTCAAGTAATTTCAACGACTATCTCATTTCAAGCTCTATTTCATTATTTATACACTTTTGATATGTTATGCAGGCAACAATAATTACATAGCTTTAATAAGTATGAATTAAATTGTTATGCATTAATAAATTAATAAAAAAAGGAAATTATTATGAAGCTATTTGCATTATTACTTTTAATAGGCAGTACATTGTATTGTGCCGTACCATTCCAGTTTGTAGATAATAAATTGCATAGCGCGTTAAACCCTGCATTTATTCAAAAATTTATACAAGAGTTTTAAGTCACTATTTTTTTGAAACTGGTACCTATGATGCCGGGACAACAATACAAGCAGCTCAATGGTTTGCCCAAGTTCATACCGTTAAATTGCATGATGGTTTATATGATCAAGTGCGTCAAAATTAGCCCGTTATAAGTATGTGCATGCGCATCATGGATTGTCTGCTCAGGCTATAGAACAAATAGTTCCACGTTTATCTGTTAGAATTTTATTTTGGTTAGATGCCCATTATAGTGGCGAAGGCAATGCGATGAGTTTTAATAACCCTCAAGCGCCTGATGCAATAACTGCTATTAGAGAAGAATTGAGTGCCATTAAAAAATGCGCTATTTTTGATTGTGTAATTTTAATTAATGATATTCGCGGATTTGGAACGCGAGTGAATGATGTTGAATATTTAGGCTGCTGGGCGCATCCAAGCATGCAAGAAGTATGCGTAGCATTGCATGAAATTAACCCCAATTTTGAATTTGCTTTATTGGGAGATATGTTTTTAGCATATGATGCAACTCGCTTTCATCCACAATTTTCACCAATAGTAACTGCTTGCACCAAGACACGTTTGTATGATGGGTACACCCTCACTGATGAGCAATTACTTAACTATGAGCAACGCATAATGCATGCTCAAACATATGAAAAAGAATTTATTGCACAAATGTATCACCGTATGACTGGATACCAAGATCCTATGTTTTGGCATGATTTATGGTACGGACTTGTTCTGCTTGGTTCAAAACAACTTCAACCACCTCAAGAAGCATTTTATAAGGTGTTACAAAGAACACAGCACTTTAATAAAAACCGTGAAGTTGAAGATATAATCTTGCTCTATCAACATGAACGTTTGGCAATGTATCTACAAGCATGTAATGCATAAAATAATTTAAAACTTATCAGAATTTCACTGTACTCGAGTAGCTAATTACTGATGTATCGAACCATACGAACGCATAAAAAAAGGTCCGGAATTATACCGGACCTTTTTAATATACAAAGAATTCTTGTTACAAAACTTCATCTTCGTCAGCTTCTGCTACTTCTTCACCTGCTTTATCAGCAATTGCAGATTTAGTTAAGCCTTCTTCAGCTTTTTTTTCAGTTTCATTTATAGAATCTGAATCAGATGATTTTGCATCTGCATCTTTAGTTACTGCTTCAGGCTTTTCAAGGCCAACTTTTATTTTAAAGTCTTTAAGCTGTTTTCTAAATGTTTGAGCTTTTGAAGTTGATTCATTATATTTATTTTCCCAGAATCTGCTGTTTTCTAGCTCAAGTTTTTCATATAATACAACCGCTTTATTTAATTGGTCTTCAAACAATGAATCACGGTCTTTGATAGCAGTTAGAGCATTAATCGCAGAGATTTTTTCAATACTATATTTAAACCACTCTGAAGCTTGATCGGCAAACATATTATATTTGTCTTGATAGAACTTACCTTCCCAGCGTAACCAGTCAGTTTTGACGCCTTCGCCCCATTTTTTAAAATCGGCATAGTTTTTAGATGCTCCTGAGCCCGCGTTCAGGGATAAGGCTGAGAAAATAGTAAGGCTTAATAATAGTTTCTTCATAGATTACTCCTGTAAATCATTTTTTAAGATAGGTGTAAGATAGGGTTTGTTATTACTACAAGTGTAATAAATTCCGTACCCAAAAAACAAGAGTTTTAAGCTAAAATAAAGGCTTTTTTGAATACCGATCAATATTTTTAGTCGGCTTGTTTGCTCTTTAAAAAAGGGACCTCATTAAAAACAACGAAGTTCCTTTATAATTTTCTTAGGATTGTAGCAATAAAAAAGGCCATTACATTCGTATGGCCTTTTTACAGTAATATCAAAAAATGATATTTATTTTTTTTTCTTGCGAAGCATTGGTAAACCAGTGCGTGCATTTTCCATTACTTCATAACCTGCGGGAAGTGCATCGAGTGAATTTTTTTCAGCTACGCCGGCAAAATAATATATTCTTTGTTTACGGCCGCCGGTTAATTCAACTTCTTTAGTATGTAAGTAATATGTTTTACCACTTTTTTTAGATTTAACACTAAATGCTGCCATGAGTTAAACTCCTTTTAAAAATTAACATAAGAGCAATCCTAATATAGATATTTAAAAAAGCAAAAAATAAATTAACGTCTGATTATAATTGTTTCTAGATCGAAGTTAAATAATGAAATTAATTGGGTATACTCAATGAGTTATTAATTATTTAAAAAAAAGATGTGAGTAGAAATGTATTCAAAATTTACGTTAATAATACTAATGGTGGGTGTATTGCAAGCCCACATAGATCCATTTGTTTCAATAGTAACCAATGGCACTCAGCAAGCAATTCTTATTACCGCTCCTGAACAAAACAGTTCGCAAGAGACTATAGACCAGTTTTTGATGTGGAGTTGTTCTAATATATGTTCTTTGTTTGAATATGCGTGTCAGAAAAATAGTAAATGCATTGTTATATTGCCTCAGCTAGAAAATAATTTTGCGCCTTATGCACAAGAAGCTCGTTATACTCAATCGCTCGATTGTTTAAAGGCCGCAAGTTATGCCTATCAACAAACAGATGCCTTGGATGTGTCTTTTATTAATTATCCTAAAATATATGCCACGCACTATGTAACTAAGGCATTATCGGTGCTGTTATCACAAGCTTCAAATAAGCGCACGCGCAGTATTTCAGAACTGACTTATACAATTGGTGGTGAAGCGTATAGCGATAATGAAATTACTATTCGTGACATAGACTTTGAATATGTGCAACCACAACAAGCCTTGCATGTTGCGCAACGGCTACCGGAATTGCCTTGTGCAGTGATAACTGGCGGAGCAGGGTCATTAGGAAGACCTATAGTTCAAGAGTTGCTGCAACGTAATTATCGAGTAATTGTGCTTGATAACTTTGTATGCTCTCGCGTACAAGATCTTGCTCATTTTGAATCATATAATAATTTTGAATGGTATGAGCACGATGTTGCCATTCCCTTTGATATTGAAGGATCTGTTGATTTAGTAATACATGCAGCTTCGATACCAAGTCCTAAATATTATTATGCATTGCCGGTTGAAACATATAAGTCTGGAACAAGTGCAACTATCAATACGCTTGAACTAGCTCGTCAAAAAAAGGCACGGTATATTTTGTGTTCAACTTCTGAAATATATGGCAAAGCAGAAATATCACCTCAACCGGAATGGTATTCAGGCAAGGTGAGCGCATTTGGGTTGCGTGCTCCGTATGACCAATCTAAGCGCGGTTCAGAAACATTAGCTGGCTTGTATGAGCAACAATTTACTATTGATACTCGTATTATTAGAATCTTTAATACCTATGGTCCAGATATGGCACTTGATGATGGTCGAGTTATTACTAATTTTATTCAAGCAATGCTTGATAACAAACCTATTAAAATTAATGGCACTGGGGAACAAACCCGTAGTTTTAATTATATAACCGATACTATTGCCGATATTATGGCGATTACTCTTGATAATGAATTAGAGGGGCCTATAGAAAATAAAGTTTTTAACGTAGGTTCCACTCACGAGATAACTGTTAATGCCCTAGCAACAATAATTCAAGAACAAGCACAACAAATATTGGGCAAAATAGTACCTATCGAACATATACCGGTTATTGATCATGATGATCCTATGCAACGCAAGCCTGATTTGCAAAAATTCAATCAACGCTATGGCACGCGTAAAACTATCGGTATAATAGAAGGCATTAGTCATATGTTACAATTTTATGCCTTTTCCAATAATAGTAATTAATTGTATTTTAAGGATCTGTTATGCAACCGACATTTGGCGATAAGCTTTCTGGAATGATTTGTATTGTTTTTGGATTAACCATTTTTTTGTGGATTGCCATGCCGTTTCTTATACAAACTTCAGTAGCTTTATTTGGAATTTTCTTGTGTATGTATGGTATTAAACTCAGAAGTGGGGGATCAATGAGGTCGCAATTTACTTCATGGTACTATCGTTCCCGCATGTATTAACCTGCTTTATTGTCATTCAATAAGGCTTTTTGCTACTATTAGCATGATATACACTGAATAGTATTCAAAAACTTACTAATGGGGTTCTCATGAATAATCAACCAAGTAACAAGCATCTCTCATTATCAGATGCGTTATCTTTTGGCTTTAAGCGGTTTGTTGATCATATTTTATTTATAATAGGACTCGGCTTATTATTGGCAGCATTAGTTTCTAGCATTGCGCTCTCAGGAATATTAGTTGGTGCACTAGCAAAAGGCTCAATGCTCGGGTTTCAAGAAGTGCTAGCATGTTTGCCCGATATGAAACATTGCATTTCTCAATTTCTTATACCCATTATTTTTGTTGCAAGTCTTTTAGCAATGATTGTTTTTGCATGGTTGCACCTTGGGTATATCAAAGTTATGTTCGATCTGCACGATAATAATACTGCATTGCTATCGACATTATTCTCTCAGGGTAGAAAAATAATTTATTATATAGTTGGAATGTTTTTATATGTTTTAATGATCGCTGTAGGATTAGTTCTTCTTATCATTCCAGGAATTTATGTTTGGTATAGATTTGGATTTTATAGTTATTCTATTGTAGATAGAAATATAGGGCCAATTGATGCATTAAAATATAGTTGGAATCTCACTAAGAGCCATAATATGTTTACGCTAGGTCTTTGGGTTATATTTGCTCTTCTGACCCGTTTTGCCGGCGCACTTGCCTTCTTAACAGGGGGTATAGGTTATATTACCCTTATAAATGGCTACCGCCAGCTTCAAAATCAGGTTCAAATAACTCATAATAGCCGTATTTAGGACTCATTCACCATAAATTGTTGATATTTCAAATAGTAATTAACTATACTCATAAATAGTAATAGAGGCATTTTATCGGCTTTACTTATAGGAGAGTAGCCATGAAGCCTATGGGTAATTGGTTAATTGCTCTGATAGTATCACTATGTGGGACTGTTATAGCTCAGCCTACTTCTTATAATAAATTGCGCCAAGAATATGTGGCTGCAATTAAGATGTATAAAGAACAGATGAGCAAACGTACACAATACGCTACTAATCAGCAAAGCAACACCAGAATTTAACATAAAAAAGGAGAGCGTAATGAAGATATTGCGTTTATTTTTAAGCCTAGCGCTTATATTAAGTATTGCTGAAGTAGCTCAAGTAAGCTCATTAGTTGCTAAAGAATACAAAAAGTCTGATCTAGGCAGAGTTAAAAACAAAGCTAAATTAAGCAAAATGAATAAAAGGTGGGGGAGAAAACCTTCAGAGAATCCTGTTCTTTCAATGCCATCTACTCGTGGACAATTTGGTACTAGTGGCCAATTTGGCGCACCAAAAACCGCACCTGGCAGATCTTCTAATAATCCTTTTCTTTCAATGCCATCTACTCGTGGACAATATACTCGTGACCAATTTGGCGCTACAGCAAATGCAACTAGTAGATCTTCTACTGCATCATCGGTTGGCGCAGTTCTAGGTTCATCACTAGATGTTGAAGCTAATGAGTATTTAGATAGTTCTTTCTATCCAGAAGACAATAATCGTAGGCTTGGTGACTTCTTAGAAGTTAATGATGATTGGTCAGTTGATAGCCCTACTTGGAAAGCTCAACGTAAACCGTCAACATTACAACCGTCAAAACCGCGAACTAATCCTAGTTTCAAACGTGGAACAATGGCATTGCCGTTAAGAAGTCATCAATTAAATACTGCCGATGATTTATCATTAGCTCAAGAGTTACAATTAAATATTGAAACCAACTTAGACGTTATGTCATATGATGATAACGACGATTCAGTTGAATTGAATGATTATTTAGTTGTTGGTAAAAGCCTTGACACTGATTCTGAGTATATCGAATCGGGCGATGATAATTACGATAGTAACTGGAAGTTGGAAAGCAAGAAAAGCACAAAAAAGAAAAAGAGCAACAAGTTCAAAAAACGTGGTGCTTCTGGTCAAGAAATAGACGGTATGGATTGGTTTGACTACAGTGAAGACGTGAGCACGTACGTGGATACTGATTCAGCAGATGTTGATGAAAGCTCAGAAAACGTGGGTTCTTGGAATGAGTATTTGTCTGTAGGTAGTAACGTAAATTACCAAGCTAATTTAGATACAGATGATGATGGTGCAGATGAGTCAGGTAACTTATACCTTAAAAGCACTAAAAAAAATAAAAAGAACCAAAAAACCAAAAAGTTTAAAAAACGTGGCGCTGCCGGACAAGAAATTGAAGAAGCTGAATGGAATGAGTATTTGTCAGCTGAACCTTTAATTGGTGAATCAGTAGATTATGATTCAGCAGTTGCTCCGCGTGGTGGTCATAACCATAAGAAAATTGAAGGTAAGTTTGCTTATTGTGCATCGTGTGGTCTTGGAGCCGTAGCTGAATTATGCCCAACATGTGGTAAATTCATAGCTGGTGAAGCTCAAGATAATTATTTTGGTGATTCATTTAGCGAAAATGATCAAGCTGACTTAGGTATCCAAATGGATGCTAATGGTTCAACTGTCATAGACTCAGGCCTTGTTGTTGATAATACAGCCGGTACTCCAGCTCCTGATACAACTGATGTGTATGGTGAAGGAAGATATGACAATGTATCTCCTGAATTAGATAGTCTATTAGTTGAAGATGAAGGCTTATCAACAGATATGGATCTTGCTGGTGGACAACTTGTTTTTGATGAAAACGAAGTTATCGGTGATTCAGGTGATGTTGATGGACTTGGTCTTGTGTTAAATAACGATGGTACATGGGAAGCAGTCTTTCCTGATGGCGAAGATGATGAAGATGATGAAGATATGGATTAATATAATTCTTCCCATTACTTAGTAAAAATTAAAAGGTCGGAGTTTTCTCCGACCTTTTTTATGTTCTTCGTTTAAATTTCTTCTCAATATCAATTTGTGATAATAGCCAACCGGTCGGGCGACCATGCGGGCAGCTAAAGCGATTATTTGTTTTATATAAATCGTTTATTAACTGATCCATTTGAGTGTGAGTTAAAATATCGCCTGCTTTGACTGCAGCTTTGCACGCCATTTGAGCATGTAAATGTTCATTGAGTGATTTTTTTAATTCTCGGGGCATAACTGCTTGAGATGTATGCAGCATGTTCAATACATCATGAATGAGTTCTTTTGGATCAATTTCTTTTAAATGCACGGGCATTGATTGAATAATAATTTGTCCTTGACCATATTCTTCGATACAAATGCCATTTTTTGTAAATAACTCGGTGTGCTCTTCTAAAAGCTGAATATCAGAACTAGCAAGCGTAATGATATGTGGAAACAATAATGAAATAGTAGGGAGTTGCTCAAACCGATTACTAAATTGTTCGTATAAAATACGCTCCTGCGCAGCGTGTTGATCAACTACAAATAACCCATTTGAATGTTCTAACAAAATATATGTTTTATGTAATTGGCCAAGAATAGTAAAGTTGTTATCTTCTACGGCTGTTAGTTGATAATGCTCCACGATTTCTTCAACCGGTGTTTGAGGTGCAGCATGAAATATTGCTTCCGGCTTTGGCTCAGTACGTATTGATTGAAATGGCATCAATGGTGCTGAAAAAAACGGTGAAGGTGCAAAGGGCGAATATTGAACTGTGTGTTGTGTAGCCATATTTGGGAAATTGCGCGGTGGTTGTGGTGCAAGCGTAACTTGTTTTTTTAATTGCGCTGATAAATAGTGTTCGATTGCCGCTTTGACTTGTTGTGTAATAGAGCGTTCGATTGCAGTTGTGTGAACAAATTGAATTTCTTCTTTTCTCGGATGAATATTAACATCAATAGTAGTAGGGTCAACTGTTATGTGAATATATGCGCACGGGAATCGACCTTCAGGCAAAACATTTTGGTACCCTCTGAGTAACGATTTTGCAAGCCCCAGATTTTTTATCCAGCGATGATTAACTAAAAAATAGATATTACTACGGTCATATTTAAAATAATGATGATTGGAGATAAAGCCCTGAACGGCAGCATGTTCATGATCAATAGTTACCGGGATTAGGTTGCGTACCACATCTTCATCAAGTAATTGTGAGAGGCGTGATTGTAACGAATTAGTTTGTGGGCAATTAAGAGAAATTCTTCCATCATGGAACAATTTAAAATGAATATGCGGATACGCAATGCAAAATGCTTGAACCATTTGTTGAATAATGCGCCATTCAGTTTCCTTTG
>Ga0105047_10002848_pt1 | contig 30719 bp, 25 predicted proteins | sample MAT04_FD_78384 | JGI IMG/M metagenome (GOLD analysis project Ga0105047, IMG submission 78384) | Freshwater microbial communities from Lake Fryxell liftoff mats and glacier meltwater in Antarctica - MAT-04 (megahit assembly) | ecosystem: Environmental > Aquatic > Freshwater > Ice > Liftoff... | reverse complement strand
GGTCCTTGAGCTTGTCGGCCAGCGTGCGGGCAATCGCGTCGGTTCCACCGCCAGGCGGAAAACCCACCATCAGCTTGATGGCGCCGGTTTGGGCCTGCGCCAGGCTGCCAAGGCACAGGGCGGTCAGGGCAAGGGTGGCGGTGAGCGTGCGCCGCATGCGGCTGGGAATCGAGTGGGTCATGGGGAAGTCCGGAGCGTTGAAAGTGATGTGGCGAATGGCGCCACTTTATCAAGCTTTTTGGATGTCCCCGAGGCCACTTGGGCCCATTGCCCCCTTCATCCCATTACGCCCGGTGTGGCAACAGCGTCCTGGCGTGGCATGATGCTGAAATGCCCGCCATCGTGACGTGACCGTGATGCGATCGTGGCGTAAAAGGAGCCCCGCGTGAATGCCCGTATACCCCCTTTCGTGCTGAACGAAGCACAAATCCTGAGCCAGGTCAGCCAGCTGTGGGATGACCAGATCGTCCCCCAGTTGGAGGACTACATCCGCATCCCCGCCAAGTCCCCCGCGTTCGACGCCGACTGGGCTGCCAACGGTTATATCGACACCGTGGTGCGCAACACCGCGGCCTGGATCGAGGCGCAAAAAGTCAGCGGCCTGACGCTGGAAGTGGTTCGACTACCCGGACGCACGCCCGTGCTGTTCTTTGAAGTGGCCGCTACCAAGCCCCAGTCCACCCAAACCGTGCTGATGTATGGGCACCTGGACAAGCAGCCCGAGTTTTCCGGCTGGCGCAACGATCTGGGGCCATGGACGCCGCACCTGGAAGACGACCGCCTGTATGGCCGTGGTGGCGCCGATGATGGCTACGCGGCTTACGCAGCCATCGCCGCCATTCAGGCACTCAAAACCCAGAACGCACCCCACCCGCGCATTGTCGGCCTGATTGAGACCTGCGAAGAAAGCGGCTCTTACGACTTGATGCCCTACATCGATGTGCTGAAAACCCGCTTGGGAGAGGTGGCGCTGGTGGTGTGTCTGGACTCGGGTGCGGGCAACTACGACCAACTGTGGATCACCAGCAGCTTGCGCGGTATGGCCAGTGGGGTTCTGAAGGTTGAAGTGCTGACCGAAGGCGTGCACTCGGGTGACGCCAGCGGACTGGTGCCCTCGAGCTTTCGCATCATGCGTCAGGTGCTGGACCGCCTGGAAGACAGTGCTACCGGCCGGCTTCTGCCAGCCAGCTTTTATTGCGACGTGCCGCCGGACCGGATGCGCCAGTCACAGGCAACCGCCGACATTCTGGGTGACGAAATTTACAAGCGCTTTCCCTGGGCGCACTACGACTGCGGGGGCTCCACGGCATTCGCCTTGCCGACCACGACGGACCCCTTGCAGGCCTTGCTCAACCGAACCTGGATGCCGACCTTGAGCGTGACCGGAGCGGATGGTTTTCCCGAGCTCAGGAATGCGGGCAATGTGCTGCGGCCCTACACCGCGTTCAAGCTCAGCCTGCGTTTGCCACCCCTGGTGGAAGCCGACGTGGCAGTGAAGCAGCTCAAGGCCCTGCTCGAGGACAACGCGCCCTACCAGGCCCGCGTCACGTTTGAAGGCGCTGCCGGTGCGACCGGGTGGAATGCCCCCGATACTGCGCCCTGGTTGGACGCGGCCCTGAATGAAGCGTCGCAGGCGCACTTTGGTGCACCCTGTGGTTACATCGGTCAGGGCGGAACCATTCCCCTGATGAACATGCTCTCAAGGGGTTTCCCGGCGGCTCAGATGATGGTGTGTGGGGTGCTCGGGCCTAAAAGCAATGCCCACGGCCCTAACGAATTTTTGCATGTTCCCTATGCGAAGAAGCTGACGGCCGCTGTGGCGCAGGTCATTTCCCGTTTTCCCTGAAATCAGGACTTTGTTTTCATGACTTCTGAAGCCAGACTTTCCATTTTTACCGCCAACGATGGCGACAACATCGTCATCCATGATTGGCCGCTGGAAGAAGGCGCCGCGATGCGGGGCGTCGTGATTCTGGTGCACGGTCTGGGCGAACATGCCGGACGCTACAACCATGTAGCCGAGCAACTCAATCAATGGGGTTTTGCGGTGCGGGGCTATGACCAGTGTGGTCACGGCGAGTCGGGCGGTGATCGTGGCAGCCTGCCGTCCGACTCGCGCCTGCTCGATGATCTGGCGGACATCGTGGACGGTATCCGGGCCCGAGTGGACAAGAAGATACCGGTGATTCTGCTGGGTCACAGCATGGGCGGCCTGGTGGCGGGCCGGTTTGTGTCACTTGGCATGCGTCCGGTGGACGGCCTCATCATGTCCTCGCCAGCGCTGGACCCGGGTTTGAGTGCGTTCCAGAAGTTTTTGGTGGCCGTGTTGCCTAAATTTGCCCCGAATCTGCGGGTGGGCAATGGCGTCAAGCCGCAGTTCATTTCGCACGATCCGGCGGTGGTGGCCGCCTACCGCAATGACCGCTTGGTGCATGACCGTATCTCGGCCCGATTGGCTCGATTCATTGCCACAGCCGGGCCTCAGACGGTGGCATTGGCCAGCCAATGGAAAGTGCCGACCCTGCTGATGTACGCGGGGGACGACCGCTTGCTCAACCCACAGGGCAGTCGCAGTTTTGCCACTGCAGCCCCAAAAGAAGTGGTGACTGCCGTGTGTTTCGGGGCGCTGTACCACGAAATATTCAATGAGCGCGACGCCGAGCCGGTGTTTGCCACCCTCAAGCAGTGGCTGGACCAGAAGTTCTGATTTACGGGCGCTTGGCGCGCTGGTTCATGGCCAGCCAGCCCAAGGCAAGGGCGGTCAGAGCGACCGGGACCAGCGAGCCCCAATTCAGCATCGACCAACCCCGGGTGGTGACCAGGGCACCGGATGCAAACGAGGTCAGTGCCATGACCGCAAACACACAAAAATTGATGGCGGCCTGTGCGCGGTCTTTCTCCTCAGGTCGGTAGGCGCCCAGAGACAGGGTGGTGCTGCCCGTGAACAGGAAATTCCACCCCACGCCCAGCAGAAACAGCGCGATCGCAAACTGGTGCAATTCCACCCCGGTCAGTGCGACAGCGATACAGGCCAGGTTGAGTACAACGCCCACCCCCATGATCGGCAAAGTGCCAAAGCGTTTGATGAGGTTGCCGGTGAAAAACCCTGGTGCAAACATGCCAATCACATGCCATTCCAAAACGAATGCCGCATCGTCAAACGACAGCCCGCACTGTTGCATTGCCAGGGGTGTGGCGGCCATCAGGAGGTTCATCACCCCATAGCCCAGCGCCGCGCTGGCGCATGCGACCATGAAGACCGGTTGGCGCATGATTTGCGACAAGGGTCGCCCGGTGTTGCTGCCCTTGTGTTGCAGGGGTTGCGCGGGAAACTGAATGAAGGCCATCAGCACCATGGCCACCAGTGCCACGGCGGCTAGCGCGATATAGGCGCCAGCAAAGGGCGTCGCCATCAGCCCGCGCGACTGGGCGGCCAGATTGGGTCCGGCAATGGCGCCAATCAGCCCCCCTGCCAGCACCAGTGATACGGCTTTTTCGCGGAAAGCAGGCAGCGCCAATTCAGCGGCGGCAAAGCGGTAAAGCTGCCCGTTGGCGCTGTAGTAGCCGGCAACCACCGTGGCGCCCACCAGCAGCCAGAAGTTGTGGCTGGCCACGGCCCAAGCTCCCACGCAAGCCGAAAGAAAGGCGACGGCCAGCCCAATCTGGAACGAGGTGCGCCGCCCAAAAAGCGACTGGGTGCGCGCCACCAGCGGCGTGCTCAGTGCGCCACCCACCACATAACCCATCACGGGCAGGGTAGACATCCAGCCAAAGGGAGCAAGACTTAGCCCTACCAGTCCGTTGATGGCGATAAAAGTGACGTTGTTGGTGAGGAAAAGGCCCTGACACAGGGCGAGCAGCCAAAGGTTACGGTTCATGCCCGCAGTTTAATGGGCCGCTCATGCGCAACTCCGGCTTCCTGCAGGCGCTGCATCAGCTCCTCCACGGCCGGCAGCATTTGCCAGGACGGGTCAGCGGGGTCGTCCAGTCGTTCGAGAAAGCGCAGGTGGTTCTACAGCGCGAACAGGTTCTTGGTGTGATGGGTGCCGATGCTGGTGCCACCCACATGCATCACTGGCGCATTCTCCTTTTGTGGCTCGATGCGCAGCTTCAGGCCCTCTGCCAGGCCCACTGCCAACAGGACATGCAGCGTGTCAAAGAACGTGTGGTAGTCCTTCCGGTAGCTGCGCGGACCGAGCCCCAGGCGTGCCAGTAGCGCTACCACCTGGGGCGGTGCGCTGCGGTACTGGCGGGCATCGATGCGCCATTTCTGCATCAGCGTGCGCAGAGCCTCTGTGTTGAAGTGAAGCAGATGGGTCAGCGCGTAAGTCAGGCCGGTGCGCTGGCTGGTCTGCGGGAATACGCCGACCATGCATTCGTCGCGCGTTGTGCGCAAGCGCTCGAGCAGAGAGGGATCGAAAACATAGGCATCGTGGTCGATGATTCCAAAGTCACCGGGGTGCTGGACGCGGGAAGTGTTGCCAGCACGAACATCGGTAGTCCGGGAAACCGCTGGCGCAGCAGCCGACGTTCCCAGGCTTTCGCGCCATTGGCCAGCAACACCAGTTGGGCCTGGCCCTGCACCAGCGCCAGGCAAGGCAACAGAAAATGCAGGGTGTGCGGCATCACGATGACCACCAGCCGCGGCAATGGGCTGGTGGGTGCGCAGCCAACGCACGGGCTGCATCGCTTCAAGCGCCGGTGTTGGTCTTCTTGCGTGCAGGCGCCTTTTTTGCGGCGGCTTTGGGTGCCGAGGTTTTGGTGGGTGCCGCCTTCACGGCTACCGGTTTCCTGGTTGCCGGCTTGGCAGCCTTGGTTGTGCCGCCGCCCGTCCAGGTCAGGCGGGCTTTCTTGGCCAGCGCGACCACCTTGGCAATGTCTTCGTCGGTGTACACGCCCTTGACGCCCGAGATGGCGGCGAGCTTCATGCCGTGTTTGAGGCCGAGCTTGTAAATCTCCTTGACCTTTTCCCACTCGGTGTCGCGGCCCACGGTAAAGACCTCAAAGCGGCCTTCGAGCGCCAGCACAATGGTTTCTGCCAGGCAGGCATAAATGACATTCGGCGGCAGGCCAATGCTCTTCATACCCTTGACCTTGGTGGGCAACTCGATCTCGCCCGATTCGATCACCAGTACATCGGGGCGCTTCGCCACATCGGATGCGGGCAGGTCAAGCGGGCGGGCCACGTCGGTAATCACGCAGCCTGGTTTGACCTTCATGATGTCGAGAATTTCTTTGCCTGCGCCGGAGGTGGACGTGACAATCATGTCCATATCGGACAACAGACTGTTGTAATCGATCGTGGTGAAGACCTTGGCGTGCGGCGTCTCTTTCAGGATCGATGCCTTGAGCTCATCCAGCTTGCTCAAGGTGCGCCCCGCCAGATAGACCTCGTCGAATGACATGGCCAGCAGCCGCGCACTGACCGATCCGATAGAGCCAGAGGCACCAATCACCATGGTCTTGGCTGCAACCTTTTTGTTGTGTTTGTTGATGCTTACCAAGCCCATGCGGCGCATGGCGTCCGCAGCGGCCCACAGCGCCCCCGAGGCCGAATAGCTGTTGCCGGTGGTAATCGGAATGCTGGAGCGTCGGGCGACCGTCACACCCGCATCGCCCACCACTTTGGTGAAGGCGCCCAGGCCCATGATTTGAGCACCCATCTTCTCGGCAATTTTGGCGGCGTGCAGCAGGCGGCGGTAGGTGAATTCGGGGCTGCGCGACAGCATCTCTTTGGGCGTTCCGCCCACCGATATCAGCCAGCCTTCCGCCTCGGCGCCGGTCGGCGAAATGATGTTGTCCATCTTGCAATAAACCATCGGCGGCATGTGGGCGGCAAACGCTTCGACCTTGTCCATGACGAATTTGGGCGTCCCCTTGGGGATGGGGAATGCCTTGCGGATGTAGTCCTGGCTCAGCGGGTGAATCACGAATGCAAACCGGCGGATGTTGCGGAAGGAGCCCATGGGATGCAGCAGCCGGGGCGTGATGTCGAGCTCATTCAGAATTTCTTCAAAATCATCGTCCGACACTTCCTGTGGTGGCTTGTCCAGCGCAGCCAAAATCATGGCTTCAATCGTGTTGATGCCCACCACTTTTTCGAACAGCTTGGGGGACACGTCCACCACCAGATTGACCTTGCACTTGGTGAAGAATGCCATGCGCTCATCGTCCACGGCCGAGGTGATCAGTGTTTTGCCCTCTAAGGTGGCGGCGCTTCCAATGGCCTTGATTTCGGCAAACGTGCCTACGATGACATGCGACTTGGCGGCGACGCTGGCGGCACGCTGGTTTTTGAAGTGGCTCAGCGATGATTCCAGCATCTCGCCCCGTTTGCCCGTCAGCATCAATTCGCTGCCTTTGGCATACAGCTCCAGTTGCTCCAGTGACGTCAGCATGGCCGGTGCACCGGTCTGAAACAGGGCGTCGGCAAAGCTCAGGTTCTTGGTGTAGTCGGACAGGGCTACGGCCATGTCGTAGTTGCGCATGCCCGACAGAAACAGCACCAGGTTGTTGTTGAAATAGTGGCCCAGCTCTTTTTGCACGTAGCGCACCGCACGTACTTGCAGCAGGCGGCGCAAGGTGGCGCCAGTGGTGACCGGCACACGGGTGACGACATTGGTGAGTCGCTCGGTTTCCTTGTTGACCACCGAGCGCAGGCCCACGTGGTAGTGGTCGCTGGCCTCGCCCAGGCCGATCGCGTCAGCCGTGGCCTGCTGGCGTCGCATCAGTTCCCAGGCTTTGCCGGAATCCTGGTCCGCGCCCATGCGGCGCACGGAAAACGGCTGGCCCAGAAACTCGGTCTTGAATTCAAAATCCTGCTTGGACGAACCCAGCGTGACGGTGACAACTTTTTTCATTCGATTGCTCCTCTTTTTGTTTCGATCGCTTGCTGCCACTCTGCGGTGGCACGCATCTCATTCGCGCGGGTACCTTCAGTCCGCTTTCTTTCGCTTGCGCGCGGGCGCGGCTTTTTGGGGTAGCGCCAGTCGGATCAAGTCTTCGCATTGCTCCTGGGACATGTAGCGTGGCACCGGGTAACCGGTGTGGGCCTCCCAGCAGGCGGCCTTGGCCAGTGCGGGAATGTCGGCTTCCTGCAAGGCTTCCAGGACGGCAGGAATGCCCAGATCGTGGTTGAGCTGGTCCACCGCGTCCAGAAATTTTTGCGCCAGTACGTCAGTGGCCTCACCGTCACTGCCCACTTTGGCCGCGACCGCCAGCAAAGCCAGCCGTTCGGTGATGGCGGGGCGGGAATACTTCAGCACATACGGCAGCATGATGGCATTGGCCAGCCCATGCGGCGTGTGGTACAGCCCGCCGAACTGGTGGGCGATTGCGTGCACGTAGCCCACATTGGCGCGGGTGAACGCGAAGCCGGCATAGGTAGAGGCCAGCGCCATCTTCTCGCGGGCTTCCAGGTTTTTGCCGTGTGTGTACGCCGTGCGCAAATTATCGAAAATCAGGCCTACCGCCGACAAAGCCATGCCGTCGGAATACGGTGTGGCCCAGTGACCCACAAACGCTTCAATGGCGTGCGTCAGCGCATCGATGCCGGTGGCGGCGGTAATGTGCGGTGGCAGACCGGTCATGAGGCTGGGGTCCAGCGCAGCCATTTTTGGCACCATGCGCGGGTCAACGATGACCAGTTTTTTGTGCGCCTCGGGGTCGGAGATAACGGCTGCTACGGTCACTTCGGAACCCGTGCCGGCGGTGGTGGGCACGGCATAAATCGGGACCGGCGCGCGCAGGCCCTTGAGATAGCCCGCCAGCTGGCGCAGTGGCTTGGGATTGGACACCGCCACTGCAATGGCTTTGGACGCATCCATGGAGGAGCCACCACCAAAGGCCACGATGGCGTCACAGCCCTGGCGTTGGTAAAAGGCAATGCCTTTTTCAATCAGCGGAATCGGCGCATCGGGGGTGATCTCGTCAAACACCACAAACTGTGCACCGCCCGCGGTCAGTGAATCGGTCAGGCCTTTGAGCAAGCCGAGTTTGGCGATGATGCTGTCGGTGACGATGAGGATCTTGCGGTGCCCAAAGCCGGCAACGGCTTGCCCCAGGCGCGCACTGGAGCCTGGGCCCACCAGCAGCGTGGGTTGGGGTATGGGAATGAAACGGGTGACCAGGCCCGCGCCCCGCATCAGGGCGCCGAGGCCCGCGGCACGAATGGTATTACGCATGGAATCGGTTATCACGAAATGCCTCCTGAGCAAATGGGTCGAGGACCGCACTGTAGTATGCCCATGCCAGCAGGTGTTGGGGCGTCACACTAGACGCGTACAAACCCTGATGCGACCCCGCTAAAAACGAGGCGCTTACAGCCAACCCTCTTGTTCGGCTTTTTGACCTGCAACAAGAATGTAGTCACGCAGGTCTGCCAACTCCTCTGGCAAATCGGTTTGACTTTGAAGTTCGGCCAAAACCCGCTGGTCGTAGTCGGTTAACGGCAATGTTTGAGCGTCTTTCCAGAAAGCGGGAACCATGTGGTTCGCTTGCCACGGCAAGCCCGCGTCCTTCCACAATTGCCCCGCTGTCAATGCGATTTGGATACCCGCCGGATCCGGGTCGCAACTGATATTTGCGGACGCAGGTGCTTGCGCAAGTAGCCAACGCATGGCCGTCAACCAGTCCTTGCTGGGTCTGCCTGGCAACCAAATCAGGCAAGTGCCGGGGATGCATTTTTGTGCCTGGCGCTCAAAGCTGGCACGGTTCTCAATCAGCCAGTAGGTGCTGGGGCCTGCCGCAACGGCCATAGGCGTAGCAAATTGCTTGCAGGGGATGGCCAAGAAACCGATTTCCAAAAGATCTATCTGGCTCTCAAATTTTCGTAACGAGAGCGTTCCACACAGCCACAGTACAGGCTCAAAACGGACGATGCCCAGAGATTCAAGTGACGCATGCGTATCCAGCCAATCCCACTCGCCGGCGGTAATGGATTTGGTATGTCCGCGAGCGGCCAGCGCAAAGTCTTGTCGCAAACCACTGCGCTGTGCCCGGTGCCACTCGGCTAATGCTTCCAGGAGTGCCGCGCGCGATGCTTGCAGCGCTCTTCCCATGGGGGCGGAAAGGCAGCTTTTCACCGCAGCCGCAAGCCAGGGTTGCTCGCGTTCAAGCTGCTGCAAACGATGGGTGAGGCCCTGCTTTTCGATTACGCGATCGGCCGCATTGGTCAAGCCCACTGCACTTTGTAATGCGCTCAGGTCACTCCAAATTACCCGCCATAGTCGCCATTGGCCGTGGCGGAACTCTTCTTTAATGCGAACAACTCCGGCGGACAGCAATGACTGCAACAGCGTATCCGCAGTTTCGAGATGGTCAGCACCTGCGGCCTCCAGCAAGACCTGCCAGCTGCGCTCCAGAGCGTCTGACCTGAGCCAGTTCAGCAGTACCAGCCGTTGTACGTCGCTGAGTAAGGGCAGGCCCGCGAATGGCGCGCTTGCTTGCCGCGTTCGCTTGTTCTTGCCGTTGGCCTGCGTTTCGATCATGGGCGTTTCACGGGTTTGTAGTTTGCGGCTTGCCCCGGCGTTTTGCCACTGCAATCGGCGGTGCCCAGCGGCTGTCGCGCGGCTTCTTGCTGGTGACCAGCGTGATTTCGGCGGGCTCGAACACTTCCAGGTTGTGGGTGATGGGCGTGGTCAGCACGTATTGCGCCTGGGTGGAGCGCAAGAAGTGCCCCACCAGTTGAATATTGCGCACGTCCAGGTGGGCAAAGGGCTCATCAATGAACACAAAGCCGCCCGATGCGCTGTCTTCATCCTTGAGCAGACCCACCAGCAGGATCAGCGACTTGATCACCTGCTGCCCGCCAGAGGCTTCACCATCGTTGAGGCCAATGCTACCCTTGCCGTCGAAGTTGAAGTTCACCTTCAGACCGGCCTGCGCCAGTACCGCGTCCTCGTTCTCCAGCGCGGGCAGGTCGGCCGACACCTCCACGCCCGCCAGTACGCCCAACTCCTGGATATTGTTGCGGTAGCGGCGCACGGTGCTGCGCAGCACTTCGATGTAGGCTTCGCGCGCATTGAGCACGGCGGTGGCGGCCTGGACATTCTTCACCTTGTGGTCATCCAGATTGAAACCTTGCTCGCGCACCGTGGTCTCCATGCGGCGGTAACGTTCTTCCACGGTGGCGTCTTTTTCCCAGGTGTCCTGGGTCAAATCCTGCTCGACCGCCTCGAGCCGCAAACGGGCCTGCGTGTCGTTCGTGTACTTGGAAACCAACTCCTGTAGCACGTTAGTCTTGCGCCATGCAGCCGGGATTTGGCGGCGTCGGTGCTGCGAGGCATCCACGTCTGTGCTGAGCTGCTGGCGTCGCTGCACCAGCTCGACGGCCAAGCGGTCAGCCTCTTGGAATTTCCGCCGCAATTCGGCCTCCAGGCTGCGGTACTGCGCGTCGGTGCGCTGGTGTCGGGTCTTGGCTTCGCCGTAGTCGCGATCCAGCGTTTGCCAGCGCATCGCGGCGGCGATGCGGGCCTGCTTGGCTCCGGGTAGGGCCTGGCGGGCGGTGGCAAATTCGTCGTTGCGTTGCGCTAACTCCTGCGCGGCGCTGTGGCCGGCCAGGGCCTGCTTGCAGTCGGCAATCTGGCGTTGGACAGCCAGCAACTGCTGGGTCAGCGGCCCCAATTCGACTTCGAGGCGGCTCAGGTCGCGCGCCAGCGCGTCGCGCTGGGCTTGCAGTGCGGCAGCGCCAAACTGGTGGTCGCGTGGCTCCACCCAGACGGAACGAGCACCACGCCCGTCAAAGCTGTAGGCCTGCGGCGTGATCCAGTTGCCAGCGGTCTTGCGTCCTTGCTCCGGGCTGTCCACGCAGCGCAGGTTTTGCAACTGCTGGATCAGCCAGCGCGGCAGCTTGGCATCCACCTGGATGTGGGCCAGCAGCGAATGGGCCTCGGCAGCGGGCAGCGCCTCGCCAGGGGCCACGGTGTAGTGGCGGTAGCGCTCGGCCGAGGCGATGGCGTCGGCTGGGCCCAGGTCGCTGGCGCTGTCGAGCAGCACCATCCAGCGCAGGGGGCGAAGCACGCCTTCGATGGCGGCGCGCCAGTGCTCGCTTGTGACTTCCACCACTTCGGCCAGAAAACGGTGGCCAACGCTGACGCTGTTCAGTCGCTGGCGCAAGCGGCGCGCGTCATCGGGGTGTGGAGGTGCCTTTTGGCCCTCTAGCCCTGATAAATCCTGCGTGATGCGCTTCTTTTTTTGTAGCAAATCGCTGCGTTGGGCCTGCACGGATTCTTCCTGTTCGCGCAGGGTTTTCAGGTGCTGACTCAGGGCGTCGGCGTCGCTTTCCTTGTTGACCAAGGTTAGCAGCTCAGCTTCGCGTTTGCCAAGCTCTTCCAATGGGCGCTCCTGGTCGCGGGTGCTGTCGCGCTGGGTGGCGGCGCTGTCGCGCTCGGCCAGCAGGCGGGCTTCTTCGGCCTGGGCTTGGTTGCGTGCTTCCAGCTGGGCTAGCAGTTCGGCGTTTTTCTGCGCCCGCTCGGCCTTGTGCTGGCTGGCTTGCTGGCGCTGGCGGCGGTGTTCACGGGCCTGCTGGGTGAGCTTGTGGCGTTGGCCGTGCCACTCCAGCACGGGCAGCACTTCGGTGGCCAAGCGCTCGCGTTCGCGCACCTTGTGCTGCCAGTTGTGGTAGTTGGTGACCTTGTTTTGCAGCTCGGCCAGCTGGGCCTTGCCGTGGTCCAGCTCTTTTTCAGCCTGCTGCATTTCGCGGCTGAGTTGCTGCTGGTGCTCGCGGGCGGTGTCGTAGTGGTTGAGCACTTCCTGGTCGCCAAACACGTCAAACACCAAGCGCAGCAGTTCACGCGGACTGTATTCGCACAGGCGGTCGGTCTGGCCTTGCTCCAGCGAAAGCACCTTGGCAATCGCAGGTGACAGGCCTGCATCGGCCAGCAGGCGGCCCCAGGCTTCCACGCCCATGACCTGCAGCTCTTTGTCGGGCCGTTCGGTTAGTTGCTCAATGCTGACATCGCCTTCCACCACCATGTAGCGGCGTTGCCAGTCGCCGCCATTGCGGTCTATGCGGCAGGCGAGCGTGACTTGGTCGCTGTAGAGCAAGCGGCGGGCAAACGGGCGACTGCTAGTTTGGCGGGTGTGCGGGCTGTTGTCCACCACGGCGCGCAGCCAGGCCACGTTGGCGCCAGCGTGGCGGGCGTAGGTCTTGTAGTCGCGAGGATGCGAGCATTTCAGACCCAGCAGGGTGCGCATGGCGTCGAGCAGGGTGGTCTTGCCGGAGCCGTTGGGGCCGGCGATGGTGATGATGGATGCATCCAGTGGCAGGCTCACGCGCTGGCAATAGTCCCAGTGCACAAGTTCAAGGTTTTGCAGGTGAAACATGGGCTCAATCCGGTGTACTGGGCGTGGCGGGTGTATGCGCTGCGCGCATCTTTTCAGTGGCTTGCTGTGCTTGTTCTCGCGCAAGCACGTCGGCCAGTGCACCATTGAGAATGCGTGGGGCCATTACGTCGTAGTCCAGAAGCACATCCAGAAGTGGACCTTCCTTGATGTCGTCTTGCCCTCGTACGATGAAACCGTGGCGTTCCAGCAGTTTGAGGTTGGCATCCAGGCGCGTTTTTTTCCCCAGTTGCGTGCCGTAGTCTTCAAGCAAGGCTTTGTACGACAAAACGGGGCTCACACTGCGGGCCGTTGGGAGAGGCTTGCTGCTGGCAAACATTTCGTTTTGTGGCGTATTGGGTTCTACCCTGCTGGTTTGGCGTTCGCGCTTGGGCAACACGATCAGAGCCCACATAACCACCAACAGGGCCACGGCATCTCGCGGCAGGTCCAGGTTGTTGTTGCTGTTCAGGCCGGTCTCACCTAGCACGCTGGTTTGCTGGGCAGTCTGGAGGGCAAGGCAAACATAGTCCGCATATACGTTGTCCAACCAACGCAGTCCCACATGTTCCAGGCGCTGCTCCACGGCCAAAAACAATTCAGCATCCGACAGAGCTTTGCGCACACGCGGGTGGGTGCGCGGCAAGTACTTGCGCGCCAAAAGTTCTGCAATTAGCAGGGCGGCTTCGTCGGAGGTGTCATTCATTTTTGGGTAGCGATGGATGCGTGTCAACGGGATCGCGATGCAGTAACTGTCCGGCACTCAGGTGGGTTACGGCAGGATGATCTACCGCGATCAATTCGGTGCCCCACAACACGCGCCAAGCCTGGCGTGCCAGGTCACCAGTGGCTCCCGGCAGATCTTGGGCCTGGGAATCACCCAGCAGGGGCAGCAACTGGGCCTTGTAGGCTACTTGGGCGTAGCGTGCTGACCTGGTGTCGCCGGTCATGTCTTCGCCCAACAGCGCGGCGCTGACCGCCCGTTGGCGTGGGTCGTTGTCAGCGATAGATTCTTGGCTTACGTTCAGGCTCCACGCGGTCAGCAGGGCTGACAAATCCCCCAGCTCTTGCGGCAAAGCCACAGCGGAGAGGTCGCCTACCGGGGCGATTTGTGCGGCGGGCAGAGATTCGGGCAAGGTGGGTTGAGGTCGGTCACGCTCAAACTCAGCTTCAGTCACGTCTAGCAGTTCATGAGGTGCCAACACGGCCAAACTGATAGGGCTGGCAATGACCTGCTCGGCAAGGCGCTCGGGTGCAGCCAGGGTTTGCAGCCACAGCTTCACATCGGTGCTGGTAATGCCGGTGGTGCCCAAGGTGACGCGTTGCCGATCCACTTGTTGCAGAGCGCGATTGAACTGGCTGGCCATGGACAGCAATCTGGCCTGTGCCTGACCCAGTGAACGCGCGGCCTGCTCCAGTGCGACTTGGCCATGTGCGTGGCTGATGATGGCGGTGATGGTGTCTGACGCACGGTCAATCAAGCGGGTTGCCCGGTCATACCGTTTGCGCGCTTCGCGCAGGCGAAACTCGGACCCACTGGCAATGGCGTCTTCGAATTCGTGGTGCAGACGGCCCAGTTGGGCTTGCAGCATGTGCACTTGTCCCACCCCGAGCGTACCCAGTTGGTCGGCTCCTACCACTTGGCCGAGCAGCCCGGCCAACTCGTCGTCGGCTTGCTGGGTCAGCGGGGCCAACATGGTGGCCGTTTGCTGCGCCAGCGGAGTGACGCTGTACTGGCGCTGCGTGTCGTCCCAGGCCAAGAGCATGGCCTCGCGAAAGCGCTTGATGACGCTGTCCGCCGCTTCGGGGCGCACTGCGTGAAATAGTTGATCCAGCTCTTCACGCGTCCAGAAGGCGCGGCCTTGCCGGGTAAGGGTCATCAACATCCACACGCGAAGGCGCACCAGTCCGCCGGGCCCTTGAAATAAGCCACGCAGAGCGTCCACTGCCAGGGTGTTTTGCTCAAGCTGCCAAGCCAGCGGGGAGTCGCTAGCGGATTCGGCATCGCGAAAGTAGTCTCCCAGTGCAGAGTCACCTTCGTTCGGCGGTTTGACGACCGAATCCTGAAGGCTGGGGGATGACGACCTCACCGGGTGATCACGGTTAACGCAGCCAGGGCGGCCGTTTCGGCGCGCAGCACCCGCGGGCCCAGTGTGACTGGCGCGAACCCGCATTCGGCCGCAGCCGCTTCTTCGGCGGCGCTCAAGCCGCCTTCCGGGCCCGAGAGAAACGTGGTGGGGGAATGCGCGCCATGGGCCATGTGCTGGTGCAGCGGGCCAGACCCTTCGCACAGCGACAGTAGCAGTCGGGTGTTTGGCGCTTCAGTCGCCTGGGTTTTGAGCCAGTGGCTCAGGGTGGTGACGGGGTGGATGCGTGGCACGCGGTTGCCGCCGCACTGTTCGCAAGACGCAATGGCCACGCTTTGCCAGTGTGCGACTTTCTTTTCAGCGCGTTCACCTGACAGGCGCAGCACACTGCGCTCCGTCATCAGGGGCTGGATACTGGCTACACCGAGTTCAGTGGCTTTCTCCACCAGCCAGTCCATGCGGTCGTTGGCGGGCATGCCCACGGCCAGGTGCACGGCGACGGCCGCTTCGCGCTCCACGGCGCGGTGCGCGCCTACCTGCACCTGCACGTCGTTGCGTCCCATGTGGGTGATGGTGGCGTCAAACTCGCCGCCCACGGCGTTCGCAGCATCGGGCCCGCCGTTGAACAGGGTGATGGTGTCGCCGGGCTGCAGCCGCAGCACCTGCACGTGGCGCGCCGGGCCTGGGGGCAGGTCCAGCTGCGCGCCGGTGGCAAGGGGAGCAGGGCAGTAAAAGCGGGGCATGGTGGTTTGCTATGAAATAAGGAGCTGCTTGCGCAATGAATACGGGGGCTGGAGCCTGATTTGGCTTAAGTCCGACCGAAAGCGTAGGCGTTCGGCACGGGGATGCCTTCAACTTTTTCGACCAGGCGCAGCAACGGTTTGAGTTCCATGTAGCGGGCGCAGGTGGTCCGTATGTAGTCGATGAAGCGCGGCGTATCGGCCAGGTACTGGGGTTTGCCGTCGCGCAGGGTCAACCGGGCAAAAATACCCGCTACCTTGAGGTGGCGCTGCAGGCCCATCCATTCGACGCCTTTGTAAAACTCGCCAAAGTCGTCGCCCACGGGCAGACCGGCCTTGCGGGCCTTTTGCCAGTAGCGAATGGTTACATCCAGGCAAAAGTCTTCTTCCCAACTCAGGAATGCGTCGCGCATCAGGCTGGCAATGTCGTAGGTGATGGGGCCATAGACAGCATCCTGAAAATCCAGGACACCGAGCTTTTCATCATGCACCCGGGCGACTCCACCTGCGCCCACCATCAGGTTGCGGGGCATGAAGTCGCGGTGCACATACACGCTGGGCCAGGACAAGTTGTGGGTGACGATCGCGGCAAAGGCGTCGTCCAGCGTTTTGCGCTGGGCGGCGTCGAGCGTGACCTGGCGGTGCGCGCCGATGTACCACTGGGGAAACAGCTCCAGCTCACGCAGCAGCAAAGGCCGGTCATAGGCCGGCAACACGCCCTCGCGCGAGGCGAGTTGCCATTGGATCAGGGTCTCGACCGCCTCCAGGTACAAACTCAGCGGTGGGGGTTCGCTGGGGCGAATCACCTGCATCATGGTTTGAGCGCCCAGGTCGGTCAGCAGCATGAAGCCATTGGCTTCGTCCCACGCCAGCACCTCGGGGGCCTTGAGCCCCGCCTGCGCCATCAGCTGCGCCACGTGCACAAAGGGTTTGCAGTTCTCCTTGTCCGGCGGCGCGTCCATGATGACCAGGCTGGTGGCAGGCTTTGTGCCATGGCGGTCCACCCGCAGATAGCGGCGAAAACTCGCATCGGCAGATGCCAGGCGCAAGGTGTCCGGTGCCAGTTGGTGGGGGTTCTGCACACGGGCAAACCAGGTCTCAAACAGGGCCTGGCGCTGTGGATCGGTCCACAGTGGGATGGATGCGTTTGCGGATGCGGATGGTGTGGGGGTTGGGCTCATGGATAATCCATTCTACAAAGACCCTTGGCCCGACCCGGTTCCCACGTTCCAGCCCATTGTTTATTCACTACGCCCTTCTCGCTCCCCAGCGCCGAACCGTTTTTCCTTGCCTCTCCAGCCCTTACTGTCCTACTACCCATGCGTGAGCCAATAAGCGATTTGCGAGGCCTGGCGCCCTTTCCGTTGGCAGCGCTGCCGCGTATGGTGGTGCTTGCCTGCCTCGCGGGTGGCGGTCTGGTGGCCTATGGGCAGACGGCCGAGCCAGTCACCAAGGCGATACCGGAGAGCGCGCTGATTCTCAAGCCCAGTGGAATGCTGGAAGAGAAAATCGCGCCCGCCCAAACCGGGGGAGCACCGGTATTTCTAATCGGGGACCGGATTTCCGGTCGCACGGATCTGGAGACCGTGATTGAGGGTGATGCCGTGATGCGCAAACCGGGCACCGTGATCCATGCCGACCGGCTGGAGTACTACCAGCCCACAGACCTGGCTAAAGCGACCGGGAATGTGCGGATCAACCGGGGTGGCAACGTCTACGAAGGTCCCTTGATGGAGCTCAAGGTCGAGGCGTTTGAGGGCTTCTTCAACCAGCCGCGTTACCATTTTCTTCAGAACGATGCCCACGGTGAGGCAGACCGGGCGGACTTTCTGGACGAAAGCCACACCGTTATCCATAACGCCACCTACACCACCTGCCGCCGCAAGCCCGGCCCCGACTGGTTGCCGGACTGGATTTTGCGGGCCACCAGTATTAGTCTGGACAATGATGAAGAAGTGGGCATCGCCCACGGCGCCGTGCTCAGTTTCAAGGGCGTCCCCATATTGCCGGTGCCCGCCATCAGCTTTCCGCTCACCGACAAACGCAAGTCGGGGGTGCTGCCGCCCAACATAGGTGTGGACACCGTCAATGGCGTGGAATTGACGGTTCCGTATTACTGGAACATTGCCCCCAACCGCGACGCGACGATTACCCCGACACTGATGTCCGCACGCGGCGTCAATGTGGGGGGAGAATTTCGCTACCTGGAGCCTACTTATTCGGGGATGGTGCGCGCGGATTACATGCCCAGCGACCAGTTGCGCGATGCCGACCGCTGGGGGCTGGCCTATACGCATGTGGGTACCGTCGCGACGGGCTTGCCGACCATCGGAGCCGTGGCGGTGAATGCCAACATCAATCGCGTGAGTGACGACAACTACTGGCGCGATTTCACCCGCTCCAGCGCCACGCTGACCCAGCGCCTGCTGCCCAGCACGGTCAGTGCGGCGTGGGTCAGTGGTGCAGTTTCCACGACAGCCAGCGTGCTCAAGTGGCAAACGCTGCAAGATCCAACGGCACCCATCGTGCCTCCCTATGACCGCATTCCGCAATTGACCGCGCGCTATGCGCAGACCAATGTGCGCGGATTCGACTGGTCGGTGGATGGCGATTTCACCCAGTTTGATGCGGACCGGCGCCTCACATTGCAGCCCAATACGCAGCGCGGGTTTGCGCTGCTGCAGGCCAGCCGGCCCTTGTTGGGGCCTGCCGGGTTCGTTATTCCAAAAGTTCAACTGCACGCGACCGCCTATCAATTCGATGCACCGCTGTCCAATGGAGCACAGTCCGCAAATAGTGTGGTGCCCACGTTCAGCCTGGACAGCGGCCTGGTGTTCGAGCGCGAAACCAATATGCTGGGGCGCAACCTGGTTCAGACGCTGGAGCCCCGGGCTTTCTACGTCTATACCCCCTACCGCAACCAGAGTGTGCTGCCCAACTACGACACCGGTGTCAACGACTTCAACTTTGCCACCATCTTCACCGAAAACGCCTTTGTGGGGCACGACAAGATATCGGACAACAACCTGCTGACACTGGGATTGACCACGCGGCTGCTGGACGCCGATAGCGGTGCCCAACTTGCCCGCTTCGGAATTGCCCAGCGGCTTCGGCTGGAAGACCAGCAGGTCACCATCAACACCGCCACCGCTCCTGCTATTGCCGGATTCAGCGATGTGCTGCTGGGTGCATCGGTCAATGTGGTGGACAACTGGGCGCTGGACTCCACCGTGCAGTACAACGCCAGAACCGACCAGTCCGTGCGGTCCACCCTGGGTGCGCGTTACAGCCCGGGCAATTATCGGGTGATTAACGCAGCCTACCGTTTTCAGCGGGACGTGAGTGAGCAGATTGACGTCAGCTGGCAGTGGCCGCTCAACAACCTGTGGGGTGACCGGGGCCAGGACCTGGGAGCCGGGCGCGGCCAGGGGGAAGGGCGCTACTACAGCGTGGGCCGCTTGAACTACAGCATGAACGAAAGACGCCTGGTCGACACGATTTTGGGGGTCGAGTACGATGCGGGCTGCTGGCTGGGCCGTGTCGTGCTGGAGCGGGTGCAGACCAGCACCTCTTCCGCAACCCAACGCCTGATGTTTCAGTTGGAGTTTGTTGGCTTCACCCGCCTGGGTATCAGCCCGCAGCAGACCCTGAAGCAAAACATTTCCCGCTACGAGAACTTGCGTGAAACGGTTGGAACCAACAGCCGTTTCAGCAACTACGATTGAGAGACCCATGAAACTACGTCTTTGGGCCCCTGCCCTTATCTGTCTTGGCAGCTTGCTGGTGTCGGGCGTGCATGCCCAGACCGCACAGCAGGCGGATTTCATCGTGGCCGTGGTGAACTCCGAGCCGATCACGAACAGTGAGGTGCGCGCCGAGGTGTTGCGGGCTTCCCAGCAATTGGCCCAGCAACGCCAGACGGTTCCGCCACCTGCGGAGCTGCGCCGGCGGGTGCTTGAACGCATGATCAACGACCGGGCCCAATTGCAGATGGCCCGCGAGACCGGCATTCGTGTGGACGATGCGGCCATCGACCAGGCCGAGCAGGCCGTGGCACGCCAAAACCAGGTCGATGTGGCCGAGTTACGCCTGCGCATGGCCAAGGATGGAATGGATGTAACCCGCGTTCGCGAGCAGTTACGGGATCAACTGTTGTTGACCCGTCTGCATGAGCGCGAAGTGGATGCCCGGATCCGCATTTCGGACGTCGATGTGGACCGTGCCCTTCAGGAGCAGCAGGCCAACAATGCCGACCCTTTTGCGCAGGACATTAACCTGGCGCATTTGCTCGTGGGAGTGCCTGAAAAGGCCAGCCCGGAGCAAGTGGCTGCGTTGTTGCTGCAAGCGAAGAAGATACTGGAGCGCATTCGCGCCGGGGAAGACTTCGCCCTTCTGGTGCAGGAATTGTCTGCGGCAGACCGCACCAATGGGGGGCAGCTGGGCTTGCGCCGGGCGGACCGCTATCCGCCTTCTTTTGTTTTGGCAACCCAGAACCTCAAAGCGGGTGAGGTGTCGGAAATCGTGCGTTCCGGTGCCGGCTTCCACCTGTTGAAAGTCCTGGAAAAACGCGCGCCTGCCGCATTGACACGAACCGTGGTGCAAAGCCACGCACGGCATATTTTGTTGCGGGTAACGCCCCAACTGACACAGGCTGCGGCACTGGCCCGTCTGGCGGACTTCAAGAAACGCATTCAGGCCGGCACGGCTACGTTCCAGAGCCTGGCGCGCGAGCATTCCCAGGATGGCAGCGCAGCCCAGGGGGGCGACCTGGGCTGGGCCAACCCGGGCATGTTTGTGCCAGAGTTCGACGAGGCCATGAACCGGTTGACGGAGGGTCAGATCAGCGACCCGGTGGTTTCGCGTTTTGGCGTGCACCTGATTGAACTGATCGAACGCCGTCGGGCGGAATTGAGTCCGCGCGAAGTACGCGAGCTGGTACGCAACCAGTTGCGGGAAGCCCGCTATGAGGAAGCGTTCGTTACATGGGCCCAGGACGTGCGTGCCCGCGCGTTCGTCGAGCTCCGCGAGCCACCCCAATGAAGCACATTGCGCGCAAGCGGTTTGGTCAGCATTTTCTGACGGATCGCGGAATCATCGGTGCCATCGTCGATGCCATCGGCCCCAAGCCCGGACAGCGCATGGTGGAAATTGGCCCTGGCCTGGCGGCGCTGACACAGCCGCTGGTGGAGCGCCTGGGCCATCTGATCGTCATCGAGCTGGACCGGGACCTGGCGCAGCGGCTGCGCGCGCATAGCCAGCTCACAGTGATTGAGTCGGACGTACTCCGGGTGGACTTCGCCCATCTCAATGCACAACCCATCGCTCCAGCAACAGTCGTCGGGACCGAGGCGTCGGCGATGTCTTGCGGCAAGCTGCGGGTGGTGGGCAATCTGCCCTACAACATCTCGACTCCGATCCTTTTTCATTTGCTGGGGTTCGTGGATGCGATTGAAGACCAGCACTTCATGCTGCAAAAGGAAGTGATCGACCGCATGGTGGCCAAACCGGCGACATCGGCATTTGGGCGCCTCAGTGTGATGCTGCAGTGGCGCTACGCCATGGAGAACGTTCTGCATGTTCCGCCGGAAAGCTTTGATCCGCCGCCCAGAGTCGATAGCGCGGTTGTGCGCATGGTGCCGTTGGACACGCCCCCGCTTGTGGATGAAAAACTGCTCAGCGAATTGGTGCAGGTCGCTTTCAGTCAGCGTCGCAAGCTGCTACGCCACACGCTGGGTCGGTGGCTGGATGAAAAGGGGTTTGGCGGTACCTTTGACGTTCAGCGCCGCGCCGAAGAAGTGCCGGTGGCGGCCTATGTTGAACTGGTGCAGCAGCTCAAGCCCGTACTCTGAACCCAGGCCCCCTTCACGGGGTGTTATCCAGTAGTGCTGGAGCGCTGAGGGGTAGTGTCAGCGTGAACGTGGTCCCACTGCCGGCATCGCTGCTTACGTCGATTGAGCCGCCGAGCACGCCGGTCACAATGCTGTGCGCTATGTGCAAACCCAGCCCGGAGCCACCCTGCCCCAGCCGGGTTGTAAAAAAGGGCTCAAACACCCGGCGAAGGTCGGCTTTCTGAATGCCACGACCGGCATCCCGAACCTGAATCACGACCTGGTTCACCCCTTCAGCACGCGCCGCGAGCGTGATGGTGCCGGGATTTTTGCCTCCATCAAATCCGTGCACGATCGCGTTGTTGATCAGGTTGGTCAACACCTGGCCCAAGGGCCCCGGGTAACTGTCCATTCGCAAATCGTTCTGCATATCCATGGAAACGGTGCATGCGGATTTGCGGATTGCCGGATTGAGGGTGATCAATATTTCGGATACCACGCCTGCGAGCGAGAAGCGCCTGCGCTGGGAACTGGTCTGGTCCACCGCCACTTGTTTGAAGCTGGCGACCAAAGCGCCAGCACGCATGAGGTTGCGTGACAGGATGTCGGCCGCCTGCCGGGTGTCGTCAATAAAGGTTTGCAGGTCCGATCGTTTCATTCCGCTGGCCATCAAGCGGTCAAACTCCTGAACCCGGTACTCGAGGGAACTCGCCACAGTGAGGCCATTGCCAATGGGCGTGTTGAGTTCATGCGCCACACCCGCAACCAGTGCGCCCAGCGCGGCGAGTTTTTCAGACTGCACCAACTGGTCTTTGGCCATGTTCAGCGTCCCCAGCGTTTGTGACAACTCGAAGTTGGCGCTTTGCAAATCCGCCGTGCGCTGCGCGACACGGGCTTCCAGTTCGGAGTTGAGTTCCAGAATCTCTTGCTGTGCACGTCGACGTTCCGTGATGTCGAAATAGGTGAACAGGACCAGCGTACGTTGCGGCTCGATAAATGTGCGGCTGGACATGGAAATCCAGCGCAGCTCACCGTCGGCCCGCCGCATCAGCATTTCTGCGTCGGTGGTGTTCTCGCCGCGCAGCGACCTCTCCAGCCAGCCGTCGCGATCCGCCTGGTTTACCCAGATTCCCAGTGCCAGGCCGGATTTTCCCTGTGCGGTGGCGGCATGAAAACCAAAAGTATCAAACCAGGACTGGTTCCACTGGGCCGTCGAGAAGCCATCGCTATCGCTGGCGTAGCACATAGGCATCGGTGACTGTTCGAACAGGCGTGAAAAACGCGCTTCGCTTTCCTGCAGAGCTCTGGCCGCCAGGCGGTCGTCGGTGACGTCCCTCAGCAGGGCGATCATGTAGCGTTCGCCACGTGCTTCAAAGGTTGCGGCATTTACCAGCGCCTCCCGTATCTGACCGTTACGGGCATTGATGAGAATGGAGTATTCATGGACTGAGCCTTGAGTCTGGAAAATTTCCACTAGCGCGTCGCGCTTTTGTGGGTCGTGCCAGATTAGTAGTTCAGTGGATGTCTTGCCAATGGCTTGTTCGCGTGTCAAACCGGTGATGCGCTCAAATGCCGCATTGACCTCAACATAGGTACCGTCGCTCAGGCGCGATATCGACATGAAGTCTGGCGTCAACTGAAAAGCAGCCTTGAACTGCTCATGGATGAAGTTCTGGTCGGTCACGTCCCGGGCAAGCCAGACCGCATGGGTATGGGTGTGGCCTTGCAGGGTGATCAGCGTAGCGTTGACCATGAAATCGCGTATCTGGCCATCGCGGCGGCGCGCCTGCGCCAGCGTGTCGCGGACCATGCCCGTGCGCATGAGTTCGGCAACCATTGCGGCGCGCTGTTCTGGATGCAGCCAGATGTTGAATTGTGCAATGGGCTGCCCAATGACCTCGGCTGCACGGTAGCCACTGATCGTCTCGAAGCCCTGATTGGCATCCACAATCATGCTGTCGTTCAGGCGCGTGATGACAATCCATTCCGGACTGGCATGGAATATCCGGGCGAACTTGTCTCCGCTCGGATCGCCGAGCGATGCCAGCAGCCAGCGCCTGAGTGCTGAAGGCAATAATCTAGCCAGTAGTCCCATTGCGGTAGGGGGATTCGAGTTGAGTTGGAGTGATAGTACAGCGCTATGCGCATAAAAAAAGCCCACCAAAGGGATGGGCTTTTCTACTGGCACGGGAACAGAGCCGCACAGAGCGGCTCCGGTGGGCTGACCGGTTTCAGGCGGCAGCCAACCAATACCCGGCATTGAAGGGACTGCTCATGCGCAGTGCCAGCGGCGATACGTCCAACAACCTGTCAGTTGGCATCTTCTCGCCGCTTTCGGTCATCAGGCTGGTCCCCGCAACGGACTCAGTTTGCGTGGCTGTGCTGCTTGCCTCGTTAGCCCGTTCTGCTTGGCTGGTGTGTGCAGAACGGGCTACAGAAAAGAATAGAAGCATCGGAAGGGTATCTTCCGGTCTCCCCAGTAATCGGCCGTGTCGCGGAAGATGTCCAGAAGCTGCTCGCGCGCCTCTTTGTCAAACTTGGCATTGGCTGGAATATGCTCGAGCACGGCGATGAAGCCAGGCTGTGGGCCCGACTTGTGTACCGGATCGGTCATGCTGTCGTACAACGCATCAAAGTTCTTGCCGCTGTTGGCTGGCAGGGTGAACTGCTGGCCGATCAGGTCAAGCACATCCTGTTTGGTTTGTGCGTTGGCCAGGTTAGCGTACAAAAAATGGTGCCCCAAGCCCTGTGCGGCTTCCTGGAGCTCTGGCACCCTGAAGGCGCGAATCGACTGAACGATATTAGGTCTGACTGTTCGAAGTGGCATTTCCATCGCCGCGTCTCTTTCTTTAAAAATACAAATTCAATTCAGGGCACGATCCTGCGAAAACTCGCATAGTGGTCGGCCGTGTAGTAACAGGCTTCTGGCGTGGTGGCCTGGCCACCACAAACAATGCGCCGGGCTCCCCGGTCACGCGACTGGGGCGTTTTTACGGTGTATTCCCGGTAGTAACCGCGCTTGTGGGTGGGAAGCAAACGCTCCCGGTTGCCGAAAACCACACCGTCTTTCCCAAAAGGGAAAGGACCGCCTTGGCGGATCAGCTGGTAGGTTTCCTGGCCCTGCTGCGGCAAACTGTTCAGGGCGACTGTTATCTCTTCAGTCTGTGAACCCCACTGTTTTGCCTGTGCCCCGCTCCCTACGAAGGGAAGCGTCAGCAACAAGCTGGTGAGTACTAACTTTAAAACACCTTTGCGCACCGTAGACCCTTAAGCGACTTCGGGTAAACCCCATAAATCCAGAAGAGCGAGTGTCGCGTATTTGGCTCAAGAAAGCAAGGCCTTGCCCAATAATTAGGCAAGGCCCCCAAGGTCTTTACACGTGTGAGTATGTGCCAACTATTGGCTAAGGCTTTATCGGCTCACGTTTGCGTCGGCCACAGTCAAGGCTGTCATATTGACGATGCGACGCACCGTGGTGCTGGCGGTCAGCACATGCACCGATTTAGCCGCACCCAGCAGTACCGGGCCAATGGCAATGTTGCCGCCGGCAGCGGTTTTGAGCAGGTTGTAGGCGATGTTGGCGGAGTCGATGTTGGGCAGGACCAGCAGATTGGCGTCGCCGTGCAGGGTGCTGTTGGGCATAAGCGCCTTGCGCGCCGCACCGTCCAGTGCCACGTCGCCGTGCATTTCGCCGTCCACTTCCAGCCAGGGAGCCTGCTGTTGTAGAAGCGCCAGTGTCTCGCGCATCTTGATGGCGCTGGGCTCATTGCTGCTGCCAAAGCTGGAGTGGCTCAAGAGGGCTGCCTTGGGTTTGAAGCCAAAGCGCATCATCTCTTCGGCCGCCATGATGGTGATCTTGGCCAGTTCAGGCGCGGTGGGGTCGTAGTTGACATGGGTGTCCACCAGAAACACCTGGCGCCCCGGCAGCATCAAGCCATTCATGCAGGCGTAGATGGGTACGTCCCGCAAGGCTTCCGGCCCGCTGACCTGGCGCTTGCCAATCACCTGGTCGATGTATTGCAGGTGCAATGCTGTCGTACCCCAGGTGCCGCAAATGAGGCCGTCGACATCGCCTTTGTGCAGCAACATGGAGCCAATCAGGGTGAGCCGCCGGCGCATCTCGATCTTGGCGACCTGTATGGTCACGCCCTTGCGCTCTGTCATGCGGTGGTAGGTTTGCCAGAAGTCGCGATAGCGGTGGTCGTTTTCCACGTTGACCACGTTGTAATCCTTGCCCTCTTGCAGGCGCAGGCCAAACTTCTCAATGCGCTCGGCAATCACCGCCGGGCGCCCGATGAGGGTGGGCAGCGCCAAACGCTCGTCCACCACGATCTGGGCGGCGCGCAGGACGCGCTCGTCTTCCCCTTCCGCGTAGGCGACCCGCTTCTTCAAGGCCTGCTTGGCCGCCGTGAAGATTGGCTTCATGGTGGTGCCGGAGGCGTAGACAAAGCTTTGCAGCTTGTCGCGGTAGGCGTCCATATCGGCAATCGGGCGCAGCGCCACGCCGCTGTCTGCCGCGGCTTGTGCGACGGCGGGGGCGATCTTGATCATCAAGCGTGGATCAAATGGCTTGGGGATCAGGTATTCCGGGCCAAAGGCCAGTTGCTCACCGGCATAGGCGGCGGCCACCACTTCGCTTTGCTCCGCCTGCGCCAGGTCGGCAATGGCGTGCACGGCTGCAATTTCCATTTCCAGGGTGATGGTGGACGCGCCCGCATCCAGTGCGCCGCGGAAGATGTACGGGAAGCACAGGACGTTGTTGACCTGGTTGGGGTAATCGGTGCGCCCTGTGGCCATGATGGCGTCGTCGCGCACCGCATGCACTTCTTCCGGCAAGATCTCGGGCGTGGGGTTGGCCAGGGCAAAGACCAGCGGCCGGGCCGCCATGGTTTTCACCATGTCGGCTTTCAGTACGCCACCGGCCGAGAGGCCCAAAAAGATGTCGGCATCCACAATAGCTTCGCGCAGCGTGCGGGCGCTTGTATTTTGCGCAAATACCGACTTGTCGGCGTCCATCAGCTCCACACGGCCCTCGTACACCACCCCCGCCAGATCGGTTACCCAGATGTTCTCGCGGGGGATGCCCAACTTGACCAGCAAGCCGAGGCAGGCCAGTGCCGCAGCGCCCGCACCCGAGGTCACCAGCTTGACCTGTTTGGGATCTTTGCCCACAACCTTGAGGCCGTTCAGAATCGCTGCGCCGACCACGATGGCGGTGCCGTGCTGGTCGTCATGGAAGACGGGAATCTTCATGCGCTCGCGCAGCTTGCGTTCGACATAAAAGCAGTCGGGGGCCTTAATGTCTTCCAGGTTGATGCCGCCAAACGTGGGCTCCAGCGACGCGATGATGTCGATCAGTTTGTCGAGGTCGTGCTTCTCGTTGATTTCCAGATCGAAGACGTCGATGCCGGCAAACTTCTTGAACAGAACGCCCTTGCCCTCCATCACGGGCTTGGCGGCCAAGGGGCCAATGTCGCCCAGGCCGAGAACGGCGGTTCCGTTGGTGATGACCGCCACCAGATTGCCGCGGCTGGTGTACTTGAATGCGTTGTTCGGGTCTTTGACGATTTCTTCGCACGGCGCCGCTACGCCTGGCGAATAGGCCAGCGCCAAATCATGCTGGTTGACCAACTGCTTGGTGGCGGTAACCGAAATTTTTCCGGGGGTGGGGAACTCGTGGTATTCGAGTGCTGCCTGGCGCAACTGGGCCGCTTTTTCAGCCGAGTTGGAAACCGGCGCATGGATCGAAGCGGGGGACTGGTCTGTCATCTTGCATCCTCTAAGGCTTGGGGTCCGTGCGAGGTCGCATGGCCCTGGGCTTTGTCATGGGCTTTGGATTGTAGACCTCGCTGCCCGCGCCTTCAGGCGGTCGTTGCCTTGACTTGCTCCATGCGCCTGGCGGTGTGTTTGCCGGTCAGCGTGAAGCCGCGTTGCGCGCCTTCGGTGTCGACGAACCGCCAAAGCCCTTCTGCGCCCTCTTCCGCAACGGACCATGCACCCGCCTGGGTCGGGTGGGGAGGAGATACCACCACGGGCAGCGCCGGGGTTTTGATCGACACCGGCATCAGCGGAAACACCAGCGGTGTGGGGGTGCCGGCCAGCGTGGCAGCCAGCGCCCGGGCGGCGTTCATGATCGGCATCACATAGGGCAGGGTGCGTTGCCCGGCCGATGCGTATTGGGCGCAGTCGCCCAGCGCATAGACGTGCGCCGCCGAGGTTTGCAACATGGCGTCCACCACCATGCCGCGCTCGCACACCAGACCCGCTGCGGTGGCCAGTGCCATGTCGGCGCGCAAGCCGATGGCGCTCAGCACCGTGTCTGCCCGAACCGTGTCCCCTGTCGACAAGTGCACAGACAACGCGGGCGCCTCTTCATTCACCGCCTCCACCGTGGCGCCAAAGTGCCAAACCACACCGGCAGCCGTCAGCGCATCGCGCAGCTGCAGGCCAGCCGCCTCGGGCAACAGTGCCGCCAGCGGCCGTGTGGACGGGTCGACCACATGCACGCGGTGCCCCGCTTGCGCCAGATCATTGGCGAACTCGCAGCCGATCAGGCCTGCGCCCATGATGACCACGGTTTTGCTATCGATTTCAGAGCTGTCTGCGCCCGCTGTACGGGGGCTCAGGGCCGAATGAAACACCGAGAAGTCGTCCAGTGAGTTGACCGACAGAACCCGGTTGGCGGCATTGCCCTGCACGGGTACGCGGATGGGCTGTGCGCCGGTGGCCAGCACCAGCTGGCTGTAGGCCAGGGTTTGCTGGACACCGTTTCGGGTGGTCTGAACGATTTGCTTTTCCACGTCCAAGGCATCTGCCCGCGTGTGGGCCAGGAGCGTCACATTCAGCGTTTGCGCCATCGTGGCGGCCGGCGTGCTGATGAGCTGGGCCGGTGCGCGTTTTTGCGCAAACGCATTGGAGAGCGAGGGCTTGGCATAAAAATCGCCGCTGTCGCCCGTGATCAACACCACCGGCGTGGTGGTGTCGAGCTTGCGGAACTCGCGTGCCGTCGTCCAGCCCGCCAGACCCGCGCCAATGATGATGATCGGCTCCATCAGATTTCCACCGCCTCGAAGTCGGCCTTGGCGACGCCACAGTCCGGGCAGGCCCAGCTCTCGGGCACATCGGCCCATCGGGTACCCGGCGCAATGCCATCTTCCGGGCGGCCAGCCGCTTCGTCATACACAAAGCCGCAAACGATACAGATATAAGTTTTCATGGTGTTTTCGATTTTTAAGTCAATTGGGGCTGTAGCCCCCGTGAAATATGCGCAAGCAGCTATTGAAATAATAGCAATCAAGCGGTGATTTTGGCCAGTTGCTCTTTGTAGTGGTTGGCGTGGCGCTCTTCCACCTTGGCCAAAGCGGCAAAACGCTTCTGGGCTTTTTGCAGCATGGCGGTAAATTGGGCGGCGTGCACTTTGGACTCGGCAATCTGCTCGTCCATCTCGGCAGCGGCCGCGGCGTTGCCCTCGGCCTCGGCGGTTTTGCGAAAGCCGGGGTACATCTCGGTGTATTCATAGGTTTCGCCGTCAATGGCGATCTGCAGGGCCTTGGCCGGCGTCATGGTGGCCTTGGGGTAGAGCAGGTCCAGGTGACCAAAGGCGTGCATCACTTCCTGGTCCGCCGTTTCTTCAAAGGTAAGTGCAGTTTCTTCATCGCCCATTTCACGGGCCAGCTTGGCGAAGTAACGGTACTTGATGTGCGCCATGGACTCGCCGGCAAAAGCGGATTCCAGGTTGGCAAGGGTCTTGATCTCGGGGCGTTGGCTTGTGGTCATGGTCGGCTCCTGGGGTTAATCGTTACGTTAGTAGAGGTCTTCTAACCGCATGAGCTGAATGGTAGGGCTTGACCGAAGAAGTAGCCAATCGATTTTTACTAATCAATTGATAGTAACTATGATTAAAGTGCGCCTTCAATCTTGTGGCAGCACCAACCGTACCGGCAGCCTGGTGCTTCGGGGCACGTCGCTGCGCGCCTCGCCAGTAGCCAGGTTGACCGCCCAGCCGTGCAGCGCGTCCATCGGCCTGGCGCTGTCGTCCACTTTGCCTTTCATGATGTTGCCGTAGTTGTATTGGTTGACGCTTGGCTTGGAGACCTTGACGGTGACAGACCAGTACCAATCCAGCGCCACGGGAGGAAAAAATGCGGGGTTGAGGCCTTGCGCATGGGCATTGGCTTTGACCAGGCCACGCAATTCTCCAGCACTGGGCAGGCGCCAGTTCACGCCCTCGGACTGGGCGTGTTGCGTCGCTCGCGCCATGGCCTCGCTGCGGTTCAGCAGCACAGGGGTTCCGGTGCAGGTTTTTCCCTTCCATTGCATGCCTTCGACACAACGCGGCCAGGCCAGATGGCTGACCCGGTCCACGACGTAGGCGCCTTCCTGCTCCTGTGAGATGGCCAGCGCAGAAGGTGCGGTGGGTTCTGCCGCCTGTACGGCGGTCGGTACCACGCCCGTCATGACGAAGGCAATGCGAAGGCCGGTCCAGATGGCAGCGGGCATATCAGGCTAGGGGTTGGCATCCGCACCAGCAATGCGGTTCTCGACCCGGCGTGTGGCGGGGCCGTTCACGAGAATGTGTAGGCCGGTGGTGCGGTTGTCGTAGCCCCACTCCAGATTCACCGGCGCCTGGCTGCCCGACACCTAGCGGCGGTACGAGTTGACGAACGGCGCGCTCTCTGTGCCGTCGTTCATGCCGGATGGCGATTTCTTTCGCCGCGTACTTGAACAAAAAGGCCTGATCCGCCACCGCCACCGCCACCGGGTCGCCGTGAATCAGGTTGATTTCGTATTGCGTCTGGCCCACTTCGTGGATCCAGGTGTCGGCCTGAATGCCAAGGCCAGCCAGTGCGCTGCGAAACGCGTCCCAGAACGGGGCCAACGCGTTGAGCATGCTGGGGCTGAAGGCCGACTGCCCGGCCTCTGCCCGCCCGCCGCGCGCAACTGGCGCGGTAAAGGGCAGGCCAGGGTCCACATTGGGTACGGTCAGGTAGAACTCGATCTCGGGCGCTACCAACGGGGTCGGAGTCGGGAAATATGGGGTCGCAGGAATAGTCACCGGTGATACCTGCAAGGGGATGGCCTGCTGATCAAAAAAGGCCTTGAGGTCGGCTCCGGGGGTGTGGTGCATACAACGGTCGAGTCCCGGCGCCGCTGCCGGGAACCCGGGTCCAGAGTGGGTCAAGGCCGAATTTTAAGCCAAACAGGCCGCTAGCCCCCGGGTAATATGCGCAGACAGCTATCGTTTTTATAGCGTATTCACGCAGGCGTTACTGTGGCTGGAGCGGCCAAGGAACCGGACGCCGCGCAAAAGCGCCCTCGTGAAAAGTTACAGCCGTCCCATCAAAAGCAGCACGATGAGGATGATCACCAGCAACCCCAAACCCCCACTTGGCCCGTAGCCCCAGTTCCTGCTGTGGGGCCAGGGCGGGATGGATCCCAAGCTCATAAGGTTCTCCTTGAAGTGGCGGGTACGTTGAAGTAGTTGACCGATGCTGCAGCCGGTGGCCGCATGATGAGGGTCATGTCGTCGCCGGCCTTGCCCGTGTTGCGAGCAGCGCCCAAGACAGCATGGAGCCCTTGATGGCTACCCTGGCAGGTCTGGCTGTGGGGCAGCAGGCGGTTGAATTCCTTCTTCACTACGCCGTAACATTCGCAGGTTCTTTTCTCCAGCCCGGCGCGGTCCAGCACCGAGATATGACCCCGGCGATAGCGGATATAGCCCGCCAGTTGCAGCTTGCCTGCAG